>ERZ773208.169-NODE-169-length-64768-cov-6.941217_pt1 | contig 64768 bp, 51 predicted proteins | sample MGYA00581006_ERZ773208 | MGnify/ENA primary metagenome ERZ773208 (study PRJEB29015, sample SAMEA2737793) | human gut metagenome | biome: human gut; feature: human-associated habitat; material: faeces | place: China | collected 2012 ... | reverse complement strand
CCAAATTTCGCTTTACCTCTGCGATATATGCGGTATGTACCTTGAAGCCGTATTTCGCTTCTATGTACTCCTTAATCATTTTGTAGGTCACTTTTTCTTTGGGCTTATACGCTTCGGCTCTTTTAGCAATACTATCTACCGGAATCTTGCCCTCGCCCTCTCCAAACTCCACATCAATGTGGATATAACTGTCGGCTTTTTTGTGGGATAAAAGAACTACCGTCTCGACATGTGCGCATCTGGGGAAAAGATCGACCGCTTCGGCAGAGCGGAGGGTGTAACCGGTCTGGGTAAGCAGCTTGACATCGCGGGCGAGGGTAGCCGGATCGCAGGAGACATAGACGACACGTTCCGGCTGCATGGCGGCAATGGCTTCGATCACATCGGCGCTCACGCCCTTGCGCGGTGGATCGACGACGATTACGTCAGGTTTTTCTCCGCGCTCAGCCAGCAGCTTCGCGGCCGCGCCTGCATCCATGCAGTAAAATTCCGCGTTGTCCATGCCGTTCTGTGCGGCGTTATAGTTCGCGTCCTCGATCGCCTGCGGGATGATCTCGACGCCGACGGCCTTTTTCGCGTGCCGTGCAAGACAGAGCGTGATCGTGCCCGTGCCGCAGTAAAGGTCGAGTACCGTCTCAGTCCCGGTCAATCCGGCCAGTGCAGCGGCCTTTTCATACAGGCGCTCAGCCTGTGCGTGGTTGACCTGATAAAACGCGGGTGCAGAGAGCCGGAACTGCAGCCCGCAGAGCGTATCGGTGATCGTTCCGCTGCCGTAGAGCGGAAGGAACTCCGTGCCAAGCACGGTATTGCCTTTTTTCGTGTTGGGAGAGAAGACAATCGTCGTGATGCCCGGCTCGGCAGCGAGGAGTGTCTGGACAAGCTGCTTTTTCTTCGGCAGCTGCTGTGTATTTGCCGTGATGCAGACGAGGATCTGGCCGCTTTCCGCGCCGAAGCGGATATAAATGTGCCGGATATAGCCGGTATGCGCGGCTTCGTCATAGGCGCGGATGCTGTATTTGCGCATCCAGTCCAGAACGGCTGCGCGGATACGGTCGGCGCAGTCCGGCTGGATGCGGCAGTGTGCGACCGGAATGACCGTGTGCGTTTTTCCGGCGAAGAAGCCCGCGACGGGTTTTCCGTTCTGCTCCTGCACGGGGAACTGCACCTTGTTCCGATAGCCGTCGATCTGTTCCGCGCCGGTGATGGGCAGGGAAGAGAGCGTCTGGCCGCCGATGCGTGTCAGGCAATTATAGACGTGCGCGCGCTTGAGTTCCAATTCCTGCGCATAGTCCATATGCCGCAGCGCGCAGCCGCCGCATCTTGGAAAATAGGGACAGTCCGGCTCCACGCGGTGCGCCGACGGCTGCTCCACACGCAGCAGTTCCGCAAAAACCGCCGAACGCCCGATGTGTGCAATGCGGATTTTACACACCTCGCCCGGCAGTGCACCTGGTACGAACACGACCTGTCCGTCTACGCGCGCAATACCGGTTCCGTCTGCGGTTGCAGTCTCGATTGTCACCTGCAGCGTCTCGCCGCGTTTGCATTCCTTCATGGCTGCGTGGAATGTTTCACGTGAAACATTCATTCCTCCTTCAAAAGTTCACCGGTGGTCAAATCAATGGTATAGAGATGCTTGAACTGCTGATCGCCGTTTTCCGTGGAATAGGAAACAGAGATCGTATAATTCACAACAATCGCTCCGTCCTCCTCGGAAATGCTGTATCCGCCGTTCACATAGCCGATCGCACCTTTTTCCTGCGCAGCTGGGTAGACCGTCTCCTGCGCATAGGAGATCACAGTCTGTGATAGATCGTCAAAAACGGTGTTTGCCGCTGCGGACGCGTCAGAAGTTCCGAGCGTCAAATGGGGCAGGGTATAGGTACAGCTGACGATTTCCTCGAGATCTGTCTGTATTGTCTCCGGTTCATCGAGCCAGCTTGTTTCCAAGCCGTCGGATGCGCCGTTCTGGTTCGGCGTGATGTGGATGACGTTTTCCTGCAAGTCTTCCGGTTCCGCCTGGGTTTCCGGCACGATTGTCTCTTCCTGAACGGGAGAGGCAGGATTCTCCTGCTGCGCGGTTTTTTTTGCGCAGCCCGCCGCGCTGATAATAAGGACAGCGGCCAGAGTGACCATAAATAGCTTTTTCATATGCAAACCTCCTGTATACCAGCGATTTTAGCACAGGAACACGCTTGTGTAAAGCTGGGAAAAGCGGTATACTGGAAAGCAGTCTGAACTTTGGAGTTGAGTTTATGCTGGATTATCGTCACTGCACACTCTGTCCGCGTGCATGCGGTGTTGACCGGGCAGCAGGGGAGCGTGGCTTCTGTCAAATGCCCGACCATATTCTTGCCGCGCGGGCCGCGCTGCACTATTGGGAAGAGCCGGTCATTTCCGGCAGCTTCGGCAGCGGCGCTGTGTTTTTCTCCGGCTGCACGCTGCGTTGCGCGTTCTGCCAGAACGGAGTGATCTCCCAAGAGAATTTTGGCAAGGAACTTTCCAGGAAAGAACTTCGTGCCGCGTTCGAGCGGCTGATCGACGAGGGCTGTCAGAACATCAATCTTGTCACGCCGACGCATTTTCTGCCGTCCATCCTCCCGGCACTCACGCCGAAGCTGCCTGTGCCGGTCGTATATAATTGCGGTGGGTATGAATCGGTTGAGACACTGCGTGAACTGGATGGGCTGATCGATATTTATCTTCCGGACTTCAAATACTCCGACGCTGCGCTTGCAAAGGAACTCTCTGCCGCGCCGGAGTATCCGCAGATTGCGTCCGCCGCCATTCTGGAAATGTACCGGCAGGTGGGAGGCGCAGTGATAGAAGACGAGCAGATGACGCGCGGGGTCATCATCCGCCATCTGGTGCTGCCAGGCTGCATCGACAATTCACTCGGCGTCCTGGACTGGATTGCGGACCATTTTCCGAAAAAAGACGTGTTGGTCAGCCTGATGAGTCAATATGTCCCCATGGGTCATGCAAAGCAAATGCCGCCCTTTGACCGGCGCATCACGCAGGACGAATATGATGCTGTTTTGTCCTATCTCTATCTATTGGAGTTGGACAACGGCTATACACAGGACTTTTCCGCCGCATCAGCAGACTACATCCCGGAATTCAATCTTGAGGGCTTATAAATTTTAAACAAACGTTTGCATTTTGAAGCGGTCTGTGTTATAGTGTAAGTACTAAGATTAAAGGGGCTGTCAAGATGGGCAGAACAAGCAGCAAACGGGAAGAGATTCTTTGCTTCCTCACAAAATTCGCAGCAGAAAACGGATATGCGCCTTCCGTGCGCGAGATCTGCGCTGCCGTCGGGCTGCAATCCACGGCGACCGTACATTACCACCTGAACGCACTGCGGCAGGATGGACTGATTGAAATGGACGGTATGAAAAAACGCACGATCACCCTTGCCGATTCCCACCGGGCTGACCGCATCCCCGTCGTCGGCGTGGTCACGGCAGGCGTGCCCATTCTGGCGGTTGAAAATATTGAAGGCTATCTGCCGTGGGACGGAGAAGCGGGCTGCTTTGCGCTGCGTGTCCGGGGTGATTCCATGATCGGCGCCGGGATTCTCGACGGAGACAGAGTTGTCGTTCGCTCTCAGCCGACTGCGGACAACGGAGAGATTGTCGTTGCACTGCTTGGGGATTCCGCAACGGTCAAGCGTTTCCGCAAGGACGGAAACCAGATCTGGCTTCTGCCGGAAAACCCGGCGTATCAGCCCATCGACGGCAATCATGCCCAAATCATTGGTAAGGTCAAGGCTGTGATTAGAACCTATTAAATTCTAGGGTGTATCTGAAAACTCTCAATGTGACCGGCAGCGAGGAATTTTTGCGCTGAGCAAGACATTTTTTTGCAGGAATACTGACGTATTTCAAGGAAAAATGGCGCGGCGCAGCGTGAAAAGGCCCGCCGTCCGGGTGCGTTGGGAGTTTTCAGATACACCCTAGAAAATAAAACGCTCTTACTTCGGTATCACCGGGGGAAGGGCGTTTTTCACGATACGCTTGTCAAGAAAAAACTCGTATTATAAATTTGCAACAGCCCTTCGGCTTTTCTGGACTTTTCCCACGAAGATTGAAGTAACTCAAAATTTCTGATGCAGTCCATATAAGTTCCGTAGGGGCCGATGCCTACATTGGCCCGGCGCAGTGCAGCGGTTTTCTAGGGTGTATCTGAAAACTCCCAACGCACCCGGACAGCGGGCCTTTTTGCGGTGCGCCGCGTCATTTTTCCTTGAAATACGTCAGTATTCCTGCGAAAAAATGTCTTGCGCAACGCAAAAATCCCTCGCTGCCGGTCACATCATGAGTTTTCAGATACACCCTAGGAATCTTCGGCGAACTCGTACCGCTTTGCTGGGTTTGCCGGGAATATATTTTATTCATTCAATCTCAATGTTTCACGTGAAACATGAAAAACAATAAATTCACAGTGCTTATATTGCAATTTCAGAAACAGGCCGGTATAATAGAATGCAAAATGGGGTCGAAGGGGTGTGAAACGGGTATGGCAAAGATTTTAGCATTTGTCAATCAGAAGGGCGGCGTTGGAAAAACAACCTCCGCGGTCAATTTAGCCGCCGCACTGCAAAAGGTGGGCAAACGTGTTCTTCTGTGCGACTTTGACCCGCAGGCCAACGCGACCTCCGGCCTTGGCGTAGAAAAAAGCACAGCCGCGCATTCGACCTATGATATCGTGATTGAGGACTTCCCCGCCGCAGACGCCGTGATTCGCACAAAATACTGCGACATTCTGGCCTCCAACGTTGCGCTGTCCGGCGCAGGTGTAGAGTTGGTAGGCGTTGAAAAGCGGGAATACGCGCTTCGGCATGCACTCGAGCCGCTGCGGGAAAAGTATGATTATATCTTCATCGACTGCCCGCCGTCTCTGGAATTGCTGACGCTCAACGCGCTCTGCGCCGCCGATCAGGTTTTGATTCCCGTGCAGTGCGAATATTACGCGCTGGAGGGCCTTTCCGATCTGATGGTCACGCTCCGCGCAGTTAAGAAGCGGCTGAACCCGTCGATCTCCATTTTCGGCGTTTTACTTACCATGTACGACGGCCGGACGAATTTCTCCGCACAGGTTGCCGAGGAGGTCCGCCGTCATTTCCCCGGCAAGGTCTTTGCCGCGGCCATCCCGCGCAACGTGCGATTATCCGAAGCGCCCAGCCACGGCATGCCCGTGTGTGCCTATGATAAATTCAGCCGCGGTGCAGCGGCCTATGACGCAGTCGCGCAGGAGATCCTTGCGAAAGAACAGTGAGAGGAGCAACACATATGGCAATGCGAAAAGGTCTTGGCAAGGGCCTTGGCGCCCTGATTGAAGACTTTAACGAGCAGCCGAACACGCCCGGCGAAGGCGCCGTGACGCTGCCGCTGCAAAAAATTGAACCAAATCCCCTTCAGCCGCGAAAAAACTTCAACCCGGAAGAACTGGATTCCCTGGCGGATTCCATCCGCATGCACGGCATTATCCAGCCGCTGACGGTCCGCAAGCTGCCATCCGGGTTTTATCAGATCATCGCAGGCGAACGCCGCTGGCGTGCGGCACGGCTGGCCGGACTATCCGACGTGCCGGTCGTGATCATTGAAGCTGATGATAAAAAGGCAATGGAACTGGCGCTGATTGAAAACTTACAGCGATCAGACCTCAACCCGATTGAAGAGGCGCTCGGCTATCAGGAATTGATGGGTACCTACGAAATGACGCAGGAGCAGGCCGCCGCCCGTGTGGGCAAATCCCGCCCGGCGGTTGCGAATGCGCTGCGGCTTTTGAGCCTCAGCCCTGCTGTGCTGGAACTGGTCAAGGATGGTTCCCTGTCCGCTGGCCACGCGCGGGCGCTGCTGCCCGTCAAGGATGAGGCGCAGCAGCTGTCCATCGCGCAGAAGGTCATGGCGCTGGGTCTTTCCGTCCGGCAGACGGAGGCGCTTTGCAAAAAGTTTACCAAGCAGGCGCAGCCCGTCAAGGAGCAGCCGCCGCGGGTCGATTATCTGGCTGAATGTGAAAAGGAACTGACTGCCGGCCTTGGCCGCAAGGTGCGTATCGTCTCCGGTAAACGCAAAGGCCGCATCGAACTGGAATACTACGGGCAGGACGATCTGCAGCAGCTGTACGACGCGCTGCACACCATCCGCAAAAAGGAGCATCACTGATGGACGAAAAGAAAACCCCGCAGCCGGATCAGGCTGCCACAGAAACCGGAAAGCCGCTGAGCGAAAAGCGTAAATCCGCGCTGCTTCGGTATATGGCTGTTTTGTTCTGTGCAGCATTCATTCTGGTTCTGATCTCACTGATTTTGCAGACACATTCCTCTGAAGCAAAGATTTCCGAACTGAATGCCGCCAGCACAAGCGCGCTTTCCAACGCCGAGGCGCTGCAAAATGAGAATCGCGCCTTGCAGGACGACAAGATCGCGCTGGAAAAAGAAAATCAGGAACTGCAGGACAAGCTGGACGAACTGACGGAAAAGCTGGACGAAGCCGCGCAGGCCGAAGAGGATTCGCAGGCGGCGGAAAATGAAATGATCAAGTCCCTGCGCACCGAACTTGACCGGACAAAGGAAGCATATGAAGCGCTGCTGGAGGCGAAAAGCTGTGAGACGCGCGAAGGGAACGTCACGTTCTCCCGCGCTATGCAGACGCTCGAACGGCTGAAGGACTATCTGGGACAAACCGCGCTGGAAGAATATAAAGCGCTTGGCGGAGAATAACAGGAGGAAAAGAACACCATGATCGATATTAAATTTTTACGGGAAAATTCGGACGCTGTCCGCGAAAATATCCGCAAAAAGTTTCAGGATGCAAAGTTGCCGCTTGTAGACGACGCCATCCGTCTCGACGCGGAAAAGCGTGCTGCGCAGCAGGAATGTGAGCAGCTGAAGGCTGCCCGCAACAAGCTGTCGAAGGCAAACGGTCCGCTTTATGGCCAGCTGAAAAAAGCGGATGAGGCGCAGAAAGCGGAACTGCAGAAGCAGATTGATGAAAACAACGCCAAGGTCAAGGCCGACGACGAGCGCCGCGCGGAGCTTGAAAAGAAGCAGGCCGAGGCGGAGGAGAAACTGCGCGAGATCATGTATGTGATCCCGAACATCATTGACCCGTCCGTCCCTATCGGGCCGGACGACAGCCACAACGTCGAGGTACAGCGCTTCGGCGATCCCGTCGTACCTGATTTTGAGATTCCCCATCACGTTGATATCATGCAGTCGTTTGACGGCATCGATAAGGATTCCGCAGGCCGCGTGGCCGGCATGGGCTTTTATTATCTGCTGGGCGATATTGCACGTCTGCACGAGGCGGTTTTGGCCTACGCACGCGACTTCATGATTGATCAGAAGGGCTTTACCTATGTCATTCCGCCGTTTATGATGCACGGCAACGTCGTCAAGGGTGTCATGTCCTTCCCGGAAATGGAAGCCATGATGTACAAGATTGAGGGCGAGGATCTCTATCTGATCGGCACGAGCGAGCACACCATGATTGGCCGCTTCATCTACCAGATCATCCCGGAGGCAAAGCTTCCTCTGACGCTCACAAGCTATTCCCCCTGCTTCCGCAAGGAGGTCGGCAGCCACGGTCTGGAAGAGCGCGGCGTGTACCGTATCCACCAGTTTGAAAAGCAGGAAATGATCGTTGTCTGCCGTCCGGAGGAATCCATGGACTGGTATAACAAGCTTTGGAGTTACTCTGTCGAGTTGTTCCGCAACATGGAGATTCCTGTCCGTCAGCTGGAATGCTGCTCCGGCGATCTGGCCGATCTGAAGGTCAAATCCTGTGATATTGAGGCGTGGAGCCCGCGGCAGCAGAAATATTTCGAGGTCTGCTCCTGCTCGAATCTCGGCGACGCACAGGCCCGCCGTCTCGGCATTCGCATCAAGGGCGCGGACGGCAAGATGTATCTGGCCCACACCCTCAACAACACCTGCGTTGCACCCCCGCGCATGCTCATCGCGTTCCTTGAGAACCACCTCCAGAAGGACGGCACCGTCACCATCCCGAAGTGCCTGCAGCCGTACATGGGCGGCAAGGAAGTTCTGGTTCCGAAGCACTGATTCAAGGGAATAATGCTTTCTGAAATCAGCGACTGCTGTTCAGCATTTTCTTTTACTTCTCCAAAAGAAAACGCTGGCAAAAGAAGCAGAATATATCGGTTTTACGGAAATCTTCGGCGAAATTGCAACTTCCCAGCGGGCCGATGTGGGCATCGGCCCCTACAAAGTGCTGTGCAGATTTGTAACTGTCAGACGGGCGAAGCAGAGCCCCTCCCCAACCAAATCAAGAAAAAGAGAGGCATACCAGATGAAGAAATTTCTGAATGAATTTAAGACCTTTATCTCGCGCGGCAACGTGATGGATATGGCTATCGGCGTTGTGATTGCGACGGCATTCGGCAAGATCAGTGCCAGTCTTGTCGCGGATATCATTATGCCGCTTATTGGCTGTCTGATTGGCGGCGTGGATCTGGCGACGCTCAATATCACGCTCAAACCCGCCGTCATGGACGGCGAAACTGTCGTATCGGAAGCAGTTGTGCTGGGCCTTGGCACATTTTTGACCACGATCATTGATTTCCTGCTGATTGCGTTCGTCGTATTTCTGGTCGTCAAGGCTATGAATATGGCAAAGGCCAAGCTGGAAAAGCCCGCCGCGCCGGAACCTGAAAAGGAACCGGAACCTACAAAGGAAGAGCAGCTTCTAACAGAGATCCGTGATCTTCTGAAAAACAAATAATACGCCAAACGGACGCGACTCCCGCGTCCGTTTTTTGTGTAGTTTCAGTCCTTTTCATTTGCCTATAAATCTGATAGATTATTCGTATTAAAAGTGGGAGGTTTTCTTATGTCCGGTGTCTGTCAGAAAATCGATTTCAGTTCCTGGCCGCGCAGAGAGATTTTTTCCTTCTTTTCCTCGCTCGATCAGCCGTTTTACAGTGTCTGCTTCCGCGTGGACGTGACACGGCTGCACGCATACACCAAAGCGCACGGCCTGTCTTTTTATTACGCCATGACATATCTCGTCACACAGGCGGTCAACGAGGTTAAAAACCTGCGTTATACCATCCGGGATGGCAGCGTTTATCTGCTGGACAAGCGTACACCGAGTTTTACGGAACTGAAAAAGGGTAGTGAGCAGTTCCAGATCATCACCTGTCCATGTAAGAGTACGATGGAGGACTTCTGCCGGGCCGCAAAGGAACGAAGTGAAGCACAGACATCGTTCGTAGAGACGGCCTCCGAGACAGACGATCTGATTTATATTTCATGCCTGCCATGGTTCGATCTCACCTGCTGCACAAACGAGCGGCAAATTGATGTAAATGACGCCATCCCCCGCATCACCTGGGGTAAATATGTCCGGCAGGAAAACGGCCGTGAAACGCTGGGACTTTCTATTGAGGTCAACCACCGGCTTATCGACGGCGTGCACTTAGGCCAGTTTTACGAATCTCTGCAAAACAAGATCAATGAATTGGAGTAAGCATTCAAAGTCATGAAAAACAGCAAACTCGCCGCGCTGCGCGCGGCGTTTCCCTATACCGTGCCGATTTTCGCGGGCTTCTGGTTCGTTGTGATTTTTATGGAGCAGTGGATGAAGGAACGGCGGCATTTCAGCGAACTTGTTGGCTTTCTCGCAGCAGTCTGCTGCCGGCTGGTATTCGGCGCGGATAATTTCCTCATTCCGACGATGGTCTGCATCCTCGCTTGTCTGTCGTTTTTGAAAAAGCCAATCGAATCAAAATTCGGAGGTGAACGCTTATGACGCTTCCGCAGCAAATAATAACCATCGCGCTCTGCGCTCTTGGCACGCAGCTGACGCGTTTTCTTCCCTTCCTGATCTTCAACGAGCATAAAAAAACACCGCTTTTCGTGCAATATCTCGGCAAAGTCCTGCCCGGCGCAATTTTCTCCATGCTGATAATTTACTGCTTGAAAAACATCTCGTTTACACAAGGCAATCACAGCTTGCCGGAACTGATTGGCATCGCTGTTACAGCTGGTCTGCACCTCTGGAAGTGCAGCATGCTCCTGTCTATCGCAGGCGGTACGATCGTGTATATGCTTTTGATCCGGTTTGTTTTCTGAACACACAGGTCAAAGGTAGAGGGCGATGCCGGTACACATTGACCCGGCAGATTGCATCGCTTTTACGAAAATCCATGGCGAATTCGTAACTTCCCATTGGGCCGATGTGGGCATCGTCCCCTACAGGATTTCGGCGAATCTGTACTGCTTCACAAATTTTGTCCGCAAAGCTGATTCACCGCGTCCAAGCACTCTTTTCTCTTTTCTCTATCAAGAGAAAAGACAGGGCCGCCGGAGGCATATCCAGCCGCCGAATATGCAAAAAATCCCCTTTCCGCGAAGGGGATTTTTCTATATTCTTATTATATTAAAGAGTCTGCCCCATCTCCCCTTGAAAATTATCCACAGCTGTGCTATGATTAGTGTGTATAATTTTGTGATTTTTCTGCCCGCGCGGCAAATACAGAAAGGAGCTGCGCCATGTATTCTTCCGCTTACGTCTGGGCCAAGGTTTTGGGTCATATGGAGTCCCGCCTGACCCCGCAGGTTGTGTCAACCTGGTTTGACGATACTGAGATTCTCGAGTTGACGGATGAGAAACTCGTGCTCTATTCCCCCTCCTCCTTCCGAAAGGATATCATCGTCCGCCGCTGCACCGGCTACATCAAAGAGGCCATGCAGGAAATTTTCCAGCTGAACGTCGATGTCGTTGTACTCGACGACACGGAAATTGAGGCCTATCGAGGCAAATCGCAGAAGCCGGAGTTCATCGAGTTTAACCCGCAGTTTACCTTTGACAATTTCGTCGTCGGCTCCTCGAATCGCTTTGCGCACGCAGCAGCTGTTTCTGTGGCCAACAATCCGGCGGAAACGTATAACCCGCTTTTCATTTATGGCCCGTCCGGCCTCGGCAAAACGCACCTTCTCTACGCCATCGCGAGCGTCGTGCACAAAAACCATCCCAGCTACAACATCGTCTATATCAAGGGTGATCAGTTTACAAATGAACTGATTGCTGCCCTGCAGGAAGGCCGGAACAATGAATTCCGCTATAAATACCGCAACGCCGATCTGTTTCTGGTTGACGATATTCAGTTTATCGCCGGCAAGGAATCGACGCAGGAGGAATTTTTCCATACCTTCAATAACCTCTACGAGAACCACCACCAGATTGTTCTGACTGCAGACCGGCCGCCCAATGAGATGCTGCGTCTGGAGGACCGTCTGAAAACGCGGTTTGAGTGGGGCCTGATTGCGGATATCCAGCCACCCGATTTTGAGACGCGCATGGCAATCATCAAGAACAAATCCGTCTCGCTTGGCTTTGATCTGCCGAACGATGTCTGTACGTTCATCGCCGAAAATGTGACCTCGAACGTGCGTCTGCTGGAGGGAACGGTCAAAAAGATCCGCGCCTATCACGACCTTGACAACATGGAACTGACCGTTCCGAACGTGTCCCGCGCTATCAAGGACATGTACAACAAGGAAAAAGCCGAAAATCTGCCCACTCCGAACCTCATCATCGGTGAAGTCTCCCGATTCTATAACATCGAAGAATCCGTTATCCGCGGAACGCTTAAAAACAAGAATACTGCCGAAGCGCGGCAGGTCGCCATGTATCTGGTACGCAAGCTTACCAATTTAAGCCTGCCCGACATCGGCAAGGAATTCGGCCGTGACCATTCGACCGTCATTCACTCGCTCAAAAAGGTCGAGCAGCAGCTTGCCGCAGGCACCGGAACGCTCGCCGACAACATCCGCGACATTACGGCGAACATCAACAGTAAGCTTTAATTTTTGTCCACACCAACCTGTGGAATCCACACGACTCCCCTGTGGAAAGCTGTGAAACAGAAGTTTCACAAAACTGCATGTTGATAACATTCTTTTTTCTGCACACCTGCCTGTGGACAAAAAAGCATTGATCTGTCAAGAAAAAAACAGCTTTTCCACATAAAATTCCCCTACTGCTACCTACTTCTAAAAAATATCCTTTCTTTCTCTTGAAAGAAGAAACGGAGGAAGTTCCATGAAATTTACCTGTGAAAAAAACGCACTGGTGAGCGCCGTCTCCGTCGCCTCCCGTACCGTCGCGCAGAAGAGCACCATTCCGGCGCTCGAGGGAATTTATATCCGGGCCGGCGTAAAGCTGACGCTTTCCGGTTATAATCTCGAAACGGGCATTACCATCTCCGTCGATGCCGAGATCCAGCAGACTGGCGCCTGCATCATGCCCTCCCGTCTCTTCTTCGACATTATCCGAAAGCTGCCCGACGATACCGTCAGCATCTCGGTTGACGAAAAATTCAAAGTATCCATCCGCGGCGGCATTTCCTCGTTCACCATCACGGCTATGTCCTCCGAGGATTACCCGGAACTGCCGGAAGTCGAGTCCGACAAAGGCATCAGCCTGCCGCAGAATGAACTCAAAGCCATGATCGGCGGCACCAGTTTTGCCGTCAGCGAAAATCAGGCCCGTCCCATTCATACCGGCTGCTTGTTTGAGGTAGAAGATACTTCGATTACAGTCGTCGCTGTTGACGGCTACCGGCTGGCGCTGCGCCGCTGGAAATCGGAAGAGCCGATCGGACGGACACTCAAGTTTGTTGTGCCTGCCGCCGCTTTAAAAGAAGCGGAAAAAATTCTCGGCGATACGGACGACCCTTGCACGTTCTTCCTCGGCAGCAAGCATATCCTCTTCACCATCGGCGAGGCGACACTGGTCTGCCGCCTGCTGGAAGGCGAATTCCTGGATTGGCGGCGCGTTCTGCCGCAGAACCAGCCGGTGAAGCTGGCCGTGAACGTCGCAAAAATGACCGATTCCATCGAGCGCGTCGGCCTGATCATCTCTGAAAAGCTCAAGAGCCCGGTGCGCTGCAAATTCGGCGAGAATACGGCGGATTTCCGCTCTGTTTCCACCATCGGCGAAGCACATGACGTCTGCCAGATCGCGGGCGACGGGCAGGATATGGAGATTGGCTTCAACTGCCGGTATCTGCTCGACGCGCTGCGCGCGATTCCGGATGCGGAATGCTCACTTGAACTAATCAACGGACTCAGCCCCATCGTCATGAATCCTTGCGACGGGTCCGAGCGGTACAGCTACATGGTCCTGCCGGTCCGGCTGAAAGCGGGGGAATAAGATGAAGGTCAGAGTCACAAAAAAGCTTTCGGACGCGCCGATTGAGATCCCTATTCATACCGAGTTTATCAAACTGCAGGATTTTCTGAAATTCGCCAACGCCATTGAATCCGGCGGCATGGCCAAGACCTTTATTCAGGAGGGTGAAGTCCGCGTTAACGGCGAGGTCTGCACGATGCGCGGCAAGAAGCTTCACCCCGGAGACGAGGTCACATTCCTGCAGAATACCTGGCGCGTCACGGAAGAGCACGCATGAAGCTGCAAAGCCTGCAACTCTACGATTTTCGGAATTACGAGACGGCCAGCGTCAGCTTTCATCCCGGCGTCAATCTGATTGTCGGAGAAAATGCGCAGGGAAAGACCAATCTGCTGGAAGCCGTTTTTTATTTGTCTACCGGCAAAAGCTTTCGCACCGCCCGCAATCAGGAACTCATCCGCTTCGGCGCAGATTTTACAGACCTGAATTGCAGTCTGTTTTCCGGCGGCCGGGAACAGAGCCTGCGGGCTGTGCTGTTTTCCGGAAGAAAGCCGCGGCAGCTGTACATCGGCGGCGTAAAGCAGCGCTCCGCCGCCGGACTATCCGGCGTGCTGACGACCGTTCTGTTCTGCCCGGACGATTTGCTGATTTTAAAAAGTGGGTCCGCCGGAAGGCGAAAGATTCTCGATACCGCCCTCTGCCAGCTTCGGCCCGGCTATGCGCAGGCGCTGGCGGAATATCAGAAGCTGTATGACAGCAAATCAAGAATTTTAAAAGATTATCACGAGGCCCCATCCCTTCTGGAGCCGCTGCCGGAATTCAACTACCGCATGGCGCAGGTCGGTGCGGTCATAATCGCCTACCGGGCAAAATTCCTGCGGGAACTTTCCAAACAGGCGCGGCTGTACCATGCGGAATTTTCTGGCGGACGGGAGGAACTTTCCCTTATCTATCAGACTGTTTCGACCGTGACAGACCCGTTCGCAGAAAAAAAAGTCATCTTTCAGCAGCTGCTTGATCACCAGCAGGCGCATTACCGCGCCGAGTTGGATTCCGGTCAGTGTTTGTCCGGCCCGCACAAAGACGATTTTGAAACGCTCCTCGGCGACCGCTCCGTCAAAGCCTACGGCTCTCAGGGCCAGACCCGCACGGCAGCTATCAGCCTGAAGCTGGCTGAGCGCGAATTATTCCGCGCCGATACCGGCGAAGAGCCGGTTCTGCTGCTGGACGATGTGCTGTCCGAACTGGACGCGCGGCGGCAGGATTTCGTGCTCAATCAAATTCGCTCCGGTCAGGTGCTTATCACCTGCTGTGAGCCGGAACGCATCACAAATATCGGAAAACGCATTTTCGTGGAGAGCGGACAGATCCGGGAGGAGTCGTCATGTATCTGAATATCGGCGGCGATTTCTCCGTCCGCGCCGAATCTGTAATCGGCGTGTTCGATCTGGACAACACCAGCTGCTCCAAATGGACGCGGAAATTTCTCGCAGAGGCACAGAAGGCCGGCGCTGTCGTGGAAGCGACGGACGAACTGCCGAAATCCTTTCTGGTCGTCAGCGAATACGGCGAAAACCGCGTCATTCTGACAAAATATAATGCAGCCGTTCTGCTCAAACGCATGCAGGACGCGCAGCGTACCCCGATCTCTGCTAAAGGAGAAGCAATATGACAGAAGAAATCAAGGATATCATCGAAGCTGAAAAAGAATATAACGCCAGCCAAATCCAGGTTCTGGAGGGACTGGAGGCCGTCAGAAAGCGGCCCGGCATGTATATCGGCTCGACCAGCAGTTCGGGCCTGCACCATCTGGTCTATGAGATCGTCGATAACGCAATCGACGAAGCACTGGCCGGATACTGCAAGCACGTCGTTGTGACCATCAACGAGGGCAATACCATCACCGTCACCGATGACGGCCGCGGTATCCCCGTCGATATTCAGGCTCAGACCGGCAAGCCCGCACTTGAGGTCGTCTATACCGTTCTGCACGCGGGCGGCAAATTCGGCGGCGGGGGCTATAAAGTCTCCGGCGGTCTGCACGGCGTCGGTGCATCGGTCGTCAACGCGCTTTCCGAGTGGCTGGAGGTCGAGGTCAGTAAGGACGGGAAGATTTATCAAATGAAATTCTCCCGCGGCCATATTACCCAGGAAATGCGCATCATCGGCACCACGGACAAGCACGGCACGAAGGTCACCTTCAAACCCGATCCCGAGATGTTCGACACGCTGGAATATGACTACGAAACCCTCCATACCCGCATGCGCGAGCAGGCATTTTTGAACGCCGGTCTGCATATCACCATCCGCGACGAGCGCATCGAATCCGCCGACAAGCCCGAAAAGGATCGCATGGACTCCATGTGCTACGAGGGAGGCATCCGCGAATTCGTCCGCTGGTATAACCGCCACAAAACGCCGATCCACGAGCAGGTCATCTACATGTCCGGCTCCAAGGGCGACGACACGGCGGAGGTCGCATTGCAGTATAACGACTCGTTCAACTCCAATATCGTTTCCTTCGCAAATGATATCCATACCCCCGAGGGCGGCATGCACGAGGAGGGCTTTAAGCGGGCGCTGACGAATGTGCTCAACGCCTACGGCGTCAAAAAAGGCTACATCAAGGGCGATGATAAGGTCACCGGTGACGATGTACGCGAAGGTCTGACGGCCATCGTTTCCGTCAAGCTGACGGAGGCGCAGTTTGAGGGACAGACAAAGGCCAAACTCGGCAACGCCTCCATGCGCACGCTTGTCAGCAATATCGTCACACAGCAGCTGACGGAATTCTTAGAGGAAAATCCAGCCGTCGGCAAGCTGATTCTCGACAAAGCCATGATGGCCAACCGGGCGCGGGAAGCCGCCAGAAAAGCCCGCGAAGCAATCCGCCGTAAGACAGGCCTTGAATCCGGCCAGATGCCGGATAAGCTGCGCGACTGCAACGACACCGATCCCACGCTCACCGAACTTTATATCGTCGAGGGTGATTCCGCAGGCGGCTCGGCCACACAGGGCCGCGATTCCCGCTTCCAGGCAATCCTCCCCCTCTGGGGCAAGATGCTGAACGTAGAAAAGGCCCGGGCCGACAAGGTATACGGCAACGACAAGCTGCAGCCGGTCATTACCGCGCTCGGCGCCGGCATCGGCGACGAATTCAATCTCGACAAACTGCGCTATCACAAGGTCATCATCATGGCTGATGCTGATGTTGACGGCAGCCACATCCGCACGCTTCTGCTCACATTCTTCTTCCGCTTCATGCGGCCGCTGATCGAGCACGGCTATGTCTATTCCGCTGTCCCGCCCCTTTATAAGCTTTCGCGCGGCAAGACGCAGCGTGTGGCGTATTCTGACCCGGAGCGCGATCAGATTTCCGCCGAAATGCGCGCGGACAACCCGAACGCGAAGGTCGATATCTCCCGGTATAAGGGTCTCGGCGAAATGAACCCGCATGAACTGTGGGAAACGACCATGGACCCCACTACGCGGACGCTGCGCCGCATTACGCTCGAGGACGCCGTGCAGGCCGACCAGATCTTCACCGTTCTGATGGGCGAGGACGTCGAGCCGCGCAAGGAATTCATCGAAGAAAACGCGAAATACGTCGTGAATCTGGATATCTGATTCCAGTCAATCTTTTGTAGGGGCCGATGCCCACATCGGCCCTGAATCTGCTGCGATTTCGCCTGAAATTACCGATAAACCGGTGCATCCTGCGCGGGCCGATATGTACCGGCAAGCGGCAGATCACATCCGTAACGCTCCTTCGCCGCAAACGGCTGTGACCGGCATCGGCCCCCCACAAAGGAGAAAGCATAAATGGCACATAAAAAAGATTACAAGCCCGAGGATATCATGTTCCCGGAACAGCGGATCGTGCAGTCGGAACTTGTACATGAGATGAAAAGTTCGTACATCGACTACGCGATGTCCGTCATTGTCGGCCGTGCGCTGCCGGATGTACGAGACGGCTTAAAGCCCGTCCACCGGCGCATTCTCTACGCCATGTACGAGGACGGCCTGACCTCCGACAAGCCGTTTAAGAAATCGGCGACATGTGTCGGCGACGTGCTGGGCCGGTATCATCCGCACGGCGACGCATCGGTCTACGACGCGATGGTCCGTCTGGCGCAGGATTTCTCCATGCGCTATCCGCTCGTTGACGGCCACGGCAACTTCGGTTCCGTTGACGGCGATCCCCCCGCGGCCTACCGTTATACCGAGGCGCGCATGTCGAAGCTTTGCAACGAGATGCTGCGCGACATCGACAAGGAAACCGTTCTGTGGGACCCGAACTTCGATGAATCGAGAAAGGAACCGCGCGTCCTGCCGTCACGCTTCCCGAACCTGCTGGTCAACGGCTCGTCCGGTATTGCCGTCGGCATGGCGACAAATATCCCGCCGCACAACCTGACCGAGGTGATTAACGCCTGCATCTGCATTCTGGAAAACCCGGAAGCAGAACTGGCAGACCTCATGGACTATATCAAGGGTCCGGATTTCCCGACAAAGGGCATCATTATGGGCCGCAGCGGCATCCGCGCCGCGTATGCCACGGGCCGCGGCAAGATCACTGTCCGCGCCCGGACGGAGTTTGAGGAATTCGGACAGAACCGCGAACGCATCATCGTCACAGAACTTCCCTATCAGGTCAACAAACGCCAGCTGATCGCCAACATGGCCGAGCAGGTGCGCGACAAGCGGCTTGAGGGCATTTCCGATATCCGCGACGAAACCGACCGCAACGGCATGCGCGTCGTTGTTGAACTGAAAAAGGACGCGAACCCGCAGGTCGTTTTGAACCGGCTGTTTGCCCAGACGCAGATGCAGACCACGTTCGGCGTGACGATGCTTGCGCTGGTCAACAACCAGCAGCAGCCGAAGATTTTGTCCCTGCGGCATATGCTGGATGAATATCTGACCTTCCAGGAAGAGATCATCACGAAGCGGACGCAGTACGATCTCAAAAAAGCGCTCGACCGGCAGCATGTGCTGGAGGGTCTGCTCATTGCCGAGGACAATATCGACGAGGTCATCAAGACCATCCGTGAAAGCTATGACAACGCAAAAGAGCGCCTGATGGAGCGGTTCAATCTGTCCGAGATTCAGGCACAGGTCGTGCTGGACATGCAGCTTAAGCGTCTGCAGGGACTCGAACGCGAGAAGCTGGAAGCGGAATATGAGGAACTCGAAAAGCGCATTGCGTATTACCGCGAACTGCTGTCCAACGAGGAAATGCTCAAGGGCGTTCTGAAGGACGAATTGACTGCCATCCGCGATAAATACGGCGATGATCGTCTGACTGAAATTCAGGATGTTGAGGACGAGATCGACATTGAAGACCTGATCGAAGAGGAGCAGTGCGTCTTTACGCTTTCCCATGCGGGCTACTGCAAGCGTGTTCCCGCTTCGACCTACCGCAGCCAGAAGCGCGGCGGCAGAGGCGTCACGGGCATGACGACGAAGGAGGAGGACTTCGTAGAGGGCGTGTTTACCGCCTCCACGCATGACTATATCCTCTTCTTCACGAACCTCGGCAAGGTGCACCGCCGCAAGGGCTATCAGATCCCGGAGGCAGGCCGCACGGCCAAGGGCACGAATCTGGTCAATATCCTCCCATTTGAGCCGGGCGAGAAGGTCACGGCGGGTATCACCGTGCATGAATTCGACGAGGATTATCTTGTCTTTGTTACCAGAAACGGCACTGTCAAACGGTTGGAACTGGCAAGCCTCAATACCGCGCGCAAAGCCGGAATCCGCGCGCTGACGCTCTCGGAGGGCGATGAACTGATTGCCGTTATGAAGACCGACGGCAAGCAGGATATCATGCTTGCAAGCGCGAACGGCATGGTCATCTGCTTCAACGAAAACGACGTGCGTGTCATGGGCCGCGACGCAGCCGGTGTGCGCGGCATGATGCTGGACGCGGGAGACTATGTGGTCGGCGCGGGCATCGCCTCGAGAGGCAAGCAGCTGCTTTCCGTCACGGAATGCGGCTATGGCAAGCGCACGGAGATCGAATCTTATCTGCGCCTTGGCGAAGACGGCCAGCGCCGTCCGCAAAACCGCGGCGGCAAGGGCCTCAAGGGTTATAACATCACGGCCAAGACCGGCAAAATTGCGGGCGTGGCAATCGTGGACGACGCGGACGATATCATGCTGATTGAAAACGGCGGCGTGCTCATCCGCATGGCGGCGGCAGATATCAATGTCTACGGCCGTGACACGCAGGGCGTCATTCTCATGCGCCTTGAATCCGGCAGCCGCGTTATTTCCGTGGACCGCGTGGACCGGGAGCCGGAAGAGCCCGCGGAGAACGAAGAGGCATGAAGACCGTCACCATCTACACCGATGGGGCCTGCTCCGGCAATCCCGGCCCCGGCGGCTGGTGCGCGATTCTGGAATATAACGGACACGAGAAGCTGATCTCCGGCGGCGAGGAACGCACCACAAACAACCGCATGGAACTCACCGCAGTCATACAGGCCCTGCTTGCTCTGCGCGAACCGTGTGTTGTAGAACTTTATTCCGACTCCAAATACGTTATTGACGCATTGGAAAAGGGCTGGGCATGGGGCTGGCGGAAAAAGGGCTGGGTCAAGTCTGACAAAAAGCCTGCTCTGAACCCCGACCTCTGGGAATTGCTCCTCGGCCTCGTGAGCCAGCACGAGATGCACTATCACTGGGTCAAGGGCCACGAGGAAAACGAAAAAAACAACCGCTGCGACGAGCAGGCGGTTCTGGAGAGCCGGAAATTCAAAGCATGAGGATGCGCCGCCTGTTACGGTATTCCAAATTTGTAGGTAGTTGCGTTTGAATGGCCGCGGTAAATCAGCCTTGCATTCAAAAATTGCAGGGCAGTACGAATTCGCCGCAGTCCCACAAAAGCCTCCCCTTGCCGCGCTCTGCGCGGTAAGGGGAGGTGTCATTTGCGTCAGCAAATGACGGAGGGGATTTGTTTTAGATTTCAGAGTGCGCTGTAAGTTGCAGCACGCGAATCCCCTCAGGCGCTTCGCGCCAATTTCCCTTGGGCACAAGCAGAGCCTTTGGTGCGTCAGAAATTTTGAACTCTTTCAAATATCGCGGAAAAAAATACCCGCAGGAGGCTCAGCCTTCTGCGGGTCGGTTTGTTTATAGCGGAGTTTTTTTGATTTTTGCAAACGCGCGGGGATATTTGAGCGGTGTGGACTTGATTTTACGGATCACAACGGCCTTGTGTACGGCATTCTGAATGGGATATTCGTACACGCGCTCGATCGTTCCGCCAAGCAGCGCCACGGCGCGCTTTGCCTCTTCCATTTCCTCGCCTGCCAGCGCACCCTTCATCGCCAGGAACGCGCCGCCCACCTTTACATACGGCAGGCAGAGTTCCGACAGGATATTCAGCCGCGCCACGGCGCGGGACGTCGCAATGTCATACTGCTCCCGGCAGGTCTGGACAAATTCTTCTGCCCGGGCAGTGACAACCTCGGCTTCTACGCCAAGCTGCGGCAGAATCTCCCGCAGCCATGTCATGCGCTTGGCCAGAGAATCCAGAAGCGTCAGTCTGATCGACGGCTCCGCAATTTTCAGCGGGACGCCGGGAAAGCCCGCGCCGCAGCCAACATCGATCACGCGCTTGCCGGAAAAGTCCTCTGCCTGCAAAAGTGCGATGCAGTCGAGAAAATGCAGTTCGGCCACGGCCTGCGGCTCAGTGATGGCTGTGAGGTTCATGACTTTGTTCTTTTCAATCAGCGCCTGCCCGAATGCGCAGAGCGTGTCGATCTGCTCCGGCGCCAAGCCGGAGCGCGCTTCCAGTACTGCTCTCATTTGTCCGCCTTTCGGATATACAGCACGCCAAGGGTCCCCGGTCCGCAGTGGCTGCTGACGGTGCAGCCGGCACGCGTGACGCAGATCTCCTCAAACGGCTGTAACTTTTGCACAGTTTCCACAGCCTTTTGCACCGTTTCTTCCGACACGCCGGAGTGCGTGATGAACACGCGGCGCAGTTCCAGATCGCTGCGGTTTCCAATTTTGTCGGTGATATACTCGCAGACGCATTTGTCAAAGCTGCCGCGATATTTTTTGCCGACGCCCATTTTGCCGTCCTTGACCTCAATGCACGGGCGAAGCTTTAAAAGATTTGCGCCCAGAAGCGTCACGGCGGAGCAGCGGCCGCCCTTTTTCATGTAATCCAGCCGGTCAAGAATGAAGCTGGCTTCCACACGGCCTGTCAGATCGTGCAGCGCCGCAACAATATCGTCCGGCTCCATGCCTTCGCGCGCCATGCGCTCGGCTTCCAACACAACAAGTCCATGACCTGTGGATAAATTTCTGGAATCGACGACGTATACGTTGTCAAAATCCGCCGCTGCCAGTTTCGCGTTCTGATAGCAGCAGGAAAAATCCAGAGAGATACAGACGTGGATGACAAAGTCGTTTTTTTCAGACAACTCTGTAAACGCGCGGACATAATCGGCCAGATTGACCGCCGCTGTCTGCGGCAGACTTCCGCCGGCAGAGACGTGCGCATAGATATCATCGGGCTTGACGTCCACGCCGTCGCGCAGCGTCTTGCCGTCCATGCTCACATAGAGGGGCAGCAGGCAGATGTTGTACCGTTCCAGCTGCTCCGGGCTGAGATCACAGGTAGAGTCAGACGTGATCTGATAACGCATAGAGAGTTCCTTCCTTTTTTTCATCTGCATCCATTAAGGACGCGCGTGTGGTAACCGATGGTTCAATACGTCTGCGGTTACCTTGGCGCAGTGCGCGGAAAAAATCGCGCAGCGCCTGTGAACATTCCGCTTCCAGTATGCCGCCGCTGACCTCCGGCTGAAAACAGCCTGGCAGATGCAGCAGATCGACAAGACTTCCCGCCGCGCCGGATTTTGGATCGCACGCGCCGAAGACGACGCGCGGCAGATGCGCGTTTAAAATCGCACCGGCACACATGGGGCATGGCTCCAGCGTCACATACAGCGTACACTGCCACAGCCGCCAGCCGCCAAGCGTCCGGCAGGCTTCGCCGATGGCCTCCAGTTCTGCGTGGGCCAGCGCCGTTTTTCCTTTTTCACGCCGGTTGCGGCCACGGCCGACAATGCGGTCTTCCAGTGTAATCACACACCCCACCGGAACCTCACCGTCCGCTGCCGCTTCCTGTGCAAGCAGGAGCGCTTCGCGCATCATTGCCTCATCCAAGTCCGTACACACACCTCCACGGCAAGAGTCATTCTATCATACCCGAAAATGGAAGATTCGTCAACACCCGCTGTGCGGCGCTTTCCTTGGGAAAACGGGCTTTTTGCTTGCTTTTAACAGGCGGACGCGATATACTGAATATATCAGGCAGCGACGCTGCAAAGAATGGATGGAAGAAAGGATCACGACGGTATGAGTACTGTATATCAGAATCTGACCCCCGCACAGCTGCGCGAGGAATACGCAGCAGTCAAGGCGCAGTTCGACGCGCTGAAGGCGAAGGAACTGAAACTCAACATGGCAAGAGGCAAGCCCGGCAAGGAGCAGCTTGATCTCGTCTCCGATATCCTCAGCATCCTCAAGACCCCGGAGGACTGCATGTCCAACGGCGTCGATGCCCGCAACTACGGCGAACTGTCCGGCCTCAAGGAAGCAAAGGAATACTGGGCGGATGTGCTCGGCTGCAAGAGCGAAGAGTGCTTCATCGGCGGCAACGCATCGCTGACGCTCATGTACGATCTGGTCAGCAAGGGCTATACGCACGGTCTTGCACGTTCGGAAAAGCCGTGGTGCAAGCTGGATACCGTCAAGTGGCTCTGCCCGGCGCCCGGCTACGACCGCCATTTTAAAATCACCGAATCGTTCGGCTTTGAACTCATTACAATTCCCATGACCCCCACCGGCCCCGACATGGACAAGGTCGAAGAAGCGGTCAAGGACCCGGCTGTCAAGGGCATGTGGTGCGTGCCGAAATACTCCAACCCCGACGGCATCGTCTACTCCGACGAGACCATCGCGCGCATCGCGGCATTGAAGCCCGCCGCGCCCGATTTTGCCCTCATGTGGGATAACGCCTACTGCATCCATGAGTTTGACGGCGAATTTGTTCCCTTCCAGGATATCCTGACGCTCTGCCGCGAGGCGGGAAACGACGGCATGGTCTATGAATTTGCCTCCACGTCCAAGGTCACGCTCCCCGGCGCGGGCTTCTCCGTTATGGCTACGAGCGAGGCCAATCAGGCGTATCTGCAAAAACTCATCGGCATCCAGACCATTTCCTATGACAAGGTCAACTCTCTGCGCCATGTGCGCTTTTTAAAGGACAAGGCCCACACGCTGGAACTTATGAAGAAGCACGCAGCCATTCTGAACCCGAAGTTCCAGTGCGTTCTGCGCCATCTGGACACCGAGATCGCGCCGCTCGGCATTGCGTCCTGGCAGCGGCCGAAAGGCGGTTATTTCGTCTCGGTCAACACGGCCCCGGGGCTTGCCAAGCGCACGCTGGCACTGTGCAAGGAAGCCGGTGTCGTCATGACCGGTGCGGGCGCGACGTTCCCCTATGGCCGCGACCCGCAGGATTCCAACATCCGCATTGCCCCGTCCCTGCCCCCGGTTGAGGAGTTGGAGCAGGCGATGGAGATCTTCTGCACCAGTCTGCGTCTGGCCGCACTGGAGCAGCGAATGCAGTAAGTAAATTAAGGCGTCACCGCATAATTTGGCAAGATGACTCGGCGTGGGATTTTTCGTCAAGTCAAGGTTTGGAAAACGAAGGAATACTTTTTGTATTTCTCGTTTTTCAAACCGCAGAATTGGCGGAAAAGCCCCGGCGAGGCACGCAGACACAATTGTGCGGTGATGCCTTAAGGCTCCCCTTTGAATAAAGGGGAGCTGGCCCGAAGGGCCTGAGGGGATTTTGTACACACAAATTGCAGAGTACTCTGAACCCCGTACCCCATCCCCTCCGCCATTTGCTTTCGCAAATGCCACCTCCCCTTACCGTGCGGGGCACGGCAAGAGGAGGCTTTGGCGCGCCGGGCTTCCCGGCCGCAGTTCATCGCAGCAAGGAGCAGCACATGAAGGTTTTGATTCTCGGCGGCGGAGCCAGCGGACTGATGGCCGCGCTTTCTGCCGCGCAGGATGAACAGAATACCGTCACCGTTCTTGAACGGCAGTCGCGTGTCGGGCGCAAGCTGCTCGCCACCGGCAACGGCCGGTGCAACCTGACGAACCTCGATTTATCCCCGGAGCACTATCACGGGCAGGACGCGGGCTTTGCCCGCGCCGCACTTTCGCGGTTTGATGGAAACACTACGCTGGACTTTTTTCACGCGCTGGGCCTGCTGACTGCGGCGGAGCCGTCCGGGCGGGTCTATCCTCTCTCTGATCAGGCCAACAGTGTCGTGGATGTGCTGCGGTTCGCCGCCGCACAGGCGGGTGTGCAGCTTGTCTGCGGCTTCGATGCGCAGAACGTGAAGAAAAAAGCGCGCGGCTATCAGGTTACGGGCGCGGACGGCAGCGCGTATTTCGGCGACAAGCTGATCGTCGCCTGCGGCGGCTGCGCGGGAAAGGCGCTGGGCGGAACAATGTCCGGCTATGAACTGCTTTCACAGCTTGGCCACAGCCGCACGGCGCTGCACCCCAGCCTCACACAGATCCGCACGGACCCGGCTCCTATCCGGGGGCTGAAGGGCGTGCGGGCAGATTGCCGCATGCGCCTGCGCGCAGACGGCAGAACAATACAGGAGGACGCGGGCGAGGCGCAGTTTACAGAGACGGGCGTTTCCGGCCCAGTTGCATTCGCGCTTTCGCGGGCAGCGGGACAGGCACAGGGCGCCGAACTGCTGCTCGATTTTCTGCGGGACTATCCCGCGCCGCAGGTGCGAGGGCTTTTGCAGGCGCGGCGCGCAGCGTTCCCGGTATTGGCTGGCGAGGAACTGCTTTCCGGCATGCTTCACCCGCGCCTCGGCAAGACGCTCTGCCATGCCCGCGGCCTCGGCGCGCAGCCGCTTGCGTCCGTTTCCGACGCGGCGCTGGACGCACTGGTAAATGCAATTAAATATTTTTCTCTCCCCGTTACAGGTGTTTCCGGCTTTGAGAGCGCGCAGGTGACGGCTGGCGGTGTCCGGACGGCGGAATTCCGCGCCGACACGCTTGAAAGCCGGCTTGCTCCCGGTGTGTTCGCCTGCGGCGAGGTTCTGGATATCGACGGCGACTGCGGCGGATACAACCTGCAATGGGCCTGGTCGTCCGGCTATGTGGCCGGAAAGCTGGGGAAGCTATAAACATATTTCTACCTGTTTATAGGGGTGGACGACTCTGTCCGCCCAGCAGAATGCACCGAATCATCAAAAATTCTCGGCGAATTCGTATGCACTTACCCGCTTGACTGTAGGGGCCGATGCCTGCATCGGCCCGCTGGGGAGTTGCGAATTCACCTGAGATTTCCGTTAAAACGCTGCATTCTGCCGGGCCGATGTGGGCATCGACCCCTACAACCATGCGTGCAGGCATATCTGTATTCGCCGTAAGATTTCTGAAAAAGCACTGCTTCCAGCGGGCCAACAGAGTCTGTCAAGCCCAGATTGTTTACAAGAGTCGTCGGCCCCTACAGAAATTGCATTCCCGCCTGTTAAAACAGGCTCGACATACTTTGACAATAAAATAGGAGAACACATATGGATATCACACTCAGAATGAGCGACCACGCGCTGACTGCGCGCGCTGCTGCCGCTGCCGGAATCGTGCTGCTGCAGAACAAGAACCGGACGCTCCCGCTGCTGCCGCAGGAGGACGGTGCGCCGCTGCCTGTCGCAGTGTTTGGCATCAAACAGCTTCAGACGTCCGCTTTCGACAAAACGATGACGCCGTGGCGTGCAATCGGCGTCCTGGACGGACTTGCAGCAAGCGAGACGGTCAGGCCAGACGCGCTTCTGGCCCGCAAATACCGCACATGGGCGGTAGAACACCCGGAGGGCAGCGAAATGCCGCTGACAACGCTCGATTTTGGGGCCCTGCGCCATGACTGCGCGGCGGCTGTCGTCGTCATCGGCAGGACGCCGGAGCGCTATAGCCTCCAGCTGACCGACGAGGAGACGGCTATGCTCACGCGCGTCACGTCTGTATTCGACCGGACGGTGCTCGTGCTGGCTGCGCCGGGCTTTATCGAGTTGAACGAGGCTGCGCTCTCGTGCGGCGCAATCGTCTTTCTCGGCCTTGCGGGGCAGGAGGCGGGTGGGGCGCTTGCCGACGTGCTGACGGCGAAGGTCATGCCGGCCGGCCATCTTTCCTTCAGCTGGCCCGAGCATGCGGAGGCGTTTTCCGACGCCAGCGCCGCAGCAGACCAGTTTACGGGCTACCGCTATTTTGATTCCTTCGGCGTCCCCGTGCGCTATCCGTTTGGCCACGGCCTGAGTTATGGGACGGTTGCGTTCGGCAGCGTCTCGGCCGGGCTTGACGGCTGCGATGTGACGGTGAGCGCGGAGCTGGTCAACACCGGAGAGGAATTTGCCGCCAGCGAACTTGTGCAGGTCTATGTAACGCGGCCTGAGGGCGATCTGACGCGGCCGGTAAGCTTTCTGGACTGCTTCCAGAAAAGCCGCCTGCTCGCCCCCGGCGAGAGTCAGACGGTCACGCTGCGCTTCCCTATCACAGAACTTTCCGTCTACCGCGAACACGCACATGCGTTTGTGCTGGATGCGGGGTATTATGATATCCGTATCGGGACAAGCAGCCGCGCCTGCTATCTGGCAGGTTCTATCCGCCTGACGCGCAGCGCCGTGGTGCAGGCGGCGGAGCCGCTTACACTGTCTGCCGCACAGGAACGCACGCGGCCGGAAAACGTCTGCTTCCAGTTCCCTGAGGATCTGGCCGAGATCGAGCAGGCGCACAAACACGCCATCCGCTTTTCGGATCGCAATCTGCCCCGCCGCAGCCGCAGAAAGGGCCGGGAATTTACCGGCTGCCGCCCGGACGGGGAGCATCATACGCTTGCTGACGTGCGCGAGGGCCGGTGCAGCGTGTTCCATCTCGTGGCCGATATGGACACGGAAAATCTGGAGCGGTTGGTCTGCGGCTTCGGCAGAGAGGCAGCATCCGTCCCCGGCGTGCTTGGTGCGTCGGCGGCGATCGAGCGCTACGGCATTCCCGCCGTACAGATTGCGGGCGGCGCGCAGGGGCTGCGCCTGCTGCGCGATATCCCGGATGAGGAAACGGGCGAGATTGTCCGGCGGCAGTGCGCGACGGTCTTCCCCGCGCCCGCACAGCTTGCCTGCTCGTTTGACCAGGAAGTCGTCCGGGCTGTCGGCCGCGCGGTGGGCCTTGAAATGGCAGAACTTGGCGTTCAGCTTTGGCTGGGGCCGGATACAGGCATAATGCGTTCGCCGCAGGAGGCGCGGTTCGCAGAAAAATGGTCGGAGGACCCGGTCGTCTGCGGCACCATGACGGCGGCGCTGGCCGGTGGCGCGTGGCCCTATGGGACGGCTGTGCTGCACGCACAGAGCCTGCCGGAGGCCGTCTCCGTTTCCCAGTCCGCGCTGCGCGACGTGTATGGTCTTCCGTTTGAGATTGCCGCAGACGGCTGCCGCGCGGCAAAGCTGCCGGACTGCGCCATCTCCGGCCAGCGGCTCACGGAAAACAGTCCGCTTCTGCGCGCATGGCTGCTCGACTGCGGCTACGGCGGCATGCTCTGGGGCGATGAAACGCTCCGTTCCGACCGCATCGGTCTGGAAAAGGCAGCGATCCGGATCCTGAAATGGATGCTGCAGGCAAAAAAGCTGTGAAAAACATGGAAGAAGCTGTGAAAAGTCATTGCAATCAGCAGCGAAAGCTGATATAATCAAAATTGCTCCCCCTATGAGGGGGCAATTCTGACACCGGGGTACGGTTCGCCGCAGTCCGGCGCGGAATAATATTATGAAAGAGGTAGATTTTCAAATGAAGAAGTATCTTGCACTGCTTCTGGTTCTGGTCATGGTCCTGAGCCTGGCTGCCTGCGCATCCAAGCCCGCAGAGACCACCGACGAACCCGAACAAACCACCCCGGTTCCCGCTCCCGCAGAAGAGACCAAGGACGAAGAGCCCGCTCCCGCTGAGGAGACCAAGGAAGAAGAACCCACCGAAGAGCCGGCTGACAACACCGAGTACGCTGTCGCCATGATCACCGACTACGGCGATATCACCGACCAGTCCTTCAACCAGACCACCTACGAAGCCTGCAAGGCTTTCTGCGAGGACAACGGCGTACAGTTCAGCTACTTCAAGCCCGCCGGCGACAACACTGCTGACCGTGTTGCCATGATCGAAAAGGCTGTTGACGAAGGCTACAACGTCATCGTGATGCCGGGCTACGCCTTCGGCGGCGCGATCGTCGAGGCTGCTCCGGAATTCCCCGATGTCAAGTTCATCGCGCTCGACGTTGCCAAGGGCGACCTGCTCGAGGCCGGTGTTGCCAAGGCTGGCGAAAGCTATGACTACAACCCCGACAACTGGGATCTCGAAAAGTATGTTGACATGAGCAATGTCTACTGCGCAATCTATCAGGAAGAGCTCTGCGGCTACATGGCCGGTTACGCTGCTGTCAAGCTGGGCTACAAGAGCCTCGGCTTCCTGGGCGGCATGGCTGTTCCCGCCGTTATCCGCTATGGCTACGGCTTCGTGCAGGGCGTTGACGCTGCGGCTGCCGATCTGGGCCTGTCCGACGTCACTGTGAAGTACGTCTATGGCGGTCAGTTCTTCGGCGATGCTGACATCACTGCTGTTATGGATACCTGGTATGCAAACGGCACTGAGGTCGTCTTCGCCTGCGGCGGCGGCATCTACACCTCCGCTGTTGACGCTGCCAAGAAGGCGAACGGCAAGGTCATCGGCGTTGACGTTGACCAGGCTGGCGTTATTGCAAACTATGCGGGTGTTGACGGCCTGACCGTTACCTCTGCTATGAAGGGCCTGTACCCCGCTACTTACGACACGCTGAACGACGTCATCATCAACGGCAACTGGGCAAACTATGTTGGCAAGATCGCAACGCTGGGCCTCGTCTCCGCGGACGATCCCGAAGCGAACTACGTCCAGATCCCGATGGGCGAGGGTACGCAGTGGTCCGACAGCTTCACGCAGGACGACTACAAGGCGATGGTCGCTGATATGTACAACGGCGTCATCACCGTCAGCAACGACATCAGCAAGACTGCTTCCGACTTCGCTACCGTCATCACGGTTGACGATCAGGGCGCAATCAAGGGCTAATTCGTTCAAACTGACAATCAAGTCCTAATAAAAGGGGGACGGACAACAGTCCGTCCCCTCTTTCTATATCAGATATTTCCCATCTAGGAGGAATCGCCATGGGTAAGACTATCGGCATTTTAGGCGGCATGGGACCGCTTGCAACGGCGGATTTGTTCCGCAAGATCACGCTTCTGACAGATGCAACCTGCGACAACGAGCACATCCGCGTCTATATCGATTCCAACGCTCGCATTCCAGACCGCACGGCAGCGATCTTATCCGGCGGGCCGGATCCTGTGCCGGAAATGGCCTCGGCTCTGCGCTCGTTGGAGCGCTGCGGCGCGGACTGCGTTATCATGCCGTGCAACACCGCGCATTATTTCCTTCCCCGCCTGCAGGCCATGACAAGCCTGCCGTTTCTCAGTATGCTCGAGGCTACGGCGAAGACATGCGCAAAGGATTTTCCCGGCCAGACCGCTGCAATCCTCGCAACGAAGGGCACGCTTGCAACCGGCCTTTATGAAAAGGAGCTGAATGCACAGGGCGTGCACTGTCTTGTGCCGGACGAAGGCGAGCAGGATGTGCTGATGCACCTGATCTACGATGTTGTGAAGGCATCCAAGCCGCTTGAACCGGAGCAGGGTGCATGGCAGGCGCTTCTGGACGGACTTCGCGCGCGCGGCGCGGACTATTTTATCCTCGGCTGCACGGAATTGCCTATTATCGCCGATACTTTGCCGCAGCCCGGGCCATTCGTTGACCCGACGGCAGAACTTGCGAAGGCTGCTATCCGCATCTGCGGCTACAAAGTCAAGGGCGAATGAACCGGCAAACAGACAACAGGCTTCCCATCGAACGGGTTCGATGGGAAGCCTGTTTTTGCTGTGTATAAGCACCATATTACAGCGTGAGCGTATGGTATACGTCGCCGGAAAGCGTTTTCCACTGAAAAACGCCGTCTTCCAGCGTCAGATAGCCGCGTGCGGAGCCGTTTTTCGGAATGGAGACAGAGCCGGGGTTCAAATAGAGGTTTTCCTCGCCGAACGGCTCCCACGCGGGTACATGTGTATGGCCGTGCAGGAGAATATCGCCGGGGCAGAGCGGCGGCAGGTGCGCGGTGTTGTAGACGTGGCCGTGCGTGGCGTAGATCAGCCGGTTTCCAACCGGGAAGATGCTGTAATCGGCCAGAATCGGGAAGTTCAGCACCATCTGGTCAACCTCCGTGTCGCAGTTGCCGCGGACGCAGAAGAGCCGGTCTCGCCGTTCGTTGAGCATGGCCAGCACCTGTTTGGGGGCATATTCGTCCGGCAGATCGTTGCGCGGGCCGTGGTAGAGAATGTCACCCAAAAGCAGGAGTCGGGCTGCTCCTTCCCGGTCAAACGCGGAAAGCAGGTCACGGCAATAGCCTGCCGCGCCGTGGATATCCGATGCAATCATGAGTTTCATAAGCAGTCCCTCCTCAGCGTTTTGCGAGATCCTTTACGACCTCACCCGCAATGATCAGCCCTGCCACAGACGGTACGAAAGCCGTGCTGCCTGGGATATCGCGGCGTTCGGTACACTTGTGCTTGGCGCCCGGCGGGCAGATGCAGTGGCTGCGGCAGCTGATGGACATGTCTTCAATGGGCCTGGTCGGAATTTCGTCAGAATAGACGACCTTCAGATGCTTCACGCCGCGCTTTCTGAGCGCCGTGCGCATCACGCGCGCCAGCGGGCAGCCGCTGGTCTTGTAGATATCGGCTACGCGAAAGCGGGTCGGGTCGAGTTTGTTGCCCGCGCCCATGCAGCTGATGATGGGGACGCCCGCCTTCTGCGCCTCCAGAACCAGCGTGACCTTGGCTGTTACGGTATCGACGGCATCGACCACATAGTCGTACGTCGAAAAATCAAACTGATCCGCCGTCTCCGGCAAATAGAAGCACTGGTGCACGCGCACATCGCAGTCCGGGTTGATCTCCAGAATGCGGTCGCGCATGACCTCAACCTTGTATTTGCCGATGGTCTTGCGTGTGGCAATGATCTGCCGGTTGAGGTTCGTCAGGCAGACCTTGTCGTCATCGACAAGATCAAACGCGCCGACACCGCTGCGCACAAGCGCTTCACAGACATAGCCGCCCACGCCGCCGATGCCGAACACGGCCACATGCGCACCCTTCAGCTTTTCCATGGCCTCCGCGCCGAGCAGAAGCTGCGTTCTCGAAAATTGATTGAGCATAAGTCCCTCGATTACATATAGAAGTTATAGGCTTATCATAAAGACAGGACTACACACTGTCAAGGGATTTGCAGCGCTTTTGGGCAGATTTGTGAAAATAAACCGTGACATTTGGCGCGCTTTCGTTTAAACTGAAAGTAAGCAGGTACGCGGAAGCGTCCGCGCATCACAAACAAAAAGGGGAGAATCGTTTTGAAGGAACGCTATAAGCCTTTGCTGACGCCGTGGAAGATCGGCAAGGTCGAGATCAAGAACCGCATCGTGCTCACCAGCATGGGCGGCACAGACCTGTTCGGCTGGATGGAATGGAACCATTTTGACAAGGACGGCGCGCGCTTCATTCTGGAGGTTGCGAAAAACAACGCCGGTCTTGTCCTGCCCGGTTGTCAGCCGGTGTATAACCCAATGTACGGCCAGTGGCTGCACAAGAACAAGAAAATGTACGACGATCTGGCAAAGTGGATGCCGGAATTCCACAAGACGGGCGCGAAGTTGTTCGTGCAGCTGACGGCGGGCTTCGGCCGCAGCTTTACCGTGTCCGAGATGATGGAAAAGCTTTATAACAATCCCGTGCTGCGTGTGCTGTCGAAGCCGGTCATGGATCTCGACAAGATCACGGCCACGGCCAGTCCGTCACCCAACCGGTGGTCGGACAAGCTGCCGTCACGCGAGATGACGAAGGAGGAAATTCAGGAGTTCATTGACTCGTTCGCCAAGAGCTCCAAACTGCTCAAGGACGCGGGCGTTGACGGCGTGGAGGTTCACGCTGTCCATGAGGGCTATCTGCTCGACCAGTTCACGCTCCACTACGTCAACAAGCGCACGGATGAGTACGGCGGCAGTCTGGAAAACCGCTACCGCTTCGCCGCTGAGATCGTCAAGGCCATCAAGGCCGCCTGCGGCCCGGATTTCCCGGTGTCGCTGCGCTATTCCGTCGTCTCGAAGACCAAGGGCTTCCGGCAGGGCGCGCTGCCCGGCGAGGACTACGTCGAAGCAGGCCGCGACATGGCCGAGTCCGAGATCGCTGCAAAATTCCTGCAGGACGCAGGCTATGACATGCTCAACTGCGACAACGGAACCTATGACGCGTGGTACTGGGCGCATCCGCCGGTGTATATGCCTGAAAACTGCAATCTGACCGAGGTCGAGCATATCAAAAACTTCGTCGATATCCCCGTCGTCTGCGCGGGGCGCATGACGCTGGATGCCGCAGCCGAGGCCGTCGCTGCAGGAAAACTTGACGGCGCGGGCTTTGCTCGCAACTTCCTGGCTGACCCGGAATGGTTTACCAAGGTGCTCGAAGACCGCGAGGCCGATATCCGCCCGTGCATTCTCTGCCACAATGGCTGCTTCAACATGTGCCACTATAAGGGCGTGCCGAACGATCAGGATTTGAGCGACTCTCTGCATCTGGCGCGCTGCGCGGTCAACGCGGAGATGATGCAGTGGGACAAGCACTATATCAAAAAGACGAATGAGCCGAAGACTGTTCATATCGTCGGCGGCGGCATCGGCGGCATGGAGGCTGCCCGCGTGCTGACGCTGCGCGGCCATAAGCCGATTATCTATGAAAAGTCCGGTGTGCTTGGCGGCACGTTCATTGCGGCCTCGTCCGAAAGCTATAAGGGCAAGCTCCGTGACCTTCTGACATGGTACCGCCGCGAGATGGAAAAGCTTGGCGTTGAGGTCCGGCTGAATACGGAGGTCAAGGAGATCGAATCCTTTGGCTCCGATCCCGTGATCATCGCCACCGGCTCGACCCCGCGCGTGCTTAAAAAGGTTCCCGGCCATGAGAAGATGCTCGAAGCCTGCGAGTATCTGCTCGGCGCGCCAGTGGGTGAAAAAATCGCCGTCGTGGGCGGCGGTCTGACCGGCTGCGAGATAGCATATGAACTCGCATTGCAGGGCAAGGACGTTACGATTGTCGAAATGAAGGACGATCTGGTGTCCCAGAAGGGCGTCTGTCTTGCAAACAGTTCGTATCTGCGTGAGTGGTTTGCGTGGAAGCAGGTTCCTGTCTATCTGGAAACGACGCTCCGCGAGGTCAAAGACGGCTCCATCGTCTGCGCGGCGAAGGACGGCTCCGCCGTCGAGATCCCGTGTGACACGGTTATTTCCTCCGCCGGCTATATATCCACACCGCTTGTGGAGGAAAAGGGCCACAAGAATGTGCAGCTGGTCGGCGACTGCCTGCGCGTCGGAAATCTCCGTTCCGTCGTCTGGCGTGCCTACGAAGCAGCCATGAAAATCTGAAGCTTGCAGAAAAAATCGGCGCCCGGGCATCTGCCCGGGCGCCGTTGGTTTTATTTCGCGTATTCGACTGCTTTCGTTTCGCGGATGACGTTGACCTTGATCTGGCCGGGGTACTCGAGTTCGGACTCGATCTTCTTGGCAAGATCGTGGGCCAAAAGGATCATATTGTCCTCTGTAACCTCTTCGGGCTTGACCATTACGCGGACCTCGCGGCCGGCCTGAATGGCGTAGGCCTTTTCGACGCCGGGGAAGGAGTTCGTCAGTTCTTCCAGCTTTTCGAGCCTGCGGATATAGTTCTCGACGTTCTCACGGCGTGCACCGGGGCGTGCAGCGGAGATTGCGTCGGCGGCCTGTACGAGGCAGGCAATAACGGTCTGCGGCTCAACATCGCCATGGTGCGCCTCGATGGCGTTGATGACGACGGGGTTCTCCTTGTACTTTCTGGCGAGTTCGACGCCCAACTGGACGTGGCTGCCTTCCATCTCGTGGTCAACGGACTTGCCGAGGTCGTGCAGCAGACCGGCACGCTTTGCCAGCGTCACATCGACGCCAAGTTCGGACGCCATCAGACCCGCAATATGCGCAACCTCAATGGAGTGGTTCAGCACGTTCTGGCCATAGGACGTGCGGTATTTCTGGCGGCCCAGAAGCTTAATGAGTTCGGGGTGCAGATTGTGGACACCGGTTTCAAACGTCGCGCGTTCGCCTTCAACCTTGATGGTGTGGTCAACCTCGCGGCGAGCCTTTTCAACCATGTCTTCAATGCGGGTCGGATGGATGCGGCCGTCGGCAATCAGCTTTTCGAGCGCAAGCCGTGCGACCTCACGGCGGACGGGATCGAACGAGGAAACCGTGATGGCCTCCGGGGTGTCGTCGATGATGAGGTCAACGCCAGTGATGGTTTCAAGGGTGCGGATGTTGCGGCCCTCGCGGCCGATGATGCGGCCCTTCATTTCATCGTTGGGCAGCGGGACGACGGAGACGGTCGTTTCGGCGGCATGGTCTGCCGCGCAGCGCTGGATGGCGGTGGCGATGATCTCGCGGGCGGTCTGGTCGGCCTCCTCCTTCATCTGCGCTTCGATTTCCTTGATCTTCATCGCGGTCTCGTGGCGCACGTCGTCTTCGACGTCCTTGAGGATATAGGCCTTGGCCTCGTCCTGCGTCAGGCCGGAGATCTTTTCCAGAACCTCCATCTGGCTGCGCTTGAGAGAATCGACCTCTTCCTGCTTCTTGTCGATGGCCGCGATCTTCTTGGCCAACTCGTCCTCTTTCTTCTCGTGAAGATTGATCTTCTTGTCAAGGGCTTCTTCCTTCTGCTGCAGACGGCGCTCCTGCTTGGAGACTTCCGCGCGGCGCTCCTTGACCTCCTGCTCATATTCGCTGCGTGATTTATGGATCTCTTCCTTAGCCTCGAGCAGCATTTCGCGCTTTTTGCTTTCTCCGCCCTTGATGGCTTCGTTGATGATGCGCCGGGCTTCCTCTTCGGCGGAACCGATCTGCTTTTCCGCAACCTTTTTGCGGTACAGAACGCCGGCCGCGAAGAAAACCGCGCAGAGCACGATTGCCGCGATGCTAATGATGAGGCATAGCGTATTAAATTCCATAAACTGCGAATCACACCTCCTGTTTTCAGTATTGGGTACGCCGGCACTCCGGCGACTTGAATCATAAAGCGCAATGAGCTTCCCCAAGTCCCATTACAGCCATACAAATCCTACCCTACATTGTACCGGTTTGCCGCGTGTCTGTCAAGGCGCAATTCGGAAAAATGCACGAAACGGGATACGCCTGTTTGGGCGCTTTTGGCAAGAACCGCCCAAGTAACCGATGACGCACACAGTTGACAAGCGGCAAAAAGTGTGATTCTATAAAGGAAAAGCGGAGATCAGGCTGCCGCGAACACCTGCGGCAGCCGCCGCGTGATGGCGACGCATAGAAAGCTTCCCAGCGCAATTTTCAGCAGATCGCCCGGCAGATAGATCAGCATGCCGTTTTTGATGACTTGCCAGAACGTCAGCCCTTTGCCCAGATATGCGTTTGCAATCAGCGCCATATACGGCACGCCGATTGCGTACAGAACGGCCAGCCCTGCCAGCATGGCAAGCGCCGTCCCCCAGAAGGTCAGGGGCCGCTTCGCCAGCTTCCCAATCACAAACGCCGACGGGATCAGACCCAGCAAAAAGCCGAACGTCGGCTGCAGGACATAGGAAAATCCGCCGCCCAGCGCGAAAATCGGCACGCCGACCAGCCCAATCAGCACATACACGCCCTGCGACAGCGCGCCGTATCCCGCGCCGAGCAGAATGCCCGCCATGGCCGTGAACAGGAATTGCAGCGAAATCGCCGCCAGCGCGAAGGGAATCTTGAAAAATGCGCCGATTGCCGTCAGCGCGGCGAACAGTGCCGTCAGAACCAGCATCAATGTCTTTCTGTGCTGCATAAGAAGTTCTCCTTTTGTAAACCAAATTTAGAAACAGGTTTACAATACACGAAACTGAACGAAAAATCAAGGGGATAATTATCATGTTGAAAGAAGAAGTTCTCTCCCTGCTGTTAAATGCGCGGGAACCCGTCTCCGGCGAGGGCATCTGCAAGACCTTCGGCGTGACCCGGGCCGCCGTCTGGAAGACCATCGACCAGCTGCGGCAGGAGGGCTATGGAATTGATGCCGCGCCGAAGCGCGGCTATACGCTCGCGTTCGTGCCCGAACGGCTCGATACGGCGCTCGTGCGTGCACATCTGTCTGGACACCCGTGGCAGGCACTGACGACTGCCGTGCCCAGCGTGGATTCTACGAACAACGCCTGCAAGCGCCTCGCCGCCGAGGGAGCGCCGGACGGCACGGCCATCCTGACCGGCCGCCAGACCGCCGGACGGGGCCGCCGGGGCCGTACCTTCGTCTCCCCGCCGGGCGGCCTGTATTTCAGCGTGATCCTGCGCCCGCACGCAAAGCCGGAGGCGCTCATGCACCTCACGGCCATGGCCGCGGTTGCCGCCGCACGGGCGGTGTTCGCGGTCAGCGGTGTGTATCCCGATATCAAATGGACGAACGACCTTGTGCTTGGCGGAAAAAAACTCTGCGGCATCCTCACCGAGATCGGCATCGAGGCCGAATCGCGCGAGGTCGATTACGCCGTCGTCGGCATCGGCATCAACTGTGAGCAGGTCGAACTCCCGCCTGAGGTCAGCGCCATGTCAATCAGTCTGGAAGCGTTTACCGGCCAAAGGCCCGACCGCGCGCGCCTTGCCGCCGCCCTTGTCCGGTCGCTTTCTGAGATGGAACAGGCGCTGTTTACTGAAAAAGACGCTTGGCTGCAAGAATTTTCTGCGCACTGCATCACCATCGGGCAGGATGTCAAGCTTGTCCGGGGCGACGACGTGGCCTACGCCCACGCCGACGGCATCGACGCCGAAGCCGCCCTCCTCGTCACCTACCCCGACGGCGCCAAAGCCGCCATCGCCTCCGGCGAAGTCTCCGTCCGAGGGATGTATGGATATGTGTGAGGAACCTGTTCGTATTGTTCTGCAGGGGCACAGCGGTCTGACTTTCTAACTGTCAATTCCTATAGGCAGGTACTTGGAATTCTGCGTATTCCGGTAAAAAGGGAACCCGCGCGCATCGTCAGGATGCGCGCGGGTTCGTATATTGAGGGAAAAGGGGATTGCGAGAACTTGTCGTCTGCGGGTGAAGGGTCACAAAGGCGCAGATAAAAAGAATACACACAAGCGCCGGTTTTGTGGCATGACCGCCTGGTGCTATTGTCCGGCTGCGGACAGATCAGTTGTGGGCAGGATGGTAATATGCTCTTCCGCATATGCAACAGAACTGTCCATCATCACCTGCGCATAGATCAGCGCTGCACAGCAGACGATCACGACGATCAGCACAGCGGCCAAAAGATACCGCCGGTGCAGTTTTTTCTGATAGGCCTGCACGCGTTCCGGCGCGATTCCGCTTAAAAGTTCCTGCGCGGCCTCGTCCGGTGTGCCGACATGGGCAATCAGCGCGTCCAGCGTGGTGCAGTCCGGCGCGGATTCGGTCAACTCCTCCCGCAGCCCGGTCAGCAGCTGTCTGCGCTGCGCCGCCGGGAGCGGCAGCCGTTTTCCAACCGCCCGGCAGTATTGCCGGATCACGGCGTCATTATGCTTCATGTCCGTCCCAATCCTCCATCAGCTGCTGAAACACACCGGAAATCTCGGCATACTCGGCCAGCGTCTGCCGCAGATAGTCCCGTCCGGCAGGTGTAACGGCATAGTAATTCCGCGCACGGCCGTCTACGATCTCACTGGAACTGATTTCGAGATAGCCCTGCTCCTCCAGCCGGTACAGGACGGGATACAGCAGGGAAAGCTGGTATTTTCCGCCCGAACGCTGTTTTAATTCCTGAATCAGTTCATACCCATACATCGGCCTGTCGGATAAGATCCGCAAAACGGCAAACGGGCTGGTTGCTCGCTTGAAATACGCCAAAAACGAATGCCCGGAATCCTCCTGCTTCGCCATAGGCCTCCCTCCTTCTGGATGAGGGCGTTGACAATAGTTTTATAGCACAGTATTTTATAAAAGTTAATATAAAGCATTGACAAGTATAGAGGGGAGGATATACGATAAATAGCGATAATCGCTGCTGGATACTCAAAATGTATGCAGGGAAACGCCGCATGGACGACAGACTGGGAGGAAGCTTATGCGCACGACAGAGAAGGAAAAATCCCTGGTTGGTCCGGTGATTCTTTTTATTCTGAGCGCCCTGGTGGTTGCCGCTGACGTTTTTGCGCTTTGCGCGCTGTCTGCGCGGCCATGGGAGCGGCATCAGGTGCTGACGCTCTGCCTTTCGATCGTCGCCTTCACGATCAGCGGAACCTACAGGTGGATCACGATCTGTACAACGCTTGATCAGCGAAAGCAAAACAGGAAGCGGCAGAAAGAAAGGAGAACGAACCAATGAAACGCTTTACAGCGCTTTTTCTGGCTGCGTGGCTGGTGCTTCTGATGGGCTGCGCAGCTTCGCAGCAGCTGGAGCAGGTATGCGGGGCGGAGAACTGGTCGTCCGTCCAGCTGGTTGAGCGATACGACCGGGCCGGAGAGGAAGCAACGTCACGTTCCACGGATGCGGTCAGTCTGGAAGCGCTTCGGACGCTGCTGCGCGAAGCATATGCAAAGCCCGCCCATGCTTCCACGCAGCTTCCCGTTCCGTGCATCCAGCTGTTCCTGTCCTGTGCGGACGGAACGCTCTGCACACTTGCCGTCGGAGCAAACGGACGCGTTGTCCTGACCGCGCATTCCGAGGGCAGCGAAACCGCGTCTTACTGGAATACAGGCTCTTCGGCGCTGTATGACGCGCTGCTGTCGATGGTAAATTAAAAAACCCCGGCGCGCTTTGGATGGTTCGATCATCCGAAGCGCGCTGTTTGTTTGCATTGACAGCGCGTCTCCGATGTGATACGATATTCTAGAAATTTTGTTCGCATTGAAGGGAGGCACGATCATGGAGTTGCTGGAGGGGCTGAACGCGGCGCAGCGGGAGGCTGTTTTATCGACTGAGGGCTTTGTGCGCGTGATCGCGGGCGCGGGCTCCGGCAAGACGCGGGCGCTGACGCGGCGGTTTGCGTATCTGGTGACGGAACTCGGCATTCTGCCGGGGAATCTTCTGTGCGTGACGTTCACGAACAAGGCCGCAAACGAAATGCGCCAGCGCATCCACAACCTGACCGGCGACGAGGATACCGGCTACATCAACACCTTCCACGGCTTCTGCGTCTCCATTCTGCAGGAGGACAGCCACGCCGTCGGCTATCCCAAAAGCTTTCTCGTGCTCGACAACAGCGATATTGACGCCATGCTCCAGATCATCTATGAAGAGCGTGGGCTGACGCTGCGCGACATGACGTTCTCCCATGCGCGGGACATGATCGAGATGCTGAAGCAGAAGGAGCGGCCCGAATATTACGAGGATATGCTCACGCTGCCGCTCGATACATTAAAAGAAAAATACTGGAAGGCCGAGAACGCAAAAGATAGTATCTTCTACGGTTATCTCTATCAGGAAAAGAAGTGCTTTGCGCTGGATTATAACGACCTGATCGTCTTCACGCTCCACATTTTCCGCACGCACGAGGATATCCGCCTCAAGTGGCAAAAGCGGCTGGAATACATCATGATCGACGAATTTCAGGACATTGCCCCGCCGCAGTACGCCTTGATGCAGGTGCTGTGCGACTATCACAAAAATCTGTTCATTGTCGGCGACCCCGACCAGACCATCTACACATGGCGCGGGGCCGACGTGCGGTATCTTCTGGACTTTGACAAGGTCTACCCCACGGCGAAGACCATCATGATGATGGAAAATTACCGCTCCACGCCGGAAATCCTTGCGGCCTGCAACAGTCTGATTGCGAAAAACGCGAACCGCATCAAAAAAGACCTTCTGCCCATGCTGCCGGGCGGCGCGCCGGTTCTGTGCCACCACGCGGCCAACAGCGAACAGGAAGCCCGCTGGATCGCCGCGCAGATCAAAACGCTCCACGAGGCCGGGACGCCCTACCGCGATATGGCGGTTTTATACCGCGCGCACTATATCACGCGCGGCGTGGAGGAACTTCTCCTGAAGGAAAAAATCCCGTACACGATCTACAGCGGCGTGCAGTTCTTTGCCCGTGCTGAAATCAAGGACGCGCTGAGTTATCTGCGCATGATCGCCTGCCGGGACGACCTGTCGTTCCTGCGCATTGCGAACGTACCCAAGCGGAATCTTGGCGAGCGCCGCATGGCGTTTTTGAAGGACTATGCCGCGCAGAACGGCTGCTCGCTTTACGACGCACTGCGCCGGAATCTGGACAGTGAACTGCTGCGCGGGACGAAGGGCGGGAAATTTGTCTCGCTGATCGAATCGTTCACCGGCATTTATGATCAAATGCCTGTTTCCGAACTGCTGGCCGCCGTTCTGAACGAAAGCGGCTATGAGGCCATGCTCCGCACGGAGGGCAGCCAGATGCGGCTGGACAATCTGGCCGAACTCAAGCAGTCGGTCTATACCTACGAGACGACCTGCGGCGAGGAATGCACGCTCGAGCATTATCTGGCGCACGTCGCGCTGTTCACAAACGCTGATCTCGACGATCCGCGCGATCAGGTGCGGCTTATGACTGTCCACAGCGCGAAGGGACTGGAATTCCCGCATGTGTTTTTATGCGCGATGAACGAGGGCATTTTCCCGTCAAAAAAGACGCGGACGCTGCCCGGCATGGAGGAGGAACGGCGGCTGTGCTTCGTTGCTATGACGCGCGCACAAAAGGCCCTCTATCTGTCCGAGGCCGAGGGCCGCAATCTCGACGGCAGCCCGCGCTATCCGTCGCGCTTCCTGCTGGATATCGACGATTCGCTTTTGACCTTTACGCACACCCCGCGCGAAGACCTCATCCGGCAGGCGCGGGAATATATCGGCTTTTCCACCCGCCTTCTGGACGAGAGCGGGCTTTCGCAGGGGTTTGCCCCCGGCACGAGAGTCCGCCACGCCGTCTTTGGGCTGGGAACCGTGCTGGAACGCGATCCGGCGCAGAATGCGCAGCTGGTGCAGTTCGATTCCATGCCCACCCCGCGCCTGATTTCCCTGCGCACAAAGCTGGAGCGGGAATGACGCCTTCCGCGCAAATTCACAGCATAAAAATTATCCGGCGCTGCACAAAAGCTGTGCGGCGCCGGGATTTTTATGCGTGATAGTTCAGAATGTCGTTTGCCACCGGGGTATAGAACAGGCGGTGGATGCGGGCGGGGTCTTTGGTCTGGCCGAGAATCCACATCAGCTTGCCCGTGATGGCCTCGGTCGTCATGTCGAACGCTTCGAGCACCTGCGGGCATTCGCGGATCTTATGCCCGACCTGATAGACGCCGACATTGCTGCCCTCGTTCTGCACCTGCGTGGTCAGAACGACGGTTTTCCCGGCCTGAATGCCCTCTTCCAGCACGGAAAGAAAGTCGTTTCCGTCGTAGGACGGGATGCCGCCCACGCCGAAGCTTTCCAGAATCAGCGCGTCGTTGTGCCGGAGCATCCAACTCGCAAGTTCTGCCCGCGCGCCGGGAATGAGTTTCAGAAGCGCAACGCGCTCGTCGAGCGTGTCATAGAAGACCGGCTCGGGCAGGCAGGCGTTTTCGATGTACTGTAAAATGCAGCCGTCCTGCAAAACGGCCAGATACGGATAATTGATGCTGGAAAAGGCCTCGTAGCTTTTTGAGCGCGTTTTGCAGGCGCGCGTGCCCTGAATGACCTTGCCGTTGAAGACGATCATAACGCCGTGCAGCGTGTCGCTGCATGCGCACAAAAACGCGTCGGTCAAATTGACCTTGGAATCGGTTGAGTCAAAGCTGATGGGCTTCTGGGCGCCGGTCAGGATAATGGGCTTGCGTGCGCCCTGAATGAGATAGCTGAGCGCTGCAGCGGTATAGGCCATGGTGTCCGTGCCGTGACTGATGACAAAGCCGTCATAGCGGTCGTACCGCTCCCGGATGGCCTTTGCAATCAGAAGCCAGTGCGTTGGGGCAAGATTTGTGCTGTCCAGCGACAGAAGCTGCAGACACTCGGCCCGGCACAGCGACGATACCGCCGGGACGAACGACAGAAGCTGCTCGCTCGTCAACTCCGGCATAAGGCCCTCCGCCGTTTTCCCGGACGCGATGGTCCCGCCGGTGCCGATCATCAGGATTCGTTTCATGGGCGTATCCTCCCGCGTTTTTTCATTATTCTTCCGTCTGCACCGTATACGGCAGGAACCAGTCGAGGTAGCGTGTCGGCTCTGTTACGGCGCCGCGCGTGGTGTAGAGCGCATAGCTTTTGAACAGGATGGGCGTAATATACCCGCGCTCGCATACACGCTTATAGAGATTATAGGTGTTGCCGCTGTTGACAAGCGCCATGCTGCACAGGTTCATCATCGTGCTGTCGGCCAGATCGCCGTAGTTGAGCGTGCCGGTCGCGCCGAAGAACGGCGAGAGGTCAAAGTTCGGAGACAGGCGCACCTCGCCATAATACAGGTCAAAATTCCCCTGCAAAAGCGCCTGTTTGTACTCGGAATATTCCATGGACTTGACCGTAATGTTGAAGCCCAGGGAATTGAGCATTCTGGCAACCTCGTTCGCTGCCTGTACGCGGATATAGCTTGACGAGCAGACGATCATTGTGCCCTCGACCGGGACGGAATAGCCCTTGGAGGGGACGTAGAGGTCGAGAATGCCGTCGCCGGTCGCGTCCTCGACGGAGGCGCTGGCAAGCTGGTCATAGTACGAGCCGGTGTCATAGGCGAAGCTGTTGGCCAGCTTTACGTCGTAATACCGGGAATTGGGCGAGCACGGCAGCGTCGATGCCACGGCAAAGCCGCCCAGTGTCTGCCCGACCAGCTGTTCGCGGTCGATGGCAAAGGTGATCGCGCCGCGCAGGCCGTAGTTGGAGAAAACGGGCGAGTTCATGTTGTAGCCGATGTACTGCATGATGGTCGTTTCCTCGTTCCACAGTTCAAAGTCGTTGTGGAAGCCCGCAAATGCGGAGGAGTTCGGGTCCGTCAGAACCATGTTGACCTTCTGGTACTCAAAATTGTCGCGCACGTCGGCGGCAGTGGACGAGACAGTCAGCGCGATCTCGTCAAAGTCAACCAGCGGCGGCGTATCACGCCACCAATTTTTGCAGCGTGTCAGCTTTGTTTCGGCAAATTCATACGGGCCTGTGCCCGGAGGGCTGACCTCGTCCTTTGTGCCGGATTTGATGATGGGAATATCCAGCAGCAGCGGCAGGCATTCATATGCCTCGCTCGTCGAGAGCACAAGCGTCAGATCGTCCTGCGCTTCGGCGGAAACGATAAAGCGCAGGCGGGAGCCGTAGTAGTCAGAGCCCTTGGCGGATTCAATGGAATACGCCGCGTCCGCCGCCGTAAGCGCGCTGCCGTCGTGGAATGTAACACCGGAGCGAAGCTTCACCGTGGTTGTCCGGCCGTCGTCGGTGACGAAATACGTCTCGGCAAGAACGGGCTCCGCCTCATAACTGCTCGTCACGGCGAACAGCGGTTCATAGAGGAAGGAAAAGATGATGCGGTTATTGAGGCTCTGGCAGTTGTAGGGCTGCAGGCCGTAATCCGGCTGGTAAGCAAGGCCGAAGGACTCCAGTGCCGTATACGTCTCGGTGACGACCTGCTTGACCTCCTGCTGCTTGTCCGAGCCATCAACCGAGCCGGTCTGCTGGGCGGCGACGGCTTCGTCGCCGACGGGGAAAAGATTCTGCATCCATTCGCTCGTTGCGATCGTCGTACAGCCGCAAAGGAGCGCCAGACAGAGCGCAAATGCCGTAAGGACCAAAAGCTTCCGCTTCATGCCGGTGCGCCTCCTTTCAGCCGGATGATGGCGGCCTGTGAGCCGCGGTTTCTGCCGGTCACGCGGTGCGACCAGAAGCGGTTCGGCTGGCATTTTGTGCAGTCCGGGCAGATATCAATCGCCCGCACGCCTGCCTTTTCCAGCCAGCTGCGGTTCAGAAGCTTCAGATCGACGTGCGATTTTTCGCCGTGCGGCTCGATGGCCGCCTCCGCGTCCGGGCCGAGCGCTTGCCGCATGGCCTCCGGCACCTCCGGCCCGACCTCAAAGCAGCAGCGGCCGATACACGGGCCGATGGCCGCGCGAATGTGCTCCGGCGCGCAGCCAAATTCCGTCTGCATGCGCAAAACGGCCTTGTACGCGATCCCGAGTGCCGTTCCGCGCCACCCGGCGTGGACGGCGGCGATGGCCTGCCGCACTGGGTCAAAGAGCAGCAGCGTTGTGCAGTCTGCACCGAAGCAGACGAGCGCCACGCCGGGCTCGTCGGTCAGGATCCCGTCGCAGACGGCGGTCTGCTCCCGCTCCAGCCCCGTGCCGCAGTCCTGTTCGCCGACGCGCAGCAGAAGATCGGTATGCTCCTGCCGGGTGAAGACCGTCTCCTCCGGCGAAAAGCCGACGGCAGCGCCGAGAATGCGGTAATTCTCCCGCACATTCTCCGGCTTATCGCCCCGGTGCGTGCCGAGATTGAGGGAGGACAAAGCCCCCTCGCTCACGCCGCCGAAGCGCGTGGAGAAGCAGTGCACGCTCCCGCAGAGCGCGTCGGCGGTCAGATATTCAAGTGTTCCGTGGTGAATGGTGTGAAACATAGGTTTTGATGCAAAGCGTGCAGAACGCTTCGGTATACTCTGCATGGACTGCCGCCCGCGGCATATATTGCAACATCTGAAGCTTTGCACCAGTGCTTTATTGAAGTTACAATGTGTCGGGGCCGATGCCCACATCGGCCCGCTGGGCAGCAGCGGATTCGCCGAAGCGTTCCGTTTAAATGGTGCAGCCTGCACGGGCTGATGTGGGCATCGGCCCCTACAGACGCATACGATTTTTTCAGACAGTGTCAGTTGGCGTTCTGGCCGCGTTCGGCGGCGAGATCCTTGTCGCGGCAGCATTTTTTGTATTTTTTGCCGCTGCCGCACGGGCACGGGTCATTCGGGCCAACCTTGATCTTCTTGACGACAGGCTGACGCTTGACAGTCTTGTCGCCGCCGGCACCTTCGCCGGTGACCTTTGCCACGCGCTGGCGCTTGATTTCCTCATTCGTCTTGATCCGGACAAGGAAGACGCGGCGGACGATCTCTTCCTTGATCGCGTCGTTCATGGCCTCGAACATGTCAAAGCCCTCGCGCTTATACTCGATGACGGGGTCTGTCTGCGCGTAGGCGCGCAGGCGGATGCCCTGCCGCAGATCGTCCATGGCGTCGATGTGATCCATCCAGAATTCATCGACCACGCGCAGCGTTACGACGCGCTCAATTTCACGCATGACGGGAGATGTGAACTGCTCTTCCCGCTTGGCATAGGCGCGCTGCATGAGAGACAAAATCTTCTCTTCCGCCTGCTCTCGCGTGAGCGCGGCCAACTCCTCGTCGGAGAGAAGCCATGTGCCCGTGGGGAAGAAGATGGGCTCGAAATGCGTCATCATCTCGAAGAAATGCTGCTTGTCGGCCAGCTTCGGCTGCTCACCGAAGGCGCTGGCAACGTAGGTATCCACATAGAACTGCATCATGGACTGGATGTTCTTCTGCAGATCCTCGCCGTCGAGCACCTGGCGGCGCTGCTCGTAAATGATCTTACGCTGGACATTCATCACGTCGTCGTATTCCAGCACGTTCTTTCTGGACTGGAAGTTGCGGCCCTCAACGGTCTTCTGCGCGTTCTCGATCGCGCCGGAGAGAATTTTGGCGTCGATAGGCGTATCCTCGTCGATGCCGAGCGTCTCCATCATGTTCATAATGCGCTCGGAGCCGAACAGACGCATGATATCGTCCTGCATGGACAGATAAAACCGCGTCTCGCCGGGGTCGCCCTGGCGGCCGGAACGGCCGCGAAGCTGATTGTCGATCCGGCGCGATTCATGACGCTCGGTGCCGATGATGAAAAGGCCTCCTGCCTGTCGCACAAGTTCTGCCTGTTTGTCTGTCTCGACCTTGAAGCGCTTATACGCTTCGGTATAGGCCGCACGGGCAGCCAGAATTTCGGGATTCTCCGTCTCGGCGAAGGAATTGGACTCGGCGATCAGTTCGTCGGACAGGCCCTGCTTGCGCAGTTCGTTCTTTGCCATGTATTCGGCGTTGCCGCCCAGCATGATGTCGGTGCCGCGGCCCGCCATGTTCGTCGCAATGGTCACGGCGCCCAGATGGCCCGCCTGCGCGACGATCTCGGCTTCTTTTTCATGGTGCTTGGCGTTCAGGACGTTGTGCGGGATACCCTCGCGCTTGAGCATCTGCGACAGAAGTTCCGATTTTTCAATGGAGATCGTGCCGACCAGAACCGGCTGGCCCTTGGCATGGCATTCCTTGATCTGCGCGATGACGGCACGGTATTTGCCTGCCTCGGTCTTATAAACAACATCGGGGTCGTCGATACGGATGACCGGTTTATTCGTCGGGATCTCGACAACGTCGAGATTGTAAATGCCGGAGAATTCCTCCTCCTCGGTCAGCGCCGTGCCGGTCATGCCGGAAAGCTTGTCGTACAGACGGAAGAAGTTCTGGAATGTGATGGTGGCGAGCGTCTTGTTTTCGCTTGCAACCTTGACGCCCTCCTTGGCCTCGATGGCCTGATGCAGACCCTCGTTATAACGGCGGCCGTACATGAGTCGGCCGGTGAATTCATCGACGATGATGACCTCGCCGTCCTTGACAACGTAGTCGATATCACGCTTCATGAGGCCCCTTGCCTTCATGGCCTGATTGATGTGGTGCGAGAGCGTGGCGTTTTCTGGGTCGGCCAGATTTTCTACATTGAAGAACTGCTCGGCCTTTTCAATGCCCTTCTGCGTGAGCGACACGGAGCGGTCTTTTTCATCGACAATGTAATCGCAGTCATACTGATCCTGCAGTTCCTTGTTGTCCGTCGTGGAGAAGACCTGCTTTTTCAGGCGGGAGACGAAATAATCCGCCATTTCATACAGCTTGGACGATTCCTCGCCTTTGCCGGAAATGATGAGCGGTGTGCGCGCTTCGTCAATGAGGATGGAGTCAACCTCATCAACGATGGCGAACGCGTGACCGCGCTGCACCATCTCCTGTTTGTAAATCGCCATATTGTCGCGCAGATAATCGAAGCCCAACTCGTTATTTGTGCCGTAGGTGATATCGGCGGCATAGGCTGCGCGGCGCTGCTCACCGGTCAGATCGTGGACGATGAGGCCGACAGAGAGCCCTAAGAAGCGGTAGACCTTGCCCATCCACTCCGAGTCGCGCTTGGCGAGATAATCGTTGACCGTGACGATGTGCACGCCCCTTCCGGCCAGCGCATTCAAGTATGCAGGCAGGATTGCGACGAGCGTCTTGCCTTCGCCGGTCTTCATTTCGGCGATGCGGCCCTGGTGCAGCACGATGCCGCCCACGACCTGCACCCGGTACGGACGCATGCCGAGCACGCGGTCAGCTGCCTCGCGGCAGACGGCGAACGCCTCCGGCAGCAGCGCGTCGAGCGTCTCACCGGATGCGTAGCGATCCTTGAATTCCTGCGTCTTTGCGCGAAGTTCCTGGTCAGTCAGCTTTTTATACGGCTCCTCAAGCGCCATGACGGCCTCGACCTGCGGTTCGAGTTTTTTGACCTCGCGCTCCGAGCGGGTGCCGAATAGTTTCGTAAACAGTCCCATGGTAAAAACCCTTTCTGCGCCGCGCGGTGCGCGCTGCGGCGGTTTTCGTATTCTAAAGTGCAATTATAGCACATACAGACCGGTAAAAAAAGAAGAAATTGTGAATTTCGGCGGCTTGATTTACCCGGACGGGACTGGTAAAATGAGTTTGATTTTTATGGTATCGAGGTACTTTGCATATGGCTATCCGTCTTGTGGCCGTCGATGTTGACGGTACGCTCGTCACTGCCGACCAGCGTGTTCTGCCGCGGGTGCAGGCCGCGGCGCAGCGTGCGCTGGAACACGGCATCCAGCTTGTTTTGTGCACCGGCCGCGCGCCGGGAGAGTGTTGGTATATTTTAGATGCGCTTCCGCAGATCCGCTACGCTGTCACGCAGACGGGCGCGATCGCGCAGGATCTGAAAACCGGTGAAACGCTCTATCACTGCCCGCTGTCCCCGGATGATGCGCGGCTGATCTATTCCCATGTGCGCCGGTACGACGGGCTTGTCAATTTCTTCTCCGGCGGTATTGTGTATAATGCCAAGCAGCAGATGGCGCAGTTTGAACGCTATTATCCTGCCGACTTCCGCTGGCTGTTTGAACGGTCGCACGAATTTGTCGATGATCTGGACGCCATGGTCGCCGGATGGAACAGGCCCGTGGAAAAACTCTATGTGCCGTTCTCCAGCCGGGAAGAGTGCGAAAAGGCGATGGCTGATCTGACGCAGCTTCCGTATTTCGTGACCGGCGCGGGCTATGTTGATCTGGAGGTTATGAATCCGAATACCAGCAAGGGCATCGCGCTTGGGGCGCTGTGCAAAAAACTCGGCGTTCCGCCCAAGCAGGTCATGGCCATCGGCGACAGCGGCAACGATGCGGCCATGCTCGACTTTGCAGGCGTCGGCGTTGCAATGGGAAACGGGGAAGAAGCACTCAAGCAGAAAGCAGATCTGATCGCGCCGACGAACGAAGATGGCGGTGTGGCCGATATGCTGGAACTTGCAATCAAGGGAGAGATTTAAATGGGCGTGCAGGATTTAACGGTACAGATGGTCGTGATTGTCGTGATCGGCGTCTTTTTTGCGTCGTTCATGGACGCCATCGCGGGCGGCGGCGGTATTATTTCCGTGCCGACCTATCTGCTGGCGGGACTGCCCATGCACTTTGCGCTGGGCACGAACAAGTTCTCCTCCTCCATCGGCACCGCGTTTTCTACTGGCCGGTATATCAAAAACGGCTATGTTGACTGGAAGCTTGGCATTCCGTCCATCGTTCTGGCGCTGATCGGCTCGTTTTTCGGAACAAAATTACAGCTGATGATCTCCGAGGTGTACTTACAGTACCTGCTGCTGATCGTGCTGCCGGTCGTGGCCTTCGTCGTGCTGCGGCAGCGTCAGCTGCCGGAGGAACGCGGCGATATCGAGCCAAAAAAGCAGATGGCTATCGTCTATCTGGCAGCGCTCGTCGTCGGCGCATACGACGGGTTCTACGGCCCCGGGACAGGCACGTTCCTGCTGCTCATTTTCTGCAATCTCGGCAAACTTGACGTGCGCACAGCGGGCGGCAACGTTAAACTCGTGAATTTGTCCTCCAATATCGCCTCACTCCTGACCAGCCTTTTAAGCGGCAAGGTCTTCCTCGTCCTCGGCCTGATCGGCACGGTGTCGAGCATTTTGGGCCATTTCATCGGCGCGGGACTCGCCATTAAAAACGGCTCCAAGATCGTAAAGCCCGCCATCATCATCGTCCTCATCCTGCTGGCCGCAAAGGTCGTCCAGGGATTGATCGCGGGCTGACGCATAAAAAACGCACGAAGAAAAGGGACCGACAAGGCTGTCGGTCCCTTTTCTCAATCTGCCGCAAAGTTGTATTCCGCTGTAGGGGCCGCTGCCCACATCGGCCCCTACGAACAGGCAGCTGCTTTCTTCAGACAGCCGGATCAGGCCGTGCGCGGCATAGTTCCGATTCCGGGCAGGCGGATTGGCGCAGGGTGGACAGGGCCAGACCCAGAAGAGCCGCGTCCATGACGGTATACAAATTTCCCGAGATGAACGGCAGCGGCGCGGACAGCGGGAAGATCCCAGTCTGATACAAAAGGCCCAGCGTCAGCTGCATGGAAAGAATCATGCCCGTTGGGATGCACAGCATCCGCCCAAGCGGATTTTGCACCTTCGCCGTCCGCACGAGCAACATCACGAGCAGCACCGCCTGCGGCGCATACAGCATTGCGAGCCACACCCATGCAGGTGCGCCGGACAGTGTGCCAAGCCGGTTTGCTTCCACCAAAGTGCCGCGCGTCAGCAGAGCGGAAGCCGTGGAGGAATTTTTCCAATATTCCCTCAAAATCTCCCGCCACTCCCGCAGACCGGCGGGGCTGAAATACCAGTCGGAAAAATTCTGGTACCGCTGTGCGTCCTGATAGAAAATCCCCACAACTGCAAGCACCAGCAGCGCCCACACGAGCGCCCGCGCGCAATTCTTTTTCACCTGAAACAGCCCCGCACGGATCGCACTCAGCAGAACAGCTGCCGCGCACACGGCAAACAGAAGCTGGGGCAAAATTCCGACGTATCGATCCCATAGGAACGGGAGCGCAAACGGCGCCACCGCTGCCAGCGACAGCCAGAAGCCGCCCTTTTTCCCTTGCAGCGCGTACACGACCAGCGCATACGCCGCCGGATACAGCAGCGCGGCATACTCGCTCGTGTCGCCCACCGTGATCCCGAGCATACGAGGTGCACCGGGGCCCATGAACGTCGTCTGATACACGCAGACCGCGCCGAGCACAAGCACTGCGCCATAGATGTACCACGCGTACCGGCTCAGGCAGCGGTAATCCAGATAATACCCGCCAAGCAGCGCACCACAGGCCAGAAGCCCGGACGCAAGCGCGAAGGCATACGAAGAGCCGATCCATTCGGCGCGCAGGTACATCCCAAGCACGATAGCAAGCCCGGCAAAGAGTAAGATCGCCGTCTGCCGCTTTGGTCGGTGCACCGCGTCGAGCGCAAGACCGACAGTCTCCGCGTCGCCCATCTGCCGGACGGCCTCGGCCTCCGCCGCATCCTCGGTCATGCCCTCGGCCAGATACGCCTCGGTCTGCTCTTCCAGATGTGTCCGCAGTTCGCGCTCCAGCGCCGTCCGCACGCGTTTCCAGCGCACCTGCGCCCCGGCAGTCTCCAGATACCGTTCGATCCGTTCAGCCACCGTAAGCGCCTCCCTTCAACACCTTGCCGACTGCCCGCGTATAGGCGTTCCACTCCGTCTCTTTCTCTTGAAGCCGTTTGCGCCCTGCGTCCGTCAGATGGTAATACCGCCGCGGACGGCCCGCGGCGGAGGGCTCGTCCCGTGCGGTGATATAGCCCTTCTGCTCAAGCGCGTGCAGAAGGGGATAGAGCGTCCCGGCCTTGAGGTCGAACGCGTGCTCCGACCGGCTGCGCAGCGTCTCGATCATCTGATAGCCGTACATGTCCTCCTGCTCGAGCAGCTTCAAAAGCAGCATCCCCGTGCTCCCGGCCAGCAGGGTTTTGTCGAATTCCATAGCGAACCTCCTTTAATAGATAGATGATCTATATATCGGATGTCTATATATTAGCGCATATTTACGGATTGTCAAGAGAAATTTGCGGGGCCGTACGAATTCGCCGAAGGCTTGGTAGGGGCAGAACGGCAAAGTGTGTGCAGATATGCAAAAAAGCCTCCCTTTGCCGCGCTCTGCGCGGTAAGGGGAGGCGGCATTTGCGGCAGCAAATGGCGGAGGGGATGGGGCAGGGGCAGCGTGCTCCCAAATGTACAATGTACTGTGTACAAAATCCGCTCAGCCGGCGCTGTTGTATGGCTGCAGAACTGCTTCGCAGTCTGCGATCTGGCCGATGGGGCACAGCGGCTCCGGCACGCCGTCAAATGAGCCGATGTGCTTTTCAAACCAGACTACGTCGCGCCAGCGGCCGTTTTTATAGCCGGTGTTGTGGTATGTTCCCAGCAGCTGAAAGCCAAGCTTCCGGTGCAGGGCGGCGCTTGCGTCGTTCGGCATGGTTACGACGCCGTAGGCTGTGCGGACGCCCTGTTTTCTGAGCAGGTCCAGAAGCGCCCGGTAGAGTTTTGTGCCGAGGCCCATTCCCGCTGCGTCCTTGGAGACGTAGACGGAAAGTTCTGCGTTCCAGTTATAGGCTGCACGCTCCTGCGCGCGGTGGGCGTAGGCGTAGGCGAGGATTTTTCCGTCCTCCTCCGCAACCAGCCATGGATAAACCGCGCCGTAGCTGCGGATGCGTCCGGCGAATTCCGCCTCGGACGGCAGCGCTGTCTCAAAGGTGATGGACGTATCGATATACTGTGCGTAAATGGCGAGACAGGCAGATGCGTCATGCTCGTCTGCAAAGCGAAGCTTCATTTTGCTGCCTCCCCTACGGAACCACGATGTCGATCGCGCGGTGCTCGTTGTGAATTTCAACCTCGGTGACGCTGCCGCCGAATTCGCCGTCAACTGTCCACGAAACCGGCTCGTCGAACTCAAAGCGCAGCGCGCCGGTCTGCGCGGAGATGAATGAATCGTTCTCAAAATCCAGCCGCAGCGCGCGCGTCGCGGCCAGATTGAACTCTGCGAGCGTTTTTGTCGCGCGCACGAGAATCATTTCATACAGCCCGTCGTTGAGCGAGATGCCGAGATCCTTCGTGGCCTTGAAGCCGCCGACGGAGGTCGTGCTGGTCACAAGCCCGACGAGTACGTCGGCCTCTTCCATCCGGTCTTCATAATAGACGCGCACATGCGTCGGCTTCAGCCGCCCAAGCGCGCCTGCGCCGTTCATAATGTACGCAAGCCTGCCCCAGATGCGCTTGTCCTCCTGCGGCGTTTCATACGGCACGTCCGTAAAGATGCCGAAGGCGGCGACGTAGGTAAAAAACCGGTCCGGGCCGAACGAGCCAATGTCCAGCGGGTAGAGTCTGCCCCCCACGATCTCCTGTGCGGCGCGGATGGGATCTTTGGAAAGACCCAGCGTGGAGGCCACGTCGTTGACTGTGCCGCCGGGGATGTAGCCCAGCGGAGGGCGTTTTTCATACGGCAATTCCATAAGGCCGGAGACAGCCTCGTTGAGTGTTCCGTCGCCGCCGGTGCAGACGATCAGATCGTACTGCGTTCCGCGTGCGGCGATCTGCCGGGTGATATCCCGCGGGCCGGTCGTCATGTGCACGGTCGGCTCATAGCCGCCCTTGCAGAAGATTGCCAGTACCTCCATGAGCGAGGAACGGATCTCGGCGTGGCCTGCGTTCGGATTGATGAAAAACAGTAAGCGTTTCATGCGTGGGGTTCCTCCCGGCAGCTTGTCAGTTCTGCTGCATGACGTCAACGATGGCTGCGTTCTGTTCGGTTTCTTCGGCCTCGAACTTTGCCGAAACCTCCTGCAGAACGCTTACGGAGAGTTCGTTCAGATAATCGTCCTCCGCGCGGACATACCAGTACGCATGCTCGCTCGTGGAGGAGAAGTACATGATGTGATAGCCGTAATCGGTCTTGACGATGCCGGTGTCGCCGGGCTGACGGGATGCGTCGAAGCACCATGCGTCAAACGCATCGACCATCTGGCCGGGATAAACATCCTCATACAGGCCGCCGTTTTCTGCGCTGCCGGGATCGGCAGAGTTTTCCGCAGCCATGAATGCAAAGGACTCTTCCGTGTGTTCCCCGTTTTTCCACTCGGTCAGCAGATCATTGGCCTTCTTCTCGGCCGCAGCCCATGCTTCGTCGGTGTAGGTGCCGTCGTCGTTCTTGCCCTCGGGCTGGATGAGGATATGGCGCACATTCACCATCTTCACATCGGATTTCTCAATGCCGTTTCCGGCGTAAGACTCGGCGTTGTCATCATAGTATTTGCTGATATCGTCCTCGGTGTAGGTCTTCGCATCGACGAGCACCTGCAGATAGGACGAGGCCGTGATCTGCCGCTCGACAAAGTCGTGATACGACGACAGCGTAGCTGCCGGGCCATAGGCCATCTGGAGATATTCATCCGCGCTGCCGTAGCTGTAGCTTGCGGCGGCCACGGTGATCTGGTTGTCAAGATCGTCGAGGTAGTCCTGATCCTCCTGACTCAGCTGGAAGCCTGCAAGCCGGGCCTCCAGCCAGATGGCGGTGACGTTTTCGTAGTTCGTGATCGCGCCCTGCAGGAAATACTGCTGCCAGGTGCGCGTGTCGTCAAACAGGCACATCTGCTGGTCGAACGGCGTGCTGGTGTCAATGAAATACGAGGCGTAGCTGCCGTAGTTGTTCATAAGCGTGTAGTACTGCTGCCAGTAGTAATACGGAAGCTCGCGGTTCGTTAGATGATCGTCGCCGCAGACAGCGATCTCACGGTTCAGAACGTCCTCAGTCAGCGCATCTGCCTCTACGGTGTAGCTTATACCGTTGCCTGCGGGCTCGGTTTCTTCGCCGTCCGTCTGTTCGCCGGTCTGGCCGTCCTCCGCAGGGGTCTGATCGTCGGGCTGAGTATTGTCGGTGCCGTCAGGGGTATCGGCAGGCTCGGAGATCGTCGCATCGCCGGGCTGCTCTGCATCCGGGCTGACCGTTTTCGGCTTCAGCGTGAGGATCAGCACGAGCGCTGCGGCGACCACAACGGCTGCGCCGCCGATGATCCACGGCAGCGGAGATTTTTTCTTTGCGGTTTTTTTTGCGTTCAGCGCTTCCTGCGCAGCGGCATCCTCGCCGGAGATGGTAAAGGAAACTTCCTCGCCGGTCTGCACTTCGTCCTGCTCCGGCGTCAGGTTGGTCTTATCGTCCATGTGTGTCATTGCCTCCCATATTGTTGGTGTCCCCTAAGCATACCACATGAGCACGCGGTTTGCAATCGCGGCAGAGGCGTTCAGTTTTAAACATTTTTTGAATTTCTGCCGGGGTTTTTCTTGACAAGGGGACGATAAATGGGTAAACTATAGCTGATATATGCGATGAAAAGGACAAGTACGGGGTTTTGACGCGCAAAGAGAGCTGCCGGCCGGTGTAAGGCAGCGGCAAAGAGCCCCCGAATATCCCCTTGGAGCAGCCGGGCCGAACGAAGAGTAAGCCCGGACGGGACTTCCCGTTACAGAAGGCGAGTGCCCGCAGATTTTTGCGGGAATTCAGGTGGTACCGCGGTCATTTATCGCCCTGAGCCAAGGCTCGGGGCGCTTTGTTTTTGCAGGAGGAATTATGGAATACAAACAGACGCTCAACATGAACAAGTCGGGCTTTCCGATGCGCGGCGGTCTTCCGATGCGCGAACCGGATATGCTGAAAAACTGGCAGGAACTCGACCTTTACAACGAACTGCTCAAAAAAAATGAGGGCAAGCCTCTCTTTGCCCTGCACGACGGCCCTCCGTTCTCCAACGGCTCGCTGCACATGGGCCACGCACTCAACAAGTGCATCAAGGACTTCATGATCCGTTCAGCGGCCATGCGCGGGTATTATACCCCGTATATCCCCGGCTGGGATAACCACGGCATGCCCATTGAGTCCGCCATCATCAAGCAGAACAAGCTGAACCACAAGGCCATGCCCATTCCGGAGTTCCGTTCCGCCTGCCATGACTTTGCACAGCATTATATTGATGTCCAGATGGAGGGCTTCAAGCGCCTCGGCGTCGTGGCCGACTGGGAGCATCCGTATAAGACCATGGCCCCCAGCTTTGAGGCGGAAGAGGTCAAGGTCTTCGGTGCAATGTACAAAAAGGGCTACATCTATAAGGGCCTGAAGCCCGTCTACTGGTGCTATCACGACGAGACGGCGCTGGCTGAGGCCGAGATCGAATATCAGGACGATCCCTGCACCACGGTCTATGTCAAGTTCCCCCTGCACGACGATCAGGGCAAGCTCACGGACGAGGAGAAGAAGAACCTCTCGTTCGTCATCTGGACGACCACGATCTGGACGCTGCCCGGCAACCTCGCCATCGCGCTGAACCCGGTCGAAAGCTATGTCATCGTCCGCAACAACCAGAACGGCGAGCAGTATCTCGTCGCCGAAGCGCTCATGGAGAAGGTCATGAAGGTCGGCGGCGTGGAGGATTATACCGTCGTTTCCCGCCACGAGGGCGCGTTCTTTGAGAACATGCTGGCCAACCATCCGTTCCTGCCGAAGACCTCCCGCCTTGTCCTGGCCGACTACGTCACCATGGACTCCGGCACGGGCTGCGTCCATACCGCCCCGGGCTTCGGCGCGGACGACTATCAGACCTGCCGCCGCTACGGCATGGATATGGTCGTTCCCGTGAACGATCAGGGCCGCCACACCGACTACGCGGGCAAATACGCCGGGATGCTGGTCGAGGAATCGAACCCCGTGATCCTGAAGGATATGCAGGAAAGCGGCGCGCTGTTCGCCTCCGAGCAGATCGTCCACTCCTATCCGCACTGCTGGCGCTGCAAGAAGCCTATTATCTTCCGCGCGACCCCGCAGTGGTTCTGCTCCGTCGATTCGTTCAAGGATGCAGCCTGCGCGGCCTGTGACGATGTGCGGTGGCTGCCCGCGTGGGGCATTGACCGCATGAAGGCCATGATCCGTGAGCGCGCCGACTGGTGCATCTCTCGTCAGCGCCGCTGGGGTCTGCCGATCCCCGTGTTCTACTGCAAGGACTGCGGCAAGCCCGTCTGCACGGATGAAACCATCGCCAAGATCTCGAAGCTGTTCGGCGAATTCGGCTCAAACGTCTGGTTCGAGAAGGACGCGGACGAACTCGTCCCCGAAGGCTTCACCTGCCCGCACTGCGGCGGCAAGCACTTTGAGAAGGAAACAGATACGCTTGACGGCTGGTTCGACTCCGGCTCGACGCACTTTGCTTCCATGCAGAAGGATCAGGGCTTCTGGCCCGCGACGGTCTACCTTGAGGGCCTTGATCAGTACCGCGGCTGGTTCCAGTCGAGTCTGCTGACCGCTGTCGGCGCGCTTGGGAAGGGCGCTCCCTTTAAAGAGTGCGTCACCCACGGCTGGACGGTCGATGGCGAGGGCAAGGCCATGCACAAGTCCCTCGGCAACGGCGTTGACCCTGCGGACGTGTTCAAGAAATACGGTGCGGACATCTGCCGCCTGTGGGCAGGCTCGGCGGATTATCACGTCGATGTGCGCTGCTCCGATGAGATCTTCAAGCAGCTGAGCCAGAACTACCTCAAGTTCCGCAATACGGCGAAGTTCTGCCTTGACAATCTGACCGATTTTGATCCCAACCAGCTGACCGCGCCCGCCGATATGGAAGCGCTCGACCGCTGGGCCATCACGAAGCTGAACGAACTGCTGGTCAAGTGCGAGGCGGCGTATCAGAATTATGAATTCCTGACCGTTTCCCACGCCGTCAACGATTTCTGCGTCGTCACGCTTTCGAGCCTCTATCTCGATATCATCAAAGACCGCCTGTACTGCGACGGCGCGGATTCCGCCGCCCGCCGCTCGGCGCAGAGCGCGCTGTGGATCATCCTCGATGCCATGACAAAGGTCTTCGCGCCGATCCTTGCGTTCACTTGCGACGAGATCTGGCTCCAGATGCCGCACCGCGACGGCGACGACGGCCGCAACGTGCTGCTGAACCAGATGTCGAAGCCGTATACGGATTACGCGCTGCTTGATACCGAAATGGCCGTTTGGGAGACTGCGCTGCGCGTCCGCTCGGACGTCAACGGCGTGCTGGAGACTGCCCGCGCCGACAAGCGCATCGGCAAGAGCCTCGAAGCACATGTGGCGCTGTTTGCGACCGACGAGGACGCAAAGGCTGCGTTGGATACGATCAAGACTGTTGACCTTCCGGAGATCTTCATCGTCTCCAACGTCAGCACGAACGAAGCTGCCCCCGCAGAGGGCGCCGTTGTTGGACAGGGCGTGAATTACCCTGGCCTGACCGTCGCCGTGACCGAGGCGAAGGGCACGAAGTGCCCGCGCTGCTGGATGCACTCCGAGAGCGCTGACGAGCACGGCCTGTGCCCGCGCTGCGCCGCCGTCTGCAAATCTCTCGGCGTCGTATTTGAATAAGCTGCACCGATAACCCGCGCCCGCCGCTGCTACAGCGGCGGGCGCATTTGCGTGCTGAAAAAGTCCGATTTTCACGAAGCATTGCAAGAGCGCGGCATTCATGTGGGCATCGGCTCCTATGGCAGGACGCAAAGCGGAAAAGGTCTCCAAATTTTGAAAGGAAGCCTTTTCTACTTTTTTTACGGCTGCACGTTGCGGAAAAAAAGAAAGAAGGACACAATACAGGAAAGTATTTTGGAAGAAAAAATCCAAGAAATTTACAGCCAGAACAGGAGGTAAATTTGCTGTAAACGACAGTTTTTTTGGAGAAAAAATTTGTTGAGAATTACTTTAAAAAAGCAAAGAGTCAACACGGTAAAGTGTTGATAAATGTGAAAGGGTGTGGTATAAAAAAGCGAAGCAGGACTCCTGCGGAAACTATCAAGCAAAGTGAAGGAGACGCAGTATGAAGAAGATGTGGGGCACACGGGTGCTGGCCATGCTTTTGGTGCTTGCGCTGACGGCAGGATTGGTGCCGGCGGCGCTTGCGGCAAACAGCGAAGCATCGGTCGCATTCAAGCAGGTGCCGAATGACACGCTCGATACGCTTATCCGTCCGGATCTGGCGGTGGGCGAAATTGAGAACGCGGAAATGGGAGAGGATACGGCTGCCTATCAGGCGCACGATCTGGTTCGTGTTTCCATTATCCTGGAGGACGCATCCACACTGGAAGCCTATTCCGACGCGGCTGCGGAGGGGACACTGGCCGAGGATGCGGCTGCCGTGTCTTACCGCGCAGCACTCCAGCGCAAGCAGGACAGCGTTGTCCGGAAAATCTCGTCCACGATCCTCGGACGGGAGGATCTGGATGTTGTCTGGAATCTGACGCTGGTCGCCAACATGATCTCTGCCAATGTGGAATACGGCAAGATCGAGCAGATTAAGCAGCTCCCGGGCGTCGCGGATGTGGTTCTGGAGCAGCAGTATGAGCCTGCCGCGTCCGAAAACACCGTGCAGCCCAACATGGAGATCTCAACCGGCATGACCGGCACGACCACGGCATGGTCTACCGGCTATACAGGGGCCGGAATGCGGATCGCCATTATCGATACGGGCTTGGATATGTCGCACCAGTCGTTTGACAATGGCGCGTATGAATACGCGCTTGAGCAGAACGCGGCGCGCGCAAAGGAATCCGTCGAAGCCTATAAGGCCTCTCTCGATCTGCTCGATGCGGACGAGATCAACGAAAAGCTGAGCCTGCTGCATATCAAGGAAGGCGTCAGTGCGGCGGATCTGTACCGGACAGAAAAGGTCGCATACGGCTATTGCTACATCGACAAGGATCTGGACGTAACGCATGAGACGGACACGGAGGGCGAGCACGGCTCCCATGTTGCCGGTATCGCGGCGGCCAACCGGTATCTGCCGGACGGAAACGGCGGATATGTCTCTGCATTGGACAGCGTACATATGCACGGCGCAGCGCCGGATGCACAGGTTCTGGTCATGAAGGTCTTCGGCGACGAGGGCGGCGCGTATGACTCGGACTATACGGCAGCCATTGAGGATGCAATCGTGCTCGGTGCGGATACGATCAACCTCTCGCTCGGCTCTGCCAGTCCCGGCCCGAGCAAGGCGAGAACGGAAGCTTATCAGAAGATCTTTGACGATCTGGAGAACGCTTCCTCCGTTGTGACGGTTTCTTCCGGCAACGCCGGCTATTGGGCCAAGAACGCCGATCCGATCGGCTATCTTTACAGCGACGGCGTCAGCATGCAGACGGACGGCCAGCCGGGCAGCTATGCAAACAGCCTGACGGTCGCCTCGGTCGATAACGACGGCTTTATCGGCAACTACCTCCTGATCGGACAGGATCCAATCGCGCCGTCCGAAACCACCGGCTTTACGAACAAGCCGATCTCCACGATCGTGGGAGAGCACGAATTCGTGTTTTTCTCCGAGGATGCAACGAAGTATGCCGTGGACGCAGCCGGGAACAACCTGCTGCTTGCCTATGCAGATGCAGTCAAGGACAAGATTGTCTTCGTTTCCAGAGGGCAGTCCTCGTTCTACCAGAAGCATGACGCCGCAGCCGCCGCAGGCGCGCTGGCGTGCGTGGTCTACAACAACCAGTCCGGCTCAATCAACATGGACCTGAGCAGCAGTACCGCAACGATCCCGTGCGTATCGATCACACAGGACGACGGCGAATTGGTTCGCACGCAGGCCGAGCCGGTTTATGCAGAGGACGGCACGACAGTCCTGTATTATACCGGCAAGATCGAAGTGCGCGGCAAGGAACCGGTTCGGTTCAACCGCGATTATAAGACCATCAGTGAATTCAGTTCCTGGGGCGTTCCGGGCGATCTGACGCTGAAGCCGGAGATCGCTGCGCCCGGCGGCAATATCTACTCGCTCAACGGCCTGCACAACAGCACCAGCGGTATGCAGGGCGGCCACCAGGACTATGAACTCATGAGCGGCACCTCGATGGCTGCGCCGCAGATCGCCGGTATCGGCGCACTGATCAAGCAGTACATTGAATCCAAGGGCCTTTCCCGCAGCGATCTGACCGACCGCGCGCTGGCCCAGTCGATCATGATGTCCACGGCAGAGCCGGTCGTCAACAATGAAAACGACGCATATTACCCGGTCATTCAGCAGGGTGCAGGCATGGTCAACGCTGCGGCGGCGACCTCTGCGGACTCCTACATTAAAATGCAGGCTGATGCGACCGCATCCTGGGCTGACGGCAAGGTCAAGGCTGAACTTGGCGACGACCCCGCACGCACGGGCAGCTATGATTTCAGTTTCACCGTCAACAACCTCGACGGACGGACGCACGCCTATGCGCTGAGTGCCGAACTGTTTACGCAGGCTCTGCTCGACTATGAGGGGCAGAGTTACCTGGACACGCTGACGACGCCGCTGAGCGCCGCTGTGACGTGGACTGTGAACGGCAGAGCGACCGACAGCCTGAGCCGCGATTACGATTATAACAACGACGGCCGGGTCGATCTGGAAGACGGCCAGCTGCTGCTGGATGTCGCGTCGAAAAAGCCGGGCGCAAAGCTTCTCAACGCCAAGGCCATTGCCGATTTGAACGGCGACGGCGCTGTGACGGCCTATGATGCACACCTGTTCCTGAATCTGCTTCAGGAGGCGACGATCCTTGTTCCTGCAAACGGTAAGGCTGAGGTCGTCTGCCACATCCGCCTGCTCGACCGCAGTGCGCTGAATACTTCGTATCCCACGGGCGCCTATGTTGAGGGCTATGTCCGCGTGCAGGGCCTCGCCACAGACGAGGGCGCCGCCGGCACGAGCCATTCCATCCCGGTGCTCGGCTACTACGGAAGCTGGTCGGAGCCGTCGATGTATGATGTCGGTTCTCTGATCGACAGCATTTACGGCACGGAAACGCGCGCGCCCTATCTCGGCACGACGAACAGCTATGGCTACACCGTTTCCAACTTCCTGAACATTCTCTATGCCGGTGAGACGGAGTCCTCTGCAATGGTCGGCAACCCCGTTGACTTTGACGACGAGTATCTGAGCGTCCGCAACGCCTTCAACAACCAGGGCGGCAACAGCATCAGCACGCTTGTCTTCTCGCTAATCCGTAACGCGGGCAACTCCCGCCTCCAGATCGTCGATTCCAACACGAAGACAGCGTATCTGGACGAGGAAGTTGGCGCAGCGACTGCTTCGTACTACTCCGAAAATGCAAACGCATGGCAGCATACCCGCCTCCAGCTTGGCATTGACTGGAGCGGCACAGACGCCTCCGGCAATGCGCTCCCGGAGGGCACCAGCGTGGATCTTACGCTGACGATGGCCCCGGAATACTATGCAAATGCCGATGGCAGCTATCGTTGGGATGAACTCAAGGACGGCGCAAAACTGAGCACGCACCTGACCATCGACAACACCGCGCCGGAACTCGTCTCCGTCCGTCAGGATCTGACGCAGAAGACGCTGGCCGTAACGGCCAAGGATAACCGCTATGTCGCAGCTGCCATCCTCTGGAATATGACGGATACCCCGACGCCGGTCAGCTATATCCTGCCGAATCAGCCGGAAGACGCACTCGGCAAGACGACCGACTGCACGTTTGATCTCTCCAAGCTGAGCGGCGGCGAGAAGCTTCTGCTTCAGGTTGTGGACTATGCCTATAACGCCTCTGCATATCAGCTGATCAGCGGTGAGGAACCCGCAGAGGCGCTGACCTCCGTCACGCTTTCCCCGGAGAGCGTCTCCCTGCTCACAGGTTCCAACTACACACTTGAAGCTTCCACAGAGCCGTATTACGCCGACGATAAGCTGGATTGGACGTCCTCCGCGCCTGCGGTCGTGACGGTCAACAATAACGGTCAGATCAAGGCCGTCAGCGCCGGCACCGCAACAATCACGGCAGCTTCCCACAAAAACCCAGAAGTCCATGCTTCCTGCACCGTACAGGTGCTTGCACCGAATTACACGTTCCGCGGACTTTTGACAGCAGACAATCAGGTGCAGACCTTCGAGTGGAATCTCGCAGACAGCGAGACGTGGGAAAAGGTCGCAACGGTTGACGGCATCGGCAGCCGCGTGACCTCGGCAGGCGCTTCCAGCGCAAACGGTATTTATGCGTTTGACGTGGCCGGCAGCGCATATGAGATTGATTTCGCCACCGGCAAGATCCTGAACACCGGCAGCGCACCGTTCTCGGACGAGATCGGCCCCGTCGCATACGACGACATTGCCCTTTCCCGCAAATATACCGGAACGGAGTCGCTGCATGGCGATCTGCTGACCGGCGTATACTCCATGAACATCATCCCGATGCAGGATCCGATGAACGGCAGCGCCAGCAGCTACATCAGCGTGTATGACCTGTTCGGCTATGACGCGGACGGCTTCTCCGGCATCACCTCGCTGGGCTCCATCACGTTCAAGGATCCCGACAGCGGTGAGAATGTGGACGCCGAAGCCTATTATGTCATCGACAACGCAGGCGGCATCTGGCAGCTTATGATCTATCCGCAGGACGGCGACTATTACGCAGCCTATCAGTACATCCCGACGGATCTGGGCTTCCAGTTCCCGTATGACCCCAACTGGGCGACGCTTTGCTCGCTGAACGTTGCGGATGACGGCGAACTCTTCCTTACCTCGTACAGCACACAGGGCGAGGGAGCTTCCCGCAAGGAAAGCACCACACTGTACTGGCTGCACTACGACGAGCAGGCGAGCCGCTTCCGCACGGCCATTATCGGCTACTTCGGCGATATTGCGCCGGTCAGCGTGACCGAGGTCCATACGAACGACTCCACAGCAGATACGCAAAAGACAAGTGTCTTTGAAAAGGCGCTGCGTCCGGAATCGCTCAAGACCGCAAAGGCCCAGCCGATCAGCCAGATGAAGGCAGCAAATAAGCAGACCGCAGGTACGCTTAACAGCGTTAGTCAGCCGCAGAGCACCGGCAGCACAAGCGCGCAGCGCAGCACCGTGACGCTTGATCTGACCGCCATTGCGCCGACGGCAAGCAGCATCATGGAGATCTCGTACAATACGAAAGAACTAACACTCTCCTCCGTCACAGGCGCAGCGACGCTTACCACCTGGTATGAGTCCGTGCCCGGTACGATCGTCTTTGCCTGCGCCGAACGCAGCGAGGCCGCTGTGGGCGAACTGCTCGGTCAGCTGAGATTTGAACTTGCGGCAGGCAGTTCAAATTCAAAGGTCACGATCAAGACGAAGCAGCTGAACGAAACAAGCTTCGCAGCCGGACAGGAAAAGACCCGGATCGTGGTGCTGGGCGACAGCCTGAGTCCAATCCTCCCCGCGATCATCTCCTCCGGTGAAAAGGACTGCCCCAGCCGCAGCTTCCGCGATCTGGATACGACCAAGTGGTATCATGAAGCAATCGACACAATGCTGCGTGAGGGCCTGATGAACGGTACCGGAAATGGTCTGTTCGAGCCGAACGGCACGCTGACCCGTGCGATGCTGGTCACGATCCTCTGGCGTTCGGAGGGCAAGCCCGCAGCTTCTGCCCAGACGTCGTTCACGGACGTTCCGGCAGGCGCCTATTATGCGGAGGCTGTCCGCTGGGCAGCTGCCAACGGCGTCGTCAAGGGCGTCAGCAGCACGGAGTTCGGCCCGTCCAAAAACATCACGCGGCAGGAACTTGTCACCATTCTTTGGAGACTGGCCGCGAAGAAGGGCCTGAATACCTCCAACGCCGGGCTGACCGTTCCGGAGTTTGCCGACCGCAGCCAGATCGCCGCGTGGGCAGCCGAGGCCATGAGTTGGGGCTGCACCAGAGGCATTCTGACCGGCAAGAGCGCGAACCGCGTTGACCCGACCGGCACTGCAACCCGCGCAGAAGCAGCAGCCATGATCGTCCGCTTCCGGAATCTCGGTACAGCAGGCGAAAAGCAGTAAATCCACACTATGCAGCAGCGCGAAGCTTCAGCCGCTGCTGCATAGTGGTCTGAAAGAGACAGCGCAAGACGCGCATTGCATGCCATAAAATGAAGAAGGGAGAAAGAACCTGACGGCTCTTTGCTGCCCCCTGACAGGGGTAACAACGTTGGCGGGGGTTACCCGGCTGGTGCTTCAGGCACCAGCCGGGTTTTCCGTCGGTGTATCGCTGGGAATGGTTCAGGATACTTTCGGAATCTCTTTGCGCTGTTCGGGTTCAGCTGTTTGTCTGTTTTCCATGCAGCCAATGTCGGCATAGTGGATCTCTACGGTCTGCGGCGCGTGTTTGGACCACTTCATACTAATAACTTTTTAAAAAGATTGATAATTTGACGCCGTTGTTGTATAATGAA
>ERZ773208.167-NODE-167-length-65496-cov-7.605370_pt1 | contig 65496 bp, 59 predicted proteins | sample MGYA00581006_ERZ773208 | MGnify/ENA primary metagenome ERZ773208 (study PRJEB29015, sample SAMEA2737793) | human gut metagenome | biome: human gut; feature: human-associated habitat; material: faeces | place: China | collected 2012 ... | reverse complement strand
AGCCTACGTCGCAGCCGCCAAAGTATTTCATTATGTATGCCTCCAAATATAATTTTCTTTATAAGATTGAATTATTTCCGAGGCTTCCGGGGGCTTGCCCGGAAGCCCTTTAAGTTACGGGAATTGCTGAAATCACGCTGTGCGCGCTGCGATCACATGCAGACCTCGTCCTCGAACTCGACCAGAGACGGATCGACAGGCTCCGCCTTCATGACGGTGCGCATGTACTCGTTGACCTTGTCGCGCATGGTGCGGCGGGAGACGGTACGCGGGTCCATAAGATCGTGCTCGACCCAGATGAGGTCGTAGCCGCGCTCGCGGCCCTGATCGTCCAGCACGCCCTGAACGGTAGCCATGTTCTTGCAGGCGACGTTCTGGTACATGATGATGAGCTTCGCGTTCCAGTCCTCGCACTGCTTCCACAGCTCGTCGACGACGTTCTGGTAACCGCCGTTGGTGTGACGGCGCATAACCATACGCTCGTACAGGCGGGCGAGGTCGCGGAGGGCTTCTTCCTTATCCTCGGTCTCAAGAGGCTTGGTGAAGTTCAGAGACTCCATCTCGACCAGGACGTTGACGCCCCAGCAGTTTGCAAGCCAGTTGGAGAAGTTGGCATAGTAGTGAGCCGGGCAGGACCACACGATAGCGCGGTACTTCATCTTGCCGGGCCAAGGCTCTTCCTTGTTCTCGTAGGCCTTCATCAGGATGTTGTTGACCTTCTCGAAGGTCTTGATGACACGAGGATCCGCGCCGCCGTCCATCTCGTAGTTCCACTTGCGGAACAGCTCGTAGCAGGGGCCGAGAAGCTGCGGGTATGCAGACTTGTTGACTTCCCACTTCTGAAGCTCGTAAGCAGTCTCCTGATTGAAGCGCTTAATCATGGTGAAGTATGCATCCCAGTTCCACTTTGCGCCGGTGCGCTCCTCGATGAACTTTATGCAGGCTCTGATATCCTCGGCACCCATCTGAACGGTCTCCTCATCCAAGTAGCGGACGGGGAAGCAAAGATGGAATATGGGGACGTTCGGGAAGCGGCGGGAGTAGTAGGAGGATGCCATGGTGGAGCCGTCGCAGGGCATGGAGGATGAGAGGAAGCAGGAGCCCATGTGCGGCAGAGCGTCGATAACCAGTGCGCCGCACTCGGAGGAGGGAACGGGGCAGGTGTCGGAGGGCAGACCGTAGGACTCAACCGCATCGATGTAGGGAACGCAGGTGAGCTGGTCTATCTCGGAGACGAGGAACACGCCGAGAAGCTGATGGGGGAAGCCGTACAGGTCGGGGAAGCCGCCCATGATCTGACCCATGGTCATCTCGTCGAACAGAACGGTGCGCTGGTTGAGAGCGCCGCTGTTACCGTTCTTCTCGTCGGCCTTGGCGGAGAGAACGAGGTTCTCTGCGACGTAGCGGAATATATCATAGATGAGCAGATGGCTCATGCGCAGGTTGGAGCCGCGCAGACCCATGATGTTCTTATCCATGAAGCCGTGGCAGCAGAAGTAGGAGATCATCCAGCGGTAGTACAGTGCGCCGTTGAGCGCGGGAATGAGGTCCTTGGAGAAGGTCATAAGGAGCATGCCCCACATACGAGCCCACTCATAGAAGTCATATGCGGTGTCCTTGATGCCGCGCCACTCACGGCGGACGGTGGCCATGGCGCCCTTGCGGTAGAGACGGCCAAGGCTCTTCTCACCGTTGAGGATGCGGTCCTTCTTGCCGTCAGCGTCGAGAGCCATGAAGTCCTTGTATTCGTCCTTCACACGCTCGATGTCGGCCTTGATATCATTTACGCGATCCTGACCGAACTGCTTCCAGTCGGTAGCCTTGAGGAGATCCCAGGCGATGCCGCCGACCTCTTTGAGGTTCTCCCACTGCTTCGCCCAGTCGATCTCATCTTTGCATTTCCAGAATTCCGGATTCGGATACTGTATCTTTTCCTTCTTTGCCATTATGCTTTGCCCTCCTCTTTGTGGATACGCTTAATCTCAAGGGATTCAACGAAGGCCTGAACACGGGTGCGGAGCTGACCGGAGTTACCGTTGTTGTACAGTCTGTCGATGGACAGGACGGGCCAGCCGTACTCGTCGTGCATGATGTGGGAAACCAGAGCGCGCTCGAAGCCCCAGTAGTCGCAGTACTTCATCTGCTCGTAGATGATGCCTTCGGCGTTGTACTCCTTTGCGAGGCGGTCAGCGGTCTCACGACGCTGATGCACCTTCTCGTCGGATATGTAGCGTGCGCACTCGGAGTGCTCCATTACGTGCAGACAGATCTGGCGCAGAGCGTCCTCGTCGTCCTTGAGCTCGATGACCTCGCGGCCGGGAGTGGAGCCGAAGCAGTAACGGTCGGACACGACCAGAGCGCCGCAGCCCTCGATGAGCTTGGTGAGCTGAGGATCGTCGATCTCGGAGCCGACTATCGCAACGCGGGCACGGAACGGAGACTTCTCGTCGGGCTTGCGCTTCTTCAGCTCCTTCAGGGTCTCACGCAGGTAAGGCAGGATGAGAGCCTTCGGACAGGTGTAGGAAACGAGGTTGATGACATGGAACTCATAGCCGGTGATAACGGGGTTCTCGGCCTTGCGCATCTCTGCCATCTCGGAGATGATGGAGCAGACCTCGTTGTGCTCTGCGACTGCCTGACGGATGGCGGCGTCGGAGGTGTCCACGCCGTAGACCTCGGTCAGCTTGTCGAGCACATGGATACGCATCTGCTTGACGTAGGAGTCGAGAGTGTAGTCGGTGATTTTGTAGGGGATGTCGCAGTGGGTCACGAAGAAGTTGGGCTTCTCGTTGACCTTGAGGATCTCAAAGTGCTCCATTGCACGGTTCATCATGGAGCAGGCGTCAACGCCTATCATCGCGTCGAGGAACTGGTATCCGCCCTCGATGCCGCGCTCTACGAGCGCGCGTGCGAACTCGCAGGTGTAGTTGGACATGTAGTAGGTCGCGATGTCGATGGAGCCGGTGTGCGGCGCGCGCAGACGCACCGAGAAGCAGTTGCCTACGTTGAGCAGCGCCTCGGGAACATGGTAGCAGGTATAGCCGAGGGCGAGGTTGCCTTCCGCCTGTGCCTTCTGCACCAGCTCGTTGTTGGCGTTCTCAAGCAGACTTTCAAAGTAGATCAGATGCTTAAGATCTTTCAAATGTTACACCTCTTCTTTAAGTTTTCTATTTTATGGAGCAGCGGGATTATGCCCCATTGAATACCGTTTTGCGGGATCTCAGAGTATCCCGATCTTGGTCAGAGCCTCTTTCGCGCCCGCGAGCATCGCGGAATCCGCCGGAAGCTCCATAACGCTCTTGCCCTTGATGTCGTTTGCGGCAAAGGTCTTGTCCGCGGGGATAAACGAGAGGATATCCACACCCGGAACCTTTATCAGATCCGCAAGTTCGGGGTTGGTGACGCGGTTGACGATGACGCCTATCTTGTCATAGGCGATAAGCTCGTCCGCCACGTTCTTGATGGTGCTGACGACTTGGGCGCCCTTCTTGCTCTGGTCGGTAATGAGCAGCAGATGAGTCACCTTTTCCATCACGCGGCGCTGGATCTGCTCGATCCCCGCCTCACCATCGATCACAACGTAGTCAAAGCTGTTTGCCAGAAGTCCGATAACTTCCTTCAGGTAGGAGTTGACCTTGCAGTAGCAGCCGGAGCTCTCCGGACGGCCTATCGCAAGGAACACGAAGCCCGGCATCTCAACCAGCGCGTCAAAAATTCTGAACCGCGCCTCGCTGAGAAGCTCCAGCGCTTCTCTTGTCTCTCCGTTTTCAACGCTGTCGACGATGCTCATACGGATATCGTCCAGCGTCAGCTTCACATCCACGCCAAGAGCAACGGACAGACCGACGGCAGGATCGGCGTCGATCGCGAGTATCTTCTTGTCGGGGTACTTCTCAACAAGCAGTCTCACTATGGACGCGCAGATAGAAGTCTTGCCTACTCCGCCCTTGCCTGCTACCGTGATTATCTTGGCTTTATTTTCCATATACGTCCCTCCCTGTTCTGGAAATGAGCGCATCTATCTCCCATGCACTATCGTTAGTATTTTAGCACATTGCCCGGCCAGATGCAAGGAAAACCCGATAATTTCAGGCAAATTTCAGTTTTTACACAAACTTCGCGAAAACTTTTTTCATGCGGTACGGATATATTTATACACTTATTTGCGAGTGCCGAAATTTTTTTGAAGTAATTGCTTTTCGGCTCATCGGTTAAGGATATATACTCCCAGATTAAGGTAACCGGCGAATGTCACCCATGCCAGATAGGGCAGCATAAGCCAGCCCGCGGGCTTCGATATGAAGCGGAACAGCAGCGCCGTGCCGGCGATGGCGCCCCACAGCAGCACGAGCCAGATGAAGGCCGCAAGGTAGAGCTTGAGGTTGAAGAAGATGAGCGTCCAGCAGAAGTTCATAAACAGCTGCACCGCGTAAAACGTGAGCGCGCGCTCGATGCGGCCGGGGTATTTTTCGGAGCTGTACACGAGATAGGCCGCGATGCCCATGAGGATGTACAGCAGCGTCCACGCGGCCGGGAACGCCCACGTGGGCGGCGCGAGTGGAGGTTTGTTCAGCGCCTCGAAATCCTTGAAGCTACCGTTTGCAATCAGCGCCGCCGCTCCACCGACAGCCAGCGGTATCAGTATCGATATGATGAGCTTTTTCCAATCCGGTCTTTTTGCCATGGCTTTTCTCCTTACCCGTTTTGTGTTATGTTCTACTCATATTAATATACAACGCTGCGGTGAAAAAAATTCACCGCGGCGTTTCAAATCCTTGCTGTGAAGTGCAGCTGAATAACGGCTGTAATCTGTACGCTGCTCTCTCTTTTTCCTATTGGCACTTTCTGTGCCCTGGCGACCCCTCAGTCGGCCTTACGGCCGCCAGCTCCCCTAATAGGGGCGCCAAGAGAGTGCAGAGGAACCACCGCGCCAGTCCTAAACCTTTGCCGCGAAGCGCTGCCCCTTTTAGGGGAAGTCCCCAGTGCGCACACTGGGGAAAGGGGTCTCCAGAGCAGCGATACGAGCAGAATGGAAAAGAAAGTGTGCACGATAACTCACGCCCGTAGGGGACGGCCCCTGTGCCGTCCCAAAAATGCAGCGACGTGCTTCCGGTGATAAATCGGCGCACCGTCCCAAGTCACCCTGTCATTGCGAGGAGCGAAGCGACGTGGCAATCCGTTCTCCTTTACTCCACGCGGAAATATACTGCTGTCTAAAAAAAGAAACGGATTCCCACGACCAGTGACCGGTGTCACTGGTCTCGGAATGACAGAGGTATTCTTTATATTGCCCTTTCTTTTCCCGATTGGCACTTTCTGCGCCATGGTAACGCCTTCTGCACAAAACGCAATTTTCCGTGCAGAATCAGTGCAATATAGGCAAAAACCGTCGAAATTGTCATGTGTGGCAAAATTGTTTTGAATTACAAAACTATTTTCGCCACCTTTCTTGAATACGCGCTTGACAATTGTGAGATATTGGACGCGGAGTGATTGACAACACCCACGCCCTCTGATAAAATCAGCTTAATCACCGCACGACAACAAGAACAGAAAGGAAAAGATATGAAAAACATCAAAAAGGTACTTGCGGCAGTCCTTATGATAGCTGTAATGTTCTCTATTACCGGCTGCAATTCTTCGGACTACAAGAAGGCCGCGCAGCTGATGGCTGACGGCGATTATGCCGCCGCGTCCGAAATGTTCAAGGCTCTCGGCGACTACGAGGACAGCGCCGATCAGGCCAAGGAATGCGACTATCAGATCGCAAAGGCGGCGTTCGACGCCGGCGATTACGAGAACGCGATCGAGCTGCTCACCGCTCTCGGCGATTATCAGGACAGCGCCGACCTCATCTCGCAGGCCACCGACAAGATCATCACTGCGAAGCTCGTCGGCAACTGGGTCTCCGATGACATCGACGTCACCGACATATTCGTGACCGCCTTCAACTCCGCGCTCAATCCCGACTCGGCCGACGCGATAATGGCCGACGTCGATCTCGGCACCGTGACCATGACACTCACCATTGAAGTGACCGACAAGGGCAGCTTCTATCTGAAAGTGGACGGTCAGTCCCTCGACGCCACTGTCGACAAGGTTCTCGCCGCATTTCAGGTCGGCTTCACCAAATGGGTCGAGGATGTCTACACTGAGCTTGCGGCGGACAACAACATGACTCTTGACGAGCTGCTGGCCTACTGCGAGGTAGACAGTCTGGAAGCCCTCTTCGAGATGGACAACAACGTCAGTATCGAGGACTTCCTCGCCACCTACTTCCCCAAGGATCAGTTCATCGCCATTATCGACTCCGTCAGCTCCAACGGCACATACACCGTTGAGGACGGCGTGGTAAAGCTGACCATCGCTTCCGAGACCGAGACCGTTATATACGACGGCGAGGCCGACACCATCACCATGGACGGCGAGGGTCTCTCCGACGGCGACGTGGTGTTCCACCGCGCAGCCTGAGCGGCATAAATATAATAATAGTAACAGGGCATAGCTGAAAGCTATGCCCTGTTACTATTATATAAAACCCTCCGTATGATTCGGTACATACAGAGGGTTTTTAAATATCCTGTTTATCTGGTCAGCAGGACCTGATCGGATTCGACCTGCATTCCCGCGATCTCTGCGAACTTATCCATGAGGTCGCGCTTTGTGAGCTTCTGCTTCTCCTCGCCGCTGATATCGAGGATTATCCGCCCCTCATTCATCATAATAAGGCGGTTGCCGTGCTTTATCGCGTCCTTCATGTTGTGGGTTATCATCATCGCGGTCAGGCCGTTCTCGGCGACGATCTTATCCGACAGCTCCAGTACCTTCGCCGCAGTCGCAGGGTCGAGCGCCGCGGTGTGCTCATCGAGCAGCAGCAGCTTCGGGCGGCGCAGAGACGCCATGAGCAGCGTCAGCGCCTGGCGCTGGCCGCCGGAGAGCAGGCCGACCTTGGCCGTCATACGATCCTCAAGGCCGAGGCCGAGACCGCGCAGCTTCTCGCGGTACTCCTCGCGCTCCGCTCTGGTCACGCCCCAGCCCAGCCCGCGGCGCTGGCCGCGGCGCATTGCGAGGGCGAGATTCTCCTCAAGCTGCATGTTCGGCGCGGTGCCCATCATGGGGTCCTGGAATACGCGGCCGATATACTTTGCGCGCTTGTAGTCGGGCAGCGCGGTGATGTCCTCGCCGTCGAGGATGATGCGCCCGTCATCCACCGGCCAGACACCGGCCACAGCGTTGAGCATGGTGGATTTACCGGCGCCGTTGCCGCCGATGACCGTGACGAAATCGCCGTCTTCAAGATGGAGGTTAATGCCGTCGAGCGCCACGCGCTGATTTATTGTGCCTTTATTGAAGGTTTTACGTACGTTTATAAGATCAAGCATCGTGCTCCGCCGCCTTTCTTTTCAGTCTCCCGAAGGAATTCAGCCGCTTTGCGCGGAGGTATGGCACTGCGAGGAATACCGCGACGATTATCGCCGTGAACAGCTTCAGGTCGTTGGAATTCAGCCGCAGCCAAAGGACGATAACGACGACCGCGTAGTATATCACGCCGCCGATGACCGTAAAGGTCAGCGTACCGAAGAAATTCAGATGCTTGCCGAGTATCGCGCGGGCAATAACCTCGCCGATTATGACGGCGGCAAGGCCGATGACGATCGCGCCGCGGCCCATGTTGACGTCCGCGAAGCCCTGATACTGAGCCATCAGGCCGCCGGAGAGGGCGACGATGCCGTTGGAAAGAGACAGGCCGAGCACCTTCATGCGGTTGACATTGATGCCCTGCGCCGCGCTCATGTTGGGGTTGCTGCCGGTTGCGCGGAGCGCGGAGCCCTGCTCGGTGCCGAAGTACCAGTAGAACAGGGCGACAAGCGCCAGCGCGATGAGCGCGCCGGTCAGGATAGCGGAGGAAATGCTGCGGGAGGAGAGGACAAGCGAGAACTTATCCACGCTGACCGCCTTGTTCGCCGCCATGCCCATGATGCGCAGGTTTATGGAATAGAGCGAAAACTGCGTGAGTATGCCGGCCAATATCGCCGGGATGCCGAGCTTCGTATGGAGAAGTCCGGTGCAAAGCCCCGCAAGCATACCGGCAATGACGGCGACCAGAAGCGCCGCCCACGCGGGAACGCCCGCGAGTATCAGCATCACGGTCACAGCGCCGCCGGTGGTAAAGGAGCCGTCAACAGTCAGGTCTGCCACGTCGAGCAGACGGAAAGTGATGTAAACTCCGAGAGCCATAAGCCCCCATATAAGTCCCTGCGCAACTCCGCCGGGCAGATTCTTTACGAGCTTCAGCAGGCTGAGTGAAGCGAAATATGCCGTAATACTCACGATAAAATCTCCTTAAAACCTATTTTTATAAACGCCGACAATCCTGTCAGAGACTTTTTGAGTCTCTGACAGGTATTTTTTCAGTTATCAGCCGAGAGCGATGTAGTCCTCAGGGACAGTTATGTTGAGAGCTTCGCAGTTGGTGGGGTTGTAGATCTTGGTGAACTGAGGAGCGAAGCGGATCTGCATGGTGGCGGGGTCTGCACCCTCAACGAGAACCTCGTATGCCATCTCGCCGGTAGCGTAGCCAAGGTCGAAGTAGGAGATGCTCAGGCTGGCGATACCGCAGCCGCGGCAGATGCCTTCCTCACCGGCAATAATGGGGACGCCGGCGGGCAGCGCTACGTTGTTGATGGCCTCGGTGCAGGAGGCGGCGGTGTTATCGGTCGGGAGGTAGAGCACATCGCACTCGGAGCAGGCGGTAGCGGTGACGTTTGCAACATCGTTGGAGTCTGCGAAGGTGAATTCCTTGACCTCAAGGCCGAGTTCCTCGAACATCGGGGTGATGGTGTCAGCCTGGAACTTGGAGTTGGGCTCGCCGGAGCAGTAGAGGATGCCTACGACCTTTGCGTCGGGGCAAAGCTCCTTGAGCACTGCAGCCTGACCGTCGAGCGGAGCGAGGTCGGAGGTGCCGGACACGTTGAAGCCGGTAGCGCCGGTCCAGTCGCTTATCTCAAGCGCGGAGCCGTAGTCGGTGACGGAGGTGCCGAGGATGGGGATCTCATTGGTAGCAGCGACTGCCGCGAGCAGCGCGGGAGTTGCGTTTGCCATGATGAGGTCAACGTCGTCGGAGACGAACTGGTTGACGATGACGGAGCAGGTAGCGGGATCGCCGGAGGCGTTGCCCTCTTGGAAGGTGACCTTGTCGCCGAGCTTGTCGGTCAGAGCCTGCTTAAAGCCTTCAGTCGCGGCGTCAAGCGCGTCATGCTGGACGAGCTGGCAGATGCCGACGACAAAGGTCTGGTCTGCGGCGACGTCATCAGACGGAGCGGCGCTCTCTTCGGCGGCGGGAGCTTCGGTCGGATCCGCAGCCGGGGCGGCGGTATTGCCGCAAGCGCACAGCGCAAGCAGCATCACGAGGGTACACAGTACAGCGGTGAGTTTTTTCAGGTTTTTCATTTTTCATATCTCCTTGTCTTTGCTCGCAACGGAAAAATTAAAAGTGCCGCACAAACAAGCGTTTGTGCGGCACCCTAAAAGCAGCTTGAATATCAAACATCGGGCAAATCATCGCAGCACAAAGCGCTATTACTTTTCTGCATAAAAAAGTAATAGAAATAGCCGTATGCAAATGCGAAGCAATTAGCCTTCATTTTCTCTGCCTCCGTTGTTGATGGGCACACTTTACTCCTTTTAGGCGCTAAAGTCAAGAGGGAATTTTAATTTTTTTCAAAAATTTTTTCTGCCCCGGCTCAGACCATGATTCCGCGCTTCTTCGCCTCGAACAGCAGCTCGTCGCGGAAATCGGGGTGCGCTATCGAGATGAGCTGGCGCGCGCGGGATGCGAGACTCTGACCGCGCAGATGCGCGATGCCGTACTCGGTGACGACGTAGTCCACGTCGTTTTTACTCGTGGTGCAGACCGCGCCGGGCGTAAGGTTCGCGCAGATCTTGCTTATCGTGCCCTTGGTGGTAGATGCAAAGGCGATGAAGCTCTTGCCGCCCTTCGACTGGCACGCGCCGCGGACAAAGTCGATCTGGCCGCCGGAGCCGGACATGTGCTTTGTGCCGATGCTCTCCGCGCAGACCTGACCGAAGAGGTCGACCTCGATGGCGGAGTTTATGGATATCATGTTGTCGTTCTGACAGATGACCGCCGGATCGTTGACATAGTCAACAGGCAGGATGGCGATGGCGGGGTTATCGTCGATATAGTCGTATATCCGCTGCGAGCCGTAGGCGAAGGTCGTGACGGTCTGGCCGCGGTGTATCTGCTTGCGGCTGTTGTTGACCGCGCCGCACTCGATAAGCTCGACCATGGAGTCGGTGAACAGTTCGGTGTGGATGCCGAGGTCGTGCTTGGATTTGAGCGCCATGCCCGTCGCGTCGGGTATCGCGCCGATGCCGAGCTGGATGCAGGCGCCGTCGGGTATCTGCTCGGCGATGATGTTGCCTATCGTCTCGCTGACGGGGTCGATCTTTGCCGGAGCCATGACGGGCAGCGGTGCGTTGTGCTCGATAAGCCCGTCAACGCGGCTGATGTGCACCTGTCCGCCGCAGATGGCGCGGGGCTGGAAGCTGTTGACCTCGAGGAACACACGCTTCGTGCGGTCGAGCAGCGCCTCGGTGTAGGAATTCGCGGTGGCGAGGCTGAAATATCCGTGCTTGTCCATCGGCGAGACGGAGAGCAGCACGACGTCATACTCGTAGTTCTCGCGGATGAGCTTGGGAATGTCGCGGTAGTAGGCCGGAAGAATATCCGCCCAGCCGCCGTTTATCGCTCGGCGCGCTCCGCCGCTTGAAAACCAGGACAGGCCGGTCATCTTCCCGCGCAGGGATTCGTCGGCGTAGAACTCGAAGGGATAAGCGTCGAGTATCGTCTGCACGGTCAGTCCGTCCAGCGCGCCGTCGGCCGCGCGGCGGGCTATCGCGGAGACTATCGCCGGCGCCGCGGACACGGAGGTGTCCATGCCAATGCTCCAGCCGCTCTCAACGCGCGCCGCCAGCTCGTCGGCGGTCGTCAGCTTTTCCGCATACATTTTTGTGTAGTCAGTCATACTTGTACCTCCGGATTTATGTAAATTTTTTGATGTTTAAAAAACCGTTTTACGCAAAAGGCCACCCTCGCGGATGGCCTTTTTGATTACTCTTCGTTGTCAGCAAGTATGTCCTCGCCTATTTTATACACGTTGCCCGCGCCGACGGTGAGCACGATGTCGCCCGGTTCAAGCGTCTCGCGCAGGGCGGCCTCAAGCCCGTCAAAGGTCGGGAAGAAGCGCGCGCCGTCTATCTTCGCGGCAAGATCCGCGGAAGAGATACCGATGGTGTTTTTCTCGCGCGCGGCGTATATCTCCGCGAGGAAGAGGACATCGGGGCGCTTGAGCTGCGTGACGAAATCGTCAAACAGCGCCGCAGTGCGGGAGTAGGTATGGGGCTGGAAGACGACGATGGAGCGCTTGTAATTGAGCGTCTCCACGGTGTCCAGCAGCGCCTTCAGCTCGCCCGGATGGTGGGCATAGTCGTCATACACGTCCGCGCCGTTATACTTGCCCTTGAACTCGAAGCGGCGTCCCGCGCCGTTGAAGCCGGCAAGGCCGTACTTGACGGCGTTGGGGCGGATGCCGAGGCAGATGGACGCAGCGGTCGCGGCGAGGGCGTTCTTCACGTTGTGCATCCCAGGGACATGCAGGGTGACATCCGTAAACTTTCTGCCCTTATACATAATATCAAAGCTAGAATTTGCGCCGACAAACTGAATATTTTCCGCATAAACATCGGCCTTATCCGTCAGGCCGAAGGTGATGATACGGCGGGGAACGCCGCGCAGAGCCTCCATGGTGTTCGCGTCCTCGGCGTTGGCGACGACGCATCCGTCCTCCGGAGTGCGCAGCGCAAACTCACGGAAGGAGTGCTGCACGTCGGCCAGATCCTTGAAGAAATCCAGATGGTCGGCCTCGATGTTGAGGATGACGGCGACGGTCGGGTGGAAGGACAGGAAGGAGTTATAGTACTCGCAGGCTTCCATGATTATCGTGTTGCCGCGGCCGACGCGGTGCCCCGCATTCAGAAGCGGCAGCGTGCCGCCGATCATAACGGTCGGGTCGCGGTCGGCAGCCATGAGGATATGGGTGCACATGGAGGTGGTAGTGGTCTTGCCGTGGGTGCCGGAGATGCACAGGGCGTTGCTGTAGCCCTTGGATATCGCGCCCCAAGCCTGTGTCCGCTCGAACACGGGGATGCCCAGCTCATGCGCGCGGATTATCTCCGGATTGTCATCATGCACAGCAGCCGTGCGCACGACGAATTCGATATCGTCGGTGATATTAGCGGCGTCATGCCCGACATGGACATGGATACCATGGGCGCGCAGGGACACGACGTTCGGGTTCTCGTTCATATCCGAACCCACAACGCTGATGCCCATGCCCTTGAGCACCTCGGCCAGAGACGACATCGAGACGCCGCCTATGCCGACCAGATGCCCCTTTCTGCCTGGAGATAAGTAATTGTCAAACTCTATCATAAAAATCGCTCCAAATCTGGTAAATACGTGCCGGATAAATACGATCGTCAAAATGCCGCCGTGCGGCTCCCGATACGCGGAATGCTCTTGATGTTGACGCCGTGAAATGATAAAATAACAGTGGAAGCATACTCCGGCTCAAAAACTGACGCTGGTATTATAATACCCATTCCGGCTCATTGCAAGCATATATTGTGTTGTATGGCCTTATATCTCGGTAAAAATCATACGAGGAGTGTGTATATGGCGAACGTAAGCCCTCCCAAATATGTAAAGCATATCCTTATAACGCTCCAGTCGCGCGGCCATGCGGCGTATCTCGTAGGCGGCTGCGTGCGCGACATGATCCTCGGCGTGCATCCGCAGGACTGGGATATCTGCACCAGCGCCCTGCCGGAGCAGACGCTGGAAATTTTTCCGAACTCCCGCCCGACGGGGCTGAAGCACGGCACCGTGACCGTATACGTCAATTCCCGCTCCGTCGAGGTCACTACCTTCCGCAGCGACGGAGCCTATGCCGACCACCGGCACCCTACCGCGGTGAGCTTCGTCGGCGATCTTACGACCGACCTCAGCCGCCGCGACTTCACGATGAACGCCATCGCCCTCCCGCCCGACGGGCTGGTCGCCGACCCCTTCGGCGGCGTGGACGACATAAAGAACAGGATCATCCGCTGCGTCAGCTATCCGGAGCTGCGCTTTGAGGAGGACGCGCTGCGCATGTTCCGCGCGCTGAGGTTCTCCGCGCGGCTCGGCTTCACGATCGAAGAAAAAACGCTTGCCGCGATAGAGAAAAAGGCTCCGCTCGCCGCCTCGCTCGCGCCGGAGCGTGTGCGGGACGAGGTGGAAAAGATCCTGCTCACCCGCTCGCCCGAGATGGTGTATACGCTCATAGAGCTGGGTCTGCTCGACGCGTTTCTGAAAAAGCGCATGCCCGAGCCCTGGCGGCTGCACCGGCTGGGCTCGATACAGCGCAAGGCGATGCCGCGCTGGGCGGCTCTGTGCTGCGCGCTGGAGAAGTTCGGCTGCATAGATTCCGCCGAGGAATTTCTCGCCGCGCTGCGGCTCGACAGCCGGACGATACGCTGCTGCTCAAACGCCGAAGTGCTTGTAAAGCAGCCGAAGCCCGCCGACAAGGCAGCGTGGAAGCGCGCACTATGCGCCTACGGGGTGGACAGCGTGAGCTGCGCCGCACAGTGCTACGATGCTTTCAGCGGCGGCGGAAGCGCGCGGGAGCTGCGCGCAGTCCTGAAGAGCGGCGAATGCTTCTCGATGAAGCACCTCGCCGTCACCGGCGACGATCTGCTCGAGCTTGGTCTGCGCGGCAGAGAGCTGGGCGACATGCTGCGCTTCCTGCTTGATTACGTTATGGAATATCCGGCGAACAACCGCCGCGAGCTGCTGCTGACGCTTGCCAGAGGCACGGAGGAATAGAAAGATGGACAGCTGGAAACTTTTAAAATCGGAATGCGCCGGCTGCTCGCGCTGCGAGCTGTGCGAGACGCGGACTAATCTCGTGTTCGGCGTCGGCAATGAGGCCGCCGAGGTCATGTTCATCGGCGAAGGCCCAGGCGAGCAGGAGGACCTGCAGGGCGAGCCGTTCGTCGGCCCCGCAGGAAAGCTTCTCGATACGATGCTGGAGCTTATTGACCTTGACCGCTCAAAGGTGTATATTGCCAACGTCGTCAAATGCCGCCCTCCTCGCAACCGCGACCCGCAGCCCGCGGAGCAGGACGCCTGCGCCGAATGGCTTGAACGGCAGATCGCGCTCGTCAACCCTCGTCTCATCGTATGCCTCGGGCGCATCGCCGCGATGGCCATGATAAAGCCGGATTTCCGCATCACGCGCGAGCACGGCCAGTGGTTTGCGCGCGACGGCAGGCGGTACATGGCGATGTACCACCCCTCCGCCCTGCTGCGCGATCCGTCGAAGAGGCCGGAGACCTTTGAAGATCTCGTCTCCCTGCGGCAGGCGATCCGCGAGGCGTGCAATATATACTGACGCAAAAAATTACAGCAAAAGAAAGGTACTCATGATCAGATTTACTCCCATAAAGCTCTCCGACAAGTCCTGGGTGGACGAGATCGTGATGAGTGAAAACAGCCCCAGCGCCGACTACAATTTCGGCAATATCTACATCTGGGACAAGCACTTCAAGCAGCTGACCGCCCGCTGCGGCGACCGCATGCTCACCAAGCTCCGCTATGACGGCAAGCCGACCTTCGTTTTCCCGATCGGCTCCGGCGAGCTGCGCCCCGCAATAGAGGCGCTGCGCGAATTCGCCGCGTGGCGCGGCTATCCGTTCTGTCTGCGCGGCATAACCGAGCAGCACCGCGAGATGCTCGAGGCGGAATACCCCGGCCGCTTCGACTACACCGAGGACGTGAACAACGCCGACTACATCTATCTCGCCGAAAAGCTTGCGACCTACTCCGGCAAGGCGCTGCACGGCAAGAAGAACCACTGCAACCGTTTCGAGGCGGAGTACGACTGGCGCTTTGTACCCATGACGCGTGAGCTTATACCGGCCTGCATGGACATGCTGTCGGTCTGGTCGGAAGATAACGCCGCCCGTCTCGACCCCAGCATAGCCTATGAGCACGACGCGATAATCCGCGCCTTCGCCGCCTTTGAGCAGCTCGGCCTTGAGGGCGGAGTGCTCTACGCAAACGGCGAGATAATGGGCTTCACCATGGGCGAGCTTGCGAGCCGCGACACCTTTGACGTGCACTTTGAGAAGGCGCGCGTCGATATAAACGGCGCGTACCCGATGGTGTGCCGCGAGCTGACGCGAATGCTGATGGCAAAGCACCCGAACCTAAAATACATGAACCGCGAGGACGACATGGGGCTTGAATCCCTGCGCACCTCCAAGCTGTCGTATAAACCGGAGTATTTGCTGAAAAAATACACCGCGAGGTGGCTCGACGAATGAACGGAAAATTTCTCATACGCGAGTACGCGCCCGCCGACGAGGCGGCGCTGACCGCGCTGTGGAAGCGCTGCTTCGGGGACAGCGAGGAGCTGATACACGGCTTCTTCGCCCTGCTGCCGGAGCTTGGCGCGGGAGTCACGGCGGAGCTTGACGGCAAGCCCGTCGGCATGGCCTTCGCCATATGCGGCATGGCGCTCTCGAGCGGTGAAAAGTGCGGGTATATCTACGCCGTCGCCGTTGACGAAAGCTGCCGCGGCTTCGGCGCGGGCGCGGCGCTGACCCGTGCCGCGGCAGACGCGGCGCGCGGTCTCGGCGCGGAGATCATATGTACGCTCCCCGCCGAAGCCTCGCTCTATCCGTGGTATGAGAAGCTGATCTCCACACGCTTCACGCTCTGCCGCTGCCGCGGTATCATCCCTGCTGGGAAGGCGCGCGGCTTTGCTCCGCTCAGCACCGCGGAATATAACGCGCGGCGCGAAGCGCTCCTTGCCGGAGCGCCGCACCTGACCGTAAACGACGCGTGTGCAGAGCTTCTGCGTCTGCTGTGCGAAGCCTACGGCGGCGGGCTGTTCGCCGTGGACGGCGGCATCGCGGCGGGATATCTTGAAGAGGACGCCTGCCTGATACGCGAGCTTATCTGCCCGGACGACCTGCGCGAAGAAAACGCCGCGGCGCTCGCGCGGCAGCTCGGCGCGGCCAAAGCGGAGCTGTGCTCCCCCGCTCCCAGCGGCGACAGCTTCGTCGCACTGGACAGGATCATTCCGCGGAACACGGTCTGGAACATCGCCTTTGACTGATTTAACATTTCTGTAACACTTACATGGTTTATTACGAAACATCTTACTGGTATATTAATAATCGTAAGTAACAGTTTTTCATCTTTTTCATTTTGTCCTCAACCATATAACGAAAAGGAACGGCTCTCCTCCGTTCCTTTTTGTTTTTTCCGGAGAAAAAATCCTGCGCGGCATATAGTCCTTGTTCGCGCGAGGATTGCGTGGTATAATTTGATATCATTGTATGCATATCGTTGGCTTCCCGCTCCGGGCAGCCGCATTGACTTAAAATTTGTATAGAAAGAGGCGTATATATATGTGCGGAATAGTAGGCTACGCAGGCCGCGAGCAGGCGGCTCCGATACTTCTGGACGGACTTGAGCGGCTTGAATACCGCGGCTACGACTCGGCGGGCATCGCCGTTTTGTCGGAGAGCGCAGGGCTTCAGGTCAAGAAAGCCAAGGGCCGCCTGAAAGTTCTCAACGCGATGATCGACGGCGGGCGCAGCGTTGACGGCTTCATCGGCGTGGGGCACACCCGCTGGGCGACCCACGGCGAGCCGAACTACATAAACTCCCACCCCCACATCGGCGAGCACGGCAAGATAGCGCTGGTTCACAACGGCATCATCGAAAATTACGTCGAGATAAAGGACTTCCTTACATCCCGCGGAGTTCATTTCTGCTCCGACACGGACACCGAGGTCGTCGCGCAGCTGCTTGAGTATTACTACCTCATCAGCGGCGATCTGCTCGGCTCCGTCTACAAGGTGCTCGACCGCATCGAGGGCGCGTACGCGCTGGGCATCCTCTGCGCCGACATGCCGGACACCTTCATCGCCGCGCGCAAGGACGCGCCGCTGCTGCTGGGCTACGGCGAGGGCTGCAACTTCATCGCCTCCGATGTCACCGCAATAATCAAGCACACCAGAGACATCTCCTACATGGACGACGGCGAGGTCGCGGTCGTCACCGCGGACGAGATTCAGGTGTTCGACGCGCTGGGGCAGCCGGTCGAGAAGCAGCACAGCTATGTTGACTGGGACGTCAGCGCGGCGGAAAAGGGCGGCTACGCGCACTTCATGTTTAAGGAGATCATGGAGCAGCCAGAAGCGGTTCGCAAGACCATATTACCTCGTATCAAAAACAAGCTCATCGAGTTTGAAGAACTGTCTCTCAGCGACGAATATATAGCTTCTCTCAGCAAGATATTCATAATAGCCTGCGGCTCGTCATACCATGTCGGTATGGTAGGTCGCTATAATCTCGAAAGGCTGCTCAGGAAGCCCGTTGAGGTTATGCTCGCATCCGAATTCCGCTATGCCGATCCCCTCGTGGACGAGCACACCCTCGTCGTCGTCATCAGCCAGTCCGGCGAGACGCTCGACTCCATGGCCGCGCTGCGCGAGGCAAAATCTCTCGGCGCAAGGATACTCTCGATAGTCAATGTCGTCGGCAGCTCCATCGCCCGCGAGTCGGACGATGTACTCTACACCTGGGCGGGGCCTGAGATCGCCGTCGCAACGACAAAGGCGTACAGCACCCAGCTCGTCCTGCTGGACATGTTCGGCGTGTGGCTGGCGAAGAAGACCGGCAGCATAAAGCCCTCCGACTATGCGCTCATAGTCGAGGAGCTGCTCGCTCTGCCGGAAAAGATGGAGAGTGTGCTGGAGAACATTGACGAGATAAAATACCTCGCTTCCCGCTATTTTAACCACAATTCCGTATTTTATATTGGCCGTAATCTTGACTACGCCCTCGGCCTTGAGGGCAGCCTCAAGCTCAAGGAGATATCCTATATCCACTCCGAGGCCTACGCCGCGGGCGAGCTGAAGCACGGCACGATATCCCTCATCGAGGAGGGCACGCTCGTCGTCGCGCTGTGCACCTATGCGCCGCTTTTCGACAAGGCTGTGTCGAACATCGTTGAGGTTCAGGCGCGCGGCGCGGACGTTATCGCGCTGACGACCGAGGGCAGGCGGCGCCAGATGGGCAAGACCGTTGAAAACGTGCTGACCGTGCCCGACACGCACCTCATCCTCCAGCCCTCGCTGGGCGTCATCCCGCTCCAGCTCTTTGCCTACTACGTTGCGCTTCAGCGCGGCTGCGATATCGACAAGCCGCGCAACCTCGCAAAATCCGTCACCGTTGAATAAAATCCGCATGGAGGCCAACCATGAATCTCAGAGCGATACTCGCAATACTGTTATGCAAATTTCTCCGCTTTGTCTCGCGCGTGCTGCATCGCGGCGGCACGGCCATGCCCGGCAGATTTGCGCTTAAGGTCTGTCCGAACCTGCTGAGCATACTCAGCCGTGACGTGAAAACCGTCGCCATCACGGGCACGAACGGCAAGACTACCAGCTCCCGCATGGTGGAGCAGGCCTTTGCGGACGCGGGGCTGAGCTATTTTGCAAACCGCTCCGGCGCGAACCTCATCAGCGGCATCACGACGGAATTCGTGATGAACAGCACGCTCGGCGGCAAGCCTAAGAAGGAATACGCCGTCATCGAGTGCGACGAGGCCGCCGCGCGGCGCACCTTCGGGCAGCTGCGCCCCAAGGTCGTCATGGTGACGAACCTCTTCCGCGATCAGCTTGACCGCTACGGCGAGGTCACGCACACGCTGGAAAACATCCGCGAAGGTCTTAAAGCCGTTCCTGATGCGACGCTGTGCCTCAACGCCGACTGCTCGCTGACCTCCTCGCTCGCGGGCGATCTGCCGAACCGTGTTGTCTGGTTCGGCATCGAACAGGGCGCCGCACCCTCCCGCGCAAAGCCCGAGATATCCGACGCGACGCACTGCATCCGCTGCAAGACCGAATATGAATACGACTATATAACCTACGGCCACCTCGGCGGCTTCCGCTGCCCGAAGTGCGGCTACCGCCGCCACCACGCGGATTACGCCGTGACGGACATCGTCGAGCAGCGTGCCGACGGCAGCACCGTCGTCATGGACATCATGTGCGAGCGGCGCGTCGTGGATATAAACCTCCCCGCGATGTACAACATCTATAACGCCGCGGGCGCCGTCGCCGCCGTGACGCAGATGGGTCTGTCGGCGGACGACGCGGTGAAGGCGCTGGCCGGATTCAAGTGCGGCTTCGGCCGTATGGAGCAGTTCAAGCTCGGCGGCGGCGCGAAGATGATGCTTGTGAAAAACCCCGCCGGCTGCAATCAGGTAGTGGAATTTCTGCAGAATATAAAGGAAAAATTCGTCCTCGTCGTCTGCCTGAACGACCGCGGTGCGGACGGCACGGATATCTCGTGGGTCTGGGACGTCGATTTTGAGGCGCTCTCCGGCATCGCCGGACGCATCGACAGGATCATCGTCTCCGGCGACCGCGCGCCGGATATGGCCGTGCGCATCAAGTACGCCGGCATCGCGCCGGAGCACATCGAGATCGAGCGCGACTACGAAAAGCTCGTCTCCGGACTTGAAAAGCAGAGTCTGCCGGTGTTCATCATGCCGACCTACACCGCGATGCTGGAGCTGCGCGAGGTGCTGATAAAGCACTGCGGCGGTGCGGAATTCTGGGAATGAGGTGAGCTGTCATGGAACTTAAAATATGCCACATGTACCCCGACGTGCTGAATCTCTACGGCGACCGCGGCAACGTCATATGCATGAGAAGCCGCCTTGAGCGCCGCGGGATAGACTGCGCGGTCACGCGCCTGCCGATCGGCTCGGCGGCGAGCCTCGCGGGCTTCGACCTCGTGTTCATCGGCGGCGGGCAGGACTTCGAGCAGCAGGTGCTGCTGGACGATCTGCACCGCGGCAAGGCGCAGGAAATAAGAGCCGCCATCGCAGACGGCGTGACCTTCCTGACCATCTGCGGCGGCTACCAGATGCTCGGCAGCTATTACGAGACCTATGACGGCCAGCGCTGCGACTTTATCGGCGCGCTCGATCTGTATACCGTCGGCAGCAAAACGCGCATGATCGGCAACTATAAATTCAAATGCGGCGAAGCCGCGGGCGGCAGCGTTGTCGTCGGCTTCGAAAACCACAGCGGCAAGACCCATCTGGGCCGCGGCGTGGAGCCGCTGGGCACGGTTCTCGCAGGCTTCGGCAACAACGGCGAAGACGGCACCGAGGGCGCACACTACAAAAACGTGTTCGGCACATACAGCCACGGCCCCATGCTGCCGAAGAACCCCGAATTCTGCGACATGCTGCTTGCTACCGCGCTTGAGCACCGCTACGGGAAAGCGGAGCTTGCCCCGCTCGACGATACGCTTGAGCTTCTCGCGCACAATGAGATGTGCGCGCGGGTGAACTGACGGCACGGCTCGATTACACTCACACGGAGACAGAGATATGATAAGATTTTATAATGGCCGCGTGCTGAGTTTTTCCGATGGGCTGAAGATATCAGACGCCGAGGTCTGGACGGACGGCGGCGTGATAACCCATGTCGGGGCGGCAAATGAGGACATGCCCGCCTTTGAGCGCGAGATTGACCTCAAGGGCGACCTTCTTATCCCCGGCTTCAAGGACGCGCACACGCACACCGCGATGACCTTCCTGCGCTCCTTCGCCGACGATATGCCGCTCGACCGCTGGCTGAGCGAGCAGGTCTGGCCAAATGAGGCGAAGCTGACCGACGAGAGCGTGTACATCTTCACGCAGCTCGGCATAATGGAATACCTCAGCAGCGGCATCACCGCGAGCTTTGACATGTACGTCCACAACGAAGCCTACGCCAAGGCCAACATCGACAGCGGCTTCCGCACGGTGATATGCTCCGGCCTGAACAACTTTGACCGCGACGTCGAAAACATCGAGCGCGAATACCTGCGCTTCAACTCCCTGCACGAACTGGTGTCCTACAGGCTCGGCATCCACGCGGAGTACACCACCTCTCCCGAGCGCATGGAATACATGGCAGGGCTTGCCGAGAAATACCGCGAGCCGTGCTTCATGCACTGCGCCGAGACAAAGGCCGAAGTCGACGGCTGCATCGAGCGCTATGGTCTGACCCCGCCGATGCTGCTGGAAAAAATGGGGCTGTTCCGCTACGGCGGCGGCGGCTACCACTGTACATGGATGAGCGAGGACGATCTGAAGCTCTTCGCCGAGAAGGGGCTGTGGGCGATCACGAACCCCGCCTCGAACCTCAAGCTCGCAAGCGGCATCGCACCGGTCACGAAAATGCTTGAGCGCGGCATAAATATGGCCATCGGCACCGACGGCGCGGCCAGCAACAACGCGCTGGACATGTTCCGCGAGATGTACCTCGCCGCGGCGCTGCAGAAGGTCTATGAGCACGACGCTTCCGCCTGCCGCGCGGAGGACGTGCTGAAAATGGCCTGCGTCGGCGGAGCGCGCGCAATGGGGCTTCCGGACTGCGACGATATTGCCGTCGGCAAGCGCGCCGACCTCGTGGTCATAAACCTGCGCCGCCCGAACATGCAGCCGCTCAACAGCATCGCGTCGAACATCGTGTACGCAGGCTCGAAGGAGAACGTGCGGCTGACGATGGTCAACGGCCGCATCCTCTACGAAAACAGCGAATTCTTCATCGGCGAGCAGCCGGAGTATATATACGCCGCCGCGAACGCGTTCATGGAGGCGATACGGAAATGAGACGCATCGACCTGCATGTGCACACCACCGCGTCGGACGGGACGTTCACGCCCGCTCAGGTCGTGGAGCTGGCGCGCGACGCTGGGCTTTCCGCCATTGCGATAACCGATCACGACACCGTGTCCGGCTATGCCGAGGCCGCGAAGCGCGGTGCGGAGCTTGGTGTGGAGATAGTCCCCGGCATCGAGATAAGCACGAAGTACGGCGGAGCCGTGCACGTGCTGGGCTATTACATTGACATGGAGTCGGACGGGCTGCATCATATCCTCGACTGGATAGTTGAGGATCGCGACACGCGCGGGCGGAAAATGGCGGAGCTGATGGCCGCCGACGGGCTGCCGGTCAATTACGACGAGATGAAGGCTCGCTTCGGCGAGGTCATCGGCAGGCCGCATTTTGCGCGGCTGCTCGTGGAGCTTGGCCTGGCCATGGACGTGCAGGACGCGTTCGACCGTTACGTCGAGAAGGGGCAGAAATATTACGTTGGCCGCACGATACTTCCGATCGAGCGCGCCATCGGCCTGATAATCAAGGCGGGCGGGGTGCCGGTGCTGGCGCATCCGTTCCAGTACAAGCGCGACGACGCGAGGCTGCGCGAGCTTATCGAGTACTGCATCGCGCAGGGGCTGCGCGGTATGGAGTGCTATTATACGGGCTACTCGCCGGAGCAGTGCGCGTATCTCGCCGCGCTCGCGGACGAGTACGGGCTTATAAAGACCGGCGGCAGCGATTTTCACGGCGCGAACAAGAAACACATCCTGCTCGGCCGCGGCCTCGGCAAGCTCGAAGTCCCCTACGAACTGCTCGACGGGCTGAAAAAAGAGCATGACGCCCGATGATAACAGCGTCCCCCTGCTTTCAAAAGCTGAAAGCAGGGGGACGCTTCAGCTTGTCAAAAAAGTCCTGTGAGGACTTTTTTTGACAAGCTTCATCCGCCGAGCATTTTGATATTATCAAAATGCTGCTTTGCTCCAAAAGTCGTTGATGTATCAAGACTTTTGGACGGCGGTTTATTGTATTTGAGGCGGGCCTTGCCCCCTCAAGCTCCCCCGCTGCTCTCTTATCCACGCCCTGCTGCACATGTTCTTTGACAGACTGAGCGTCCCCCTGCTTTCACAAGCTGAAAGCAGGGGGACGCTTGTAAATGGGGCACTCTCTTCGGCCTCTATGGCTATCATCCCTTTTCGCCGTGGGTCATCAGATACTCGGTGAGCTGATCCAAAAGCGTAGTGTCAAGCAGATGGTATATCAGAAATCCGTCGTGATTTGGTCGGCCGACAACGATCTGCCCGCCGGTCATGACAAGGCTGCACGTCTCGTCCGCGGACGTGCCCCAGACGAGGATGAGCGTGACGCTCCTGCCGTCATAAGCGCTGCCGCTGCCGGCTGAGTCCACAGCCCAAGGCAAAAGATTGCGGAGATCCTCCCTGTACCCGCTCCGGCAGAGAAGTGAAAGGATATCCCGAAACGCTTCGTCCCCCGCCGTCGAAGTCGGGAGCGTATAGCTTTCCATGTACGGTGTGCCGTCTCGGTTCCCGCCGAGCACTGCGGTGCCGGACAGGCTTGAAATGGTCTGCGGGTCAGCGCCCGTCATTTGCCCGAACGTGCGCGGCGTCAGCCGCCAGACGCATAGGCAGAGCAGCAGAATTGCAAGCAGCAGTACGATGCATTTCTTCGTCCGGTTTCGCATAGGGCTCTCCTCCGTTTTTGTTCTGCCTTTATTTTATCAGACGTCCGGTATATTTGCAATGTTCCGCCCCGCGCGCGGCTTTTTCACCCGTGCAGCATTATTCACACATAGTTTACTTGACAAACCGCTGTGAACCGTGGTACTCTAAGCGAGGATATTGATAGCAATATCTTTGTTTTCTGCCGTTTTACTGCTGTTGATTCCCTGTTTTCGGGAGCATAGCATATGCGGCAGCTATTTTTTTGTCTGATTGGAGAGATACACCATGGACTATGACGTTATCATCGTGGGCGCAGGCCCCGGAGGAATATTTACCGCCTACGAACTGGCGAAGGCAGACAGAGCACTGAAGATCGGCGTATTTGAGCTGGGCAAGCCGCTTGACAAGCGCAGATGCCCTATCGACGGCAAGAAGGTCAAATCCTGCGTCAAGTGTCCCACCTGCGCGATCATGAGCGGCTTCGGCGGCGCGGGCGCGTTCTCCGATGGTAAGTACAACATCACGAACCAGTTCGGCGGCACGCTGTTCGAGTATGTCGGCAAGCAGGAAGCCATCGACCTGATGAAGTATGTGGACGAGATAAACCTCTCCCACGGCGGCGAAGGCACCAAGCTCTACTCCACCGCCAACACCAAGATCAAGCGCACCTGCCTTGAAAACGGCCTGCACCTGCTCGACGCGCAGGTCCGCCATCTCGGCACCGACATAAACTACGTCGTCCTCGGCAACATTTTCGACGAGCTTAAGGACAAGGTCGATTTCCACTTCAACACCGCCGTCACCGGCGTGAAGAAGACCGGCGACGGCTACGAGGTCGAGGCCGGAGGAAATGCCTACACCTGCAAATACTGCGTCGTCTCCGTCGGCCGCAGCGGCAGCAAGTGGATGGAGTCCGTCTGCGAGAGCATGGACATCCCCACCCACTCCAACCGCGTCGATATCGGCGTGCGCGTGGAACTGCCCGCGGACGTGTTCTCCCACCTGACCGACGAGCTGTACGAGAGCAAGATCGTCTACCGTACCGAGAAGTTTGAAGACCTCGTCCGCACCTTCTGCATGAACCCGCACGGCGTCGTCGTCAACGAGAACACCAACGGCATCGTCACCGTCAACGGCCACAGCTACGAGGACAAGAGCAAGCACACCGAGAACACCAACTTCGCCCTGCTCGTCAGCAAGCATTTTTCCGAGCCGTTCAAGGATTCCAACGGCTACGGCGAGAGCATCGCGCGCCTGTCCAACATGCTTGGCGGCGGCGTCATCGTCCAGCGCTTCGGCGATCTCGTCCGCGGCCGCCGCAGTACACAGCGCCGCATCGACGAGAGCTTCGTCACTCCGACCCTCGCCGCCACCCCCGGCGACCTGAGCCTCGTCATGCCCAAGCGCATCCTTGACGGCATCATCGAGATGATCTACGCGCTCGACAAGATCGCCCCCGGCACCGCGAACGACGACACCCTGCTCTACGGCGTCGAGGTCAAGTTCTACAACATGGAGGTCGAGATTGACAACAACCTCCAGACCAAGAGTGATGGCCTGTATGTCATCGGCGACTGCTCCGGCGTGACGCACTCCCTGTCCCACGCCTCCGCCAGCGGCGTGCACGTCGCGCGCCACATCCTCGCCCGATGAGCCGCAAATCCCCCCGTTCCCTTGATTTCTTGCCGCATAAGGCGTATATTGGTAAGCATGTGGCGGCAAGGAGGGAATCAATGGACAGGGTAAAAGGACAAAACTATATGCATGGCGCCGCCATCCTCACTATCGGCGTCATCATCATGAAGCTGCTGGGCTTCATCTATAAGATCCCGCTCGGCAATATTCTCGGCGACGAGGGATATTCCATGTTCCTCAGCGCCTACAATATATACAACGTCTTTTTCGCGCTGGCGACCGCCGGTCTGCCGGTGGCGCTGTCGCGCCTTGTCGCGGAGGCGGACGCAAACGGCCGCGCCCGTCAGGAGGAAAAGACCTTCCGCGTTGCGCGCAGGACGTTTTTCGTCATCGGCCTTGTGTTCGCGCTGATACTGTTCCTGCTGCCCGACTGGCTCGCCGCGACCTACCTTGAAAACCCCGACGCCGCGCCCGGCATCCGCGCCATGGCTCCGGCGATCCTGCTCGTGTGCCTTGTCTCGGCCTACCGCGGCTATTGTCAGGGCAACGGCAACATGATTCCGACAACCGTAGACGAGGTGCTGGAGGTGCTGTTCAAGGTCATCTCCGGACTCATCCTCGCCTCGGTTGCAATGAAGCAGGGGCTTGGCCGCCCGACCGCGTCGGCAGGCGCGATACTCGGCGTGTCCATCGGCTCGGTCGTGTCGCTGCTGTACATGGTGTTTTACAAGTGCCGCAACTACGACCGGCTCTCCGAGCCCTATTCCGCCGGAATACACGATCCGAACGACACTCCGGACGACGATGAGCTCGTCGATTCCACGGGCACGATAATCAAGAACATCCTGTCCATCGGCGTCCCCATCGCCTTCGGCGCGTGCATCATGGCCATCCTCAACAGCATCGACTCCAAGCTGTGCATGAACCGTCTCCAGTCCGCCGCGGGCTTCAGCTACTACGAGGCCAAAGTCCTCTACGGCGTGTACGGCAAGGCGCAGACGCTCTTCAACCTCCCCGCCGCGTTCATCACTCCGCTCACCGTCGCCATAGTTCCGGCGATCTCAGGCGCGATCGCGCGCCGCGCGCATACGGACGCCGCCAAGATCGGCGAAGACTCCATGCGCATCTCCGCCGTCATCGGCATGCCGATGGGCGTGGGGCTTACGGTGCTGGCCGATCCCATCATGAACGTCCTCTACCCGAACAGCAACGAGGCCGGCCCCGGCCTTCTCGCGGTGATGGGCATAGCGTCGTTTTTCGTGTGCGTGGTGCTGATGGAAAACGCCATTCTTCAGGCCTCCGGCAAGGAGAAGTTCACGATGATAACGATGATCGTGGGCGGCCTTGTCAAGATACTGGTCAACTGGCTCCTCGTCGCGCAGCGGCAGATAAATATCTACGGCGCGCCTATCGGGACGCTGGTGAGCTATATCACGATGACGGTTCTGAACTTCGTGTTCATGTGCGCCGTGCTCGACGAGCGGCCGCACCTGCTCAGGATATTCGCCCGCCCGCTGATATCCAGTCTCGCCATGGGCGCTTCCGCCTGGGCGGTGTACGGTCTTGCCTCCCGCTTTATCGGCTCCGGCTGGAAGCAGACGGCGGCGAGCATGCTGCTCGCGGTCATTGTCGCGGTGGTGATCTACGTCGTGTCCGTCGTGGCGCTGCGCGCGGTAACAAGCGAGGATATGCAGCTCATCCCCGGCGGCGAAAAGATAGCAAAACTGCTGCATATCCGCTGAGCGCCGGAATTGCAAAAAAGCTTTAAAAATCAACGCACAGGGCTTGATAATAGTCAGGTTTTGTGGTAATATCTGCGTTGTTGCCTTACGGGGCAGAAAGACAAAGAAATGAGTATTCTGCCGCATTTTCGGGCAGACTCATCATAAACATGGCATGAGCCACATTTTTAGGAGGATACACACATGAATAAAGCTGAACTCGTATCTGCCGTTGCAGAAAAGACCGGCATGTCCAAGAAGGACAGCGAGAAGGCAGTCAACGCCGCATTCGACACCATCACCGAGGCTCTGGCCGCAGGCGACAAGGTCCAGCTCGTCGGTTTCGGCGCGTTCGAAGTCAAGGAGCGCGGCGCTCGCATCGGCCGCAACCCCAAGACCAAGGAAGAGATCGAGATCCCCGCGTCCCGCGTTGCTTCCTTCAAGGTCGGCAAGGCTCTTAAAGAGGCTGTCACCAAGTAATTTTTGATTATAAAAAGCAGCCGCATTTGCTTTAATGCGGCTGCTTTTTGGTACTGAGGAGTTAATATGAGACTGGATAAATATTTAAAGGTCTCCCGTCTGATAAAGCGCCGCAGTGTCGCGAACGACGCCTGCGACGGCGAGCGCGTGAGCGTGAACGGGCGGCAGGTCAAGGCCAGCTATCAGGTCAAGGTGGGCGACGTCATTGAGATTGCGTTCGGCCAGCGCACCCTCAAGGTCGAGGTCACGGAGGTCAACGAGATCGCCAACAAATCCAACGCCGCCGCGATGTATAAGGAGATCTGAGCAGGGGCAATAGAATACATCGGGACGGCACAGCGGCCGTCCCCCCTATTCCCCCATCACACTACCGCTTCGGCCAGAAGCACCGCGGCGACGGACAGCGTCACGCTCAGCAGCATATACGCCGCCGAGGCGCCGATACGCCCGCTTTGCATAAGCCCCGCCGTTTCAAGGGCGAAGGTGGAAAACGTGGTAAAGCCGCCGCATATGCCGGTTTTGAGCAGCAGCGTAAGCCGCGGGTCAAGCCCCGCAGTCTTCGCGCCAAGCGCCGTAATGGCTCCGATAGCGAACGCGCCGAGGATGTTTATCAGCAGGGTGTTCACAGGAAACGCCCCCGTTTTATCCAGCGGTATCATCGACACGAGATAGCGCAGCACCGCGCCTACAATGCCGCCGGCTCCGACGGCAAGACAATTAAGCATATTCATACCTCTAAAAAATGACTTCTGCCATGTTACCCAGGCAGAAGTCATTAGTTTTTCAACGGTTTCGGGTTGCCCCGCGGGAGAACTTCATTCCCTTGCTTTCATTATACCACACCGCAGCGGTGCGCCGCAAGGCGCGTCCGGTCACATATAGATGCTGTCAGTCGCGACATGGTCGCAGAAGGCGCGGTCATGCTCGACGAATATCATCGTGGACTCCGTATTCAGCAGCAGCTCCTCTATCTGCATACGCGAGAGCAGGTCTATATAGTTCAGCGGCTCGTCCCAGACATACACGTGCGCCTGCTCGCAAAGACTCGCCGCGATGAGCACCTTTTTCCGCTGTCCGGCGCTGAAACCGGCCATGTCGCGGTCAAAATGCCCGCGCGTCATGTCCAGCTTGCGCAGAATGGTTTTGAACCGGCTCTCGTCAATGCCCCGCTCGCGGGCAAATCTGCGCAGATCGCCGCGCAGAAACGAGCTGTCCTGCGGGATGTATGAAATTTTCAGCCCTCCCGCGCGCCAGATCTCGCCCGTATGGGGGATATTTTCGCCGCTTATGAGCTTCAGAACGCTGGATTTTCCGCAGCCGTTGCCGCCGCGCAGCGCGATGCGCTGCCCCTGCCGCAGTTCAAAGCTCAGCGGCTGCGCTATCGCCCCGGCTCCGTAATCTATCTCGAGCTCGCGCAGCTCCAGCAGTCGCTCCGAATAGTGCCGCAGCGGGCTGAGCTTCAGATCGTCCGCCGTCTCAAGATTTTTCAGCAGCTCCGATTTCTGCTCGATGCTGTCCTGGATCCGCCGGTCTATCGCCTTGGCGCGCTTCATCGACTTCTTGCTCTTCGCACCCTCGTACGCCCTGCGCCCCATGCTCTTCTCGGTTCTGGTCGGGTCGAAGCCGATTTTCGCGCGCTCCGCCCTGTCCGCCCACTGCGCCTTTTCGCGCGCGGCGGCTTCGAGGCGGCCTATCTCCTTCTTGAGCCGGTCGTTTTCCGCCAGCTCATATCTGTCCCGCCGCTCTTTATTCTCAAGCCACGTGGAAAAGTCGCCTTGGGTCACTTCTATATCCGCGCGGTTTATCGAGAGAATGTGGTCAACGCAGCCGTCGAGAAACGCCCGGTCGTGCGAGACGAGGATGAAGCCGCGCTTGCGCCGCAGATACCGCGCGACGCGCTCGCGTCCCGCCTCGTCGAGATGATTCGTCGGCTCGTCGATCAGCAGGAAGTCGTTCTCGTTCGTGAACATCGCCGCAAGCTGGAGCTTCGTCCGCTCGCCGCCTGAGAGCGAGTCAAACGGTCGGTCGAGCAGCGCTTCGTCAAGCCCCAGCATTGCCATCTCACGCCGCAGACGCCACTCCTCGCCGTCGCTCACGACCTCCGCGAGCGCTTTCGCCGCGGGGCGCGCCGTGTCATGCAGCGCGATCGGGAAGTAATCAAAGCTGACGCTTGCGGAAATGCTGCCGGTGTACTCAAGCTCACCCATCAGCAGCTTCAGAAACGTCGTTTTTCCGCGGCCGTTGCGCCCGGTGAAGCCGAGCCGCCAGCCGGTGTCTATCTGAAAGCTCACGTTGTCGAACACCTTTTCGGCGCTGCCATCGTATGCAAAGCTGAGATTCTTTATATCAATAAGCGACATATATGCCCCTCCCTGTTCATATAAAAATTCGGCCGCAGGAAATGACCCGCAGCCGAAAATTCACATGGCATGGAGGTGCCATGATATAAACCGGATGCGCTGATGCACTTTCCTGCGAAAAGGCGCGGCAAAGATGGGGCAGCATATTTCATGCCCCGTCACTTTGTTTTATCGCCTTATAAATCAGCAGGAAGTATTGTGCACTCGTGCGCCTCCGTTCGTTTTAATCTATTTATATTATAAATCGTGCGCGCCGCTTTTGCAAGGCAAACATTTTGGACAAGCACATGATAAATTCGCCATAAAAAAGCAATGCAGTCCACGGAATTTATGGTATAATACGGTCAGAATAATTACGGAGGTTCTGCCATGGAATTTCTCGGAGTCAATCTGGATATCAAGAATCTGCCGGAGCTGGATCCGGAGTTCATCCCGCTGCACAGGTTCAACGAGGCATTTCTCCGCGGCGCAGAGAAGCCCGTCGGCATCGCGCTGGAGCGCGCGGGCGGCGAGATGGCCGCAGTCGAGACGCGCATACACGGCACGCCGGAAATGTACGCCGCCGACTGCTATTACATCGACCGCCTTGTGAAAACCATGCTGTGGATGAAGGGCGGATACAAGATCTATGTCCGCGGCGACGCGCGGATATACGACTATCTCCGCTCCGTCTACTGCGCGGGCGAGGTGCGGGAGTTCGACTGGGACTACATGGCGAACGTCTTTGAACGTCCGTTCGAGGTCGTGCAGACTGACACGCTGCCCGCGGCCAAGGATTCGCCGAAGGCCATCGGCGGGCACACGGACGGCTGCCGCATCGGCTTTGACGCTGGAGGGAGCGACAGGAAGGTCTCGGCAGTGATAAACGGCGAGGCCGTGTATTCCGAGGAGGTCGTCTGGTTCCCGAAGATCAACTCCGACCCGGACTACCACTACGCCGGTATCGTCGCCGCGCTCAAGTCTGCGGCGGAGCACATGCCGCGCGTTGACGCCGTCGGCGTCTCCTCCGCGGGGATTTACATCAACAACCGCACGATGAACGCCTCGCTGTTTCTGAAAGTCCCCAAGGAGCAGTTCGACGCGAAGGTCAAGGATATCTACATCCGCGCCATAACCGGCACCTTCGGCAACGTGCCGTACAGCGTCGTGAACGACGGCGATGTGACCGCGCTTGCGGGCGCGATGAGCCTGAAGGAAAACAACATCCTCGGCATCGCCATGGGTACGAGCGAGGCAGCAGGCTTCGTGGACGCCGAGGGGCGCATAACCGGTTGGCTCAACGAGCTGGCCTTCGTTCCGGTCGATGCAAATCCCGCCGCGATGCGCGACGAATGGAGCGGCGATATCGGCTGCGGCGTGAAATATTTTTCACAGGACGGTGTGAACAAGCTCGCGCCCAGAGCCGGAATCGAGCTTGACGAGTCGCTGTCCCCCGCCGAGAAGCTGAAGGCCGTGCAGAAGCTGATGGAGGCGGGCGACGGCCGCGCCGCCGCGGTATACCGCAGTATCGGCGTCTATCTGGCGCACACGCTGGCCTATTATCGCGCGCTCTACGGCTGCGGGAGCGTACTGCTGCTCGGGCGCGTGATGTCCGGCAAGGGCGGCGAGCTGATAATCTCCGCCTGTGAGGACGTGCTGCGCTCCGAATATCCGGAGCTTGACGGCAAGCTCCGGCTCGCACTGCCGGACGAATACTTCCGTCGGGTCGGCCAGTCCGCCGTGGCAGCCTCCCTGCCCGAAATAAAGTAACGGTATATTTCTTATTTTGATCTAAAAGTAATAAAAACCTCCTGTGCTGCAGAAAATAAGCCGCACAGGAGATTTTTTATTGATTTATGGAGCTGATCAAATGACAAACGAAGAATACAAGAAATACGCCGACCGGCACGCCCCGCGCTCGCCGCTGCTGAAGGATATGCTTTTCGCGTTCCTGATAGGCGGCTTCATCTGCTGCCTAGGCCAGCTTGCGGGCGACCTGTACCGGAACCTCTGCGGGCTGGACAAGGAGGCCGCCGCGAGCGCAACGTCGATCACGCTCGTGTTCCTCGGCGCGCTGCTAACAGGGCTCGGCGTATACGACGACATCGCCAAACTCGCCGGAGCCGGTACGCTCGTGCCGATAACGGGCTTTGCAAACTCCGTCGTCGCTCCGGCGCTCGAATTCAAGACCGAGGGTTTCATCGCAGGAACCGCTGCCAAAATGTTCATCATCGCGGGGCCGGTCATCGTCTACGGCATATCCTCAAGCGTCATATACGGGCTGCTCCTCGTCCTGTTCGGCGGCTGAATTATCTCAGCACCTTGCCCAGCACGCGCAGCGGCAGCTCGGGCGAGATGACGATATCCGCGTACGCGGGGTTCAGCGAGTGCAGCGCCATGGAATCCTTCAGCGCCACGAGCTGCTTGAGATAGGCGCTGCCGTCATACAGGAAGATGCCGATGTCGCCGGTCATCAGGCTGCGCTGCTGGCGCACCCAGACGGTCTGCCCGTCGTGAAACTCCGGCTCCATACTGTCACCCGCGACGCGGACACCGAAGTTCGACCCCTCCGGAACCTCCTGCCCGACCTCTACCATCTCGTAATCCTCGCCGTCGAGGAACTGGCCGGTGCCTGCCGACACGGCCAGCGAATACAGCGGCAGCGTCCGCAGCCGCACGGGCTGCGGCTTCTTCGCCGGACGCGGCTCCTCATACGAAAAGCGCCGGCTCTCGCGCAGAAGCTGGATATACTCCAGCGCGCGGCCGCGCCCCTCACGGTTCAGCCCCGCCAGCAGCTCGCCGCCGGTGCCGGAAAACGTCCCGCGGATATCCTCTATCCCCAGCACGTCGCATATCGCGAGAAACTGCCGCGCGTTCGGCAGCGTGGCGCCCTTCTCCCATTTGGACACGGCCTGATTCGTCACGCCGAAGCCCAGCTCATCCAGCGCGGCGGCAAGCTCCGCCTGGTTCATTCCTTTTTCGCGGCGGCGCTCCGCAATGAGCGCGCCTATATCCGTATACATGCTGTCCTCTTTCCGCCGCCCGTCCGGCCTTTTTTGAAGCTATTATATCCTACTGTTTTATAAATTTCAAGCCTTTTATCCAAATCGGATAAAAGGCTTGAAACGATTTAATCACTCTATGCCCGCCTGAAGCTTTTTGAACCAGCCGCCGCGGTAATAGTATATGAGCAGGAGTATGCTGCAGAGCACCCAGCCCGCCGGATAACCCAGCACGATCGCATCGATGCCGCCGCCGAGCTTATACACCGCAAAGAGGTACACCTGGCGGAACACGACGAAGGAGCCGAGCATGATGAACATCGTGGAGCGCGTATCGCCCGCGCCGCGAAGCGCGCCGGAATAGACCTGGTTTATCGCAAACATCAGGTAAAACGGCGCAACGATACGGATAAACAGCCCGCCGAACTCCACGACCTCCGCCTCCTTGTTGAACAGCGTCACGATCTGCGGGGCGAAGATGTACAGCGGCACCAGCACGACGGCCATGATGATAAGCCCGATCACGAGGCCGGACTTTGCTCCGGATCTCGCGCGCTCATAGTTGCCCGCGCCGAGATTCTGCCCGGCAAAGGTCGTTATCGCGACGGACAGGCTCATCATCGGCAGCAGCGCGAAGGAGTCCACCTTGCTGCAGGCCGTCCATCCGGCCATGCAGGAGCTTTCGAAGCGGTTTATGTACGACTGAACAAACATGTTCGAGAACGCGGTTATAGCAAGCTGCAGCGCGGACGGGATGCCAATGGCGCATATCTTGCTCAGGATGCTGCGCGTTATGCGCAGGTCGCGGCAGTCTATGCGGTAATCGGCCTTGCAGCGGATGAGCAGCAGCATCACCAGCACCGCCGACAGCACCTGCGCTATCACCGTTGCTATCGCCGCTCCGGCAATACCCATGCTGAAATACTTGACAAAGACGACATCGAGTACGGTGTTGGTCAGCGCCGAGAATATGAGGAAGTACAGCGGCCTTGTGGAGTCGCCCACGGCGCGGAGGATGCCCGCCCCGATATAATACATAATTACGCCGGAGATGCCCCAGAAGTATATGCGCAGGTACTCCGTTGCATCCGCCATGACGTCCTCGGGCGTGCTCATCAGCTCGAGCATCATCGGCGTGAGCCACACGCCGAGCGCCGTCAGCACCACGCACATCACGAGCGACATCGCTATCGTCGTCTGCACGGCCTTATGCAGCTTCTCCTTGTCATGTGCGCCGTAAAACTGCGAGATAACGACGCCCGCACCCGCCGCCAGACCACCGAACAGGCCGAACAGTGCATTGATGACCGGCCCCGTGCAGCCTACCGCGGCAAGCGCCTGCTTGCTTACATAGTTGCCGACGACGATGGAGTCCACCGTATTGTACAGCTGCTGAAAGACGTTGCCTATCATCAGCGGCAGGGCAAAATAAATAAGCAGCCGGGGGATGCTGCCTTCAGTCATATCCGTGTCCCTGCGTTTCAAAACCGAAGCCACGCTTGAACCTCCAATATTTCATAAATCCAATATAGTATAGATTTGCGCAAATCATATGTCAAGCCGCAAAAGGGCGTATTTCGTGATAATCTACAAATTATCAAGGTGTGATTCGTGCATATAGACGAAAAAGGCATGGTCCAAACACCATGCCTTTTGGTCAGCTCTCAGCCTTGGCCTGAGCGATGCAGTTGATTATGTACGGCTCGACCTCTTTGACATCCATGTCCAGCGCAACGGCAAGCTCTCCGTGCAGGATATCCTTCGCGCGCTTCATTGTTGCCTCCGCGCGGCTGCTCTTGGTCTTCTTGTCCGTCATGCGGCAGCGCAGGCCCTTCACGATGGACACCAGCGCCTCGCAGCTGTGCAGCTTGAAGAGCTGCTTGTAGAACGCATCGACATGGTTGAAGCGCGTATCGTTACAGATGGCAGGCTCTATGCCCGGAATGGCGGCGATAAGAGCCTCCGCCTCGTCGCGCGACATCACGGGGCGCATATATGCCCCGGAATCCACCGGCGCAAAATAAGTTCCGCTGCCGATAAACGGGCGAAGGTGATAATAAAGCTTGCTGTCAGCCGCGGCTCCGGCCAGCGGCGCGATACATTCAACCGTACAGACTCCGTTCTCTCCGTAAATTATTTTTTCTCCGACCGAAAACATCCAAATCATCTCCCATCTTATTACTCATATTTATATATTACAACATTTCACGCGAAATTTCCAATAGAAAATTAAGAAAAATTAAAATTTTTCGGCCGCTTTTTAACATACGCTTTACGAGAATGTGCAGCGCCGCAAATTTGCGCATTGAGTTCTTGCGTCGGCTTTGCTATAATAAGCTAAAATCATCCCGGCTCTGCCGGAGAGGGAGAGACAGCATGAACTACACATGGTATGAGATGGGCTGGATAGTGCTTATTTATTCGTTTCTCGGCTGGTGCGCCGAGGTCGCGTTCGCCGCGGTGCGCCACGGGCGCTTTGTGAACCGCGGATTTCTGAACGGCCCCGTCTGCCCGATATACGGCTACGGCGTGCTGTGCGTTCTGCTGATCCTAGAGCCTGTGAAAAGCAACCTCGTGCTGCTGTTCTTCGGCAGTATGTTTTTCACCTCCGCGATCGAATTTCTGGTCGGCTTCATCATGGAGCAGCTTTTCCACGACAAATGGTGGGATTACAGCAACAACCCCTTCAACATCAAGGGCTATGTCTGCCTTGAATTCTCGATAATCTGGGGCATCGCCTGCGTTCTGGTCGTGGACGTCATCCATCCGATGATATACGCGCTCATCAAAAAGCTCTCCACGCCGGTCGGCATATGGGTGATGGCCGCATTGCTCGCGCTGCTGGTGTTCGACGCGATACTCACACTCGCCGAGATGCTCAAGCTCAACAAGCGCTTCAAGGCTATCACCGAGCTTGAGTGCGCGATCCACTCCGTCTCCGACGCGATGGGCGAGAAGCTGATATATGAGCCGATGGAGCGCGGCAAGGAGCGCCGCGTGGCCTTCGACGAGAAGCACCCCGAATTTGCGGAGAAAAAGCGCGAGGCCGTCGAGGACGTCATGGCCAAGCGCAGCGAGATAAACGTGGCTGTGAAGGAGCGCGAAGATGCACGCCGCGAGGAACTGGCCGCGAAGAAGGCCGAGCTGGAGGCAAAGCTCGCCGAGCTCAGGAAGACGAACTTCATCCACGCGCGTATCGCGGCGGCGTACCCGCACCTGTCCGAGGGCGAGCACAACGGCGAGAACTTCCGCAAGCTGCGCGACTATATTGAGCAGAAGCGTGCTGAGAAAAAGGGCAAGAAATGAGATTATATTTTACCGGTCACGACTATAAATACGCCGCCGAGCAGATGCTGCTGACGCTCTTTCCGGAGCAGCGGCCGGAATATCCGGAGGGTAAGCCCGACAGCGACCGGATCGAGCTGAAGCTCAGCCACGGAGATAAATTCACTACCGCGAGCTGCCGCATGGTGCTCGGCGGCAAGGTCTATCACGGCCGCGCCGCAGTACGCCGCGAGCTGCTCACGAGCGAGCTGCTGACCGATCGCTACTGCCAGCGGCTCATAAAAAACGCGATGTACCGCGCCGCGCTCGCCTCCGGCGTGCACCGCCCCGCATGGGGTGCGCTGACCGGCGTGAGGCCGGGGAAGATATTCTGTTCCCTGCTCGCCGCCGGGCTGAGCGAGGACGAGGCGACGCGCCGCTTCATCGACGAATACGACGTGACGCCCAAGCGCGCGGCGCTCTGCCGCGACACAAGCCGCGAGACGGTGAAGGCGGTGTCGGAGCTGGGCAAAAAGGACGTCTGTCTCTACGTCGGCATCCCCTTCTGCCCGACACGCTGCGCGTATTGCAACTTCGTCAGCCAGTCGGTCGAGAAGAGCATGAAGCTCATCCCGCCGTTCATGAATGCGCTCATAAAAGAAGTCTCCGCGGTCGGCGCGGAGCTGCGCGCGCTGGGGCTGCGCGTCGTGTCGATATACATGGGCGGAGGTACGCCCACCACGCTGAACGCCGCCCAGCTCGACAGACTGTGCACCGCGCTGGAGCGCGAATTCGACCTCGGCGCGCTGCGGGAATACACCGTCGAGGCCGGACGCCCCGACACGATAACCGAGGATAAGCTGCGCGTCCTGCGCGCCCACGGCGTTGACCGCGTCAGCGTCAATCCGCAGACGATGTCCGACTCCGTGCTGGAGACGATAGGCCGGCGGCACAGCTCCGCCGACATCGTTGATGCGCTCGAAAAGGTGCGCGCCGTCGGCGGCTTTGCGGTGAACATGGATCTCATCGCAGGGCTCCCGTCAGACAGCGCGGACGGCTTCCGCGAGACGCTGGATAAGGTGCTCGCGCTCGCGCCGGAGAATATCACGGTGCACACGCTGTCGCTGAAAAAAGGCTCCCGCATTACGCTGGAGGGTTCGCCGCTGCCGTCCCCGGCCGAGGTGTCGGAAATGCTCGACCTCGCGTACGACCGGCTGACCGCGCAGGGCTACGCGCCCTACTATCTGTACCGGCAGAAGTTCATGTCCGGCGGCTTTGAAAACGTCGGCTGGGCAAAGCCTGGCTGCGTGAACCTCTACAACATCTGTATCATGGAGGAGCTGTGCAGCATCATCGCAATGGGCGGGGGCGGCTCGACGAAGCTTGTCCGCCATGGCGACGGGCGTAACATCCGGCTCATCGCGCCGAAATATCCGCTGGAATATATCGAGAACATAGAGAAAACCTGCGCCGACAAGGCGAAGATATCTGAGTTTTATAAAGATTGTGAGGAATAAACATGGCATATAAGCTTGAAGAGATCAATTTCAAGACCGTGGCCGACCCGAAGGGCTTCGTTGAAGAGGGCGACGCGGCATATCAGGCGCGCGTTTCCAAGGCGGCGCAGCTGATTGCAGAGAACCGCAAGAACAGCCCCATCGTCCTGCTGTCCGGCCCGTCCGGCTCCGGCAAGACCACTACCTCGATGAAGCTGGCCGATGAGCTGGAGCACATCGGCATCAAGACGCACTATGTCGGCATGGACGACTATTTCAAGACCATCGACCCTGCCACCGTGCCGCGCACACCGGAGGGCGAGATGGATCTGGAGTCGCCACGCTGCATGGACATGGAGCTTCTGAACAAGCACTTCACCATGCTCTCCAAGGGCGAGCGTATCTTCGTGCCGAAGTATGAGTTCTCGCGCAAGATGCGCGTCCAGTCGCCGTCGAAGTCCATCAAGCTCGGCAAGGACGAGATCGTTATCTTCGAGGGCATCCACGCGCTCAACAACATGATAACCGACGTGCATCCGGAGGCGTTCAAGCTCTACATCTCCGCGCGCAGCGACGTGGAGTTCGGCGGCAAGATCGTGTTCAAGCGCACATGGTTCCGTCTCGTGCGGCGCACGGTGCGCGATTATAACTTCCGCGGCTCCGATCCGGCGGAGACGATGAGCATGTGGGCAAATGTCCGCCGCGGCGAGAAGAACAACATCTCCCCGTTCAAGGACAAGGCCAACTTCCAGTTTGACACCTCCCTGCCCTATGAGCTGGCGGTGTTCAACCGTACGGCGACCGAGCTGTTCCGCTCCGTTCCGGAGGGGATCGAACGCTTTGACGAGCTGCGGCAGGTTCTGCCCGCACTCCAGCTCTTCGGCGATATCGACGAGAAGTACGTCGCCAAAGAGTCGCTGATCCGCGAGTTCATCGGCGGCGGAATATACGAATATTAATAGTATAGAATTACAAGCCCTGTTTTTGTGCATATCTCCGAGCACAAAAACAGGGCTTGACATTATACGGCATTTTATGCTATTTTCGCATTAAGCAAAGGGCGAGGCGGTCAGCTACACCACCCGAAAGGGGGTGAGCAAATGCCGATTATCATTACTCTACATATCTTCGGATACACCGTAACAGTAAGGATAAAAAAGCAGAACCGCCACTCTGCCAAGTGACGGTTCTAAAATGAAACGTTGTGTAACGAGCTGACGTAAAACGTCATCGCCCTTTGTGGTTATATTATAGCACCGCATATGGCGCGGAGTCAATAGGGAAAACCATCAGCGAGGCCAAGAATGGACGAACTGTACTGAATTACATGAAAACAGTCAAGTAAGGCGACAGCGCCTTAGGGGTGATATGATGAGGTATATGCATGGGGATGACAGTAAAGCCTCCCTCGTATCTGTCCGCGCAAGACTTGCATACTGCATCGCGGCGCTTTTGTTTATCGGCTGCATGATATATTTGAACTATAAGGTCATCCACACCGAAGGATCCAGCCTGCCGCTCCTACTCTGTACACTTGTTCTGATATGCATCTCAAGTATATGCATTCTGCGAATGCTGTGGATGAACTGGAAATATTCCGTTCATGCCGAAGGAATAACTATAAAAACATGCCTGACCTGCCGTTCCATTGCTTGGGACTCAATATGCAGTAGCCGCCGCACCCCGCTTTTGACCGGCAAACATGTTTCAAAAGACTACATTCTTATTTTTCTCTCCGAAAAACCGCCTACAACATTCTACGACCTTCCGGACTTTGAGCATTGTTGGCTGAACAGTGACCGGATCATCCCTATCCGTTACACGAATGAGCGGATTCAGGAGCTGCAAAAGTTTTGCCCAGAAAAGTTCAGTATGAACTAGGGAGTTATCTCTGCGGAACATGCTATGGAACCGTATGGTACGCCGAACATTCAAAAATAATCTTGTCGTTCATACCGGATGACAGATAGTGCCGGCCAAATCTCACGAATGAGGTAATTCGCAATGCTGTTATCACTGGCTTCGACCATAATCACCGTCGTTCAGGCCGTCTATATAATACAGCTATGCAAGAATCTAAAGACGGTCAAGCCTGAACAGGGCAAAAAGGTTCTGCTGAAAATAGCCATTCTGGAAGCAGTCAGAATAATTCTGGCAATAATCGCATACAACTTGAATCTGCAAGTACATATGCTTCGCACGACGTTCCCAGTGCTCATCTTCGTAATAGCAATGTATATGAAATTTGCACGGGATGCCAAAGGCAGCTGAGCCGCAGAGCTTCAACAAACCCGCCCCCGTCCACAATCGTGGACGGGGGCGAGTTTATTTTCTCTCACGTTTTACGCGATGAAGTTCAGCGAACCGTGCAGGAACTCAAACTTCGTGTCGTACTGCTCCGTCGGATGCAGCAGCATCGGCTCGGAACTGAGGCCGACGACCTCGCCGGTTTCGGCGTCGACATAGCAGGTGTAGCGCATCCAGGTCGTATAGACGGCCATCTCGTAGAGCGAATCTTCAAGCTTGAAGTCGTAAAACTCGACGTCGGTGGAGTTCAGGTGCAGCTCGTTGAGAACGGCCTTGAGAGCCTCGGCAGCGTTGATGATTATATTGTTATTTTTCATTTATCGTCATCCTTTCTTAAAAACGGGTTTGTTTTCCTTGACCTTACGAGCATAGGATACTGCATAATTTTAAGAAAAAAATTAGATAAATTTGAAGAATTATTGAACTGATTTGTGAAAAAATGTGCAGATTCGCAACTTTTTATATCGTTACGAAAAATGTGCTGCCCTTGCCCGGCGTACTGTCGAGCGCGACGGAGCCGCCGTGGAACTGCACGATCTCCTTGACCATCGCAAGCCCAAGGCCGCAGCCGCCGTCCTCCCCGTGCGACGGGTCAGCCTGCCAGAAGCGCTGCCAGACCTTGTCCTGATACTCCGGCGCGATGCCGGGGCCGTCGTCGGAGACGCTGAGCACGGCTTTTCCGCTGTCATCCGTATGCAGCGAGACGCGGATATGCGCGTTGCTGCCGCCGTACTTGTAGGCGTTTTGCAGGAGGTTGACTATCACGCGCGACATAAGCCCCGCGTTGAAGCTCGCCTCGATTCCGGGCTGGATGTCCGTGGTCAGTTCCGCATTGGAGCCCGGCGGCGGGGGGCACTCCTCGCAGCAGGAGCCGACAAACTCGCTAAGATCCATCCGCTTCATCGGGTATTTATCGGTGCCGTGCTGCATACGGGTCAGGCCGAGCAGCTCCTGCACGAGCTGCGACATACGGCAGCCCTGCTCTTCAATTACATTCAGCGATTCTAGGAAGTCATCCCGCGTGCGCGCCTTGCGCTTCGCGCGGTCGCACTCGGCGAGGATGACGGTTATCGGGGTGCGCAATTCGTGCGAAGCGTCCGAGGTGAACTGTCGCTCGGCGTCGAACGACGCTTCGAGCCGCCCGAACATGCGGTCGAACGCCGCGCCGAGCCGCCGCATCTCGCTCGGCCCGCGCGTTATGTTCAGCCGCGCGCTCAGATCCTCACCGGCGGATATGCTGTCCGCAGCGGCGAGTATCTTTTCCATCGGGCGGAACGCCGACCACGCGATGAGCCAGCCGCCGCCGATGGTGACGACCAGCAGGATGGGCAGCAGCGTCGCGGTGAGGATTATAATAGTATGCATCAGGCCGGAGCGATCCTCGGCGGAGATAAGCCCGCGCACCCACAGCCCCGTGACGTCCATGTCCACGTAGCTGTCATAGATATAGTAGGTCTCGCCGTCGATGTCCGCCGTGTTTATAACGTTCGGGTCGAGCGGCGTGTTCTCGTCGAAGCTATCCGGCTTCGCGCCGCGGATGAACTCGCCGTCCGTGTCGTAGAACATGCAGTACACGCCGCGGCTGTACATCGACAGGTCGTCCCACTCGAACTTGCCGCGGTCGAACTCGACGTCGTCAACGTTCTTCTGCACGACCTTCACCAGCCGCCCCGCGGGGTCGTCCGTGATGGCGTTGTGGTTCACGACCAGCACAAACACCAGCGTCAGCGCCGCCAGCAGGAGCATCATCAGCGTTATCCACGCCGTAATTCTCAGTTTCGCAGACATTCCTCAGTCCTCCCGCAGTACCCAGCCGCTGCCCCACACGGTGCGGATGAGCTTTTTGTCAAAGCCGGTGTCCATTTTCTTGCGCAGATAGCCGACGTATACGTCCACGACGTTCGAGCCGCCCTCATAGTCGAAGTTCCAGAGGTTGTTTTCGATCATCTCGCGCGTGAGGACGATTCCCTTGTTGCGCAGCATGTATTCCAGCAGCGCAAACTCGCGCGAGGTAAGCTCGATGTTCTTTCCCGCGCGGGTCACCGTCTTGGCCGAGACGTCGACGGTCAGGTCGGCGGCGGTGAAAATGTTGGAGCGGTTGCCGGTGTATTTGCGGCTGATCGCGCGTACGACGGCCAGCAGCTCCGGAAAGTTGAAGGGCTTCACGAGGTAGTAGTCGCCGCCGCTCTCCAGCCCCTCCACACGGTCGGCAATGCTGTCGCGCGCGGTGAGAAACAGCACCGGCGCGCCGTTGCCCTCGCGGCGCATCTGCCGCACGGCGTCAAGCCCGCTCATGCGGGGCATCATTATGTCCATTATCATCACGTCGTAGTCGGCAGAGCGGGCGTATTCCAGCGCTTGGATCCCGTCGAAGCACGCGTCCACGCTGTACCCCTCGTCCTCCAGCGCCTCGCAGATGATCTTGTTAAGACGCTTTTCGTCCTCCGCAACAAGTACCCTCATATTTTCCTCCGTTCCGCCGCACGCGGCAGCGTTCCATTATGTAATATATTCTGACAGAAAAAATTATGAAAAGTTTTAATTATTTTCTTAAAATATTTTACTATACTCAGACCGTAAAGTGAAGCAGAAAATATCGTTATCATAACCGGTCATGGAGGAATCAGCATGAAAAAGGCTCTGAAAACAGCACTTATCATTCTCATAGTTCTGCTCATAATCGGCACGGCCATAGGCGGATATTTCATCTGGCGGCACCACGCGCTCTATATCGGCGCAGACGCGGCGCTCGGCGCAGCGTTGGATGACGCCGGGGTGCTCGCGGCGGAGACATTTGACGTCGACGTCGACTTTGAGCACAAGTACGGCCGCAGTTGGTACGAGGTACAGTTTGAAACTGCCGAGGCGGAGTACGATTATATAATCGACGCCGGGACGGGGGAGGTCCTGAAGGCGGCCGCAAAATAACGCGCCGCCCCGCCGAGACAGCTCCGGAGCACGCCGGATATATGCATGGGATGCAGAAAGTTACCGTATACGCCATTACACCCCTCTTTTTCTTTTCCTGAACACTATCAACGAAATCCCGCCGGGACGTGCTTCCCAGCGGGATTATTCATGTCATTACCGTATTTAATTTTGCCGGACGCACGTACTGACCAATACAGTGATAATCCAAGGCCGTAATGAGCAGCATGGTATGCACAATTCTTTTGCAAGGAATCATACCGGCCTTGCCGGGCAACGTGGCTTTGCTGCCGATAACACTTCGTTCTACGCCCACAGCTGCGAAGCTGTGGGCAATAATTCCTGGATAATGAAATAATGCCTCCGTATGCAAATACGGAGGCATCTTAAATAGCTTTTATCAGCCTACTGCAACAGGTTCCGCAGCTTCGGGCTTCTCTTCTTTCTTTTCCTCAGGCTTCTCTTCGGGCTTAGCGTCATCGTTGCAGATGAACGCCATGACGGTATTTATGACCGCCGCAACGGCGACAGCTGCCATGGTGAGCAGAACAAGACCCGTGACCTCGGAGCCGACGATGCGGGACATCGGGTACTCATTGCCGCCAAAGAGGTTGATGGCAATGATGCCGCCGAGGGACAGCGCAAAGGCGATAACGCCGAGCGTGGCGGATGCGCCAGAGACTGCGCACAGGCCAAGTATCGCGGCGGCAACACCGGCGAGGCAGGCAAGCGCCGCAACGATGGTGAGAATAACGCGGGTGATGATCTCGGCGGTGACGACCTCGGTGGTGTCATCGACGAAATCACGTCCGGCCTGAACAACAAGCGCGGCCTTCTCAAGGTCAACTACCGGCTCGTCATTGAGAACCACGATCTCGCCGTTCTCGTCAAGACGCCAATAGTTGAAGTCCTTGCCAAGTCTGCTGGCGATGCTCTTGACCTGCGCCTTGCCCTCCGCGTTGCGGTAGGTCTCGGTTCCGATAACGAGGTCAAGCGCGTCGGCTATCTGCTGCTGGCCGCCTTCAAACACGGCGAGCTGGGCTGCGCCTGCGGCAAGCTTGGCAGCACCCGCGGCGAGTCTCGACTGACCGGCGGCGTAATTGGCGTATCCGGCGTCAAGAGCCTTCTTCGCCTCGGCGAGCTTGAGGTCGTTCTCGTCGAGCGCTATCTTGGACTCCGCGAGCTTCTTCTCGCCGGCGGCAATGGTAGCCTCGGCCTCGGCGATCTTCTTCTCACCCTCGGCGACCTTCTTCTGACCGGCTTCGTACTCGGCTATCTTGGCCTGACCGGCTTCATATTCGGCGACGAGGGAATCCATGGAGTAGCCGGTGTTGGCAAGCTCGGCCTCGAAGATACGCTTCGCGGCGGCAACCTCGATGGCGAGGACAGCGGCTCTGTCATTATCACCCTCGGCGACGGCTTTATCATACTGCTGCTGGAGATTCACATACTGGTTGTGAAGCGGCTTGACAATGGCGTAGATCGGCTGAACCTTTGCCAGCTGCGCTTTGCCTTCCTCATAAGCCTGCTTATTGGCGGCGAGAGTGGCCTTGCCTTCCTCAAGCTCCTTCTTGCCCTGTTCAAGCTCTATCTTACCGGCTGCGATGGCGGCAACACCTTCATCGTATGCCTTGTGAGCCTCAGAGAGCTTGGCGGAGTTGGCATCATATGCAGCCTGACCCGCTTCAAGCTTCGCCTTACCGGCGGCAAGCTCCGCGCGGCCGGCATTATAGGTGCCGAGACCGGCATTGTAAGTGCCGACACCGTCGGCATAGACGTCGGAATTCGCGGCAAGCTCCGCAATACCGGCATCCATCAGATCGAAGTTGGCAAGAGCTTCTTCACGGATCTCTTCCCAAATTTCCTTGCAGTCAAGCTCGTCCTTAACGCTTACGCCGCAGGCCCAAGCGCCTACCAGACAGACCAGTGCAAGAATTGCGCTGAAGATTCTGAGCAGTACTTTCTTCATTGTGTTTATCCTCCCCTGAACACAGACCTTTATTAAATTATATTCCGGAACATTAAGAAAATAATTAAATTATGCCCCGATCATTGGCCTGTGCTATCTACAAATTATACTCCCTCCTCGGAGCGGGACATATGCCGATCCCTTATTCGGCTTTGGGCTCTCCCGTGCCCTTGTGTCTCGGTTTGCGATATGGATTCCTGCGGCGATTTCCGCCGCGCGGCGCGCCGTTTTCCTTGGCCGCCGTATCTTTTGCATGAGACTGCTGCGCAGGCGCCTGCTTTGTTTTCTGCTCAATGGGTCTCTGCTCCGCGCCTGACTTTGCGCCGCCCCTGCCGTGACCGCGGCGGCGGTTCGGTTTATTGGGCTTTTCGCCCTGATGCGCGGGTTTGGGCTGTTTCTCGCCCTCAGGCTTCTGTCTGCGGCTGCCGGACGCCTTCTGGCCGCCCTCCGGCTTCTCCGTTTTCTCCGTCTTTTCGGCCTTTGTCTCCTCGGATTTCGGCTTGACGGAACGGCGGCGGCGATTGCCGCTTCTCTTTTTCTCTTCCTCGGCGGGTGCGGGTTCCGGCGTGGGTGCGACCATCATCGGTATCGCCCACTCGTCGACCTTCTCATCCTCTTCCTCCTCAGGCTCCGGCACATAGTGCAGCACCTTCGGAAGCGGCTCTCCCTCCTTCGGCCGTCCGCCCGGGACAGCGGCAAGCTCGTTGGCCTTGAACAAATGCAGGGCATCGTCCGAATCGTTATCCAGCTTGACCTTAACGGTCTGGCGCAGGAGATTGACCTGCACGGCGGTGCCGTAACCGTCCTTCGTCTCGACGAAAGCGCCCTGCTTCGGAACCTTCTTCAGCAGTTCCTCGTACGCCTCCTGCTCATAGCGCAGGCAGCACATCAGGCGGCCGCAGCTGCCGGATATCTTGGTGGGGTTGAGCGAAAGCGACTGCACCTTCGCCATTTTCGTGGACACCGGCTGGAAATCGTCCAGGAACTGGTTGCAGCAGTACGGGCGGCCGCAGATGCCTATGCCACCGATCATCTTTGCCTCGTCTCTGACGCCTATCTGTCGCAGCTCAATGCGATTGCGGAATATGCCCGCAAGATCCTTTACCAGCTCTCTGAAATCCACCCTCCCGTCGGAGGTGAAGAAGAACATCGTCTTGTTCCCTTCAAAATTGCACTCAACGTCCACCAGCTTCATGTCAAGTCCATGCTCGGCAATTTTCTGCTGGCATATCTCGAAGGCTTCCTTCTCGCGCTTTTTGTTTATCTCGGTCACGCGCAGGTCATCCGCCGTGGCGATTCTCACCACAGGACGGAGCGGCTGCACGACCGCAGTCTCCATGACCGCGTGATTTCCGCGGGTGCAGTCGGCAATTTCCAAGCCCTTGGAGGTCTCTACTATGACCTTATCCCCTGTCTTGATATCCAACTTGCCGGGATCGAAGAAATAGCTCTTTCCGCGGTTTTTGAACTTTATACTTACAACATCAATCAATTATTTTTCCTCTGCTCTATGCCGTCGGCAGCGATTCCACTGCCAGCAATCCAAAAATATGCTTTACGCCCGTATTGACCTGAAGCATCGCGCCGCAGCGCGAAAGCACCGTGCCCAGACGCAGTATCTCCGCCCGATCTATGCTTGGGTTCTTCTCGCGCATACACAGCATTTCCGTGAGAAGTTCTCCCGCGCAGGCGACGAAATCCGCAGCGTCGCGCACATCCATGCCCTCGTTCGCGGTACACCAGCGGAACAGGCGCAGCCTGTCCCCTGCGGCGACGGCCTTGAGATAATCCGACGCGAGCTTTTTCATCGCGGCGTCCATCTGCTTTTCGCCGCCGGAGCTTATCTCCGTGCAGCGGGAGCGCACCGTCGGCAGAAGCTGCTCGAAATTCACAGTGCACAGGATAAACACGACCCACGCGGGCGGCTCTTCCAGAAGCTTCAGCGCCGCGTTCTGCGCGCTCTCATTCATCAGCTCCGCCTCGTGTATCACGTACACCTTGCGCTCTGCCTCGTTCGGCAATATACTGGCATCCGCCGCCATTGCGCGCACCTGATCGACCATGATCTCGCGCTTGGGGCGACCCTTATCGTCCGTCATGCGCCGGACATCTATGATATCCGGATGTATTCCCGCGGCCGCTTTCCGGCAATCCCTGCATTTGCCGCAGGGCTTCGGCTCCGCGCCGCTGCATACCGCGCGCGCGGCAAGGCGCGCCGCCTGCGCGTCACAGTCGTCCGCGGATGGGGAGGCGATTATATACGATTGGGAAAGTCTCGAAGCTTCTCTCATAGCAGCGTCTCCGTTCCGCCGCGGCAAGGCGGCAACATGTCCAAGCCCTGCCCGAATCGAGAGGTAGGCCGCGTGCAGTCACATGTGTATATATTTTACAAGCTTTGTGCTTAACAGTCAATAAAAAGCGTACTGTGCAGAAAAAATTATAATAGATTGCTTCAAATATGTCAAATATATAATTACAAAAAAGCGTCAATTTTTGGACACTTATTTCAATCTGACGTAATGAAATTTTTTCATGTTACATGATGTAACAACCGGCCTCATCCGATTTTCCTTGCACTTTCGGAATTTCGGCCTTATACTATGAAATACTACACAGAGAGAAGGGATAATATGACCTTGACCGCCGCCGCGCAATGGCTGAACACGGCCTTTGCCGGCTACGACAAAGCGATTCTGAAAATAATGCATTCTCTTGCCGGTGCGCTCGGCCCCGTGCTGACGCCGCTGATGAAGCTCATCACTTTCCTCGGCGAAAAGGGACTGCTCCTCATGCTGCTGTCGCTCGTGCTGATGTGCTTCGCGCGCACGCGCCGCATAGGCGTATGCGTGTTCGGCGCGGTATGCTGCGGCGCGCTGATAACGAACTTCATCCTAAAGGACTGGATAGCAAGGCCGCGCCCGTTTGAAACGGTCGATCTGTACCGCCAGTGGTGGCAGGCCGTCGGCTCCCCCGCCGAGGACGGCTACTCCTTCCCCTCCGGCCATGTGACGGCCGCGGCGGCGGGCATGACGGCGCTGTGCCTGATGCGCGGCAGGAAGCTTGTCGTGCCGTCGGTGATAGTCGTTCTGCTGATGGCCATATCGCGCAACTATCTCATGGCGCACTACCCGTCAGACGTGCTGTTCGCGGCAATCATCGGCGTGGCCTCGGCATTCATCGCGTATTACATCACGCGGCTCATCTTCCGTCTGCTGGAGGATCACGAGGACGCCGGTATATGCGCGTTCGTGCTGAATTTCGACCTTCCGGTACGGCTGCCCGGCGCATACAAGGGGCGGCACGAAAAATAATCAAATTCACAAAAAATAACGGAGAACTGCTTTTGCAGTTCTCCGTTTTTTACATTTCGGGGTCATTACATAACGCCGGTGGCTTCCTTGCTCTTGGCTATCGCCGCGTTGAGCTTGCGCGCCGGATAGTACAGGACGAATCCCAGCACCATGAACAGCACGCACATCAGCAGCAGGATGATCGCACAGCGGGCGTAAGTCCCGTCGTAGAAGCCGCCGATGGTCTCGCGGATCATGTCCATGCCGTAATGGAACGGCATGAAGTTATAGAGATCCTGGAAGAACTGCGGCAGAACATGGTACGGATAGGAACCGCCGGAACCGGCGACCTGAATAACCATGATGATGACGGAGATCGCCATGCCGATGTTATCAAGCGCGTAGACAAGGCTGTAGTTCATGAACACGAAGTTCAGCGAGCATATCATGCAGGCCAGGATGAACCGTCCGGGCGCGACGCACTGGATGCCGACATAGTACAGGCAGCCAAGCGAGGTGACGAGCGCCTGAAGGATACCGATGCCGAGGAAGAGCGTGAAGCGTCCGAAGTAGCGCTGGATGCCGCGCGTGCGGCCGAGCTCGGGGTAATTCACCGGCACCTTTATCATCGTCGCCGCGAGGAGCGAGCCGACGAACAGCGCCAGCATTATGTAGTACGGTGACATGGCGGAGCCATAGTCGCTGATCTCATAGACGATCTCCGTGCGCATATCGACCGGAGACGTGAGGTAATCGGCCAGGCCGTCGGGGTTATCCTCAAGCACCTCCATGAGACGCTTGAAGCCGTCACTGTCAACAAAGCGGCGTACATCGTCCGCGAAGTTGGACAGATATTCATACACGGTATTGGACAGCGATATTGCCGCGTCTATCGAGGTCATGCCGTCGCCGAGGGCGGAGCTGTATCCGCGCAGCGTATCGGCCACGCCGTTGACCTTGCCCGCGCTGCCCATCAGCACGTTCTGTATCTCATTGAGCGCCGTCTGCGCGCTGTTGGCCGCGCCCGTGATATGGTCGGTGACATTCTCGTTGAAGGTGAGTATCGCAGTGCGGATCACGTCGCGCATCTCGTTTATCTTGTCGATGATCTCCTGACGGATGCCGGGATCCTCTATCTGATCGACCTTCTGGCGTATCTCCTCAAGCTTCGCTATGGCGTCGTCGATATACTTGGTCAGGCTCGGCGTGGAGACCTCGATGGCCTTGAGCTTCTCTTCGATCTTGTTCAGCAGCTCCAGTATCTTCTGCTGTGCCGCGGTGCCGCCGTTCCAGGAGCTTATATTGTCGATCGCGCGGTTTGCCGCTTCCTTTGCAACGTTCAGCGAATCGATGCCCGCGGCGAGCTGATCGTACTTGAAGGTCAGGTCGTTCATCACCTTCAGGCTCCACTCCATCATCTTGAGCTGCGAAGTGGACTCGCCGATGTTGCTCAGCTCATTGCGGATGCTCGCGATATGCGTCAGGTCGTCGTCAAAGCTCATCAGCGGGTCTGCCGCGTTGAGCGACGTCAGCTCTGCGGCCAGATCCTCGAGGGTCTTGTCCATCTCGGTGAGCTTCGCGTCGATCTCCTCGTTGGAGAGAGAGAAGTCGAAGTTCTTAATGTCCTGATTTATGCCGTCCATCGTGGTGTACGCCGCGCCGACGCGATCCTTGCGCGAGACAAGCTCCGTTTCAAGCGCGTCGATATCGCTTATCAGCGCCTTGACCTCGGCGATCATCTCGTCGCGCACGGCCTCGGCGTCCATACTCTCGATGAGCGACTTTATCTTCTCGATACGCGCGATCGCGCGGTCGAGTATCGCGGACGGGTCGGGGATGCGACCCTTGAGCGCTTCAAGCTTTGCCTCAAGGTCATCGAGTATCTGGTTTATCGCTTCCTTGAGCAGCGGTGTGCCGCCCCACGAGCTGACGATGCCGAGCAGGGAGTCGAGATCCTTGTCGATGTCGTCAAGCGCCTTGACGATATTATTGGACAGGTCGCCCGCGACGCTGGAGCCGGTGCCGATGGCGTTGCTCACGGAGCCGACGGTGTTGCCGGCATTAATTATCACTTCACCTGCGTCGTTTATCGTAGCGGCGGAGACCTCCATCAGGTTCCCCGTCTGCGTCAACAGGTTTTTGACCGAGCCGAGAATGACGTTCAGCTCCTGAAGCTGTTCGCAGGCATTGTCCAGCGCGTTTGTGAGGCTGTTTGCAACGTCGTCCGCGTCAAGGCCGAAGGCACGAACCATGGAGCTTATGGTGTTCACCGCGTCCGCCGCTTTCTCAACGATGGTGGCGTTTATCTGCTCCTGCACGGCGGTCTTGGCCTTGTTGGTTATCTTCGGGGCAATTGCGTTTTTCTTCTCGTTTTCGTAGTATTCTATCTGCGGATGGCGAAGCTCGCCGCTCATAATGCTGAGGAAGTCTCCGGTAAACTCCGGCGGCACGATCAGTGCCGCGTAATACTTGCCGGAGTAGACGCCGGACAGCGCCTCATCGCGCGTGTCGAGGAAGACCCAGCCCATCTGATCGTTGGACTCCAAGCCCTCCATGACCATCTCGCCGATGTTGAGCGTCAGGCCGAGCAGCTCCGCGCCGTCGTCCTCATTCGCAACGGCGACCTTGATGTTCGACGTGGAGGCCGGACCGTAGGGGTCCCAGTTGGAGAGGATGTTGAACCACGCGTAAAGCGAGGGCACAAGGCACAGACCCATGATGACGACAACTGCCACAACGCTCTGGCCAAGGCGCTTCATATCAAGGTGAATTATTTTACCTATCTTTTTCATGCCTTATCCTCCGATGCGCCCTTTGCCCCGTCCTTGCCGGACTCATCCTTGTACTCGGCGCGCAGCTCGTCTATTATCTCGTCTACCTCATCGTTGGGGACGGCAACCGTCTTGCGCTGTGTCATAGCGGTGCGGGCGGCCTCCGTCGCGGCTTCCAGCTCGGTTATCGTCTCGGCAAGACGCTGGCGGCGCTGGCGGACTACGATATCCGCCGTCTCCTCGCCGAAGTCCTGCTCGCGGCGTGTTATCTCCTCCACCTTGCGTTTCAGCTCAAAGTTCAGGTACTCCACCGCGATGAGGTACGCCGCCACAGCGAACATCGTCGCGATCCACATCAGCAGGAAGATGACCTTCGAGCCGTTCGTGATGAACATTATCGTCAGAAACAGCACGGTGGAAATTATCAGCGCCCAGAGTCCCTTATGGATACGAACCTGGTTCGCGTAATACAGTGTCTTGACCTCGTCAACGAGGCGGTCATACAACTTATGATAGCTATGCTCTGACATTGTACTGCACCTCCTTAGAACAGTCCGGTCTCTTCGAGACGCTCTTCCATGAAATGATTGACTCCCATGAACGGCTTACGCACAAACAGGCCGATGCCCAGCGCCGCCACGGCAAATATCAGCAGCTGCGAAAGCTTGGTGACATATATATTGCCGTACAGGCCACAGATGCATTCGCGCATTGCGTCGATAGCGTAGGGGAAGGGGAAGAACAGGTATATCTTCTGGTACACCTCCGGCAGCAGCTCTATCGGGAAGGTGCCGCTGGAGCCTGCGATCTGGAGAACCATGATGACGACGACTATCGCCTTGCCGACATCGCCAAAGGACACGGCCAGAGAATATATCAGCAGGCTGAAGGTAAAGCTCGTGACGAAGCCCGTCAGGTACAGAAGCCCCGGCTCCAGACATTGTATCTTCAAAACCAGCAGGTCGCCGGTGATTATTATCGCGGTCTGTATCTGGCTCATCACGAAGAACAGCAGATACCGGCCGAAGAACAGCTGCACGGGCTTGGGGTTCACAAGTCCCTCGGGGCTTGCGTGCGGCTTGAGTATCGCAACGAGGATAACGCCGCCGACCCACACCGCCAGCACCGAGTAGAACGGAGCCATCGCGGAGCCGTAGTTCGCTATCGGGTATATCGGGGTGACGCTGGTCTGCACTATCTGCGCGAGGTACTGGCCGTAGACCGCCGGACTGCCGCCCAGCAGGTCGACAAGCGCGGCGAAGTAGTCCTCGTCGGTCGTGATGCTGTCGAGCTTCTGCAGTGTCTCCGTAAGGGACGCGATAACGCGCGAAGCGGCGGGCTGCATCGCGTGGAGCGTATCGTCCAGCGCGGCCTTTGTGCTCTCGACGGCGTCTCGCAGGACGAGCGCGTCGTTATTCAGCTTGCGCACACTGTCAAGCGTTGTGGCAACGTTGAGGAAGATGTCCTCGACGGCCTTGGTAAGCTCCTCGGCGGAGGGGACGATGGTGTCCGTCAGGCCGAAGATGGTATCAACGATATCCGTGCAGTCGCCGATGGCCTCCTGAATATCGTCCCTGTGCGGCAGGGCATTGAGCCACTTGCCGAGGTCGTAGAAGTTATCGGCTATCTTCTGCGCGAGAGCCTTTGCGTCCTGCCCGACCTGAGTGTCTCCGGGGATCGCGTCGCCCCAGCCGCTCACCTTATCGCCGCAGGCTATCGCGTCGGCGGCGGCCTTCTCGACCGCTTTCTTCGCCGCAGCTATCGCCTCGGCATTGCCGGACTCGATGGCGTTCTGGAGCCGGTCGAGCGATGCCTGCACCTTTTCAAGCGCCTCATACACAGCGAGGTCTATCTGCGCCACGTTGTCGCGTATCTCGCTGCCCTCCGGGAGCTTGGAATTGATGTCGGCGATTATCTTATCCAGCTCCGAAGTGTCGATGCTGATATTGCCGCTGCCGCCCGATGCGAAGTTATCCAGCGCGCGCTGCGCCGCGTTCAGAGTGGTCAGCGCCTGCTGCAAAACGACGTGCAGCGCCTCTCTGGGGTTATCCTCAGCGATCTCGGCGGAGATGACATTCGCCTGCTCCATGATGCCGCTTATCAGAACCTCGAGATAGTTCTCGTTTATCGAGCGCTTGAGCGACTCGACCGCAGTGTCGGTTATCTTGGTCGCAACAGCGTTCTTCTTTGCGTTTTCATAGTAGGTTATCTCAGGCTTGCCGTTCCACATGGTAAGCATGTTGTACATGTTATAGGAGAAGTTCTCGTCAATGACGACGGCGGCGTAGTATTCGCCGGAGTACACGCCGTTGACGGCCTGCTCCTCGCTGTCTGTGATGACCCAGTTGATGGCCGTTGACTCGCGCAGGTCTTCGATTATATCGTCGCCCTTGTTGACCTTCTCTCCGGTATCGGTCACATAGCCCTTGTCCATCGACGCGACGGCAATGGAGATGTTGCCCGTGTTGCCGTAGGGATCCCAGTTCGAATAGATGTTGAGCCATGCGTACAGACTCGGCAGGATCATTATTGCTATCGCCACGACGAAGGCGAAGAAATGCCGGCTGAGAGACTTGACGTCCCTCCCGAAAATTTTGAATATGTTTCGCATAATTCCTCCGTACCCGCTGACAATTATTCTTACATTCTAAGCATTATATATTTTTGCTTTTTCTTTGACAACAACAAAAGTATCTCAATTCTGCGCATGGGCGCGGTTTTGCATAAAAATCAGTCATTTCAGCCCGTACGTTTAGGCCGTATAACACGCTGTCCCCCGGTTCTGACGAAAACCGAGGGACGGATGTTCCTGCATTATTTATATAGATCGAGCTGGCGCTCTACCTGCGCCATTTTCTTCACCTTGGGCGCGTTGAACACTTCGCCGCGGGCAACGACCATCGCAGGAGTGCGCAGAGCCTCAAGGCTGTCGAGCGGGTTCTGCTCCGTGACGACAAAGTCGGCGCACTTGCCCGCCGCGATGCTGCCGGTGACGTCGGAAAGTCCGGCGATCTCCGCGTTTATCATCGTCGCGGTGTGCAGCGCGAAAGCGTTCGACACGCCGCAGTATTTATGGAAATAGTTCAGCTCGCGCCACATGTCGTAATGCGTGATGTACGGGCAGCCCGTATCGGTGCCGAGGCCGACGGTGATGCCGGCGGCAAGGCAGGCGCGGGCGCAGTCTATCATGCCGTTGAACACGACCTCGCCGTTATACTTCTCCGTCTCGGTGATGTGGCTGACCTCGCGGTCAAACAGTGCGTAGGGCAGCGCGGGAGATATCGTCGTCACCAGCGCCGCTCCCCTCTCCTTGAAAAGGGAAATAATATGCTCGTCAGGCTTTGCGCCGTGCTCTATGGTGTCAACGCCGTTTTCGAGCGCGACGCGCACGCCCTCCGGACTCTCCACATGCGCGGCGACCTTGTAGCCCAGCCGGTGCGCCTCGTCACACGCGGCCTTGACGTACTCGGGCGGCATCTTCAGCGCGCCCGGCTCGCCCTTCACGGTCGCGTCCAGCACGCCGCCGGTTATCATCAGCTTTATAAGGTCGGGCTTGCCGGAAGCAATCTTCGTGACAAGATCTTTCGTCTCCTCGGCGCTGTGCGCCTCATACGCAAGCGAGCCTGCCATATGCCCGCCGGGCACGGAGACCGCCATGTTCGCCGCGAGGATGCGCGGGCCGACGTACTTCCCGGCCTTTATCCCGTCGCGTATCTTGCCGTCGTACTCCATGATGCCGCCGACGGTGCGGATGGTGGTGACGCCGCTCATGAGCTGGGTCTTGGCGTTCGCGGCGCAGATGATCTCGACCACGCGCCGCATGAGCGCGGTGCTCGTGACGGCCTTTACAAGCTTGGTATTATCGGCCTGCTTTTTCTTCGGGCGGCCGGAGGCAGGCAGGTGCAGATGCAGGTTTATAAGCCCCGGCATAATATACTTGCCGCCGAGATCTACCTTCTCGCAGTCCGCGCCCTCGCTGCCCGCGGGGACAATGCCGACTATCTTCTCGCCGTCGGTGATGATGCTCATGCCCTTCTGCGGCTGCATATTTTCGCTGCCGTCGAGTATAATGCCGTTTATATACGCTCTTTTCATGGCAATGCTCCTACTATTATATTTATGCTCTGATTATAGCCGCGCTGCGCGGATTTTTCAAGGCTACATAAAAAGTTCAGAGCATTGTGACGAAAGCCGTCCTCCGGATATCCGTTCTTTTTGTCTGTGATGATGATTGACATTATAAACCTAAATGGCTAAAATATGTCGTATACTACCTATTGGAGAGGTGAGCTTAATGGATTGCGAAATACCGATAGGCGCGCGCTTCTCGATACTGCACCGCAGCTTCCGGCGGCGCATCGACGAGCTTATCGGCGAGCAGGGACTCACGGGAGTTCAGGGCTTCGTGCTTTGCGAGCTGCACCGCATGGAGATGGCCGGACTTGAGGAGATAAACCAGCGTGACCTCGAACGTGCGACGCACCTCAGCCACCCGACGCTCAACGAGATAATCAAACGTCTTGAGGCCAAGGGCTTCGTGAGCTGCCGCGTGAGCACGCGCGACCGGCGCTCGAAATGCATCGTCTCCGCGCCGATGGCCGGAGAGGTGTTCCGCTGCATGGACAGCCTTGACCGCACGGTCTTTGACGAGCTGTGCCGCGGGCTGAGTGAGGAGCAGACAGCCGAGTTTCTGAATACCACTGATATTATGCTGAAAAACGCCATGGACATGTACCCCGCGCAATGTCTCGGCGGGAAGGGATGTGACGGCACATGATAAAAAGACTTGCCGGATGCGTGAGAGAATACAAAAAGCCCACGATTCTCACGCTGATCTTTATAGTGGGCGAAGCGTTTATCGAGACCTTTATCCCGTTTATAACCGCAAAGCTTGTGAACCTGATAAAATATAACGCTCCGATGGAGCAGGTCGTGCGCATCGGACTGTTTCTGGTGCTGATGGCCTGTCTGTCGCTCTGCTGCGGCGGCATCGCGGGCGCGACCTGTGCCAAAGCGTCCACAGGCTTCGCGCGCAATCTGCGCCACGATATGTTCGAGCGTGTGCAGAGCTTCTCGTTTGAGAATATCGACAGGTTCTCCTCCGCCTCGCTCGTAACGCGTATGACCACCGACGTCAGCAACGTCCAGATGTCGTTCATGATGATAATCCGCATGGCGATCCGCTGCCCGTTGATGTTCATATTCTGCATCGTGATGGCCTTCATCATGGGCGGCAAGCTCGCGCTGACCTTCGTGGTCGTTGTGCCGGTGCTCATATTCGGCCTGCTGATGATAGCGCGCAAGGCGATGCCCGCGTTCCGCGCCGTGTTCCGCAAGTATGACCGGCTCAACGAGTCGATCGAAGAGAACGTCCGCGCAATGCGCGTCGTCAAGGGCTTCGCGCGCGAGGACTATGAAAAGCAGAAGTTCGGCGCAGCGTCCGAGGATATCTGCGGCGACTTCACCCATGCCGAGCGCATCGTCGCGCTCAACTCCCCGCTCATGCAGCTGTGCGTGTACTTCAACATGGTGTTCATAATGATAGTCGGCTCCAAGCTCGTCATCACGAGCGGCGGCCAGACCATCGACGTCGGCCAGATGTCCGCCATGCTGACCTACGGCTTCCAGATACTCATGTCGCTGATGATGATCTCCATGATCTACGTCATGCTCACGATGTCCGCAGAGTCCGCAAAGCGTATCTGCGAGGTTCTGGCCGAGGAGCCTGCGCTCAGTAATCCCGAAAATCCCGTCACCGAGGTCAAGGACGGCTCAGTCGACTTCGACGGCGTTTCGTTCAAGTATTCCGCAAAGGCGAAGAAATTCGCCCTGCGTGATATCGACCTGCACATCGCCGCCGGCATGACTGTCGGCATTCTCGGCGGCACCGGCTCCAGCAAGACCACGCTCATCCAGCTCATCTCCCGCCTTTACGACACCACCGAGGGCAGCGTCCGCGTCGGCGGCGTGGACGTGCGCGATTACGACATGGAGACACTGCGAAACAGCGTCGCGGTCGTGCTTCAGAAAAATCTGTTGTTCTCCGGCACGATAAAGGATAACCTCCGCTGGGGCAATCCCGACGCGACTGACGAAGAGCTCGTCGCGGCCTGCAAGCTCGCGCAGGCGGATGATTTTGTCCGCTCCTTCCCCGACAGCTACGACACATGGATCGAGCAGGGCGGCACGAACGTCTCCGGCGGCCAGAAGCAGCGCCTGTGCATCGCGCGCGCACTGCTCAAGAAGCCGAAGGTGCTGATCCTCGACGACTCGACCAGCGCCGTCGATACCCGCACCGACGCGCTCATCCGCGCGGGCTTCAAAGCCTATATCCCCGAGACCACAAAGATAATCATCGCGCAGCGCGTGGCCTCCGTGCAGGACGCCGACATGATAATCGTCATGGACAACGGCCGCATCGCCGCGACCGGCACTCACGACGAGCTGCTGCGCTCCAGCGAAATATACCGCGAGGTCTGCCAGCAGCAGGCGAACGGAGGCGACAACGATGAGTGATAAGATCAAAAACGCGCCCCCGATGGCGAAAAAGGGCAACATCGGCCGCGTGATAAAGAAGCTCGTAGGCTACTACCCCGTGCTCGCCCCGCTCACGGCGCTGTGCATTCTGTTCTCCGCCATTGTATCTTCCATTCCGTCGATATTCATGCAGAACGTGCTGTCCATCGTCGAAAAATACTACAAGCTCGGCGACTGGTCAACAGCCAAGGCCGAGATAATGCCGTGGGTCACGGCGCTGATCGTCCTGTACGTGCTGTCGATACTGTCCATGACGCTGTACAGCCAGCTCATGGCCTATATGACGCAGGGCTTCCTCAACAAGCTCCGCCGCGAGATGTTCGACGGAATGCAGGATCTGCCGATAAAATACTTCGACACCCATCAGCACGGCGACATCATGAGCTACTACACCAACGATATCGACACGCTCCGCCAGCTCGTCTCGCAGGCGATCCCCTCGTTCATTCAGGCCGGTGCGATCGTGCTGTGCGTGCTTGCGATCATGCTGTATTACAGCATCCTGATGACGCTGGTGCTGCTGCTCGGCGTAGTAGCAATGATCTTCGTTGCGAAGAAGGTCGGCGGCGGTTCCGCGCGCTTTTTCCTGCGCCAGCAGAAGTCCGTCGCCAAGACCGAGGGCTATATTCAGGAGATGATGAACGGTCAGAAGGTCGTCAAGGTGTTCTGCCACGAAGATGCGTGCCTTGCGGGCTTCGACGAGATAAACGACGCACTCTGCGACGACAGCTTCCGCGCCAACGCCTACGCGAACATCCTCGGCCCCATCATCGGCAACATCGGCAATGTCCTGTACGTCACTCTGGCGCTTGTCGGCGGCGTGTTCCTGCTGGCAAACATCCCGAATGTCAGCATTTCCGGTGCAGCGTTCAGCGTGAGCATCCTCGTGCCGTTCCTGAACATGTCCAAGCAGTTCACCGGCAACGTCAACCAGCTCTCCCAGCAGATAAACGCCATCGTCATGGCCGGCGCCGGCGCCGAGCGTATCTTCACGCTCATAGAGGAAAAGCCCGAGGCCGACAACGGCTATGTCACCCTCGTCAACGCGAACATCGCGCCTGACGGCACGATCACAGAGAGCGCCGAGCGCACCGGACACTGGGCGTGGCGGCATCCGCACAGCAACGGCAGCCTCACCTATACCGAGCTGCGCGGCGACGTGCGCATGGTGGATGTCGATTTCGGCTACGAGGAGGGCAAGGAGGTTCTGCACGACGTGTCGGTTTACGCCGAGCCGGGGCAGAAGGTCGCCTTCGTCGGCGCGACCGGCGCAGGCAAGACCACGATCACGAACCTCATCAACCGCTTCTACGACATTGCCGACGGCAAGATACGCTACGACGGCATAAATATCAACAAGATAAAGAAATCCGACCTGCGCCGTTCGCTCGGCCTCGTGCTTCAGGACACGAACCTCTTCACCGGCAGCGTGCTTGACAACATCCGCTACGGACGGCTGGACGCAACGGATGAGGAGTGCATCGCGGCGGCGGAGCTTGCGGGCGCGGACGATTTCATAACACGTCTGCCCGACGGCTACAACACGCAGCTCACCAATAACGGCGCGAACCTCTCGCAGGGTCAGCGGCAGCTCATCGCGATCGCGCGCGCCGCGGTCGCCGACCCGCCGGTCATGATCCTCGACGAGGCGACCAGCTCCATCGACACGCGCACCGAGGCGATAGTCCAGCGCGGCATGGATAAGCTCATGGAAGGACGCACGGTGTTCGTCATAGCGCACCGTCTCTCCACGGTCAAGAACTCCGACGTCATCATGGTTCTCGACCACGGCCGCATAATCGAGCGCGGCAGCCACGAAAAGCTCATTGCCGAAAAGGGCATGTACTATCAGCTCTATACCGGCGCATTCGAGCTTGAATAAAGCGCATCCCCCTCACGGTCTTTGGATCGTGAGGGGGATATTTGCGCAATTTTTGCGTTCCGGATTTTAGCGCATCATATAAAAAAGCGGCGCGCTGAAGCAGCGCGCCAAGTAAGGTGGCAAGAGGGATCTCCTGCCGGTGGGATAAAGATATGAGCCGGTCTTTCAAAAAGACCAATTGGATAAGCTGTGATTAAATAATATACCGCGGCCGTATTTTTGTAAAGAGCGAGGAAAGTCGCTCCGGCACTAGTTTTGTCGAACGCATATTTTTCCGCAATACGGGGAAAATATCCTCGATAAAACAAGAGAGGAGTTTTACCCATGATAATGGATCGCATTGCGCTGATATTGGCCATCGTCGGCGGACTCAACTGGGGCAGCATCGGGCTGTTTCGCTTTGATATCGTGGCGTGGCTGTTCGGCGGCCAGACCGCGACCGTCAGCCGCGTTGTATATACTCTGGTAGGGCTGGCGGCACTGTGGTGCATTTCCCTGCTTTTCCGCAGCGACGCCGTCACCGACGAGGGCATATGACCGCCGCAGAATAACAGATCCGCATAGACAGCTCCCCCACCGGCTGACTTGTCAGCCGGTGGGGGAGCGTTTTTTGTTTTATATCATCTGAGCACAGTGTCCGCGAGCGCCGCGACATAGTCGCAGTCGATGTCCTCGACGCACCCTTCATCCACGAGCCGCGCGGAATCCGGATTGATAGGCAGACGGATGAACGCATCTATACCGTATATTGCGGCAAGCTTCTGCACCTTGCTCTCTCCGAATATCTCATGCACCTTGCCGCAGTCGGGGCAAATGAAATACGACATGTTCTCCACCAGCGACAGCACCGGCACCTTCATCATGCGAGCCATCTTGACCGCTTTCTCGACGATCATACCCACAAGATCCTGCGGAGAGCTGACTATAACTATCCCGTCCAGCGGCAGCCCCTGCATGACCGTCAGCGGAACATCGCCGGTTCCTGGCGGCAGGTCTATGAACATATAATCCACATCATCCCACATGACCTCGCTCCAGAACTGCGCAACGACACCCGCAATAACGGGGCCGCGCCAAAGCACAGGTTCCTCGGGGGCATCCAGCAGAAGATTCATACTGACCATCTGTATCCCGCTTGGGGTAGTGACAGGCAGCATATGATCAGCCGCGGCGCGCATACGCTCAGATACGCCGAACGCTTTCGGGATCGACGGCCCCGTAAGGTCGGCGTCAAGTATCGCGGTGCGGAAACCACGGCGCTGGGTCTCCGCGGCGAGCAGGCTCGTCACCATGGATTTGCCCACGCCGCCCTTTCCGCTTACAACCGCGATCACCTTCTTGACCGACGCGCCTGGCATTAGTTTTTCCATAAGGCTTTCATCGCGATGAAATTCGCTGCTCCCGCAGCCCGACGAGCATGTGGAGCAGTTATGCGTGCATTCACTCATTTTCGCCGTTCCTCCATTTCTCCGTTTCTTCCAGCAGCCACGCGGCAAGCGCATCGACGCCCTCGCCGGTGCGCGCGGATATCGGAAATATCTTTGCGTTCGGGTTCCGGCGCAGGATATAGCTGCGGCACTTTTCAAGGTCAAAATCGAAATACGGCATGACGTCTATCTTGTTGATTATCACTGCATCACATATCGTAAACATCAGCGGGTATTTCAGCGGCTTATCGTGTCCCTCCGGAACGGACAGTATCATCGCGTTCTTCACGGCGCCCGTATCGAACTCGGCTGGACAAACAAGATTGCCGACATTTTCAAGTATCGCAAGGTCGATATCATCCGCGCCAAGTCCGGCGAGTCCCTGACGCGTCATGTCCGCATCAAGATGGCACATGGAGCCTCGTTCTTGCAGCCGGCCGCGCACTTCTTGGGATCGACAACAGCGACGTACTCCGCTTTGTTGTACTCGACCGTTGCGCCGCGGTAAGCGCGAGCCTTGTACGCCTGGCAGTCAAAGGCGTTGCAGAAGCAGAAGCAGAGAGGCCGCTTACCGTCGGAATCGGTACCGGCGTCAAATATGGAGATGACGAGTCCCTGAGCATAGCGCTCGCGGCAGAGCTTTCTCGCCTCCTCCTTGTTGATGACCATGGAGTCGGTCTCCCATGGGCGCTCGGCTCTGGTGCGGTCAACGTCGCGGTCGAAGAACATGCAGCCGTAGAAATCGCCGAAGCCGAAGTAACGGCGGCAGCCGCAGTGCTGAAGGATGAAGCGGTCGCCGGGGGCGACGTCGATTATCTGGAGCGCATCCTCCAGAGGTATGACCTGGCCGGCCTGCTGGAGCATGGTGTCGACGGCCATATTCAGATAGCCCTCGTTGCCCATATCAACAGGCCCCTGAGGATCCTTTCCGCCCCACTCGAAGGAGTTGCGGGAGGTGCCGGTAAGGTTCATATAGCCTACGGCATGGCCGGGCTTTTTGACCAGCTCTGGGTCAAAGTTTGCGGGGTTGAGATACCACTTTGTTCCGTTGCCGTATTCAACGCAGTATTTGCACATATGGCTCCGGCCGTTCCCGACAAAGTCAAGCGCATCGGCATGATACTCGGTGCTGAATTTGACGGCAGCGAGACTCCCGAGCAGATCGGCCGGAAAGCTGCAGACGCGTATATCGCATTCCGTGACGGTTTGGGCATGCCTCCCGTGACCGAAGCCGGTATCTATGTTGAAGACATCGACGCACTCGCAGAGCTGGTCGTCCACGAGCCGTTCGCGCAGCTCACCCCTGTGCCTGTCAATCACGACTCAGCCGTTCGTATGCTCAAAGAAATGCTCTCTCTTTGATTGAACGTTCTCCTGCACCGGCGTGCAGCATCTTGATCCTTTCCACTCCCCCATACCCCATTTACCTGTCCGATCACTCAGCGTCCTCAGGTAAATGGGGATTTTGTTTATGCCGCTGACAGGGAAATATGCCGGCAAGAATATTTCAGGTCGGTTATGCATAGAAGTTGACGGGAATGGAAGACTATGCTATACTAACTGTTAATTCTATAAACAAAAGGAGTTGTATATCCTAAATGGATGATGGCAGTCGATTGCCGGAGATAGCGGCTCAGGCGTCGCCCGAACTTACCCCCTGGATAATCGCGGTTGCGCTGCTCTTCTGCGCAATGTTCTTTGCCGTGACGGAGACGGCGTTCGCCTCCGCGTCGCGCCCCAAGATAAAGGTCGCCGCCGAGCGCGGTGAGGCCGGCGCGAAAAGAGCACTGTATGTTATGGACAATTTTGACATGGCGATCAGCACTCTGCTGATATGTACCAACATCGTACATATTGCCACGGCTTCTCTTGTGACCGTCGCGGTCACGAGAATATGGGGGCTCAGCGCCGTTTCGCTGAGCACTATCGTCACTACGATAGTGGTGTTTTTCGCAGGTGAGATGCTCCCCAAGAGCATCGCCAAAAAGTACAGCGAGCGCTTTGCAAAAAGCTGCTCCGGCGTACTTGTATTCTTTATGAAGCTCTTTGCCCCGCTTTCCAAGCTTCTGACGAAGATCGGTCAGGCGGCGGCAAGACTCACCCCAGGCGACGGCGAGACGTCGATGACCGAGGATGAGATATACGATATCATCGAGGACATGACCGAAGAGGGCAGCCTCGACGAGGAGCAGGGCGACCTGATCTCTTCCGCGCTTCAGTTCGGCGAGGTCACGGTCGAGAGCGTGCTCACGCCGCGAGTCGATCTGGCCGCGGTGGATATCGCGAGCAGCCATGAGGAGATACTCGCGTATATCAAAGATCAGCCCCACAGCCGCCTGCCGGTGTATGAGGGCAGCATAGATAACATTATCGGCATCCTCCAGATACGCCGGTTCATAAAGGCGTACCTGCGTCAAGGCAACGATCTGGATATCCGCCCGCTGCTTGACGAGGCGTTCTTTATCCACCAGAGCATGAACATCGACGAGCTGCTGCCAGTCATGTCCAAGCGCAAGCTCAACATGGCCGTCGTCACTGATAACTACGGAGGGACGCTCGGCATCGTCACGGTTGAGGACATTCTCGAAGAGCTTGTCGGCGAAATCTGGGATGAGGAGGACGTCGTGGAAGAACCGGTCGTCGAGCTGCCGGACGGCAGCTATCAGGTCGATGCGGATCAGTCCGTAAGCGACGTTTTCGAGCTGTTCGGCTTCGAGGATCCGGAGGAGAACGAGGAGCTTATAAACACGCTCATGGGCGAATGGGCCTATGAGCAGTTCGCCGCGATACCCAAGACAGGCGAGAGCTTTGAATACCATGGCCTGAGGGTCACGGTCACGGAGATGGAGCACAACCGCATACTCAAGCTCAATGTCTCGCTCGCACCTCAAGCGAAGGAGGGCGGGGAACAATGAGTACTGTTCTTGTATTTGCGGGCATTTTCCTGTGCCTATGCCTGTCCAATTTCTGCTCCGCGTCCGAGATGGCGTTCTCGTCGTGCAACGTCATGCGCCTTGAAAATGCGCGGGACGACGGCTCAAAGCGCGCGAAGATCGCGGTGTATATCACAGAGCATTTTGATGATGCGCTCAGCGCGATCCTGATCGGCAACAACCTTGCCAATATCGGCGCGTCGTCGCTGGCCTCCGTTGCCGTCATACTGGTGACGGGCGGGGACGAATATGCGTGGCTTGCCACGATTATCCTGACAGTGCTCGTCATAATCTTCGGAGAGACAATGCCGAAGATCAGCGCCAAAAAGAACGCGAACCGCACGTCGCTGAAAAACGCGTACGTTGTGCGCGCGATGATGATAATTTTCTACCCGCTTGTCTGGCTGGTAGTCTCGCTGATAAAGCTGCTGACGATGGGCATGAAGCCTGAAGCCGCGGATGCCGATTCCGACGAGGCAGTGGAAGAGCTTCAGTCGATAATCGAGACGGCGGAGGACGAGGACGTGCTGGACGAGGATCAGTCGGAGCTGGTTCAGGCGGCGATAGATTTCTCCGAGACTTCCGCGTTTGAAGTTATGACCGCGCGCGTTGACGTTCAGGCGATCGACATCGAGGACGATTGGGATGACATCCTCGCCATAATTGAGGATGCGCCGTTCACGCGTCTGCCGGTGTACGAGGGCAGCATAGACAACGTCATCGGCATCCTGTATCTGAACCATTTCCTCAAGGCCATGGCGGATGACGGCCGCGTGGACATCCGAAAGCTTCTGATGCCCCCGTGCTATGTGTATAAGACCATGAAGCTGCCCGCAGTGCTCAATACGCTGCGCAAGGCGAAGCAGCACCTCGCCATCGTGTCCGACGAATACGGCGGAACGCTGGGCGTCGTGTCGATGGAGGATGTGCTGGAGCAGATCGTCGGCGATATATGGGACGAGAGCGACGTTGTTGAGCACGAGGTCGTGCAGCGCGAGAAGAGCGAGTACGAACTGGACGGCGCGATGATTCTCTCGGACTTTCTGGAGCTTGTGGGGCTCAATGAGGACGATGTTGACGCCGAAAGCAATACCGTCGGCGGCTGGACGCTGGAGATGTTCGGCAGCTTCCCGCAGGAGGGCGACAGCTTCACGTATAAGAATCTGACGGTCACGGTGCTGTCGATGGACGGCCGCCGTGTCGAACGTGTGCTGGTGAAGCTCGCGCCGTCGGAGGCCGATAAAGATTAAAGTCATGTAAAAATTAAGGCGAAGAGGATCGCCGATCCTCTTCGCCTTGAATTTTTCGTGAGCCGAAAATAAGTGTTGACATCGCCGGATGTGTGTGTTATCATATATAAGCTAAATGAATATCGCGGGGTAGAGCAGCTGGTAGCTCGTCGGGCTCATAACCCGGAGGTCGTTGGTTCAAATCCTTCCCCCGCAACCATGACGAGTGTTCTTACAGCATTTGAAAGGCTGTAAGAACACTCGCTTTTTATACAGCGAGTTCACAGGGGGCGTAGTTGACGACTACGCCTTTTCTTGTATTTACGGACACTTCCGGGATCGGCAGGGGCAGCACCGTTGGAATCTCAATCGTTCCGACGCAGTTATAGTGGATGCGAAGCCGCTGCTCCCATACGCCGTCGATCTTCTCCGCATTGAACACTTCAATCTTCTCAACCAGTTCGTTCAGCATCCGGGGCGTCAGTTTTCGCGCCCTGGTGTACTTGCGGACAAGACCGATAAACATATCCGTTGTCATGGAACGGCTGCTCTGCTTCTCTATCTCGGAGCGGAGCTTTTTTATTTTCTCTGCCAGTTCCTTCTGCTCGTCCTCATAGCGGCGGGACATCTTCGCAAAGCGGTCGTTGCTGAGCTTGCCGGAAACATTGTCCTCATAGATGCGCTCGAACAGGCCGTCCAGTTCATCGTCGCGGGCAAGGAGTGTTTTCAGCTCCTTTTCCTTTAGCTTGCGGTCTGTCTGTTCCGCCTGCTGGGAATGACCGATCACCGCTTTTACAA
>ERZ773208.164-NODE-164-length-66314-cov-19.363679_pt1 | contig 66314 bp, 63 predicted proteins | sample MGYA00581006_ERZ773208 | MGnify/ENA primary metagenome ERZ773208 (study PRJEB29015, sample SAMEA2737793) | human gut metagenome | biome: human gut; feature: human-associated habitat; material: faeces | place: China | collected 2012 ... | reverse complement strand
AACGGCGGCCAATGCGGTATCCTCCACTATTGAGGAAAAGAAAACCTTCCAGACTTACGCCGCTGAGCTCATTCGGTTGATGAAATATGCCGACCATGAAGATATTGAACTGGATTCTCGCAAACGCTATGGGGCGATTGCGGCCATCTATGGTGAGCTGAAGAAAAAGCGCAAGACCGTTTCCAACGTTGAGCTGATGGTGGAGATCAACAACATTATCAGCGACTATGTTCATGTGGAAGAAGCGGCCGAAGGTCTCACACCCTCCAGACAGTTTGACATCAGCCAGATTGACTTTGACCTGCTGCGGCGGGAATTTGCCAAGGCGAAGAAAAAGAATCTGGTGATGAAGGACCTTGAGGACCTCATTCGTGTCCGTCTGGAAGCCATGCTATTCAACAATCCCGACCGTATCAAGTATCACGAGCGATACCAGCAAATCATTGAGGAGTACAACAGCCAGCAGGATAGAGCCACAATTGAAAAAACCTTTGATGAACTGATGCAGCTGGTCAAAGACATGGATCAGGAGGAACAGCGGTATGTCCGTGAGGGATTCTCCAGTGATGAAGAGCTGTCATTATACGATATGCTGTTTTCTGAAAACCTGTCCAGGCAGGATATTCAGAAAATAAAGAAAGTGGCGGTCGATCTTCTGGAGAAAGTCAAGGCTAAGATTACAGAGCTTGACCACTGGACGGACAAGCAGGAAACCAAGGCGACCATCGACAATCTGATTCGAGATACTCTGTGGGCCGAACTTCCTGAATCCTACGATGAGGTTAGCATTTCCGTATACCGGCAAAAAATCTATGAGTATGTGTACACACGGTATAAGGATGTTGCGTGACAGCGCAGCCCACCGATCATCTGACCGGTGGGCTGCGCTGCATCTATTTTGTTAATCCAGCAACTCAAACCGTGATTCCCGCTATGTACCTTACCTCAACCTCATGCCCCACTGCTGTCCTGTCCGCGCGGGTGAATCTCGCAGTTCGTATGGTCGTCATTTTCTTGACCATCTGGCCGCCGACGGAGCCGGCTTCGCGGGAGGTCAGGTGACCGTTGTAACCGTTGGTCAGGTTCACGCCAACCTCCCTTGATGTCTCTTTTACATAGTGAACGTCAAATTGCCTCAGATTGTTCTGAAATCACCCTGTTTTGAGGGAAATTTTGAAGGGGTTTAATATGCAGACACCCAATGAATTTGTAATATATTTTAACACTTTGCTGATAGACGGCATTTTTCCGGGGTGCTTTGACGTATCCATCGGGTAATATCTTAGGCCCCACTTCAATTTTTTCGACGAAAGTCAGGAGAGTGTCCCGATCCAGAACCTCGACCGTGGAGTATTGTTTGGCAAGATCAAAGAACCTTTTGTAATTGGAACGGATGTCATCGTCAGGGGGCGGCGCACAGAGAACTTCCAAAGCTTTCTCAAGGCCGGAGGCTTCTTTTTCAAGGTCGGCGACCATGACTTCCAATCTGGAATCAGCCAGCTTCCCTTCGGCGTTGTCGGTGTACAGCTTCCCGATTGTCCGGTTAATGACATTCAGGCGTGCTTTGGCTTTTTCAATCTTTGCCTCCCGCACTTTTTTGGCGGATTCGTCGTTGATTTCCTCCAAGACCTGATTTACCAGCTTACTGATTTCTTTGTCAGACAGCTTGATCAGGCTGTTCAAATCCTGACGAACCACTTCAAGAAGGTCGGCATATTTAATATTGACGCCCTCGCAGGGGTTTTCAAACCGCTTGCTCTTATGATTGCAGGAAAGAAACCAGTATTTTTCGCGCTCGCCCTTGTAAACCGTCCCGGAGGAACACAGCGAATATCCACAGCGGCTGCAAACGGCAATACCACCGAAAATGCTTTTCCGCACCTGGTCGTATTGACGGTAGTCGCGGCTGCCTTTTCCGAGGTTTGCTTGCGCCTTGTCAAAGGTCATTTGATCAACGAGAGGTTCGTGCGTATTGGACGTTATGGCCCAATCTTCCTGCGGAATGGAAATCTTTCTGCGGGACTTAATGCTTGCCTTGCGGGTCTTCCCAAGCAGCGTATTGCCAAGATAAACCTGGTTCTTGATGATCCGTTTTACCGTGGTGTAATTCCAGCAATCCGTGGCGCGGGCGGCACCTGTGTCGGAAAAGTTGTCGCGGTATAGTACCCGGTACTTAAGAGGCGTAATCACACCGGCTTCCGTAAGATCATGCGCAATTTTGATGCAGGAGTCGCCTGCGGCGGAGCGTTGGAAAATCTGCGCGACGATTGGCGCGGTTTCCTCGTCCGGGATCAACCGATCTCTGTTGCGGGGGTCTTTCTTGTAGCCAAAGGGTGGGCAGGCACAGTATTCGCCTTTGCTTCGTTTCATCCGCAAAACATCCTTAACCTTTCTGGAACCGTCACGCAGGTATACCTCATTCATTGCGAACTGAAAAGGAGCCATGATATTCTCCAATTCAGAGTCGAAATTGTCAGCGATGGCTACATAATGGATCTGGTGCTCCGGAAAGAACTGCTCGGCATAGTAGCTGGCCTCCCGCATATCACGCCCCAGACGGGAGAGGTCTTTGGTTATGACCATGTTTGCTTTCCCGGCCTGTAAAGCTTTCATCATTTTCTGAAAACCGGGACGTTCAAAGTTGCTGCCTGACCAACCGTCATCGACAAAGGAATCCAGAAGAACGATTCCTCGCTGAGCGCAGTAGGCTTCAACGATTTTCTTCTGGTTAATGATACTGGCAGAGGACTGCCCGTCCTGCGCTTCTTCCTGAGACAATCTATAGTAGGCGTAGGCAAGGGAGAGAGAAGTTGTGCTTGTATACCTCCTTAGAGAAAAATTTGCAGTTGGAAAATGGTTAGATGTTGTTGAATTCATTTAGCATACCTCGTCGTTGAGGTGCTTTCGCCTGAATTATACACATGGGGGGCCGGAGTTGTCAAAGGTAAAGACTGGCAATGTGCTTGGCGAATACGCTCACGGATCAGATCGGAAGGTGCTTTTTCACCGACAAATTCACGTTGAACAACGTATGTTATATTGTTAATCTGAAGCTTGCCCATATTTTCCCTCCAATCTACATGGTTGATTTTTCCCATTTATGGGGAGCGTTATTCCGCCGGGACTGTTTGCGGAGGACTGTGTAATCCCAGCCAAAGCGAACGCCGCAATAGGAACACAGTTCCTTTACTTGCTGAAAGGAATCGAGCCTTCGGATTGTGACATCCGAGGCGCTACCAAAGTATCTGGCACATACCGGACACAGTGTAAGTTCTAAAGCTGCGGAACGGACAGCGGAGTCAGGTTGAGGGTAGTTCATAGCGTGACCTCCTTAACCATATAGCAGCCGACCGATTTTCTTGAGACGCTTGTAGACGGCCTGAACGCTTATATGGAAAACAGCGGCGGCTTCGCGGACAGAAAATCCCTCAAAGGCAATCAGCGTCAGCAGCTCTTTATCATCACCGGACAGCTGCAGGAGACGGCCATACAGTGCTTCGTCCTGAATCTGGTCAATCCAGGCATATTTTTGGGGGACGGTTGAATAGGAATCACAGGTGTAGTAGCCAAGTGCAAACAAATCCAGACCGCAGCTTCCTTCTTCAAAATTAGGACTGTCAAGACTGACCAGAGCGTGTTCTCTTTCTCTGCGTGTACAGTTGAATTCCTCTTTGTCAAATTTATATATATCTGCGATGGCGGTTTCTGACATTCCCGCGTGGCTGTACGCCTTGCGCAGATATGTCCAACGCTGATCAAATGCGTGCTTTTCCCGATTGTAGTTGTAAACCATAGTAATCTCCTTTGAATTTTGATTTTGGTTAGGTCAAAATTCCGGAGATCAGGGGTATTGTGCCAGATATTCCTGCCAGAGCGTAAGAAACATAAGAAGTCCTTTCCGCGGAGCTATCCGGGAAAGGACTTCTTTTCATCGTACAAAGCGCAGCGGGCAGCAAAAAGCACCGTAAAAGTGGAATCAAAATGGGTATGGTTATCCCATTGATTCCGACTTTGTACGGTGCTAGGGCAGTCTCGATCATAGATCGGCTCCGCATACGCGAATGTAAGTCGTGTTATTCAGTTAGTAATATTTGCCTTTCAGACGGGCAATGCCTTTCTGTTTACGGAAATAGGCAAGGTTGATTGGGTCTTGGGCCTTGCATTTTGGACACTTGGGGCGGACGTGGCCGACCGCATCTGAATACACCTTCATAATTGGAAAATTACAGCGGGGGCAACGGATTTCACGAAGTGTCAGCCATGATGCCTCGTTGGCCGACCGAATCAACTTTTCCTGTTTTTCAGGCGCAGTCTGAGCTGGCCTGCGGCATGGTGAATATCCGCTCATGTCGCCCGCCTCATTTTCAGAACGTACTCCTGAATGTCATGACGTTCTACCATGTTATACTTTTTCAGCTGGATAAGCAGAGCTGAAAAGGAGACACCCAGTTCGTCGGCCATAGCGTTTACTGCCGGTTTGGTGCTGGGAAGAAGCACACACTCTCCATAGATGGGAATGCGCTGTCTCCTGACATGGCGGCGCAGTGTGCTTTCGAGAAGCGGCTTGGGCATGAGCAACAGGGCAGCCATTGTGTTGGCTTGACACTCACCTAAATCCAGACGTTCCTGTAGTTCTTGAAAACTGTAGCTCCGCTCGCTATCGTAGTCACGGTCAAAGCAGGCTGGATTGTGCAGCGGGTCTGCACGGTTAATCAGAACATGACCAATTTCGTGAGCCAATACAAAACGTCTGCGGCAATTTTCCATGGGATGCTGAAGAAAGGAATCCAATATGATAGTATCCTTTGGAAAGACAACCCCAACCCGTTGATTTTGCCGGTTTACATATAGAGGATACGAACCATTCGACAGGAAACCAATCTTGTCCATGTCTTCCTCCATGATCTGCTCGTACAGAACGGACAGGCCGAGAAAACGGGCTATGCTGTCAATATCGATTTGACCGGATTCCTGATGGCCGCAGGCCACTTGAATCAGGCCGGAAGCAATTTCTTCAATTTCTTTGTTTGAAATAAATACTTTCATCGACAAACCTCCTCGTGGTGAAAAACCGCACCTTTTGAGAGGAAAAAGGTGTTCCAAGGACGTGCACAGCTCCAACTTGACAGAGCTACAGGCGATAGCGGCTTCCTACCTCCTGCATGAGTGGAATAGCCCTGTGAGCAAGGGCTTTTTACTTCGGGTGCCTTTATTATAGCTGGTGGCGTAAATGCTGTCAAGAACAAATGTTTGCATATAATGAAAGAGTCACAGAACTGCGACTCTTTCAAATTGACAACGGTGAAAAGTTGGACTATAATCGAATTAACATAAAAAAGGTGGGGAAATCATGGGGATTAGTACGCCACAGAAGGTAAAGCTGCTCAAATTGATGGAATTGCTGCGTGAAAACAGTGACGGGGAGCATCCGCTAAAAACAAATGAGCTATGTGCTATGCTGGGGGAGGCCGGAATCTCTTGTGACCGCAGAACATTGAGCAAGGATATCGCTGTACTGAACGACTGCGGGTATGAAATCCTCTCCACAATGCAGGGACATGATAAAGCGTACTACATTGCGGATCGTAGCTTCTCGCTTGCGGAACTGAAAATACTGATTGACGCGGTTCAGGCGGCATCCTTTATTTCGGAATCCAAGACGAAGAACCTGATTGATAAGATTGCGGCCTTGGGCAACAACCACCGTGCGGAGCTTTTACGGGGGAGTATGGTATGCTTCAATTCCAGAAAGCACAGCAATGAGCAAATCTATTACTCTGTGGAATCCCTGGAAGAAGCTCTGCGGAAGCGTAAAAAGGTATCGTTTGTTTACTTTGATTTGAATGAGAACAGGGAGAAGGTATACCGCAGGGAAAAGAGCTGCTACATTGTTGACCCGGTGGCACTGGTCTACAATGAGGACAATTACTACCTGATGTGCTTTTCGGCAAAGCATAACGATGTCGTCAATTACCGGGTAGACCGCATGGAGCAGGTGCGTATAGGAGCGGAATCCGCAGATCAACGGGCTGTGATTCACGCCTCCAATGTCGCGGATTACACAGAGCAGGCATTCAAGATGTACAACGGAAAAACGGAGACGGTCACGTTGGAGTTCAGTAAGGCGTTGATTGGTGTTGTCTACGACAAATTCGGTGAGGATACCGAAATCTGGCAGGAAGAAGATGGGAAGTACACAGCCAATGTCAAGGTACAGATTAGCCCAACCTTTTGGGGGTGGCTGTTCCAGTTTGGGGGAAGGATGCGGCTGAAGATGCCTATGGTGCTGCGGGAGGAAATGGAGCGGCAGCTGGAGCTGCTTGCGGATACGAATAAGCACGGGGCATAGACAACTGATGGCGGCTCCTGCATTGTGTTGTGTGAAGCGCAAAATATGTCAAGTGGTCAAACCGGCATCTGAAATGGCTATCTATGGCGGATTGAATGAAGCAAATAGGGGGGAATGCAGTGAGTGCGTCAGAAAACGGAGCATGAGGAAACGATAAAATAGCTGATAGTAATTTTTGAAACGAATTAGCTGATAGCATAAAATCAATCCAATACGCTTGTTCTAAAAAGTTTCCATTTTCCTTATACTAATAACACTGATTTAGTGCTATTTGCATGGGGGATGAAAGCGATGGACAAGGCAGCATTGGGACAGAAGCTCCGTCAGGCGCGGCTGGATAAGGGATATACGCAGCAGAGCCTATCCGAAAAAGCAGATATTGGTGAGGTATATCTGAGTGAGATTGAGCGTGGCTTGAAAATGCCCAGTATGAATCTATTTATCAAGCTGATTACTGCTCTGGATATTTCAGCGGATTATATTCTTCGTGATGAAGTTCCGACAGGCAAGGATTTTGTGTATGATGAACTTACTCAGAAGCTGGATTCCCTGACTCCAAAGCAGAGAAAGACGGCGGCGGATATTTTAGATGCCTATATTCGCAACCTTTAATTAAGATAGTGCAAAGCGGAGGCGCTTCGGTGCCTCCGCAATTTTATTGTAGACTTTCCAAAATCATTTTGATAGAATATAAGCAAATAGCATTTGTTATATGCTATAATCTTATATGATGAGGATTGCAGGATGGAGTACAGGAATAAGCTGAAAACCCTTTTGTTTGGCCGGGACATGGAGAGTATGGTGTGCCATGGGCTGCGTAAGTGTATGAAAGATTTTCCTCAGATTGAAGCGGATTATGGAAAGGCCCGGGAAAATATCATCCATCAGCTTGGGGAAGAAGCGCAACGGTTATGCCAGTCTGTTTCGGATCAGGTTTATGCGGCCTTGTTTTTTGCCGGTGTCCAGGGCCTGCGAATGAACCGTGATCACTTTCGGAATCCATTGATGCCGGACTGCACCTGGCCTCAAGTGGACTATGATAATTGTGTCCGCATGGAGCAGGTGTATGAGATGCCGGAATACCGGAAGGCCAAAAACGTACAGGAGGAATATTGGCAGAAGAATGCTGCGGCGGACTCGGCGGCGGAGGATGCGATCCGGGAATACCAATCCACCATGGAGACTGCCGGCATAAAGCTGGCGCATTATTACGGGTATCTCCTTGGAAATGAGATACTCCCGTATTGCCTGCCCGGGTACTGTGCGGATTCCGTGCTTACATTGCGATACAAACACATTTTAAGCGACTATTTTGATGGGGTCGTTGAGTCGGACCCGTTTAGCGATTAAGTCAGGTTATTGTGCATGGCATTTTGTAAAATCCAGATTGTTGGTTTTGGTTCACCCGGGCGGTCTCGTGTGCCGGCACGTATTTATCCTGCTGACTCCGCGAAAATGCCCGCTTTGTGAATACGAATGTTTGTTCGTTAACCGACTGTGGCGCTATAATAGCACCGTCCACCGGGATTTGTCAAGAGGAATTTTCAAAGAACTGAAATTTGGGGTACATTGCATAATATGCAAAAAGGCGTCCAGCCGTTGGATTTTCCCAAAGCTGTACGCCGTACTTTTTTCGTAAAGTTATCCCATTTGCGGTAATTTCGACAAAAGCGCCCGGAACTGTTCCGCTTCCGTTCCGCCTGACGGCGGCGGTGACGGCGAAAAATCTTCTTTCAGCGCCGATTCCAGAAAGCAAATGCTCTGGATCACCCGCAGCTTGTGTTCCATGGAGGAATGTACGTAAAATTGCAGTGTGGTGCCCACGTCCGCGTGACCCAGCATTTCACTCAGGCTCTTTACGTCCACTCCGCGCTCAATGCAGCGAGAGGCGTAGGTGTGGCGCAGGGCGTGGAAATTCCGGTAGGTGATGCCCGCCGCTTTCAGCAGCGCCCGGTAGCGGTACTGCATCGTCCTCGGCTCCATGGGCGTGTCCGTCCCGGTGAGAAAAAAGCGTTGGGCGCTGTCAGGCCGGGGCAGCTGCCCGAGAAGCGCGGCCATGTCCCCGGGCAGGGGGACGGCGCGGCGGCTGCTGTCGCTCTTCGGCGGCTGGACGGCCAGACGGGTGCCGCCCTCGCCGGGGATGCGCTGCACGGTCTTGCTGACCCGCACCACGCCGCTTTTTAGGTCGATGTCCCCAAATTGCAGAGCGCACAGCTCGCCCAGCCGAAGCCCGGTGTTCAGCGCCAGCAGAACGGCGACGCCGGTGCCGTCCGGCGCGGACAGCACCCACCGCGCCAGACGCTGAACCTCGTCGGCGGAAAATACGCTGACTTGCTTCCGGCGGTAAACCGGCAGTTCCGCTTCCAGCCCCGGGCAGCTGCATTCCAGCCGCCGAGTGCTGTATTTCAGCACGGATTTCAGCAGCACGCCCACGTCCCGCGCGCTTTTGCCCGACAGGCCGCCGCGCTGCAAGCCGCCCAGAAAATCGGAAATCCCATTCGCCGTCAGCTGCCCGACGGGCGATTCCCCCAGCCCGGGCAGAATGTAGTGCCGGAGCAGATAAGCATATCGCGCCCGGGTGGATTCCTTCAGCTGCTTTTCCCGGTCGGCAAGAAACCGCCCCGCGGCCTGCGCCAGCGTAAGGGACGCGGCCTGTTCCGGGGCGTCCCCCAGCGCCTCCAGCTGTTTTTGACGCTTGACCCGGCATTCCCGATAGCTGCAGGCGTAGACGTAGCCGTACACCGCCCCGCCGGAGGGGGAGCGCCCCCGGATATACCGTCCCTCCCAGCGTCCGTCCTTCCGCTTGTAAATGTTTTCCCCACGTTTCGGCATATCGCATCCTCCTGACCATGTTTTTGACGGCGCATTCCGCCCGTCTCGACCATTTTAGCCCATGGGGCAGCGGAAAGACGTGCCTGCACCGAGGTCGGGTCAGCCAATTTTGCATAAAAAATGTTTATTTCTTACATTTTCGGTGTTGACTTCCGGATAAAAAATAGCTACAATAATATTGGTTCATCGGAGAGCCTATCGCAAATGGGATAACTTTACGAAAGCGCAGCTTTTTGATGACAGCAGAATATGTGTGTCCGATGACGCCGCATGGCGATTGCCCGAGCCTTAAGTTCGGTCAGGTTTTCGCCCGGAAGGAAAGGGGTGCAATGCCCCACGCGGTCGGCACTGTAAGCGCAAGGATATGGTCGAGGCGGGAAACCGCTGGGGCGAAAGCCCGTCATTGCCGGAAGGTGAGAAGGCAGACCGTAAACGAGGGGCCTCCCCGGGGCGCGAGTCAGTAGAATTGTGCGGTCAGGACGCGTAAGGCAGCGGGCGCTCTCTCCGTGGTGCTGAATTGGCAGGAGTGTGCGCCGACGACCCGTAAGCGGGATGTCGGCGTTTTCTTTTGCCGCCATGGAAGGAGTATGCCATAATGAGCAAGGTAGCAGGCGCACAGAAATTTGACGGCCGGAATTGGTTCGAGCAGCAGATCGCGAAGCGGACGCAGGCGGCGCTGGCGGCGCAGGACGCAGTTTTCGCGGAGCAGCACGCGGGGGACAGCCTCCCGGAGCTGGCCGCTTACGTCAGCCGGTGCGCTGCTCAGTGGAATCACGCCCCCGCCCCCTGCGAGATCGAGGGCGGCAGCTATATCGCCCGGCGGTTCGGCAGTTGGGAAGCGGCGCTGGCGGCGGCGGGGCTGAGTTCCGCCTATAAAATCCCCCGGAACGGGGAAAACCGCCGGTACCAGAAGGAGAAGCGGCGGCAGACCGCCCTCCATAAGGAGGAACGGGACGCCAAGCGGGCGGCGAAGCGGGAGAAAGCGCGGGAGCGTCAGCGCGCGGACGCCCTGCGGGCGGCGGCGAAGAGGCGCCCGGGCAAGAAAAAGACCCCGGCGCAGCGGAATTGCCCGGTTCCCATGGAACAGGGAAGCGCGTCGTAACCGTGCGGGCATCGGGGCGGAGAAGCGCCGCCCATCGACAAAACGTCGAAAACCCCGGCGCGGGGCATTTATACGGATGGTTTCCCGTCCTTCGGGGGCGGGCTGCTATACAAAAAATCTGACGGCGGGGCGGAAGCGCCGCGGCGGGAGAGAGGGTGATAACATGGCCGGAAGAATGCAAACTTTCGATCTCATGCGAGAGCTTTTCTACAACGAATGGTAGAAAATGGAAGCTTTCGGAACCGGGCGGCCGCCTGCGGGGCATTTGCCGCGGAGGGCGCGGAAGTCCGGGCTTGTTCACTTATCCACGAAACGGGACATTTGTCCGGCGGGGAACGCCCCGGCCGGGGAAGCGCCCCCACATTTTTGATTTTGGAGAATATTATGAAAAGACGGATATTTTCATTTTTACTGGCGGTTGTCATGGTGCTGAGCCTGGCTCCGTCAGTTTTTGCAGCAGAGGAGCCTAAAATTACGGTCGCGGTTGATAAAACTTCTGTTAAGGCTGGCGAGACGGTTACTTTCACCTATGAATCAACAGCAGCTGTGGCTGAAATGACAAATCTGGATGTATGTCTAGCCTATGATGGCGATGTGTTTGAATATGTCAGTGTGGATACGGAAAACAGCGTGTGGTTTGAAAACCCCAGAGTGAGGAGCCGCTATACGCTGCTTGGGTACCCTATGTTTCGTTTGAGCGAAGACAAGGATGATGAAGAAGATGTTGACGCAGGTAAGATGTTCTCTGTTACTTTCCGCGCGCTGGAGACTATTACAGACGTAAAAGAGGCATCCTTTTACAACCATGATAGCCTCACGGTATGGGAATATGAGTGGGAAGAGCACAAAGCCGTAGATGGGTATTTTGACCACAGTAAAGATGATCCCATCTATGTAGTTGTTACCCCGAAGGGGACGGAACCTATTGCCACCCCCACCGGGTATAGTGTCTCCATGGGCGCTGACCAGACGGTCGCCGCCGACCAGAAGGTGCTTATTCCCGTCACTGTAAATTCCAGTAGGGCGACTGTCACCGGCTTCAACGCCTACGACATGACCTTTACTTACAACCCAGCGGCGCTGACCCTGAACACGGCCTCCGACGCCGCCGCCAATCTGACGGTGGAGGATAATAACGGCACCGTCCGCGTCCGCCGCTACGGCGAGACCGTACCTCTGGGCGAGGCGCTGACGCTGGACTTCACCGCCAAAAAGGGCGCGACCAGCACCGTGACCCTGACGGGAGCCAAGTTCGATCTGGACGCCAACTCCATCAACTTCGACGCCCCGGCGGCCACGATCTCCGACGCCGACACGGTGGTCAACGCCAACAACTTCACCGTGACCCTGCCCGATGATTTCACCTCCGACGCGGAGACCCGTCTGGTTCCCGCAGGCGGCAGCTTCACCTTCAAGCCCGTGGACAGCCACTATACCTACACCTTCACTGTGAAGATGGGCGACACCGTCAAAGATGGCCTAACCTTCGGCGCAGACGACGCCTACACCGTCTCCGGCGTCAACGGCAACGTGAAAGTTACCGTTACCTCCAAGACGCCCAAGAAGTACGACGTGACCTACAGATACCTGGTCAACTTTAAGGACTTGGAAGTGCCTGAAGAGATCCTCAAGGGCCCGGCCAAGGCCACCTATAATGAAGACTATTCCTTCTCCATCCGCCCCAGAAATGATACGTCCTATCGGGTGGAAGCCATATGGGGCATGTCCACGGATACGCAGAGGACACTGCGGGGAACCGCCAACCCGGACGGCACGATCACATATACGCTGGACAAATATTACGTGAAGAAGGACTTTACGATTCGCATTATTGCCACACCGGACAACAAGTATAACGTAGTATTCAACGGCAACGGCGCGGAGGATGTGGATCCCGGCGCTCCGTCCTCTGTGGGCGCGAATAACCCCTACTATTTCAAGCTGAACAAGCGGGAGAACTGCGACTACACCGTTACCGCCGTCTTTAAGCCAAACAGATATACTGGCTCTCGTAACATCGACGGGATCGTGACCGAAACTTCGCCCGGCCAGTATATGATCACCACCGTAAACGGCGTCGGCGGCGGCGATGCAACGTCCTGGACGCTGGAAATCACCATCACCAAGGTTTCCCACAACGCCGAGGAAGTGGACGTGACCACCTACCTGAATCTGGACGGCAAGACCATGATGCTGGTCACGGTCAAGGGTACTCCGGAAAACGGCAGCGCCTTTACCTATGACGGCAATACGATGTATAAGGTCGAGGGCTACGGAACCGATTGGTACGCATGGCTGGTGATCCTGGAGAAAGACCAGACCCTGACCAAAGAGGACGCCGCCGCCAAGGTGGCCGTCTCCGCCGCGGACAATGTGGTCACCATTGCCAATGGATACGACGTGAACATGACCGGCGTCGTGGACATCAACGACGCCCAGCTGGTTTACGACATCTACAACGGTACCTACGGCGATTTTGGCAAGGTCAGCATGGAGAAGTTCCTGCGGGCGGACGTGAACGCCAGCAAGAACGTGGATTCCGCCGACGCCGTGGCCATTGTGAGCCAGTTCAAATGATCCCACTGACCGGACGCGCCCCCGCCGGGGCTTCGCACACTTCCGTGGGATAAGGAGAAAAGCATGAAAAAACGCATCATCCCCCTGATGACGGTTCTGTGCCTGCTGCTGTGCCTGCTGCCCTCCGCCGCCTTCGCGGCGGAGACCGGCGGCACCGTGGACACAAGCCGAAGCTACAATTTTGAACTGACCGCCGAACGGGGTCAGACGGAGGTCAAGGCCGCCCCCGGCGACATCATCACCGTGTCGCTGGTGCTGAGGCGCACCGACAGCGCCGAGACCGCCCCAATGTACGGTATGCAGACGGAGATCGAGTACGACGACACCTTCCTCCAGCTGGTGCAGAGCAGCGTCATGACCGCCTCCGGCATCCGCTGGAACGATCTCGGCCGCCGCACCGGCGGGCGGGCGTTCTACCTGAATTTCGTGTCCTTCAAGGGCGGCGAGAGTTGGGAGCCGGAGGTGCTGGTGGGCAGCTTCCAGATGAAGGTTCTCGGCACGTCGGGCGTTTCCAGCCTGACGCCGGTGAACACCATGGTTTCCACCCAGGACGGCATGGGACGCTACGCGGCGGAGGACAACGCCGTGACCGTCATCGTCTCCACGGAATGCACCGTCAGCTTTGAAAGCAACGGCGGCACCGACGTTCCCTCCCAGACCGTCCACTACGGCGACAAGGTGAAAAAGCCCGCCGACCCCACCCGGAAGGGCTACCATCTGGAGGGCTGGTACAGCAATCTGGATCGCACCGAGAAGTGGGATTTTGACACCGACGTGGTCAAGGGCAACCTGACCCTCTACGCCAACTGGGCAGAGGGCGCTGCCGGAGGCAGCGGCGTATGGTGGCTCATCGGCGGCGCGGTGCTGCTGGCGCTGCTGCTATTGCTGCTTCTGCTCCTGCTGGGCAAGAAGCGGGTCCGCTTCGAGACCAACGGTGGCACGGCGCTGGAAGACGTGAGCGTCAGGCGGGGCGACGTGATCGGCGAGGTCATGACGCCCATGAAGCCCGGCGCGGTGTTCGGCGGCTGGTTTGCCGACAAGGCGCTCACCAAGCCATGGGACACCCAGCACGACGCGGTGCAAAGCAGCATGACGCTGTATGCCCGCTGGCTGTAAAAACGAGGTGATCGCAATGAAAAAACGCATTTTATCCATCCTGCTGGCAGTGGCGCTGCTATTGTCCGTGGGCGTCGTCCCGGCGCGGGCGGCGGATTCCTGCGTAAGCGTCAAGGCGGACGCCGCCACCACTGCCGAAGTGGTGGCCGGCGACCTGCTGGAAATTCCCCTGGGGGACATCTTCCGGGATTCGGACGGCCACTCGCTGACCTATACGCTGGTCAACGCCGCCCAGTTCGGCACCCAGACCAAGGTCGGCGGAAGCACGCTGTACGTGTCGGAAAAAGACCCCGGCACCTACGAGCCGAAGATCAAGGCCACCTGCTCGGGCGGCAAGTCCGTCACCGCGACCCTCACCGTCACGGTCAAGCCCGCCCCCCACGGCCTGGACGCCCAGTACAACTACGACGAGTCCCCCGCCAAGGAGGTCACGGTTTATGTGACCATCTCCAACGACGGCGTGCCCATCAGGGGTCGTGACGGCACAATTTTGTGCCATAAGGCCATTACCGTCCCGTACTTCGACCTGAGCCAGTACGGCCTTGACGAGTTCTACCGCTATCACACGGCAAACGGCGAGGGCAAGTACGTGGACAACAACATCGTGGAGCGGCCCACCGGCCTGCACCTGTACATCTATCTGCTGGAGCGCTACTTCATCGGGCTTCCCGAAAGCCAGTGCTGCAAGGGAAGATACGACCGCGGCGGTCTGGAGGGCTTCAGGCTGGACGACGATGTTTACTACATGGACGAAGACCCTGCCTACACGGCTTCGCTGGCCGCGCTGAAAATCACCGGCTCGCCCACCAGTCTCTACATGGCCAACTTCTGGGGGCATGACGAGAACCTGATGTACTACCGGAACCACTGCTATCCCTACATGAGTCCCGGCTGGGGTTCCACCTCGGACTACATTCTGCTGTCCGACGGGGATACCTGGGACGTGGCCATGTTCACCAACTGGAGCTTTTATTCCAGCGGCGGCGCGTTCACCTGCTTCGACAAGGACGCCTACACCGTCCGCCCCGGCACGGAGCTGACGGTAACGTCCAAGGCCTACGGCACCACCTTCAAGGACGGCGACTTCTACGATTTCGAGAATCTGGACGTGTACCTGTACAGCGACAGCTGGGAGCAGCTGGACACGCTCAAGGATGCCGGCAGCGGCAAGGCCACCTTCACGTTCACTGTGCCAAAGGACGAAGGCACCTACTACATTGTGGGCTTCGACCCCAACCGGAAGATCCCCACGGACGATTCCGGCGGAACGAACTACGCCAAGATCGCCCCGGCCACGGCCATCCTGACCGTATCCGGAACCGCGGAGCTGGAGCGCCCCTTCCAGACCGTTTCCGTTGACGGCAAAGCCCTGGACGGGAAGAACATCTCCTACGAGGGCATCGTCTCTCTGGGCAGTGAGGACAGCGAGGAATTCAGGAACGTCTACGAGGAAGTTCCCAAGTACCACGTGATCGTGCCGGAGGGAACGCAGACCGTGGACATCACCTACGGCAAGGACGTGGACATTTACCACGCGGACGCCACGGCCTACGGCTACGAGACCGATCTGGCGGCGGACGCCGTATCCTCGGCGACCATCCGCTCCGTCACGCTGGAGAGCAGCTATAAGGCCAATGACGACGGCACCCAGACCGTCGCCACCCCCGTCGCCCGCTACGTCCGCAATGCGGACGGAACGGCCATGGCCGTCACCCTGGAATCCGGCAGCGGCAAGAATTTCAGACCCGTGGCGCTGTTTACGTTTGAGTACGCGAAAGCGGAGCCTGACCCGGAGCCGGAAGTGAAGTATGGAGATGTGAACGGGGATGGGAACATCAATTCCACGGACGCGGCAATCCTCTACCGTTCCGTAAACGGAAAGTACACGCTGCCGGATTCTCAGAAAGCGGCGGCGGATGTGAACGGAGACGGCGCTGTGAACTCTACGGACGCCGCTCTGATCTATCGTAAAGCAAACGGGAAAATGAGCAACTTCCCCGCAGAATCCTAAAAATTATAAGGAGGTTTAACGCGAAATGAAAAAAGTGATTTCCCTTCTGTTGGCGATCGCGGTGATCATCAGCCTTGTACCCGCCGTGTTTGCGGATGATCTTCCCACTATGACAGTGGAGGTTGACAAGACCGAGGTTCAGCCGGGCGACACGATCACCCTTACCCTGTCCATCGACCAAACCATTTCCAACCTGAATAACTGGGAGTGGGCAATTTATTTTGACAAGGATGCTTATGTCAAGACCAGCGGCGAGCTTGAACCCGGATGCACGACGTCCATAGGCTCTACTGCTGGAATGGTGGGAGATAATGTTGATATCCTCGGCAAAAATGCTGTCCGGGTATCCGCATTAAGCCCTTCCGGTGACCCCGTCACCCTTAACGCTGGCAAGATCGCAACTGTTACCTTCATGGCAACAGAGAACATTACGGCGGAAAACGCCCGCATCGAGGTCAAAACCGAAGCGCTGCCTGACTACGATACGCTTGAAGATAACAGCGTCAACCTGGCCGGCAACATCATTGATGTCACTGTGGTGACAACCGAAGAAAAGGGCTACACCGTCTCCATGGGAGCTGACACGTCGGCACCCTACGGCCAGACCGTGGAGGTCCCCGTGACCATCGGTTACTCCGATGACAGTGTTACCGGCTATAACGCCTATGACATGTCCTTTAGCTATGATTCCAGCGCTCTGAAGCTGGACATGACGGAAACCAATGAAGAGGGCAACCGCGTGATGCTCGGCGACAACTCGGTTCGCATTGTCCGCTACGGCAAGGAAGCGGCGCTGGGCGAAGCGCTGACCCTGAAGTTTGAGGTTCTGGCGGGTAAGGGTTCTTCCAATGTGACGGTTACATCCGCAAAGGTGGATACCAACGGCAACGCCATTGAGGCGGACGCCCCCGATGCCACGATCCTGCGGCCCGCGGCTACCGTGACTGTCAGCGGCTACACCGTAACCTTGCCGGACGACTTCACCCGTACCGACGCGCCGGGTTCCACTATCATCGAGGCGGGCGGCAACCTGACCTTCGTTCCCAAGGATCCCAACTATGACTACGACGTGAAAGTCATCGTAGGCGATCAGGAAGTCACGCCTACAGTTGGCGAGGACGGCACCTACACGGTTCCCAATGTCAACGGCAACGTGACCGTCACCAGCACCAAGACGGCGAAGAGCTTCAATGTCACCCTGGGCGATGATATCACCGGTAATACTACCGCTACTTACAATCAGGAGTACACCTTCAAGCTGACCCCCGCAAGCGGCTACACCTACAATGTGACCGTGACCATCGGCGGCAAGGCTTACACAGGCTTTACAGCTACTACGAATGACGATGGCACCACTACCTACACCATCCCCGGCGCGGACGTGACCGGCGACATCGTCATCAACAGCAACAAGGTTGCCAAGCCTGTGCAGACTTATAACGTCACCTTTACGGGCACCGGCGCGGGCGACGCCACCGGTGCATCCTCCGTCAAGGAGAACGCGACCTACACCTTCACCGTAAATGAGCAGGACGGCTTCGAGTACACCATCACCGCGACTATGGGCGGCAAGGCTGTCACCGTCACGGGTTCAAACGGCAGCTACTCCATCGCCAACGTGACCGGCGATCTGGTCATTACCATCGCCAAGAAGTCTACCACGACCACTATGGACGTCGCCGTTTCCAAGTTTGTGGAGATGAACAACAAGACCGTGTTCCTGGTGACTGTGACTGGCACCCCCGAAGAGGGCAAGGCCTTTGCCTACGGCGAGAACGTCATGTACAAGACCACCGCTTACGGCGAGAATGTGTACAGCTGGCTGGTGATCGTGGACGGTACCGCTGATCTTACCGCGGCGGACGCCGAAGCCAAGATCACCCAGGCTGCGGCCACAGCCGAAGAGGTTGCCGCCGGCTATGATGTCAACGAGACGAACGTTGTGGACATCAACGACGCGCAACTGACCTACGATATCTACACCGGCAAGTACACCGACTTCGAGAAGGTCTCCGTGCGGAAGTTCCTGCGTGCGGATACGAACGCCGATAAGGTCGTCAATTCCGCGGACGCCGTTGTGGTCGTAGCAAGTTCCAAGTAAATCCGGGCGAATCAGCTGCTTCCCCTCCCTAACGGGAGGGGAGGCAATTCGCCGTATTTTGGGGCTTTACCATTATCCCCCGCCGCGGGGGACAGTGGTAAGGATCCAAACTGTTTTTTGGGGGATATCCATATGAAAAAACGCAGCGGCCTGCTCAGCGCCGTGAGTATTCTGCTGGTCATCGCGCTGGTCGCGGGGATCGGCGGCTCACTGATCGCCTCCGGGCGGACAAGGCCGGACAACCCAATCGACGCCCAGCCGGAGCAGCTCCGGGCGGAATCCCTGCAAGGCTCTGGCAATACCGGCGGACAGGGTTCCGGAAAGGGGAACGCCCAGTCCGCGGAATCCGCCGAAGGAACAGAAAATACCGACCCGACCCAGGAGCCGACGGAGCCTCCCACGGAACCGGAGAGGCAGGATCAGACGGAGCCGCCAACGGAACCGACCCGGGGCGAGGAGGATACGGATCCCACAGCGCCTACGGACAAGCCCGTGGAGAATCCCGATGATAATCAGGGCGGCAATAAGCCAGACGACACCAAGGGCGGCCCGGAGGATTCCGGCGACCACGGCGACGGTACCGGCGGCGACGACGGGGATGACGGCGGAACAGGCGGCGATCACGGCAGCGGGGGCGAGGAAGACGATACGCCCCGTATTTACACGACCCTGAAGACCCAGCAGCTCACCAAGACAGAGCTTCCGGACGGAAGGTTGACCTTCATTGCCTACCCCATCGGCAAGGGCGACCTGCACATTCGTGTCCGGCTGAAAAACGAGACCAATTCCGGCAACGGACTGCTGCTGACCTCCCCGGACAACCGGAACTATGAGGCGCAGCTGGATTTCAACGCGGAAAACCTGTTCGTCCTGTCCCTCTACGATGGGGAGACCTTCCTTGGCCTGGTTCAGTACCGGGTGGGCTATTACGCCGACCTTGCCGATGACGACAATCCGGAGTCCGGTGACTATCCGCCTACCATTTTCACGAGCTTGGACGAGGACAGTCCGGATATAACCTCTCAGTCTTACAACATGTGGGTGACCGCCAGAACAAATGACAAGCTGGGGGGAGACTACATCTTCTCAAATCAGATTCAAGTTACACTGGACGGGAAAGTTGTTCAAAAGAGTTATGGTGACAACCATCCTACCTATGAGCTGCATTTCGATGCGCCCCAGATCGGCGACGAGGAATCCCACATCGTCCGGGTGCTGGCCTGGGACGGAAACGGAAATTCCGCCATGAAGGTCTACACCGTCACCTACCACCAGATCAGCGAGGGCGACGCGGCAGGCTCGGTGAACGTGGTGCTGGACGCGACCACCATCGGTCTGGGAATCCTGGACAGCGGAACGCTGGACATCGTAGAGGGCGAAACGGCGGCGTCTGTCGTGCTGCGTTTCTTGCAGGAGCGGGGCTATGAACCGGATTATCAGGGCAGCGCCACCATGAATTTCTATCTGCGCCGGATCTACCGGGGCGACATCGCCTACCGCGCCGACGTTCCGGAGCATCTCTGGGAGTTGATCCTGCGGGACGGCATCACCACCAACGACAACTACGACCGGGACAGCATCGGCGAGTTTGACTACACCCAGGGTTCCGGCTGGATGTACTCCATCAACGGAACGCTGTATGAGGGAACCGGTATGAGCGGCTATAAGGTCCGCAACGGAATTACCATCTATCTGCGCTTTACTCTGTCCTACGGCAAGGACATCGGCGGTTACGATGCCACCGGAGGCGGCTACGGCGCGCTGAGCAGCTACTGCGGCCTGTGGATCAACGGCGGCTATCAGGCTCTGGATCACGACTTTGAGGAAGTGGAACGGGTGGAACCCACCGAAACGGAGGACGGGTACATTCTGTATCGCTGCACCAGGTGCCACGAGGAGGAAACAGATGTTCTCCCGGCTACCGGCGGCGAGACGGAACCGACAGATCCCGATCCCACCGATCCCGACCCGACGGATCCGACGCCTACCGATCCCACCGAGCCGACGCCCACGGATCCCACCCAACCGGAGCCGACGGAACCGACGCCTACAGACCCCAGCGAACCGACACCCACGGAACCGACACCCACAGAGCCAAGCGAACCGGAGCCGACCGACCCCGGCGAGCCGGATCCTGCGGAACAGGCATCCATACAGGCCATGGGGCGGGAGACGCGGGGATACTGGGGCGATAAGCTCGTCTACTGCCAGAGACTGATAAAACGAATTTTGGAGGCAGCTGCATGAAAAACGGAACGAAACTGATAGCGGTGCTGCTCTGCGTACTGCTTCTGATCCCCACAATGGCTTTCGCGGAAACCCAGTCGTCTTTGGATGCGGAAATCGCCCAAAGCGCGGAGGGAATGTCCGCCCTGGGCGGGAAGAAGGGAGAGCTTCTGAAGGATCAGGAGCAGTTCCCCGCAGGCACTTCCGTCTGCGACTGGCTTGCTATGGCCATGGCACTGTCCGGCGCGGAGGAAAGCTACGCCGACTATTTGCAGGCGCTGAGAACTTATGTAGAAAACGCCTACGCGAAAAATGGCTGCCTGGATAAGAACAAGGCTACGGAGTACCACCGGATCGCCCTGACGGTAATGGCGCTGGGCGGCGACCCCACCGACTTTGGAACGAAGCCAGACGGCTCGGCCATTGACCTGATTGCGGAGGGAACCTACAACTATGCCCGTGATCCGGGCGCGCAGGGCTTGAACGGCTGGATCTGGGCGCTGATTGCCCTGGATGCGCAGGATACGGAGGTTCCGGCAGATGCCCAGTATTCCAGAGAGGATATGGTCAGCGCCATCGTGATCGCTCAGGAGCCGGACGGCGGCTTCGGTCTGATCCCCGGAAAATCGGATGTGGACATCACAGCCATGGCGGTACAGGCGCTGGCTCCCTACCGGGACCGGCTGGAGACCGAGATCGACGCGGCGCTGGAGTACCTTTCCGGTCAGCTGACGGATACCTGCGGGTACATCGCCTACGGGGATGAAAACGCGGAGAGTACGGCGCAGGTCATTCTGGCTCTGTGCGCACTGGGCATTGATCCGGATACGGATACCCGCTTTGTGAAAGACGGGCATACCCTGCTGACCCAGCTCGCCAGATTCCGTCAGGCGGACGGCACCTACAGCCACACGCTGGAGGGGGCAGGTGACGGCATGGCAACGGAGCAATCCGTCCTTGCGCTGGTGGCCGTGCAGCGTGTCCGCGCGGGGCAGCCGTGGGTGCTGCATTTTGACGGCACGTATACCGCCCCAGACGTTCCGGTCAGCCCGGACACCCAGACGGCACAGACGAAGGCGGGTGCCGACAGAACCATTCTCTACGTTGGAATCGGCGCGGCAGTCGTGATCGCGGCCGGCGCGATATGCATCATTGTCAGAAAGAGGAGAAAGGCATGAACAAGCTGACAGAACAAATTCAAGCGGAAGTCAACAAGGTCGTTTTGGGCAAGGAGGACATCGTCCGCAAGGTGCTGCTGGCCATTCTGGCACAGGGTCATGTGCTGCTGGAAGATGTACCCGGTGTGGGCAAGACGACGCTGGCCAAGGCATTTTCCAAGACGCTGGGTCTGGATTCCAGACGCGTCCAGTTCACCTCTGATACGCTGCCCTCTGATATTATCGGCTTTTCCGTATTTGACAAGGCGGACGGCAAGCTGAAATACCAGCCCGGTGCCATTATGACGAACCTGCTGCTGGCGGACGAGATCAACCGTACCTCCAGCAAGACCCAATCCGCCCTGCTGGAAGCCATGGAGGAATTGCAGGTCACGGTGGACGGCGTGACCCGGCCGCTGCCCAAGCCCTTCGTCGTTCTTGCAACGGAGAACCCGGTGGGGTCCGCGGGCACCCAGATGCTGCCCGCCTCTCAGCTGGATCGTTTCCTGATCCGACTGAGTATGGGCTATCCCAATCGGGCAAGCACGGCGGCGCTGCTGAAGGATCGCCATCATGTGGATCCCCTTTCCGCCTGCCAGACGGTGACGACGCCGGATGAGCTGGAAAAGCTCATTGCGGACGTTGCCGATATCCACGTGGCAGACCGAATCTATGACTATATCGCGGAGCTGGTGGACGTGACCCGCTCCAATGCCTATGTTACCTTGGGCGTCAGTCCCCGCGGCGCTCTGGCTGTGACCCGTGCGGCCAAGGCCAACGCCTATCTGGAGGGGCGGAATTATGTGATTCCCGACGATGTGTGCGCCGTGTTCCCGGATGTATGCGTCCATCGTCTGATCCTCAACGCCAAGGCACGTCTTCAGGAATACACCGCGGCGCAGATCCTTCAGAACATCCTCACCTCGGTTCAGAAGCCAGATATCCGGGAATTTTCCGACAAATGAAGAAAAAGATTTTAGGCAGCGCCGTGTGTTACCTGCTTCTGCTGCTGGCTCTGGCGGCGCTGCTCATTACAAGCGCTTCCTTTTGGGTGCTTGCCGGACTCTGCCTGCTGCTCCTGCTGCCACTGGCTTCCTGGGCGGTCAACGCATACGTCCGAAGGCATTTACAGGCGGATATTCTGATACCGGCGACGGCTGCCAAACGCACCGCGGCCGGTTGCCGGGTGCGCATCCGCAATTCGGCGCTGCTGCCCGTAATGCGTTATGGCTGTCGTGTCTCTATCCGCAATGATCTGACCGAGGAAGAGCAGTCGGTGGCGTTGACCGGCGGCATCGGTGCCAGAGGCGAAAGCAGCCAGAATATCCTGCTGCAAAGTCGCTATTGCGGCCGGCTGCGTGTGCGCATCAGCAGGTTTACTTTGCTGGACTATCTGGGGATGCTCCCCATGCAGGCCCCTGCCAATGCGGAGGCCCGACTGACCACTCTTCCGAACCTCTTTCCTATGGACGCGGACATGACCGCCAGACCGGCCTATGCGGACGACGGAGCTTCCGACCGCCGGGGAGAAGATCGCAGCGAGGTGTACCAGCTCCGGGAGTACCGCCCCGGGGACGACATCCGTCAGATCCATTGGAAGCTGTCCTCCAAGCTGGACGAGCTGATCCTGAAGGAGGCCAGCCAGCCGGAGAGCCGCTCCCTCCTGGTGTTCTGGGATAAGCGTACCGGCACGCCGCAGCAGATGGATGCTTTGGCTGAGGTCGTTTCCTCCACGGGTGCGGCACTGCTGCAAGGCGGTGTGCAGTATACCCTGAGCTGGACGGAGGGGGACGACCTGCAAGCCCAGGATATTCTGGACGAGAACCAGCTTTTGCAGGCAATCCCGGAATTGGTAAAGACCAGAGGCAGCGCGGATTGCCGCCTGCCGGAAATGGGCGATTACAGCCGTATCCTGTATTTCGGCGTGAAGCCGGAGGAGCGGATGATGACGGATGAGCGGGTGCATTTTGTCCTCTGCACGGATGAGCCATTCCCAGATGCCACCACCTTTACCCCCCAGAATTATTCGGAGACGATGCAGCGACTGGAGGTTTAGCCGATCATGCAAAAAAGTGAAAACGGACTCCAATGCATTGTCACCGGGGCGGCGCAAAAAGGAATGTATTTCCCTTGGGACTCCGGAACGGTCTGCGCCGTACTGACGGCGGGCTTTTGCCTGCTGTTGGCGGAGGCGTTTCCTTCCGTATCTTATCCCTGGTGGGGCATGGCGGCAGCCGCGCTTCTGGTGCAGGCGGTGCTGTTTGTCGCTTACCAGAGCGATATCGGGAACTGGGTCGTTCCTGTAGGGATCGGACTGCTGCTTCTGCTGAGCCTGGCGCTGAACAGATGGATACTGCCCGGCTTCGGCACTATGGCAAATGATTTTCTGACCCTGCTGACGGAAAAGAACGGAAAGATATACCTGGATTTTGCGGCGGCGGATGCCCGCTGTCTGCCCTTAGCGGCGGCGGTCTCGCTGCTGCTGGTATCGCTGCTTTTCAGCCGCAGCGCATGGAGCGGGCGTCTGGTACTGGCATTGCCGGTCTTGCTGCCCTGCTATGGGGCAATGCTGCTGGGCCTGGTTCCTGTAGGAATCGGCGGCGGACTGCTGATTGCCGGCGCTGTGCTGCTGATGGTGCGGCGCACGGCGGCGGGAGAACCCCTGACAGGCGTTCCAACGCAGCTGATTCTGACGGTTCTGTGCGCGGTGCTGTGCCTGCTGGTCGGGCTGTCCTTCCGGAGCGGCCTGGACACCGACCTGATGGATGCTATTCAGACGCGGATACACCATCAGCGCTATGACAGCGATACCAATTCCATGCCGGAGGGAAACCTCAAAAACCTACCTGCCTGGAATAAAAGTGACGCACCGGCTCTGGAGGTCACCATGGAGCAGCCGGAAAAGGTGTATCTGCGCGGGCAGGTCTATGACACCTATACCGGCACCGGCTGGAAAACGGCGGATACGAAGGATACTGCTCAGTATGAAGACCTTTTTTACTGGCTCCATGAGGCCGATTTTTACGGTCAGAGCCAGATCGGATTGGCAGAGAGCTATACGGATACGGCGGTTCCGCTGTCCATGACCGTTCAGAATCTCTCCGCCTGTTCCGCCCATGGCTATTACCCATATGCCGTTTATGGCAGCGAAACGCTGGAAGCGGATCGTATCGGAGACACAATGCTTCCGCCGGCAGAGAGCCTGTCTTATCTGAAGGGCAGCGTGCCGGAGTGGTACCAGATTCAGCGGAACCTATCTACGGCGCAGGGGCGGGAAAATATCAAGACCTATCTTTCCAAAGAGCAGGCGTATTCCGACTATCTGCAAACCGTGGATCTGCAAATGACCCAGGACAGCTGGTCGGTTCTCCAGCGACAGCTGAAGTTGGACAGTCAGGCTCGGACCATCGGCGACATCCGCACCATTATCTTTGATTACCTCCGGGAGAACATGACCTACGATGAAAGCGTCCGGGCCATGAACGGCAGCGGAGATTTCCTGCAATATACGCTGGAGCGCAGTGGGCATGGCTACAGTGTCCATTATGCAACGGCAGCAGTGCTGATGCTCCGCTATATGGGCGTTCCGGCTCGCTATGTGGAGGGCTATTTCCTCTCGGCGGAGGATGCGGCCCGTTACAAGGCCGGTGAGGCCATTACACTGACAGAGGAAAATGCCCACGCTTGGGCGGAATACTATGTCAGCGGCGTCGGGTTTGTCCCGTTTGAGGTAACCCCCGGATACATTGACGACGAGGAGCTGTCCCTTGGCGGCGACAGCCCGGACGAAAACACCTACCGGAACAACACGCGGCAATTTGTGGAGGTCGAAAAGCCGGAGGAGATCACCGAACATAAACAGGATCGGTTCACCTTCTCGCTGGATACCCACTATCTGCTGCTTCTCCCGCTGCTGCTGATCCTGCTGCTGGCCGGATACATTTTCCACCGCCGCAGGGCATTCCGGAAAAAGCTGGCAGCCATTGACGCTGCGGACGACCGGGAAGCCATTGCCATGCGTTACGGCTACGCGGTCTGTCTACTGCGCCACAGTACGGCCAATCCCCCGGAGGGCGCTTCGGAGGCTGCGGAACTGAACCAAAAGGCGCTGTTCAGCACCCAGGAAATGACTCCGGAGCAGCGCAAGGACGTGGACGCGTATGCCATGCGTGTGCTGGATGCCTGCAAGGGCAGCTGGACGATTTGGGAGAAAATACGGTATCGGCTGTGGAACTGCCTGTACTGAGAATAGGGAGGAGAACGAAAAATGCGCAAAAGAGTAATGGCGCTGCTGCTTGGCCTGGTACTTCTGGCCGCTGCCATCATTCCCGTCACGGCAATGGCCGCGGAGGGAGAGGGCGGCAGCTTCGTGTTCGTTGCCATGAACGCCAACAGTACCATCGTGGAACCAACCAGAATCCACTATAAGACTGGCCAGACCATTCAGGAAGCGCTGTCCGCTTCGGACATTGAATTCGTTGGCCTGGAGCAAGGCTTCATTTATGAGGTCAACGGCGTCTCTGCCAACTATATGGTCTACTACGACAAGGGCGGCTACAAGCTGGATGCACAGGCCTCCTCCATCAAGGCCATCTGCATCCATGTGTCTTCGACGTATTCGGACGCGGCCATCCAGCTGATCCTCCAAATGGCAGATTATCTGGACATGACCAACCATGTGCAGAATTATCCTGCGGCAGCGAGTGCCTATGCCGCGGCGCTGAAGGGGCTGCGGACTGCAAATGCCGACACGGCGGGGACGCTCCTGCAAAATCTGAAGGATGCCATTGCGGAATACGCTGCGCTCCTGGACGGGACTCAGTATACCGTTTCCGCGGCGGCCACGCAGAACGGAAGTGCCCTGACGGAACCGGTCATCACCCTGACAGATGCCTACGGCAACGTCACCACCGGCACCGGCAGCGCCAAGGTCATTGCGGGCGACTACAAATTCAGCGTTTCCGACGGCGGATATAACCGCACGGACGGAACGCTGACGGTTTCCGCCGATACTCAGGTCTCTATGACCCTGCCCTACGGCGAGTGGTTCGGCAATATCCGGCTTTTGGATGCCGATAAGGAGCCTTACAGAGCTGTACAGAATCGGGCAGACCACACGGCGGAGTATTGGATCGAGGATACTGCCAGCACTTTGAGCAGTGTATACCTGAATGCGGTAATAGGGGATGTCCCGAGTGCCAATGCCACCAAGCTCCGCACCATCTATACCGGCACCAACGGCAAGGACATGTCTGACATGCCCCGCAGCTGGAACAGTACGGCCACATCGCTTACATACCTGCTTTCCTCCGGCATGGAAAATCGGACATTTGCGTTGGAGGCTCAGTACACCGGCTCGGACGGCTATACCCAGATTCAGTCCTATGCCGTTACCGTGACCCGTGTACCAACCTTGAAGTCGCTGACTGTCACGGCGGAAGGGACGAAGCTTCCCCTGAATTTTGAACCGACTGCGCGGGAGTACAGTCTGACGACCGTTTCCTCTACGCTGGACATTGCCGCCGATCCTTTTGATGAGAGCTACACTGTCACCGGAAACGGAACTGTGACGTTGAGCGGGAATAGTCTGAACCACACGATCCAGGTCACGGCTCCCAATGGGGAACAGAACAGCTACACGCTTCACATTCAGAAGGTATCCTCCGTGCCGGTGACGCTGAGCATTCCCTCCGGAACGACGGTGCAGGTGTTCAACGGCGCGGGTTCTGAAATTGCGCCGGTGGATGGCACCTATCACCTGGTTCCCGGAGAGAGCTATACCTGCATTGCCACGAAGAATACCTGGTATCATACCCAGATCACCTTCACGGCCTCCAACGGGCTGAACGTGTCTGTTCCGGAGCCTGTCGCCACAGACTGGCTGACCAATCTGGCGTTCTATAACGGCACATATGCCTCCAGCCGAATTGCCTACGCCGCCGATAAGACGTTCTCGGCGGCGGAGCATACCTACAACTACACGGTGTCCGACTGCAACAGCTCCGTCGCCATGCAGGCTACGGCGGACGGAACCGTGACGGCCATGTATCAGACCCAGAGTACCGTCCCGGAGACCCACGGCCTTGCACAGACGGTGACGGTTCCCAACCCGGTCAGTCAGACAGGGCTTGCCCAGAATCTGACATACGCGGTGGCCAAATCCGGTTACGGTCAGACGGTGACGGTCCGCATTTCGAAGGAAGAGGATGGTACATCCTATTACCAGGACTACACTGTCCGGCTGCTCCGGCAGCTGCACCTGTCCGGTCTTTCCGTTGCTACCAAGGATGAGACGCTGCCCTTTATGACCACCAGCGGCGGGACAGCGCGCTTTGACCGGGATACCACGGACTACTATGTGCGGGTTGACCGGGAGACCACAGCCCTCTATATTTCCGGAACCTATCCCAACAGCAGCGCGGACACCGCCTGCTGCGGCGGGTACTATGCTAAGGTCAACGGCGTGCGCTATGATACGCCGGCGGGTGCGGAAGCGACCTTGAACACAGATCTTTATAACGAGGACATATTGGTTCAGGTCTGCCATGCGGATACCGGCAGTATTGAACTGACCTATACCGTCCACGTCCAGAAGAGCGACCCCATTCAGCTGACGATCCAGACGACTCCGGCGGAGGCTATCATATTCCTGACCAATGATCTGAACGGTAAGCGTATTGTGGAGAAGAACGGTACCTACAGCCTGACCCCTGGTGCCAGTTATTCCTACACCACTACCTGCACCGGGTATATCGGCCAGAAGGTAGAGCATTACACCGCTCCCGACAAGGACGGAACGCTGACCATTACGTTGGAAAAGGCTCCGGCCAACGGTACGCTTATCAACTTTGACTCTGCCTGGCCGCATCTGCGTCAGAACAATGAGAACAACGGCGTGGTGGATTACAGAACGCCGGTCTACGCAAAGGATGCCGAGCTGTACTGGGCTACCTCCATTGGCTCCGGGTACGACGTGAATGCCTGCGGCTGCCCGATTCTGGTGGACGGCGCGATTTACACCTACTCCGGTTCCCGGATTTATAAGGTGGACGCCATATCCGGTGAAATCCTCATCGATAAGCCTATGGATCACAATTCCAGCTTCGCCATCAACCCGCCCACCTATGCCAACGGCATGATCTTCGTGGGTCTGTCCGACGGTACCATTCAGGCGTTTGATGCCAATACCTTGAACTCCCTGTGGATCTACCGGGATTCCATCGGCGGGCAGCCTAACAGCTCCATCGTTTACCACGACGGATATATCTACACCGGCTTCTGGGTAGGGGAGATCAACGAGGCGCACTATGTCTGCCTGAGCGCAACCGATGAAGATCCGACGCAGTCGATGGAAGAAAAGCTCCCCACCTGGTATTACACCAGCAAGGGCGGCTTCTACTGGGCAGGCGCTTATGTGTGCGACGACTTCCTGCTGATCGGCACGGACGACGGTGCTTCCGGCTACACTACCGGAAGGCCCAGCCTGCTTTCCTTTAACCCCAAGACCGGTGAGCTGTTGTCCAGCTACAAGATGAATGTGACCGGCGACATCCGCAGCTCCATTACCCATTACAACGGCAAGTATTACTTTACGAGCAAGGGCGGATATTTCTTTGAGGCATCTGTGGACGCAGAGGGCAATATCGAGGATGTCCGAACGCTGAAGCTTTACAACTACGCGGATGATCCGGCCAATCCGGCCATGTCCACCTGCACACCGACTATTTATAATGGCCGTGCCTATATCGGCATCTCCGGAACGGCACAGTTTGGCGCATACAGCGGCCATAATCTGACGGTCATCGACATTCCCAACTGGGAGATTGCCTACACGGTGCGTACGCACGGTTATCCCCAGACCAGCGGCGTTCTGACTACGGCTTACAAAGAGGAAACCGGTTGTGTCTATGTATACTTCTTTGACAACTTCACTCCCGGCAAGCTCCGTGTGCTGGAGGATCGACCCGGACAGACGGAGGTTTCCCTGAAGACTATGGAGACCTACACTGCCAGCGGCAAGTCAGAGACCTACACGACACCCTACAACATCTTTACCCCCAGCGGCGCACAGGCGCAGTATGCCATTTGCAGCCCCATCATGGACGAGTATGGCACGATCTACTTCAAGAATGACTCTGCCTACCTGATGGCTGTTGGCAGCACCATAGAGCGCATTGAGGTCACGAAGCTGCCGGACAAGACGACATACAAGGTGAAGGACACCTTTGACCCCACTGGAATGCAGGTGACGGCCTACTATGCCAACGGCAAGACCAGGGATATAACAGACTATGTGACCTGGTCGGAGACGCCGCTGACGGCCAACGATACGGACTTCCAGATCACGTTCCCTTACGCCATGTATCAGAACCGGGAGAACAGCGACACATTGGAAATGGAATATGGCGTTCACTGCGACAAGCCCATGACCACGCTGACGCTGACCATTGAGGATACGACGGAGGTCAAATACGGTGATGTAAATGGGGACGGTAAGGTTGCCTCCACTGATGCTGCTATTGTCTACCGTTATGCAAACGGAAAATACCAACTGTCTGCGAACCAACTCCTGGCGGCTGACGTAAACGGTGACGGTGTGGTTAATTCGACAGATGCCGCACTGATTTACCGCATGGCGAACGGAAAACTCTTGAAGTTCCCTGTGGAGAAGGAAAAACAGTCAGAGCAAACAACCGATTAAATGAGAAATGGCCTAGCCTACAGCATTGTGCGTAGCAACGCACATCCTCCTCTGTAGGCCAACCAGGGGCAGGCGCTTTGCCTGCCCCACATAGAAAACAACCCAGTCAAAAACCGGATCATCCAACGCTGCTCAGGACACCCCCTTGCCTGAGATTGCCCAGCGAAGGATGACCGGTTTTTATAAAATAGAGGTACAACCATGAAAAAGAGAACTGCGAACCTGATTATGGTTCTCATCATTGCGGCGATTGTCGTTGCAGGTGTGACTGCGGCCTTTGCATTGAGGGTGGATAACGGTGACGGCTTGGGAAGCCAGTATCGGATTCAGAAACTGAAAGGCAATGCTGTCATTACCCCCGGACAGGAGGACAATGTCTGCACCGTCACCATTGTGTGCGACACGATTCTGGGCAACATCAGCAAGCTAAATAAGGAAAAGGCTCCCTTTGTGCCAAAAGACGCAGTAATTCTGCCTCAAACCCGTGTTTCCTTCGCCGAGGGGGATACCGTCTTTGATGTGCTGAAAAAAGTCTGTACAGCGGCGGATATTCAGCTGGAATACAGTTGGACGCCTGCTTACGACAGCGGCTATATTGAGGGCATCAACCATCTGTACGAGTTTGACTGCGGCAAAGAATCCGGCTGGATGTACAAGGTAAACGACTGGTTCCCCAATTACGGTTGCTCGAGCTACAAGGTGGAAAACGGCGACAACATTGTCTGGTGCTATACCTGCAACGGCTATGGCGAGGATGTGGGAAGCACATGGGCAGCAACAGAAGGCAGCAGTGCGGAATGATGGAGGGCGAAAATGGGCTTTGAAAGCTGTCATCCGGCGGTGAATTTCATTTTCTTTGCCGCAGCGCTGTACGGGACGGTGCGCTTCAACCACCCGGTGTTTCTGGCAATCGCCTATGTCTGCGCCTTTGCCTACAGCGTCAAGCGCTGCGGAAAGCGGGCAGTGGCCTTCAATCTGTGCCTATTGCCGCTGATTCTGATATTCGCACTGTACTACAGCTCCTATCACCACTTCGGTGTCACAGTGCTGAGGCAGAATTTCATCGGCAACAACCTGACAGTGGAAAGCTTTGTCTACGGTCTGGTGATCGGCTTGCGATTTGCAGCATTGTGCATGTGGCTGGAGGCAATCTTCCGCATAGTGACTTCGGACAAAGTGGTATACCTCTTCGGCAGGATCAGCCCGCAGTTGTCGCTTTTCCTTACGATCCTGCTGCGGTTCATCCCCAGAGTTGGCCGGGAGGCGAGGAAAATCAACCTCGCTCAGAAAGGCATCGGCCGGGGCAGCAATCAGGGGAATGTTTTCCAGCGATTCATCAACTGCCTACGGATATTCTCTATGCTGATAACCTGGATGATTTCAGCGCTGGTGCAGGAATCCGATTCCATGCGTTCCCGGGGCAGTCTGCTCCGGGGAAGGACGGCCTTCTCCATTTATCGCTTCGACAACCGGGACAGGGCGTTTGTGATTGTTCTGTTCTGCTGCATCACCCTGACGGCTATGGGCGCGATTCTGGGAGCTAGCAAGATGTGGTACAACCCTAGAATCATCTGGCGGCCATTAAACAGGATTGGTGTAACAGCGGCCATCGGTTATCTAGCGCTCTGCCTGCTGCCCCTCGAGCTGGAGCTTTGGACAGAGTATCGGTTCTGCAGAGCCAGAGGAAAATAAAAGGACTCCCATTTCGGCAGGCGAACCAGCTGATGAAACGGGAGACTTTTATTTGCTTATATTTATGAGGAGAATGTGAAACACATTACTCTATATCTTCCCACGGCTCCAATTCCATTTCCTCCCAGGTAAGACCATATGGCGCGCCGCCGGAGGTGTAACCCGCGATGAAGAAAAAGGTGTCGTCCTGCTCCATGGGCGGAAGCTTCGGCTCATTTTTGGCACGTTTCTTTCTGCGCTTGGTATGGGCTTTTCTTTCCGCTCGGATGCGCTGCAATTCCTTGATTTCTGCATGGGAACGGATATGCCCCGGCATTCCGAAAATGGTCAGACGCTCGATAATATGAGGGCGTTTCCTGAGATAGACGGCGTGGATTTCCTCGGTGGGGACACGCAAGCCAGAGAGATGATTAAATACCTTCTGGGCAACCGCTTTGCAGTCTTCATCCGTATCCGGCATCCTCCCATTCGTCTGGAAGAAATCCTGCGTTTCCAGATACATATAGTCAGAAATTTTTGTCTTCTGTTTCTGCTTCAGATCTTTATAGGAACGCGGCGGCTTTTTAGACTGCTCCATAGTTTAATCATCCCATAAATGTTTTTGCCAATAGGCATCCATGCAGAGGTTGTAGCGCTTGCGTACAGACGAAATATTTGTTCCTTCCACGATAGAAGAAAACGCCTGCTGATGAATTTCGGAGAATTCAGAATCATGGTGGAACAGGTTATTCATGACCATCATCGTAAACGCTGCGTCTGGGTACTTCTTTGCCAGCGTGTCATAGCTGTTTCCGTCTGCCTGTACCAACTGGGGGAACCCTGGAATTTGAAGCAGTACCGGGGCAGCCTGATTAAAATAGTCCTGTAGAGTATGGATTGAAGCTGTAACAGCCATATCGAATCTCCCTTTCCGCGCACATTGATGACCATTATACCATGCTATCGGGAGAAAACAAGACTTGATTTTTCGCCTCGAAACTGCTACATACGGTTCTTAATTGCCGCTCGCGGGCATCCCATACCCCAGAATGACGCTGCTTCCCAGAGAATACTGTTTCTGCCGACACATGTCTCTAGAATTACCCTCTACCGTATAGACTACGTCATTTTCTACCCGCTCCACAATCCCAACATGATCCGGCACACCGTCCTGAGTTGCCCAGTCGAAGAAAATGAGCATTCCCGGCACCGGTTCCGCAGAGCCGTCCAGCCAGAGGCCGCGCTGTTGGAACCACTGCATTCCAAAGACGCAGCCGGAGAATTTCGGATAGGCACCGCTGTCCAGATAGCCGCATTGGTCGGCACACCAGCTGACAAAGCAGGCACACCATTCCACACGACCGGTAAAGCCGTACCAGCTCCAATAGGGTTCGCCGCCCACATTCCCTACTTGGGTCAGTGCCACGTCCACGATGGCGTCCCCATCTTCCGGGGTATAGAACACCTTGCCGATTGGGTAGTACCGCAGCACATGAGGGACATACTGCTTGTCCCCATAACTGTTCCAGCCCATTTGTTCTGCCATTTTCATGGAAAACTCAACGGCATTGGCACGGGAGTATTCACCGTATTTCTGCAAGGCCCATGTGATGTAACCGCTGCCAAAGTTATAGCCTTGGAGCGCCAACTGAATATGTTCCAGGTCAATGGGACTTTCGGCTCCAGCCGCCTGCAAACAGTCCGCAAGATTCTGGATGCCCACCGCAATGGAATACTCCGGGTCGGTGATACCTCCGGGCGTTCTGGGGTACTGGGTATTGTACCCGCATTCGGAGGCTTGCATAGGGTCATTTCCTCTGCCGCCGGATTCCTGCATCATGACGGCCTGAATCAGCAAAACATAATCCGGAATACCATATTGCTTGGCGTATTTGCGGATGACCGGCTCGTAGGCTTCCACCTCTGCACTGAGGGGCAGGGTTTCCATGGAATCATCCTGACTTCCAAAGATAGCAGCGCCGCAGCCAATCAGGACGACAATTACGATCACAAGAACAGCCGCAACACCGCCTGCGCCAATGGCGGCGTAAAGTGCCTTTACCGCTTCTGCCGCAGAGCGTGCCAGCTTGGCCGTCAGCTCTGCGGCCTTTTTTGCAGCCAGCGCGGCCCGGCGTCCAGCGGTGGCTGCGGCATGAACACTTTTTTGTGCAGCAGCGGTGGCGGACTTTTGGACTTTCTGGGCAGCCTGCTTTGCGGTCGTGTCGGACACTTTCTTCGCGGCTCTCTCGGAGGCCTTGATCGGAACGAAAGAATTCCTGGTACGAATGGGCAGGTCGGATTTCTTCTTGATAGGGATTTCCTTTTTGGCGGTGGCATCACCCGGAGAAAAAGAAGTGTTATGGAAACCATTTGAGGCTTGCGCAGATTCAGTTACGGCGGTGCCAGATGCTTTTGAAGTACAGGGGCTTGCTTGAGTGGCTTCCACTTGTTGGGAGAAATGGGTACGCTCGAAGCCCAATTCTTCCTCTTTCTGTCGCTTCTTTCGACCGGTAATGTCCTGTGCAGCAGCTTTTCGCGCTGCCTGTTGTGCAGGAGAGATGCCGGATTCGGCTGCGGAATTGTCCGTTACATGCTCCCGCGTGCGGATGGGGGCGGCATCTCGCGCAGCTCTGCCACGTACTTCCCGACGATTTTGGAAAACCTCCTGTATGACTTCCTGCTGACCGGCGTTTTCCGCAGACACCGCGGATTCCGGGGCGCTGTCACGGTAACGAACAGAACAAATTTCATGCTGCAATAATGACCCCGCATCCCGAACGGCATCCCCTGCCGTCCGGGAGACTTTTTCCTCTGCGTAATTGCTGGGAGAATCCGAATGTTCCAACTGCCGGTGCGCTGCTTGTTCCTGCTTGGCGCGGACAAAACTGCGCTGCATATGCTGTTGGGCAGTGTTCAATACCGGTTGACTTTTATGTTTCGTCTTGATTTCCGGCATGGTTTGCCCTCCTGTCAGGATTGACCGGCAAACCGTCCCTCACCGGGGCGCGTTGTCATGAGTTGGTAGAGCTTTGTGTTCTTGGGGAAGCGGTTGATGAAAGGCACGAGAGCGCTGCCGTATTTAATGAGGCCGGAACCGGCTTGCCCTGCATGATATTGGGCTTTGCGTAAAAGCGAGTCTTGCCGGCACCGGAACCGCCGCAAATCAGGACATTTAAGTTCCGGCGGTGCTTTCTGCCGTCCAGGCCCAACGCCACCTGCTGGGTCAGCAGTTTATTGGCGTTCCCGTTCTGTTGGTAGTGCTTGGCAATGGATAGAGGATTCCCCCACCGGGCAGAACCCTGTTCCTCCCGCCGCCTGTAGACACGCTCGTTGGAAACGTAGATACCAATGCCCAGGCCGTAGAGCATGAGGAAGATCAGCAGCGTTTTGAGGCTCTTGTCACACCAGACGATATGAAAGGGATTTTCCAGTGCTGTAGCGAAGCCCTTCAAAAGCGTACCCAGACCACCTTCCAATAGAGGAGCGGCCAGCAAGGCCAGCCAGACAACGGGGACAATACCGCAGACATAGAGAACGCAATTCTGCCGGGACAGCTTATCGTTCACGGTCAAACTTCCTCTTTGGCTTCAGTGCTCCATAGGCACGGGATCAAGAACCGCTGACAGGATTTTCTGAACGGACTCCTCAAACAGCTGGACACCATCGTCATAGTGCTTGGCATCGATGGCATTCAGAGCGTGGGCTTTCATGGCAATTTGGTTGAGGTTGTTCCCGATGTAATGCAGCTCCCGCATCATGGAGAAGAAGTCCGGGGGTGGAGCTTCCTTGGGGACAACACCGTTGATAAGCTGCCGCAGATAGGCGGCAACAGACAGGTGGCTGCGCCTTGCTTTTTCTTGGAGATTCCGGGCTTCCGCTTTGTTCAGCCACAACTGAATTTTGACGTTTCGATTGCGAATAGATTTCACTCCTTCTCGATTCAGATACAGGGGTATCAGGGGGTTCCCCTGACAAGCTGCCTTTGTGGGAGTACAAAGGCGATGCTTGCTCTATAAATGACAAATCTCCTACTGGTAGTTCTTTTTATGACCGGGCCGAAGAAACAGCCATGCCTCCCGACGCTCCTGCATACATTCGTCGTAACGGGACTGGGACAGTTTTTCTTTCAGCCAACGTTTTTCCTCCGGGGAAATAGGCGTAGTTCTGGGCTTGCCGCAGCCACAGGACGCTGTGGATTTTGTGTTCAAATGGGCATCACCTCCTGTAATTTGGGTATAGAAAAGCACCACCCTTTCGGGCGGTGCGGTGGCAGCAATTTCAGAAAATGGCATTTTTCTGAAATTACGCATATGAAATTATTCCTTGTATTTCATTTTAATATGAAAGTCGCTGCCCTGGCTATGCAAACATACCGGGACAGCGGCTCCTAATTCAATGGGCAGCCTATTTCTCAAGGCTTTTGGGGTCAAGCAGAAAATCATAAATGTTCAGTGTCAGGATTCCATATTCATCATAATACGGCGGCACCACATCTTTTGTGACGATGATTTTCTTGAAGGAATCGTCGATCTTGCGAAAAGGCCGGATCTCCTGTGTCCGCTTGGCTTCATCCGGGAGAGAGTAGGCCGACTGAATGTAATAGCGGGAGGAACCGAGGTTGCACACGAAGTCTACCTCCAGCTGTTTCCGGGTGACTTTTCCTTCGGCATCTTTTTCCGCAATCGGTACAACGCCGACATCCACATGGTAACCCCGCATACGCAGTTCATTGTAAATCACATTTTCCATAGAATGGGTCTGCTCAAACTGGCGGAAGTTAATACGGGCATTGCGAAGACCAAGGTCAGAAAAATAGTATTTCTTAGGCGTTTCGATATATGCTTTCCCACGAATGTCATAACGCTGCGCGGACTCAATCAGGAAGGAATCCTCGAAAAAGGTGAGGTATTTCTGAATGGTTGCCGAAGTGATTCTCGACTTTTTTGCGGTTTTGAAGGTGTTCTTCAGCTTCTCGGGATTTGTCAGAGAACCGATGGCAGAAGAAAGAATATTCAGTAAATCCTCTAATTCTCCGATATTTCGCACACGGTTGCGGCGACAGATGTCTCGGATATAGATTTCACCGAACAGGTTTTCCAGAGCGGCAGCCTTATCGTTGGCATTATCCCGAAGGACTACCAGCGGAATTCCGCCGTAAAGCATATACTCTGAAAGCCCTGCGTACTTATCTCCATGGTAAACAGACATGAACTCCGAAAAGCTCAGCGGATACATATGGATTTCGTCTCCGCGGCCGGCGAATTCTGTGGCAATGTCTTTTGAAAGGAGTTTTGCGTTGCTCCCGGTCACGAAAATGTCCATATTCTCTTTGCGCAAATATCCGTTCAGTACCGCCTCAAAGCAATCCAACATCTGGATTTCATCCAGCAGCAGATAATACATTCCGTCATTCGCTACTTTGGCGCGGATATATGCGGTAAATTTCTCCGGGTCAGCACCCCGCTTTTCCTTGTTCATCTGAATCAGACTTTCACCAATCAGGTGAAGATCATCTGCCGAATCAAAAGCGAAGCGGATGATATGGTCTGTATCCACGCCGGATTCCAGCAGGTGATGGTAAAACAGATTGTTCAGCAGAAAGGATTTGCCGCATCTTCGGATACCGGTGACGACCTTAATGAGACCGTTGTTTTTCCGCTTGATCAGTTTTTCCAAATAGAAATCTCTGCTAATTTCCATATAGGCTCTCCTTTACAATAGATTTTTGCAACCTGATACAATTTTCTACTTTATTATAGCAGGCAGCAGCTACGAAATCAATCGTATTGGCTTTAATAAAGAAAAGATTTTTGCAACCTTTCACATTTTTCTATTCTAAGTAGTCTTCGCGGAAATTCTCGGATTATCCCAAATGGAATTACCGGTCGCGGTCTTTGGGCTTATATGACACGGCTTCAATGCCGTCTCTTGTGCGGAAGAACCGTTCCGGGAGACGGTATTTTTCCAGATACCGCTTCTGCTGTTCCTCGGAAAGACTGCCGAAGGATTCTTTGCGGCAATCGCAGATGAAGAACGTACCGGCAATGATGTCCACAATCTCATTGGTATCTTCGTCCCGGATGGCGCGGTTCAGGGGCAGACCGTTGATTTTCCCCTCGTCATTACAGACAATGCAGACCTGCTCCTCGAAGGGGTAATAGGCTTCAATGCTGCCGCCTACGGTCTGCTGCATGGCGTCCAGAGAAGTGCCGACTTCCGCGATCCGTGCCGTCTTTCCGGGTTCCACCAAAACCACTTGGATGGTAGGACCCCGGACGGCGTCGGCGGCAAGCTCCGGCTGAAAAGGAATTTCCTTGAATCCAAAGCTGTCACAGAAATAGAATCCCGGCGTAATACCGGCGGCATCCTCCACCTCCACAACATCCGAGACGGAGAGGATGTGTCCCCGGAAGCCCTCCGGCCTGCCGGAATTAAAGAGGGTGAATACATCCTCCAGATTCCGGCATCTCACATCACCGGAGTAGACCTTATCGTAGGCGGCACTGTCAGGTTCCGCGGAATGCAGCACCTTACGGACAGCATCCAGACCCATGAATTTAAGCTGCTGGGTGTCCCGGTCCCTGTTGATCTGATAAATATTGATTTTCAACGGCAAAAATACTCCTTTCGCTTCAATCCAACCCTGATTTTGAGCTGGTCGTTGACATCCTTGCCGTACTTGGGCGGCTCGTCCCAAATCTCGTACCTGTCACGCAGACCGCCGACGATTCCGGCCACCGCGCCCCGGCCAACGGCATCGTTGTCCAGATGGAGCCGCAGCGTATGAATCTCCGGGTGATCTGCCAGATACCGGGATAGGGCAACCGGCACCACATCTTCCCGTTTGGTGATAAACACACCTGCAAGGGATAGCAGATGATCTTCGTGCCAGTTCTTTCCCTCGAACAGCTCCAGAGTGGCGTAGCTCAGGGCGTCAATGGCAGACTCAAAAACATGAACGGTCTGGCTGCTTCCGGGAATGGAGAAGGAGTAGTGCTTGTCGCTGCCGGACAGCTCCCCTTTGTAGTCACCAACGGTTCCCCGGACATTGCCATAGCGGGCATTGCCGTCTTTGTCATAGCCCAGAAATACGGCACTGTGGTATTTCCGGGATTCAAAGAGCAAGTCGTTTTCCAGACAGTAGCGGATAATAACGTCATGGATGCCGCGGCCTTTCAGATAGCGGATCACGGCGTCCGCGTTGCCGTTCCGCTCAGGGAGCAGCAGCTTTTTTGATTCTGCCTTGGGAACCGGTGCGGGGATCGTCTTAGGCAGGGGCGCGCCATGAATGATCTCCATAGCCTCCATAAAAGAACAGCCCTTGACCTTCACGAGATAGTCAAGGGCTGTTTTGCCGCCCGTTTGCCGGGAGAACCAGTGCCATTTCCCGTTGCTGATTTTGAGGGAATCGTGTTCTTTGGTGCAGTAGGTATCGCTGGATACCCTTACCAACTGATCCGGCTCATTGATTTGAAGATATGTCAGCAAATCCAGCTGTTTTGCCTGCTGAATATCCTCCGGGGTGAAGTATGCCACGGGCTATCGCTCCTCTCGGTGTGCCTTTTGGGCATACAGATGGCACATATCATTCGCCTTTGCTTCGATAATGGCCTGCACTTCCTCCATATGGGGACTTTCGTGATGCTCCCAGGCCCGAAATACATCCTGCAAGGGATGCTCGGATTTGAGAAGTGCCTGACACTGCCTGGTTGTTAGGTCATTGTATTCCAGGGATAACAGAATGTCCTCCCGGATGGTGTACTCGTAGGCGCTGTCCAGAATTTTCTCCGGGGGCAGCGACAGAAGATGCTGCCGGTAGTGTTCCTGTTCGTCAAACATCTTTTGGTAGAGACGTGTGTTTAATTCTTGATTTGTGATAAATATTGCCTTCCTTTCATTTTCGGGTATAGAAAAAGCACCTGCCGGTGAAGACAGATGCTATTTTCCGGTTTGGATTATTGCAACGCACTTAAATCAATTTCGTATTTCATCTCTTTTGGCGGCTGATAGGCTTTCATGAACATGACCATATACCATGGATAATACCACACCCCATCAACGGATTCGATATTTCCTTTGCAGAGCACGGTCGCTTTTTCAAATTTCCAGCCCTCTGTTTTGCGGATTCTGTCCATGGCGGAATGTACCTTGAAATCGTTTCCGGATTTGGCTTCGATCAGTTCGATTCCCATTCCGTTTTGAATAACAAAGTCGATTTCGCCGGTTTTCTTTCCGTCATAATAATTCAGCTGAAAACCATTGCATTTTAGCTGCTGCGCAACCACATTTTCCAGAATACTGCCCATGTTGATCTGCAGCGCACCGTTGAGAATCTCAAACTGTACATTTTCCATGCAGGCAGCACACAGCAGACCGGTATCTCCCATAAACAGCTTGAAGAGATTCCGCTTTTCATTCAACATGAGCGGTGGTTGCGGCTCCCCCACATTGTAGCAGGGAAGCGCGACGCCCGCGTCGGCCAACCAGTTGAAGCTATCCGCATAGCGGAGCTGTCGACCATTGGGGTCTAATGCGGCCAACACAAACCTGCGCTTTTTATCGTTCAGCTGGCTGGGAATGCTGTCAAAAATAGCACGAACCTTGACCTTTTCGCTGCCCTGTGCATACTGCGCGATATCCAGCCGGTACAGCTCCAGTATCTCCGTTTGGCGAGCGATCACCAGAGCAATATCATGGGTATTCACATAGGTCTGGACTACATCCGGCATACCACCGACCACAATATAGCTATACAGCAGCTTGCACATGGTCTGATGAATGGCATCCGTGACCGGCGTTCCCGTCTCGTAGCAGCCTTTCAGGTACTGAATCGTCGATTTCTGTACGCCGTTGGCCCACAGATATTCCTCCAGATCCATAGGATACATCTGATAAAGCTCCTCAAAGCCGACCGGATAGGATCGCACTTCTCTGTGCCTGACGCCCAAAAGGGAGCCGGATTCGATATAGTCGAAGCGGCCGTCTTCCACCAGAAACTTGATGGCAGTCCTAGCGTTGGGACACGCCTGAATTTCATCCAGAAGCACCAGCGTATTGCCGGGGATCATTGGCTTTCTGGTATAAGCGGTCAGACCCGCAATGATAGTATTGGCATCCAGATTCCCGGAGAAGATCTTTGCCGCATCGGTATCTGTGATGAAATTGACCTCCACAAAACAGGAATACTGTTCCTTGCCAAACTGGCGGATAACGGTCGTTTTGCCGGTCTGACGTGCGCCCATGATACAAAGAGCCTTTTTATTCGGCTGCCCCTTCCATTCCAGCAGTCTGTCATATGCCTTTCGATACAGCATTTGGCCACCCCCTAAGCATATTGTAACACGGCCAGTGTAACATTATTCTTCGGCTTTGTCAAATGGTATGTAACGTTTTTCTTGCTTTACAGGAGACTGCATGTTACGTTTTTCGAATGCGGCAAGAGAGCATTTGTAGCAGTCAATAAAAGCGGTGGATTTGCTTACTTATAGAGCTTCAGCAAGAGGGCGTTTACGTCCTCCGTGGGCAGCTCTTTGGCAATGAGCATATTACGGAACCGGAGAAGCGCGTATTTGGCAAGGCGCAGCTCGGAATCATTCAGGGTTACATAACGCATTTTCTCCTTGGAAAACAACATAATGGACAACTCCTTTTTCTTCCATTATATCGCATTTCCAGAAGCCGGTCATCCTCAACGGCATCTTCTACCGGGTCAGCTTGGGGAGCTTGGATTCCGCCCGCTCCTTGTCATCCATGAACAATTCATCTAGCCCCGTCAGGCCGAGATCGATTTGTTTCTTTGCCAAGTTCGGCCACCTCCTTTGTCAAGTTTGTGTAAGCCTGGGCCACCCGACCTTTGGGGTCGAAGGCAAAAATGCTTTTGCCCTCGCCGGATGCCTCCGCAGCTCGAACGGAGCGGGGGGTTTCCGTGTCAAATACCCGAATGCTGCCGTCCAGTGTGGTACGCAGAGCGGCGATAATGTTTTTGGCGTTATTGGTACGGCTGTCCACCTTTGTAACTACGATGCCGTCAATTTTCAACCGGGGATTGATCTGACGGCGCACACGGCCAATGGTTTTGAGCAGCAGGTTCATGCCTTTGGTAGACAGGAAATCCGGTTCGGAGGGGATAATAACGCTGTCCGCGGCCACCAGAACATTGACGGTGACAATGCCAAGAGAAGGCATACCGTCAATGAGAATGTAGTCGTACCAATCTTTGACATGGCTCAACACGGATTTCAGCACCTGTTCTCTGGACATGGCACTGAACAGGCGTATGGCATATTATCCGCAAATGACTTGACTGGTATCCATACAAACAAAAAGAGCGCACACTTTCCGGATTTGGAAGTGTGCGCTCTTTTATGAGCAATGGGCAGGAAGTGCGCATGAAAGGGAAACGAATCATGCTGCAACATGCGGACGAAAAAGTGAGTGATTTGCCAAATACTTTACTGCGATAAAGTGAAATTGAGATGTAAAATCGACCGATGAACTTTTTTACTTGCTACAACGTAATTTGAAAGCACTTCAACATAGTTTTTTGAATTTTTAGAAAGAAAAACGTCGTAGCTTAATAGGTAACGGGAACATCAAGGTCGCTGGCAGCCTGCATCTTAAACTTGTCCATCGCTTCCCGAGCCTGGGGAATGTTGATCTGATTGTTGCTCTTCATACCGTTTTCTCTCCTTTTTGCTTTCTCGCGGTTTTGTTCCGCAACCATAGCTTTGCCAATATTTTTTGGAGTATTAGCGTGAATTTCCGGAAGGAAATACAGAAAATGACAGATTTTATTGACACCCCCTTCAGATTCTGCACAGATTTTCCCGCGCGGTTGCATTCAATCGGGATTTGTGATATAGTAAGGCAAAATGGATAAAGACGTGGGTGATATTTATGAAAATCATGATTATCGGCGACGGAAAAATCGGCAGTGTCCTTGCTGAGCAGCTGTCGAAGGAAAAGCATGAAGTGACGCTGGTGGATCGCTCCGGGGTCAGGCTGGATCAGTCCAACAACGAGCTGGACGTGATGGTCGTGGAGGGCGACGGCGCTTCCCGGGAGGTTCAGTTGGAGGCAGGAGCGGATCAGGCAGACCTCGTCATTGCCTGTACCGGCGCGGACGAGCTGAACCTGCTGTGCTGCCTCATCGGCAAGAAGCTGGGCGCGCGGCACACCATCGCCCGGGTTCGCAACCCCATGTACGTGGAGGAGCTGAACCTCATCAAGGACGATCTGGGGCTCAGTATGGCCATCAACCCCGAGGAAGCCTGCGCAACGGAAATGGCCCGGGTACTGCGGTTCCCCTCGGCCATCAAGATCGACACCTTTGCCAGAGGGCATGTGGAAATTCTCAAAACCGGCGTGACGGCGGGTTCCCCGCTGGACGGCATGGCGCTGAAGGACATCGGAAAGTTCCGGGCCAACGTGCTGATCTGCGCGGTGGAGCGGGGCGAGCGGGACGTCATTATCCCCTCCGGTGAGTTCCAGCTGAAGGCCGGGGACCGGATCTCCGTGGTGGCAAGTCCTCAGGAGGCGCAGCGGTTTTTCCGGCAGGTCGGCGTGGCGAAGACCCGGGTGCGGCAGGTCATGCTGATCGGCGGCGGACGGATGGGCTATTATCTTGCCCGGCAGCTGCTGGCGACCGGCATGGACGTGAAGATCATCGAATCGGACGCGAAGCGCTGCGAGGAGCTGAGCCAGCTCCTGCCGGAGGCGACGATCCTCCACGGCGACGGTACGGATCAGCGCCTGTTACAGGAGGAAGGCATCGAGCACATGGATGCCATTGCGGCGCTGACGGGCATTGACGAAGAAAACATCATCATTTCCCTGTTTGTCGGGAGGACGACCCGCGCCAAGGTCATTACCAAGGTCAACCGCAGCTCCTATGAGCCGCTGGTGGGCAGCCTGTCTCTGGATTCCGTGTTCTATCCTCGGAATATCTGTGCGGACAACGTGGTGCGCTACGTCCGGGCCATGCAGAATTCCGACGCTTATGCCAGCATGGAGACGCTGTGCAAGATCGTCAGCAATAAGGTCGAAGCGATGGAGTTCCGGGTCACGGCCAGCGCCGATTTCTGCGGCATCCCATTGCAGGATCTGCACCTGAAGGACGGCCTGCTGATCGGCTGCATCTCCCGGGGCGGCAAGACCATTACCCCCCGCGGCAGCGACACCATCGAGGTGGGGGACAGCGTGATCGTGGTCGCAGCCCACAGCGGACTGAGAAGCCTCAACGATATCTTCACCACCCGGCGGTAAGGGGGAACGGACATGAATTATCCCTTGCTTCGCTATCTTTTCGGCATGATCCTGCTGATCGTGGCGGCGTTTCTGGTGCTTCCGCTGGCGGTCGCCGTGATCTACGGGGAAAGCTCCGGCATTTACTTTTTGTACACCATGATCGCGGCGGGACTGCTTGGCTTCCTGCTGACCCGGTTCAAGCCCGCCAAGCGGGACATGTACGCCCGGGAAGGATTCGTCTTTACGGCGCTGGCATGGGTGGTCATTTCCCTGATCGGCGCGGCGCCCTTTACCCTGTCCGGGCAGATCCCCAGCTACTTAGACGCCGTGTTTGAGACGGTGTCCGGCTTTACCACCACCGGCGCCAGCATCCTGACCGATGTGGAGGCGCTGGACAACGGGATGCTCTTCTGGCGCAGCTTCACCCACTGGTTGGGGGGCATGGGCATTCTGGTGTTCATGCTGTCGCTGGTGAATATGGGCGGCCAGGCCAACCACCTGCTCCGGGCGGAAAGCCCCGGCCCCACCGTGAGCAAGATGGTGCCCAATATGCGCAAATCCGCCGCCATTCTTTACGGCATTTACATCGTCATGACGGCGGTGGAGGTGGTGCTGCTGCTTATCGGGGGAATGCCCCTGTTTGACAGCCTGTGTACCGCCTTCGGCACCGCCGGCACCGGCGGCTTCGGCATCAAAAACAGCTCCATGGGCTATTATGACAGCTACTATCTTCAGGGCGTGGTCTCCGTGTTCATGGCGCTGTTCGGCGTGAACTTCAACGTTTACTTTTTCCTGCTGATGAAAAAATATGCCATGGCCTGGCGGAATACCGAGGTGCGGGCGTATTTTGCCATCATCGCCGGGAGCACGCTGATTATTACCCTTAACATTCTGGGAATGTTCCCCACGGCATTCGACGCGTTTCACCACGCCTTTTTCGCCGTCTCGTCCGTCATTACCACCACGGGCTTCAGCACAACGGATTTTGACCTGTGGCCCCAGCTCAGCCGGTGTATTCTGGTGCTGCTGATGATCGTGGGTGCCTGTGCCGGGTCTACCGGCGGCGGCGTCAAGGTTTCCCGGCTGGTGATTCTGTGCAAAGCCCTCGGCTCGGAGCTGCGCAAGCTGCTTCATCCCCGCTCCGTGCGGGTGCTGACGGTGGACGGAAAGCCTGTCAGCCGGGAGACGGTGCAGGGCGTTCAGAGCTACATGACCCTGTATTTTCTGGTGACGCTGGTGTCCGTGCTGCTGGTGGCGCTGGACAATCTGGATTTTGTCACCACTTTCACCGCCGTGATGGCGACGCTGAACAACATCGGCCCCGGCCTGGGGCTGGTCGGCCCCACGGGCTGCTTCGCGGCCTTTTCGCCGTTGGCAAAAATTGTCCTGACGGCAGATATGCTGTTTGGACGGCTGGAGCTGTTCCCCATGCTGATCCTGCTCATGCCCTCGACATGGCGGAAATATTGATAAAAACAGTGAATGGAGCGTATCGATGCCGGTACGCTCCATTTCTCGTGTCAACTTGGCTCTCCCTCTGGGAGAGCTGTCACCGAAGGTGACTGATACTGAACTCCAATTAAAATCTTTAAAAAAGATTTTAATTGCCTGAAGGGCATGGAGTTCAGTATGAGAGGGTATTGCGGTCTTGTATACCCTCTCCGTCCTCGCTGCGCTCGGCCACCTCTCCCATAGGGAGAGGCAAGGGGCGCTTGCGCGGGTTTTGGACATTATTTCAGCTTTTTGCCTTCCTGAAAAGCGTCGCCCAGCTTTTCGCCAAGGGAATAGTAGCCGTTGCCGCAGGGATCGAAAGTGATGGGGCGGAACTTATTCAGGTCGATTTTGCCGTCGGTGAGGATGGCTTCCTCGGCGCTGACGTTCTCGATCCGGCCAATGAGCAGCCCAGTATGCCCGGTATGATCGTCGTAGCTGACGAAGGTACACTCCAGCGTCATGGGCAGCTCGTCAATGATGGGGGCGTCCACCAGGCGGCTCTTGCTGGTGTGCCAGCCCGCCCGGGCGACCTTATCGGGAACCTTATCGCCGGACACAATGCCCACATAGTCCGCAGCGACCATGTTTTCCGCGTCCGCCATGGAGACGGTAAAGGCCTTCCGGGCGAAGATGTTCCGGGTGGTTCTGTGGTCAGCCAGGCAGATGCCGATGAGATTCGTATCCACAATGCCGCCCCAGGCGGCGTTCATGGCATTGGGGGTGCCGTCCTCGCCGTAAGTGCCGATGATCAGCACCGGCATGGGGTACAGCATGGGCTTGGAACCAAAATCTTTACGCATATCATTTCCTCCTTATATATCGGGGATGGTTCCCCGGTCGATACGTTATCCGGCGGCGTGTGTCAGAAGCAGGCTCAGGCCGTAGATCACGACCAAATGGGCGGGGTAATACCAGTAAAACAGCGGGCCGATATTCCATGTGCCTTTTTTCCCGTTGTACAGCGCCAGAAGGGGAACGCTCAGAAGCCCCCACCACTGCGTCCCGCCGTAATGCAGACCCAGCAGACCGACACCGACGGCGAACAGCGTGAGTTTCTCCCATTTTCCCCTGCCAAGATACACCAAAACCGGCAGCATTACGCCCCAAAGGCCGTAATCCACGTCGAAATCCGTGTGAATCAGAATCCGGGGCAAGCCCTCGGTGACGAAAACCACGGCGGCAACAGCGGCAGCAGCCGACAGCACCGACACGGGAGTCCGGCGGCGGACGGCGTTATCCAGTGCGTATATCAGACAGACGGAGAGGGAAAAGGTCACGAAAATGCACTGGTAGAGCGAGCGCATGGCGGCAAAATAGGCGATCTGGCACAGCGCGGCCATGCCCAGAAGTCTCCCCAGATACCGTCCCCGGTCATGGGTATAGCGGCAGCCCTCGGCGATCATATAGGCGAAAAGCGGCGCGGCCAGCCGCCCGATGATCCGCAGAATGATGAATCGGGGCAGCAGCTGCAATCCCACATGGTCGCAGGTCATGGCGAGCAGAGCCAGCAGTTTCAGCTGATTCCCGGTCAGCCCGGCAAATTTTTTCGTTTGTATCTGCATAGGCACTCCTGTGTGACATTCCGGATAAAATATGATACCACGTTTTCGCCGGAATTGTCAATCCGGGCGGCAAAAAAGCGCCCCGGCCGGGCGCGGAAAGAAATGAAATGACCCTTGACTGCCATGCCTTGTGATCAGCACGTTTTTTTGCAGCCAAGGGTCATTTCTGTTCGCTCTTATTATCTAACATCTGTTGGTTAACCTCTCTTTCTGCGGATTGACGGGCGTATGCGATCCGTTTTCCTGTTCCGATACCTTATCCATTCTCTGTCTGTCTCTTCCGCGAGACGCGCTTATAAGTCGGAATCGCCGGGGACCTCCCTGCCCGCCTGCATTGGCTCCGTTCTGATTCAGAGCCTTCAAGGATTTACCTGTACATCGGTATCACCTCTTTGTATTTATAAGATAGCATAAATATATCTGCTGTTCAAGATGGAAAATTAGACAATATTACCAACTCGCAGCTGTGGAAAACACAGAATTCCCTTCGACACGGGCGGCCGCGGATTGACAAAGGGAGGGAAGGCTGTTATAATAATTCTGTTCGGCGGCTGTGCGGCCGCTGTTTTTCGTGGTATTTTTTCAGCCGGCGTTCCCGGCTGAGCAAGCGCATACAAAGGAGAAACACAATGAAATACGACTTTACTTCCATTCTGGATCGCCGGGGAAAGGACGCCGTCGCCATTGACGCCGTGGGCGCGCCCGGTTCTCCCTATCCCGCGCCCCGGGAGGGATTCGACGTGATCCCCATGTGGGTGGCAGATATGAATTTTCCCGTGGTGCCCACCGTTCAGCAGGCCATGATCGAACGGGTGGAGCATCCGGCCTTCGGCTATTTTGACCCCCCTGCAGAATATTACGATTCCATTATCCGCTGGCAGGAGCGCCACAACGGCGTTACCGGGCTGAAGAGCGAACACATCGGCTACGAAAACGGCGTGCTGGGCGGCGTGATCTCCGCGCTGAACGTTCTGTGCTCCAAAGGGGACAACGTGCTGCTCCACAGCCCGACCTACATCGGCTTTACCCACAGCCTGACGGACAATGGCTATCACATTGTCCACTCTCCGCTGACAAAGGACGAGCAGGGTGTCTGGCGGATGGATTTTGCCGACATGGAAAAGAAGATCGTGGAAAATCACATCCACGCCGCCATTTTCTGTTCCCCCCACAACCCCTGCGGCCGGGTCTGGGAGCGTTGGGAGATCGAGCAGGCCATGGCGCTGTACAAAAAGTACGACGTCATGGTGGTTTCCGACGAGATCTGGAGCGACATTCTGCTGACCGGATATTGCCACATCCCCACCCAGTCCGTCAGCGAGGACGCGAAAATGCGCACCGTGGCGCTGTACGCCCCCTCCAAGACCTTCAATCTGGCGGGACTGGTGGGCAGCTACCATATCATCTACAACAGCTGGCTCCGCGATCGCTGCGATAAGGAAGGGTCTCTCAGCCACTACAACGCCATGAACGTCATGAGTATGCACGCCCTGCTGGGCGCTTACAGGCCCGAGGGCTACAAGTGGGTGGAGGAGCTGCGGCAGGTCATCACCGGCAACGTGGATTTTGCCTGTGATTACATCGCGAAGCACTTTAACGGCGTGGATGTCAGCCGCCCTCAGGGAACGTACATGCTGTTTCTGGACTGCGAAAAATGGCTGACGGCTCATGGCAAGACCATGGACGAGCTGCTTGCCGCCGGATGGGACGTGGGCGTTATCTGGCAGGACGGACGGGCGTTCCACGGTCAGACCCACATCCGCATGAACCTCGCGCTGCCCCTGAGCCGGGTGCGGGAGGCTTTCCGGCGGCTGGATACCTACGTTTTTAACGCTTGACACGATACTCCGGGGCGGATTTCCGCCCCGGAGCCTTTGTTTTACGGGACAAAATTCGCCACTTTACATAGATTTTACAAAGTGCCTGTTGTAATTCTTACGGTTTTATCGTACCATCAACAGTGAGATAGAATAAGTATTGGGGGAATCCGAGTGATTTACTGCGTAGAGGACGACGACAGCATCCGGGAGCTGATGCTGTATGCCCTGCGGGCGTCCGGCTTCGAGGCGGAGGGCTTCCGGGACAGTGTGGGACTGTTCGACGCGCTGAGCCACGCCCAGCCCCAGCTCATTATGCTGGATATCATGCTGCCCGGAATGGACGGCATTGAAATTCTCAAAGCCCTCCGGGGCAATCCCACCACCGTCCGCATCCCGGTCATCATTGCTTCCGCCCGTGGGACAGAGTATGACAAGGTGGCGGGGCTGGATCTGGGGGCTGACGATTACCTCGCCAAGCCCTTCGGCATGATGGAGATGGTGTCCCGCATCCGGGCGGTTCTGCGCCGGGCTGCCCCTGCGGCTGCTCCCGGACTGCTGCAAATGGGGAATCTGCGGATGGATTCCGCGTCCCATACGGTCTACGCCGGGGATACCCGGGTGGAGCTGACGCTGAAGGAATTTGAGTTACTGAAGCTCTTTCTGGAGCATCCCGGCCGGGTCTTTACCCGGGATCAGCTGCTGGAACGGATCTGGAGCACGGACTACGTGGGGGAGACCCGGACGGTGGACGTACACATCGGCACCCTGCGCACGAAGCTGGGGCAGTGCGGCGAATACATCCGCACCGTCCGGGGCGTTGGCTACCGGATGGAGGCGTAGGCCATGACGAAGCGGGTTTTTCGCTCGATTTTTCTGGCGTCGCTGGCGGTGCTGCTGGCAGCGGTGGTGCTGATCCTGGGGGCGCTGTACACCTACTTTTCCGACGTTCAGGCGGAGCAGCTGCGATTGCAGACGGCGCTGGTCGCCCACGCGCTGGAAACGGAAGGGGTTTCCTATTTTGACGGTCTGGATACCTCCGACCGGCGCATCACATGGATCGCCGCCGACGGCACGGTGCTTTATGACAGCCGCTCCGATTCCGGCGTGATGGAGAATCATCTGGAGCGGGAAGAGGTAAAGGCCGCGCTGGCCACCGGTTCCGGCACCAGCTTCCGCTATTCCGACACGCTGATGGAGCGGTATATTTACACGGCGCAGCGCCTGAGCGACGGCACGGTGCTTCGCCTTTCCGCGGCGCAGAACACGGTGCCCCATCTGGTGCTGGGGGTGGTGAAGCCGATCATTCTGGTCATCGGTATTGCCGTCGCCCTGTCGGCGCTTCTTGCCGGGCAGCTGACGAAAAACATTGTCGCGCCTCTAAACGAGCTGAACCTGGAGGACCCCCTTTCCAACCGGGAATACGTCGAAATTCAGCCCCTTCTGCGGCGGCTGGACTCCCAGCAGGTTCAGCTTCGGGCGCAGTCTCAGGAGCTGCGGCAGAAGCAGAAGGAATTCAACGCCGTCACCCGCTCCTTAAGCGAGGGTCTGGTGCTGATGAACAGCAGCGGCACGGTGCTGAGCATCAACCCCGCCGCCACGCGGCTGCTGGAAATCACCCCCAACTGCTTAGGTGCGGATTTTGGCGTCGCCAACCGGAACGCGGCCATTTCCGCCCTGGTGGAAAAAGCCCTCACCGGGGAAAAGACGGAGGAAAATGTCGCCCTGACCGGTGGGGAATATCTCGCCGCCGCCAGCCCGGTCAGATCCGACGGGGCGGTTTTCGGCGTGGTGCTGCTGCTGTTTGACGTGACCCAGAAGCAGAAGGCGGAAGCCCTCCGCCGGGAATTTACCGCCAACGTTTCCCATGAGCTGAAAACCCCGCTCCATGCCATTTCCGGCTACGCCGAGCTGATGAAGGACGGGCTGGTTCCTCCGGAGGACACCCGGCACTTTGCGGAGAAAATCTACAGCGAAGCCCAGCGCATGATCGATCTGGTGGAGGATACCCTGCGCCTGTCCCGGCTGGACGAGGGCGCGGCGGACATGCAGTGGGCGCCCATCGACCTGTACGAAACGGCGAAATCCGCCATGCAGGAGCTGACCGCCCCGGCGGAGCTGAAAAACGTCAGCATTCAGCTGGAAGGGACGAAAACCGTGATTCAGGGGATTCCCCAGCTGGTTTCCGGGATCGTGTTCAACCTCATGGACAACGCCGTCAAGTACAATAAGGACGGCGGGCTGGTCATTGTGCGGCTTGGGGAAGAAAAGGGGCAGGCCGTTCTGACGGTGACAGACACCGGCATCGGCATCAGCCCGGAGCATCAGGAGCGGGTATTCGAGCGGTTTTACCGGGTGGACAAGAGCCACTCCAAGGAGATCGGCGGCACCGGTCTGGGACTGTCCATCGTCAAGCACGCGGCGCTGATCCTGGGCGCGGCGATTGAATTGGACAGCACCGTCGGCAAGGGGACGATCGTCACGGTGCGGTTCCCCATGGAAAAAAAGTAGAACGAAGGGAGGGGCGCAGCCCCTCCCATATTTTCTGCCGGATTTACGCAGATTTTACATTTTTCTGATAATGGATTTGACCTTGTGCTGATAAAATTGAAATATCAAAAGATACGAGAGGCTGGATTCTATGGATATTTTCAACGTTCTGACCATGATCGGCGGGCTGTGCTTGTTCCTGTTCGGCATGAACCTGATGGGAGACGCGCTGGAACGGCGGGCGGGTTCCTCATTGCGGGTGCTTCTGGGGAAGCTCACCACCAACCGGATGCTGGGCTTCCTGACGGGTCTGGCCGTCACGGGCGTCATTCAGTCCTCCTCTGCTACCACGGTCATGGTGGTCGGCTTTGTCAACTCCGGGCTTCTGACGCTGGGACAGGCCATCAACGTCATCATGGGCGCGAATGTTGGCACCACCGTCACCGCCTGGATTCTGAGCCTCAGCGGCATTGAAAGCGGGAACGTCTTCGTCCGGCTGCTGAAGCCCAGCTCTTTTACCCCCATTCTTGCGCTGGTGGGCATTGTGTACTACATGTTCATGAAGGACGGCAAGAAGAAGGACACCGGCATGATCTTTCTGGGGTTTGCGACCCTGATGTTCGGCATGGAGACCATGTCCGGCGCGGTCAGCAGCCTGAAAAATGTGCCGGAATTCCAGCAGATGTTCCTGATGTTCACGAACCCTGTTCTGGGCGTTCTCGTGGGCGCGGTGCTCACCGGAATCATCCAGTCCTCGTCGGCCTCCGTGGGCATTTTGCAGGCCCTGTCCTCCACCGGCTCCGTGACCTATGCCGCCGCCATCCCCATTATCATGGGTCAGAACATCGGCACCTGCGTCACCGCGCTGCTGTCCAGCGTGGGCACCACCAAAAACGCCCGGCGGGCGGCGGTGGTGCATCTGATGTTCAACATCATCGGCACCATTGTGTGCCTGACCCTCTTTGTGCTGGCGGACGCCCTGTTCTCCCCTGCCATTCTGGGAGAAAGCGCTTCTTATCTGGGCATCGCCATCTGCCACACGGTCTTCAACGTCATCTGCACCACCCTGATGCTGCCCGCCGCCGGGCTGCTGGAAAAACTGGTGTGCAGAATCGTCCCCGACGGGAAGCAGCCGGAGGCGGTCTGCGAGCTGGACGAGCGTCTGCTGGCCACCCCCTCCATCGCCTTGGAGCGCTGCCGTGTGGTCACCAATGAAATGGCGGACGTGGCTGCCATGACCCTGCGGGATGCCGCCGCCGCCCTCCAGAACTACACGCCGGAGCTTGCGCAGGCTGTGCGGGAGGGGGAGAGCAAAACCGACCATTATGAGGATATCCTGGGCACCTATCTTGTCAAGCTCAGCGCCCTGAAGATCAGCGAAAACGACAGCAGCGAGGCCGCCATGCTGCTCAAAGCCCTCAGCGATTTTGAGCGCATCGGCGACCACGCCCTGAATCTGGTGGAGTCCGCCGAGGAACTGAAAAGCAAGAATCTGGCGCTGTCCGACGCCGCCCGCCATGAGCTGAACGTTCTGCTGCGGGCTGTGGAGGAAATCGTGGACATGACCTTTCAGGCGTTCCGGGACGACGATCTGGAAAAAGCCTACCGGGTGGAGCCGCTGGAACAGGTCATTGACGATCTGAAGGAGAAAATGCGCATCCACCACATTCTGCGGATGCAGCAGGGCAGCTGCAGCATCGAGTCCGGGTTCGTCTGGTCGGATCTGCTGACCGCGCTGGAACGGGTGGGCGACCACTGCTCCAACATCGCCGGGTGCATCATCGACCTGCACCACCACAACATGAACACCCACGAGGCCATCCGCTCCGCCCGGATGGAAAACGAGAATTTTGACGATGAATACAGGGCGTATGCGGTGAAATACAGTCTAAAGTAAGCAGAAAAGTGTGAAAAGCGCCCGGCAGGAATCTATTTCCTGCCGGGCGCTGCGTTATTTCTTCCACTTTTCGATCAGACTGACAATCTGTCCCGTAAGCTTGGCGTTGTCCTTGTTGGTGTTCCCGCGGCGGGTCTTGACCAGCGCGAGGAGCGCTTCCGCCGCCGCGACCATGTCCTCGTAAATCTGCTTCGCCCGCTGGGTACCCTTGAAGACGGCCGCCCGGTCGATCTTCACGCCCTCGGTGTAGGTCGTGAGCTTGCCGGTGATCAGGTCGTATTCCGTGCCGCTGTAGGGGGTGTCGGCATGGTAGCCCATGGACTTCAGGGTCGCGCAGAAGGCTTTGCAGCTGCTGTCATCGCCGTGGTTCACAAACACCATCTTGGGCTTTTCCCGGAAGCCTGCCAGCCAGTTCAGCAGTCCCTCTTTGTCCGCATGGCCGGAGGTTCCGTGAAGCATGGCGATCTCCGCATTCACCGCGATGTCCTCGCCGAAGAGCTTCACGGACTTCGCGCCGTTTTCCAGCTTCCAGCCGAGAGACCCCTCCGCCTGATAGCCCACGAACAGGATGACGCTTTCCTTGCGCCACAGGTTGTGTTTCAGATGGTGGCGGATTCTGCCCGCCTCGCACATGCCGCTGGCGGAGAGAATGACCTTGGGCTGGGGATCGGTGTTGATGAGCTTGGATTCGTCGGAGGAAACGGACAGCTTCAATCCGTCAAACCAGATGGGGTTGACGCCCTGTTTCAGAATGGCCCGGGTCTCGTCGTCAAAGTCCGCGGGGTCGCATTGCAGGAAAATTCCTGTCGCTTCTACGGCCAGCGGGGAGTCCACGTACACCGGGAAATGGTCGTGTCCCGTCACCAGACCCCGCTGCTTGATCTCCCGGATGGCGTAGAGCATTTCCTGCGTCCGCCCCACGGCAAAGGCGGGGATGACCAGATTGCCGCCCCGATCCAGCGCCCGCTGGATGCAGGCGGCCAGCTCGCCCACCACGTCGCCCCGCTCCTTGGGATGCAGGCGGTCGCCGTAGGTGGATTCGATGACCAGATATTCCGTCTCCGCAACAGGCTGGGGGTCGCGGAGCAGGGGCTGATTGACGTTGCCCACGTCGCCGCTGAACACGATCTTCCGGGTCTGCTGCCCCTCCGTCAGCCACATTTCGATGGCGGCGGAACCCAGCAGATGGCCGATGTCCGTCATGCGGATGATAATGCCCTCCGCGGCCTGAACGGCGGCGTTATACTGGCAGGGGCGGAGCAGCCGGAGAGCCGCCGCCGCGTCGTTGGTGTCGTATACCGGCTCCACGGCCCGTTCCCCGGCGCGCTCGGCCTTGCGGGTGCGCCACTGGGCTTCCGACTCCTGAATGTGCGCCGAGTCCATGAGCATGATGCGGCAAAGATTGCAGGTGGCCTCCGTGGCGTAGATCTGCCCCCGGAACCCGTCCTTGCACAGCTTGGGGAGCATACCGGAATGGTCGATATGGGCGTGGGTCAGGAACACCGCTTCGATGGCATTCGCCGGGACGGACAGCGGGACATTCTGGAAAATGTCCTCCCCCTGCTCCATACCGCAGTCCACCAGATAGTACCGGCCGTTCACTTCCAGCAGCGTACAGCTGCCGGTGACCTCATGGGTCGCGCCGATGAATTGAACTTTCATGTCTGCACCTCCAGGATTCACGTCTGAACATACTATACCACAATTCGCCGCCCAGCGCAAGGTTCTGACATTTTTGGATACACAAACACGCCCGACTCTTTGCAGAATCGGGCGTGTTTTGGGGCTTAATACTCGGTGGGCTTGATGTGCCAGATCTCCTCGGCGTACTGACGGATGGTGCGGTCGGAAGAGAACTTGGCGGCGGAGGCCACGTTCATCAGGCACTTGCGGCCGAAGGCAATGCGGTCGGCATAGTCCCGGTTGGCCTGGAGCTTGGCGCCCAGATAGGAAGCGTAGTCCAGCAGCAGGAAGTAATGGTCGGCCTGATGCCAGTCGGTGCCGTCCAGCAGAGAATGGAACAGCTCCTTCTGGGCGTCGTCCGTGGGAACGGTGCCGTCCACCAGGGTGTTGATGGCGCGGCGCAGGTCGGCGTTGGAGTCGTAAATGCTCCGGGCGTGGTAGGTGGGCTTCACGGCATTGATCTCATCCACGGTGTGGCCGAAGATATATTCGTTCTCCCGGCCGGCCTCCTGAGCAATCTCCACATTGGCGCCGTCCAGCGTACCCAGCGTTACGGCGCCGTTGAGCATCAGCTTCATGTTGCCGGTGCCGGAGGCTTCCGTACCGGCAGGGGAGATCTGCTCGGAAATGTCGGCGGCGGGGATGATATGCTCGGCGTAGGAGCAGTTGTAGTTCTGAACGAATACCACTTTCAGCTTGTCGGCCACGGCGGGGTCGCTGTTGATCATCTTCGCGACCCGGTTGATATAGCGGATGATGGCCTTGGCACGGGCGTAGCCGGGGGCGGACTTGGCGCCAAAGAGGTAAACCGTGGGATGGAAGTCCGGCAGACGGCCTTCCTTCAGCCGGAAGTAGATGTCCACGATGGACAGAATGTTCATCAGCTGGCGCTTATACTCGTGCAGACGCTTGACCTGCACGTCGAAGATGAAGTCGGGGTTCAGCGTCACGCCCTCGTGCTTGGCGATGACGGCGCACAGCTGCTCCTTCTTCAGGTGCTTGATGTCGTTGAATTCCACCACGGTCTCGTCGTAAATCTGATTTTTCAGCTCGCCGATGAGGTCGAGGTTTTTCAGGAAGTCGCCGCCCACCTTTTCCCGCAGCATGGCGGTCAGTTCAGGGTTGCACAGACCCAGCCAGCGGCGGGGGGTGATGCCGTTGGTCTTGTTCTGGAACCGCTCGGGGAAGGCGTAGTACCAGTCCTTGAAGCAGTCGTTCTTCAGAATCTGGGTGTGGATCTCCGCCACGCCGTTGATATAGGAGCCGACGTAAATGGACAGGTTCGCCATGTGGGCGGTGTTGTCTTTCACGATGAACAGATCCGGATGCTCCCACTTGAGCTTCTGGTCAATGCGGCAGATGATGTCCACGATCTCGGGAACCACGCTGCGCATCAGATCCAGCGGCCACTTTTCCAAGGCTTCGCCCATGACGGTGTGGTTGGTGTAGGAGAAGGTCTTCTGGGCGACGTTGAAGGCCTCGTCAAAGCGCATGCCCTCCGCCATCAGCAGACGGATCAGCTCGGGGATGGACATGGCGGGATGGGTGTCGTTGAGCTGCACCGCGTAGAACTCGGCAAAGCGGCTCAGATCATCGCCATGGGCAATTTTGAAGGTGCGCAGCATATCCTGCAGGGACGCAGACGACAGCACATACTGCTGCTTGATGCGCAGGCGCTTGCCCTCCCATGTGGAGTCGTTGGGGTACAGGACGCGGGTGATGTCCTCGGCCTTGTTCTTGGCGTCCAGCGCCCGCAGATAGTCCTGATTGTTGAAGGCGTTGAAGTCCAGCTCCTCCTCGGCCTCGCACTGCCACAGGCGCAGTGTGCCCACATTCTCGGTGCCGTAGCCGATGACGGGAACGTCGTAGGGAACGGCCAGAACGGTATGGTCGGGGAACTTGACTTTCACGGTGTGGTTATAGCGGCGGAAGGACCAGGGGTCGCCGAACTTTGTCCAGTCGTCGGCGTTCTCCACCTGACTGCCGTCGGCGTCAAAGCTCTGCTTGAACAGACCGAACTTGTAGCGCAGGCCGTAGCCGGACAGGGGAATATCGGTGGAAGCAGCGCTGTCCAGGAAGCAGGCCGCCAGACGGCCAAGGCCGCCGTTGCCCAGAGCGTCGTCCTCGATGTCCTCGAGAATCGCCAGGTCAACCCCGTGCTCGGCAAACAGCTCCTTCATCTCGTCCAGGATGCCCAGGTTGAACAGGTTGGAATACACCAGACGGCCGATCAGGTACTCGGCGGAGATGTAGTAGGCCTTGCGATTGGGCATACGGGTCTTCTTGGAATGGCTCCAATCGTCGGAAATGGCCATCATAACAGCCTGACCCAGCGCTTCATGCAGCTCCTGAGGGGTCGCCTCCTGCAAAGAAACGTCGTAGGTGTACTTGAGCTGTGCCTCCGTCCATTTCAGGATGTTCAGACAGTTGTTGTTCATGTTAGCTCTCCATTCTTAAAGCGGGTGCGCCGCCGTGGCTTTTTGATACGGTTCCTTCAAGACAGACTTTTGATAGTATATCATATTCCGATCAGCATGTCCAGTTGAAACCGCCCCGAAAACGGCAAACAGGAAACTTTTTGCCGGTATCCGTCTGAGCGTGGGTTCTCCGGAGGAAATCCGGGGGAAGGCGCCCCTGCGGCAGCGGAAGACGGCAGTTTCGGAAAGTTGAAACGTTTCCAATTCTTGCAGATTCCCTTTTAGAATAATACCATTTTCCCATTTTGTCAAGTAAAACCGGATGAAAACCGGATGAATATTTTTCCCGGGTTCCCCGGGTTCTATGTTTTACTGCGCCGCTATCCCCTGCCCACCCCCGGCGGACGGAAATGCCCCGAACAATGTTAAAGGCGCGTTCACATTTCGTCTATTTACTTTTCCCCGGAAGAATGGTATAATAAAAAGCCATAGCGGAAAGGAGGCGGTTGTTTGAGCCGGTTTTTGGATGAATTAAAGGACTTCTGGAAAAAAGGCGACATATTTCTGCTGATCCTGTGCCTGATCGTGTCCGGTTTTGGCTGCGTTTTCATTGCCAGCGCCACTTCCGCCGACAAGTTTGGCGGCAATCTCAAATATATTATCATTCAGCTGGCGGCTACCGGTCTGGGCGTCATGATGTACGCGCTGGTGTCCTCCGTCGATCTGGACTTTCTTTCGGAACACCGGATGGTGATGGTGGTTTTCAACTGCGCGCTGCTTCTCATGCTGATAAGCCCTTTGGGAACCGACCACGACTCCGGCAACCGAAGCTGGATCGACCTGGGCTTCATCAGTGTTCAGCCCGCCGAGATCTGTAAGATCACCTATGTCGTTATTATGGCGTCGGTCATGTCGGCGCACCAGAACCGAATATCCAGCCTGCCGTCTATTATGCACATGTGCCTTCATCTGGGACTGCTGGTGGGACTGAACATGGTGCTGTCCGGCGACGCGGGCGTTTCCCTGATCTTCGTGTTTATCTTCATCGGCATGGCCTTCGGCGGCGGCGTCAGCCTGTGGTGGTTCGTCCTGGCCATCGGCCTGATCGTGGCGGCGTTCCCGATCCTGTGGCAGTTCCTGGGCGAATACCAGCAGAACCGGTTTCTGATTCTGGTTGACGACACCATCGACCCCATGGGCATCAACGAGCGCTACCACTCCATGATGAACCTGCGTTCCCTCACCGGCGGCGGCCTGACGGGACAGGGACTGTTCAACGGCAACCGTACCCAGAGCGGCAGCCTGTTCGCCCAGCACACGGACTATATTTTCTCGTCCATGGGCGAGGAGCTGGGCTTCGTGGGGTGCCTTGCGATCATGATTATGGAAATGGCCATCATCGCCCGGTGCATCTATGTGGGTATGCACTGCCAGGACTATATGCGACGGCTGGTATGCTACGGTGCCGCGTCCGCGCTGATGTTCCAGGTGATGATCAACACCGGCATGTGCATCGGCGTTATGCCCGTTATCGGCCTGACCCTCCCGCTGATCAGCTACGGCGGCTCCTCGGTGGTTTCGATCTACGCCATGCTCGGTCTTGTTTCCGGCGCCCACGCGCGGCCGCAAAGCCTGAGCCATGAACGATACGTGCAGCCATATCGGTAGCTTTTCCGCGCCCCACCTTTTTCAAGGTGGGGCGCAAAAAGAAAAAAGAAATTCCGAAAAAGTGGTTGACTTTCCGGAAAAACGTGGTATAATAATCCCTGCTTCGGTATGGAGGCATAGCTCAGCTGGTTAGAGCGCATGCTTCACACGCATGAGGTCACAGGTTCGAGTCCTGTTGTCTCCACCAGGTATAATATAGAGGATTTGTGTAACGGTAGCACACCGGACTCTGACTCCGTTTGCGGGGGTTCGAATCCCTCATCCTCTGCCAAACCCACTGTAGTCGTAAGATTACAGTGGGTTTTTTGCATCAAGGGCGCTCCGCTTTCATCGGAGCGCCCTTGATGCTTCATTTGATTGCCGCGCTGTTGTTCAGCAGCAGCGTGCTGTAGAGAAACAGCACGTCCTGGCCGTGGAAGTCCAGAAACTGCCCCAGATAGTCGCTTCGGACGTACCGAAGGTCTACCAGTGTCACTCTGGCGTAGTCGTTTACCAGCAGCGGAACCATGCTGCTTCCGAAGGAATCCCGGAATACAATCAGCTCCCGGTCAGTGGCCGCGTTGGGGTTCTCAATGGTCAGCAGACTCCGGGCGCCGGAAAGATACACGTCGTACAGGTCCTTGCTGCTTAGCTTGGTCATGTCGTAGACAGCGGTGGTTTCTCCCGTTTCGTAGTCGTACACCCGGCAGTCGTCCAGCAGGTCGCTTTTCAGCAGGTACATGGTATCCGGCTGCATGGGCAGCGCTGCCTGACCGTAGTACACGCCGTAGAAGGGCTTGTCCACCGGGGTGACGGTGTAATTCTCCTGCCGGGGAGAGGGCACCCCCAGTGCCTGACACAGCGTCTGCGCCGCCGGGAGCAGCCGCTCCTGCCGCCAATGGGTGTCGGTGCGGTAATAGTCCTGAATGGACAGGCTGTCTGTCAGGCGGATGGGAGACGCCCAGGGCATTCCGTCCTCCACCATGGTAAAGAGCCGATCATAGTCCATGGACAGCTGCCCGGCGGACTGCGCCAGATAGTAGCCCTTGTCCGGGACGATGGCAAGGTAAATTCTGGAATCGGTGGAGGAAAGATAGGTTTCGTATACGCTGCTGAACCGCTCCAGCGCGTGGTTGACCGAGGCTTCGCTCAGGGGATATTCCTGTGCCGCAGCATAGCCTTGGAAGATATAAATGCCGCTTTTGTCGCTTTGCCGCAGGACGAAGCGGTGGAACAGGGATTTCGCCTCGCGGAAAGTATCCCGCAGGGGGAACTGATCCAGACTGGCGTCCTCAAAATCCGTCATGAAGCTGCCGTCCAGCAGCGTCTTTGTCTGAATGGCAGGCTTCTGTGCCAGCTGGCGGCGCTCCGCGACGGAAATGTCCCGGCTGGGCGCCAGCCACGCCCACACAGCCAGCACCGCCCAGACGGCCGCCACGGTGATGGCGCAAATTCGATTTTTCATACTGCAGCCCCCTTAAAACCGGAAATACAGGAACGGGCTGAAGGAGCCATCCACCAGATAGGCCGTGCAGACGATCAGCAGCGCCAGCATTGCCGCGGCTTCCAGCACGACGCCCGCCTTCGTTCCGTCAATGCGCCGCGCCGCGTTTTTCACCACTGGCGTGGAGCCGAGAATACCCAGCACGAACAGGACGGCATAGCTTTTCAGGTAGTACAGCGTTTCGGCGGAGGTCAGGCTCAGGCTGCCGAAGCCGAACAGTCCGGCAAAGTCCTGCCCCGCCTGCGCAAGACTGTCCGCGTTGAACAGGACGAAACTGAGGACTACCGCCAGCAGCACATAGCCATGGCGCAGGACGCCCGGCAGCCTTTGCAGGACGGGAATCCACTTTTCCGCCAGCAGAAGCGCGGCAAACAGCAGCCCCCACAGCACAAAATTCCACGCCGCGCCGTGCCACAGTCCCGTAAGCATCCACACGGTGAGGATGTTCAGAACCCACCGCCAGCGGCTGACCCGGCTGCCGCCCATGGGGATATACACATAGTCCCGGAACCAGCTGCCAAGGCTGATATGCCACCGACGCCAGAACTCCGTGACGCTTCTGGAGAGGTAGGGGTAGTTGAAATTCTCCACAAAATGGAACCCCAACACCCGCCCCAGGCCGATGGCCATGTCGGAATAGCCGGAAAAATCGAAGTAAATGTTCAGGGCAAAGGCCACGGCGTACATCCAGTAAAACAGGACGGATTTTTCGCCGCTCTGTCGGAACAGCCGGATCAGCAGTGCAAAGTTATCCGCAAGGATGACCTTTTTCCCCAGTCCTACCAGAAACCGCCGCAGACCCACCGCCGCGTTTTCCCAGCTGTGCTCCCGGTGCTCCAGCTCCCGTGCGATGTCCGCATAGCGGACGATGGGGCCTGCAATCAGCTGGGGGAACAGGGCGACATACGCGCCGAAGTTGATGAGGTTCTTCTGTGCCGGGACGCTGCCGCGGTAGACGTCGATGGTGTAGCTCAGGCACTGGAAGGTGTAAAAGCTGATGCCGACGGGTAGCGCAAGATGAAGCAGCGGAATTTTCAGGCCGGTGACGGCGTTCAGACTGCCGATGAAGAAGTCCGCGTACTTGAAAACCCCCAGCAGCCCCACGCTGATGACGATGGACGCCAGCAGCCAGCGCTTTTTCCGGTTCCGGGAGCGTTCGATGCCCAGGCCGCAGACGTAGCACAGCAGGATGGTGAACACCATCAGGGGCAGCAGCCGCAGCTCCCCCCAGCCGTAAAAAATCAGACTGGCAAGGAGCAGAACGGCGTTTTTCCCCTTCCGGGGCGTGAGAAAATACACCGCCAGCACCGCCGGGAGGAAATAATATAGGAAGGGAATGCTTGAAAAAACCATAGGCGTGTTCGCTCCTGAGAACTCTTATAAAAATGGCAGCGATGGAATCGCTGCCATTTTGGAAACCTTAAATCACAAATTCGGGTTCGCCGACGACCTTGCCGAACGCGTCCACAAAGGACTGGGCGGTGAGGTCGTAGCTGGTGTCCAGCATAATGAGCATCACCACGTCACGGTAGCCGGTGACCAGCATGTCGTCCGCTTCCACGCAGACCCACTTGCGGGGGTTGATGCCGGACTTCATGGCTTCGGCGACGGACTTGATGTCCTCACCCGGCGCGACCCGCACCATGACCATGGAAAAGGCGATGGAGCCGATCATCGGCTCGAACACTGCGGCCTCCGTCAGTACGCCGGCGTTATCCAGACCGGTGCTGCTCTTGATGGCCCACTGCCCTTCCTCGCTGGTGTCGGTGAGGTCGATGGTCTCAACGCCGCCGTCGAACTCCACCGGCTGCTGGGCAACGATTTCGTTCAGCAGCTCCTCCATGGTTCCCTCCACCTGATCGGGGGAGGTGGTTTCCGTGGGCTTGGATCCGGCACAGCCGGAAAGCAGGGACAGCGCCATGGCTGCCGCCAGAATTGCAGTTAAAAATCTTTTCATGTTTCATTTCCTCCTGAAATTATTTCGGGTAAATCGTCTCTTCCAATAAGCATGCCCCAAAAACAGCAGGAGCATACCGGCGGCCGCGCCGCAGCTGTCAATGCACACGTCCCGGATGCCGGGGCTGCGGCCGGGGATGAAGGCCTGGATGGTCTCGTCGATGCAGGCAGCGGCCACGCCCAGCGCGAACGCCGGAAGCCGCTTTTTCCCCAGCATCCCGAACAGCCACCCAAGCAGCAGTCCCAACGCGCCAAATTCGGCAAAATGGGCGCACTTTCGCAGCAGGCCGTCGCCGCCGGAGGGAACCGCTTCGCCGGGGGTGAACACGCCGTCCAGCAGCGCCTTCAGCGTGCCGCTGATCTGTCCGGAGACTTCCGCCGGGAGCAGGGAATTGCCCCAGATAAAGACCAGATTGCAAAGCAGAAGCACAGTACACAGCGTCATGCGGCGCTTTGTGCGCTTCACGCCAGAACCCCCAGATGCTCCAGCAGAATCTTCACGCCCAGCAGAATCAGAATGACGCCGCCGGCAAACTCGGCCTTTTTCTCATACCGGCTGCCGAACACGTTGCCGATCTTCACGCCCAGAGCGGACAGCAGGCAGGTGCAGATACCGATAAACGCCGCCGCCAGCCAGATGTTCACGCTGCCGACCATGGCAAGGGAAATGCCGACGGCCAGCGCGTCTATGGAAGTCGCCACGGCCATGAGAAACATGGTCCTGACGGACAGGTCGGCGTCCTTTTCCGGGTCGTCGCCGGATTCGTCTCCCTTCTCCAGCGCTTCCTTCAGCATGTTGATGCCGATGATGACCAGCAGACCGAAGGCAACCCAGTGGTCGAACGCTTCAATGGCTTCGGCAAACAGCGAGCCAAGGAAAAAGCCGGTCACGGGCATCAGCGCCTGAAAGCCGCCGAACCAGAGGCCGCAGGTCGCCTCCGCCTTCAGCGTTGCCTTTTTCATGGCAAGACCCTTGCATACGGATACCGCAAAGGCGTCCATACTCAGCCCCACCGCCAGCAAGAACAGTTCTCCGATTCCCATAAAAAATCCTCCGTACCGAATACATGTCAGCACAGAAGACGCGAAGAGACTGTGCCGGCCTGCAAAAGTCTCGTCATTTCAGGCTGAACCGGGGCCTCACCAGTATGTCGATTCAGTCCCGCGTTGTGCGCCGACTACTCCCTCTTCACGGCGCATTATAACAAAGATTCCTCCGCTCGTCAAGGCGAAGCGGAGGAATACACAGTTATTTTACAAATGGCTCATCGCCCATTCCACGACCAGCACCGCGGCGCTGCTGCTGAGGGCGACCACGATCAGACTCTTGCCCCGGTAGGCCAGAATCACCGCTACCACCAGCGCCGCCGCGCCGCTTAAGATAGAAGCGGTGCTGCTGAGGATGGAGGGGAACGTCATGGCCGTCAGGCAGCAATAGGGAACGTAGTACAAAAACGAGCGCAAAAAACGGCTCTTAATGGGCTTGCGGAAGATCGTCATGGGCAGGACGCGGATGAGGTAGGTCGTCAGCGCCATGGCGAGGATGTACAGATAAATGTTCATGCCGCTTCCCTCTCTTCCTTCACCGGGAACAGCGCGGCGCAGATGGCGGCGGCTGCCACGGTGCAGACCACGATGGACAGTCCCGGGGAAACGGTTTTCAGCCTCGGCGTCCAGGAAAACAGGCTGCTGAAGATCAGCGCCAGCACCACCGCGACAAAAATGTCCCGGTTCTTCTTCGCGGGGGGCACCACGATGGCGATGAACATGCCGTAGAGCATGACCCCCAGCGCCGTCCGGATGGAGAGCGGCAAAATCGACCCGGCCAGTGCGCCGCACAGCGTCCCCAGCGTCCAGCCGATAAAGGGCAGCGTCCCCAGCCCCAGCAGGAACGGCACCGTCAGGGGTGCTTCCCGCGCCATGGCGAGGGCGAAAATTTCATCCGTATTGAAAAACGCGATCAGAAGCCGGGGCAGCAGGCCGATCTTCTTGCCCATCCGCTGGCTCAGCGCCAGACTCATCAGGGCGTAGCGGCTGTTGATGACCAGCTGCGTCAGCACCATTTCCCACAGCGTGGCGGCGGCGACGATGAGGGTCAGCCCCGCGAACTGCCCCGCGCTGGTCAGATTCGTGGCGGAGATCAGCACCGCGTCCAGCGTTTTCAAGCCCTGCGACACGGCCATAGCACCGAAGCCGAAGCTCACCGAAAAATATCCCATCCCCACAGGCAATCCACGGTTGACGCCCACGCGGTATTCATTGTTGTTCATAAATAACACTTCTCTATGTCTCTTTTTTCCGGCAAACGCCGCCGGATGGTCAGCGGACGCCCTGATATTCCATCAGCTCCAGAACGTCCTGTCCCCGTTTGGTCAGCGCCATGCTGCCCCGGACGGGACTGGCGTCATAGGCGGGGGTATGGTAATCTTTCAGGGGCTTGTCATAGTCAAGGGAAATCAGACCCTTTTTTTCCAGACATTGCAGCAGAAGCTCTTTTCCCGCTTCCTCCGGGAAAACCGGCGCTTCCTTTTCCTGAATCACCGGCAGAAAGGCGCACTCTCCCAGCCGGTGCAGAAAGCTGATCTCTTCTTCCGTAAGCTCCAGCTCCAGACCGCACCCGGAACAGCCGCCGCTGCATCCGCCGCAGGATTCACATTTGCCCATATTCGGTGTCCTCCTTTTTCTTTCAGGGTATCATAGCAGATGGGCGGCAAAATGTCAAATTGTCCGCACGCTCGACGCGCCCCTTGCGCTTTTTTCAAAATTAGGGTATACTATAGGCACAGAAAAATACCAAGGAGGAATTGTTATGTCCGTCATGCACATTACGAAGGCCAACTACGACGAGCTGGTGAAAAACAGCGATAAGCCCGTGCTGCTGGATTTCTGGGCGCCATGGTGCGGCCCGTGCCGGATGGTCGGCCCCATTGTGGAGGAGATCGCTCAGGAGCGGGAGGATATCGCCGTGGGCAAGATCAACGTGGACGAGGAAGTGGAGCTTGCCATGGAATTCGGCGTCGCCAGCATCCCCACGCTGGTGGTCGTGGAACACGGCGAGGTCATGAACAAGGCCATCGGCTACATGCCGAAGGCAGAGATCGAGGAACTGCTGGGCTGACACGGCAGACCCCATAGGAACGTTCAGGCGGCGCTTTTAAGCGCCGCCTGAATTTTTTACTTTTTGTGCTGGTAATAGTACTGCTTGATGGCTTGGAACGACTCGTCGCTGATGACGTGCTCGATCCGGCACGCGTCGTCGGTGGCGGTCTTTTCGTCCACACCCAGACGGATCAGCAGCTCCGAGAGCACCGTGTGGCGCTCGTAGATGGTTTCCGCCAGCTTTTTCCCGGAATCCGTCAGCGTGATCGCGCCGTCTTTTTCCATGAGGATATACCCGCCCTCGCGGAGAATGCCCATCGCGCGGGAAACGCTGGGCTTGGAATACCCCAGATATTCGCTGACGTCAATGGAGCGGACATACCCGCTTTTCTTCGCCAAAACCAGTATAGCCTCAAGATACATTTCACCCGATTCCCGTACAGTCATTCGGCTCATCTCCTTTTTATAAGGATATCACACTTTCCCACCGAATGCAAGCAGCGGATTTCCGGGAAAAAGGAAAGTTTCTGCTAGGGCCTATCTGATACTGAACTCCAATTAAAATCTTTAGGGCAATACCGCACAGAAAAAGGTGCCAAATACTGCCGAGTGTGATATAATAAACTTATGGATAAACAGATGACAATTTCCGCATTCAG
>ERZ773208.157-NODE-157-length-66713-cov-7.256923_pt1 | contig 66713 bp, 48 predicted proteins | sample MGYA00581006_ERZ773208 | MGnify/ENA primary metagenome ERZ773208 (study PRJEB29015, sample SAMEA2737793) | human gut metagenome | biome: human gut; feature: human-associated habitat; material: faeces | place: China | collected 2012 ... | reverse complement strand
AAATTCCTCTCGAAAATTTTGTTTTGGGGCTTGACTTTTAATAGTTAGTCTTTCTGTGCCTGGTTTGCCCCTATCCTACACCCCGGATGTTGCAAAGTTGTCACACGGAGCGGGTGTTTTGGAGATTTTTGCAATTTTTTTGCGGGAAGTGGGCGCGGGGCGTCGGGGACGCCGCCCCCTACGGGCGGGCAGTAAAGTGGATGCCTGCCCGCGGCGGGATGAGGGCATCCCGCCCTACGAATGACATAAAGTGAGTGCGTAGGGCGGCATGCCCTCATGCCGCCGCCACTCGCCGCCTGCAAAAAGGGGAGAGCACCGTCTCCGGCACTCTCCCCATGCGTTTGTTTAAAATTCTTTTGGTTCTTTTCTTCTAAGAAAAGAACACCCGTGTCCCCGAAAAATCAGAACTCGTGCTTCTCCATCAGCTTGCGGCCCATCAGGACGCCCATGACGGAGGCCATCATCAGGCCACGGGTCCAGCCGGAGGAATCGCCCAGGCAGTGCAGACCCGCGATGTTCGTCTCCAGATCGGTGTCCATCTTGACCTTGTTGGAGTAGAACTTCAGCTCAGGGCTGTACAGCAGCGTTTCGGGGCTGGCAAAGCCGGGCACGACCTCGTCCATCATCTTGATGAACTCGATGATGTTGACCATGGCGCGGTAGGGCATGGCGGCGGTGATGTCACCGGCCACGGCGTCCTTCAGCGTCGGGCGGACGTTCGTGCGGGCCAGCTCGTTGGCCCAAGTGCGCTTGCCGTCCAGAATATCGCCGTAGCGCTGCACCAGAATGTGGCCCGCGCCCAGCATGTTCGTCAGCTCACCGACCTTTTGCGCGTAGGCGATGGGCTGGTTGAACGGCTCGGTGAAGTTGTGGCTGACCAGAATGGCCAGGTTCGTGTTGTTGCTCTTTTTCTCCTTGAAGCTGTGGCCGTTGACGACGGCCAGATCGTTGTCGTAGTTCTCCTGCGCAACGAAGCCGCCGGGGTTCTGGCAGAAGGTGCGCACCTTGTTGCGCCACGGGGCCGGGTAGCCGATCAGCTTGCCCTCATACAGGACCTTGTTGATCTTCTCCATGATCTCGTTGCGGCACTCAACACGGACGCCGATGTCAACGGTGCCGGGCTTGTGGGCAATGTTGTGCTCGGCGCAGATCTTTTCCAGCCAGTCCGCACCGCGGCGGCCCGTGGCAATAACGACCTGCTTGGCGTAGACGTCGCGGACGCCGTCCTTCTCGCGCAGGCGGACGCCCTTGCAGACGGAATCCTCGAGGATGATGTTCTCGCACTCGGTACTGAACAGCATCTCAACACCGGCGTCGGCCAGATAGTTCTGGATGTTCAGGTAGAGCTGCTGGGCCTTCTCGGTGCCCAGATGGCGGATGGGGCAGTCAACGAGCTGCAGACCCGCCTGAATGGCGCGCTTGCGGATGTCCTTGATGTCGGGACCCTCGTAGATGCCCTCGACCTTCGGGTCGGCGCCAAACTCGAGGTAAATTTTATCGGTGTAGTCAATAAGCTCCTGCGCGAAATCCTCGCCGATCAGGTCGGGAAGCTCGCCGCCGACCTGATAGGACAGGGACAGCTTGCCGTCCGAGAATGCGCCCGCGCCGGAAAAGCCGGTGGTGATGGCACAGGTCGGCTTGCAGTTTACGCAGACGCCGGTTTTATCCTTGGGGCAGTGGCGCTTTTCCACAGGCTTGCCCTTTTCGACGAGCAAAATTTTGTGGGGGGTGCTGCTCTTGCGCAGCAGCTCCAGCGCGGTGAAAATGCCGGCAGGGCCGGCGCCTACGATGATAAGGTCATACATGGATAGGGGCTCTCTCCTTTAAAAATAACTCGCGATCCTTCGCGCGGGAAACAAAATAAGGACAAACGGAGCTTGTAGGGGCGGATTCTATATCCGCCCGTGCCCGTTTGCTGATGGCACGGCGCTGCGGGCGCATATAGAATGCGCCCCTACGGTGTCACGGAACGGTTATTCACCGTCCTCCGACACATCCTTGCTCTCGGCGTCGTACACCACAGGGCCGTCGCTGCCGACATCGCGTTCGGCGGCTTCGGCCTCGTCCAGGGCGTCGCCGATGGCACCCAAGGCCGCATTGGCGGCGGCAGAGGCCATGCGGTCCAGTGTGCGCAGCTCCATGGCGGCGTAGAGAATGCAGCCTAAATTCAGCGCACCTTCGGCGATCAGCAGGATGCCGCAGAGCATGACGGCGCTGACCGCCGCATCAAACGGGTGCAGCACCAGCAGTACGCCCAGGGCAACGGATACGATGCTGAACAGCAGCAGCAGCCACCATTTCTGCCCCTTGCGCTTGGCAAGGTCAATGGCGGTACCGATGCGGCTCAGGCCGTCAACGACGATGAAGATGCCGAACACAACGGGCAGAAAGCTGGTCACTACCTGCGGTTTTGCCAGCGTGAAGATGCCCAGCCCCGCCGTGATGACGCCGCCCACCAGCATGAACGGCGCGGTAAAGCCGGTGCCGCGGATGCGGGCATACTGGATCAGGCAGACAATGCCGGTGACAAGCACCACAACACCAAAAATGTTGCAGATCCAGAGCAGACTGGTCTCGGGCATGATGAGCAGCAGCATACCGATGACGATATACGCGACGCTCAACAGCAGCATTCCGTTTTTGACATAGCGCAGCATAGTGAAAGGCTCCTTTTTACTTGTCGGCTTCCTGCATAGCCCTGGCGGCGGCCACGATCAGGTCGGCGCAGGCCTCGCGGCCCAGGGTCGCATTCAGGCACAGATCGTAGTTCTTGGCCTCGCCCCAGCGGTTCTCGGTGTAATAGTTGTAGTAGCTTGCACGGGCGCGGTCATGCTTGGCCAGCTGGGTCTCCCACAGGCGGTCCGGCATGTCCTTGGCGTCGGGGCGGCTCTTGGCAAACTGGATGCGGGTCTCCAGCGGCGCGTAGACGAAGGTGCGCAGCACGTTGGGGCGCTCACGCAGGACGTAGTCACCGCAGCGGCCCAGAATGACGCAGGGGCCCTCGGCGGCCAGCTCCTTGATGACGTTGCTCTGCAAAATGTAGACCTGGTCAGCCAGGGGCATCGTGTTGCCCATCATGTACAGGCTGTAGATCAGGCTGCCGCTGCGCTGGTTCTCGCTGGCGGCAATGGCCTCCTCGGTCAGACCGCTCTTTTTGGCGGCAAGGGTGATCAGCTCCTTATTATATAAGGGAATACCCAGCTTGTCGGCAACAGCCTGTGCGATCTCGCTGCCGCCGGATGCGTACTCACGCGCCATAGTGATGACCATAGGTTCCTTCATACTGATACACCTCACAATATTTTATGTAGTATGCGCAAAAAGGCATACTATTCTGCTTATATTATAACCTGATTTTGTGGAAAACGCAAGAAAAAATTGCGGGAAAGGAGCAGTGTGGGAGGGGCTTTCGCGTCTTGCCGCCAGCGTTCGTCCCCACAAAAACTGCCCGCGGCAGAACACCGCGGGCAGGGAAAACAGAATGTAAAATTTTATTCGGTCACTTCGCCGGAAATCTCCTTGATCGCGGACACGGTTGCGGCGAGATTCTGCATGTCGCTGGGCACGATCAGCTTGGTGGCCTTGCCGTCAGCGACCTTCTCCATGGCCTCCATGCTGCGCAGGGCCAGATAGTTGTGGTTGGGGTTCGCCTCGTTGATCATGCGGATGGCATCGGCCTGTGCCTTCTGGACGGTCAGCAGGGCTTCGGCTTCGCCCTCGGCCTCGCGGATGCGCTGCTGCTTCACGGCCTCGGCACGCAGGATGGCGGACTCCTTTTCGCCCTCGGCGCGGGTGATGGCAGCCTGCTTTTCGCCCTCGGCCAGCAGGATGGAGGCGCGCTTCTCGCGGTCCGCCTTCATCTGTTTCTCCATGGCCTGGCGGATCTCCACCGGCGGCTCGATGTTTTTCAGCTCGACGCGGTTGACCTTGATGCCCCAGCGGTCCGTGGCCTCGTCAAGGCTGGCGGTGATCTTCGTGTTGATGAGGTCGCGGCTCGTCAGGGTCTCGTCGAGCGTCATCGAGCCGATGATGTCACGCAGCGTCGTGGCGGACAGGTTCTCGATGGCCTGAATCGGGCGGTTCACGCCGTAGGCGTACATTTTGGCGTCAAACACCTGAAAGAAAACGACGGTGTCGATCATCATCGTGACGTTGTCGCGGGTGATGACGGGCTGCGGGGGGAAGTCGGCGGCCTCCTCCTTCAGCGAGACCTTGCGGGAGATGCGCTCGACAAACGGCGTACGGATGTGCAGGCCCGCGCCCCAGGTATCCTTGTAGACGCCGAGCCACTCGGTGACATAGGCGTTGGACTGCGGCACAATAACGATGCAGCGCACCAAAACTACCAGAATAATGATGAGCAGGATGGCAAAGACTAACAGCATTTGGGGGTCCTCCTTTTTCCTTTGTGATTTAAACCGCAGCCGCGTCAGCGGTCACGGGAGCGACAATAAGGATCGCACCGTCCACGGCCACGACCTTGCAGCGGGTGCCCTGCGGGAGTGTGACCTCGGCGCGGGCCTGCCAGTCCAGGCCGTCCACGCGGACCCGGCCCGGAAGGCCGGGCTCAATGTCCACAAGCACAACGCCCTGCTTGCCGATGGTCAGCGGCGAGCCGTTCGTGACAGGGGCACGGTGCGCGCCGCGCCGACTGATGAGCCGGGGCAGCATCAGGCCGAGTGTAATGGCCGATACAACGGCAAAAACAAGCATCTGCCAGCCAAAGCCGACATCAAAAAAGCTGACCAGCATGGCCGCGGCAGCGCCCACCGCAAACCAGACCGAGACAAGCGCCGTTGTGGCGGCCTCGACCATGATGAACGCCACGACGGCAACCAGCCATAAAATCGTATCAAACCACATGGAAATCTCCTTTCAGGGACAGAAAGCGGCTTTGTGACCACTTTAACATTATGACGGTATTCTGTCAAGATTGCCGAAGAAATTTTACAAAACTGCAGGAAAAGTGCAAAGGATTGCAGCCCGTTTTCAGGCGGCTTTGCAGGGAGGGGTCTTGCCCCCTCCGCGGGGCGTCGGGGACACCGCCCCTCACAGCACCGACGCGCCCGTCAGGCGGGCACTGACGAGGATTTTCACGAAAAACATCGGTTTTCCGTAAATTATTGTGATTCCAATCATACGGCTCTTTACCTTTTGAAAAAAAGTGGTATAACAGAAGCAAGTAAGGCGAACAAAGTATGCGCTGTAAACAGTGTACCACAAAACAGGAGGAGCGACAATGAAAAATCGTTTTGACCGCACACCCCACACGATGAAGGACTGGCTGCTGCTGGCGGCGGGCGTCGCGGCGGTGTTTGCCGCGGCAGACTGGCTGCCGGGCGTGCTGCGCGGGGCCGGGGCGTTTCTCGGGCTGCTGGCACCGTTTGGCTGGGGGCTGCTGCTGGCCTATGTACTGGACATACCCACGCGCTTTTTTGCGCAAAAGCTCTTTGGCGGCAGGCGCGGCGGGGCGATGGCCGTCAGCTATGCGCTGTTTTTCGGTGCGCTGGCGCTGCTGGCGGCGCTCATCGTCCCGCAGCTCGTGCAGAGCGTGACGACCTTTGCCGGGCGGCTCGGCGCGTATGAGGAGACCATCCGCGGCCTGCTGGTCTGGGTGCAAAATACGTTCGGCATCGATACGGCCACGGCGGAACAGCTTGTGCAGATGGTGGGCACGGCACTGCAAAATTGGTTCGGCGGTTTGTCCCGCAGTGCGGCGCGTGCGGCGGCAGATTTCGTCTCCGGCGCGGCGGGGGCTGCGGGCAACGCCGTGGTGGCACTGGCCGCCAGCATCTACCTGCTCTCCGGCAAGGAGGCGCTGCTCCGCGCGGCCCGGGCGTGTCTGCACGCGGCGCTGCCGCCGCGTGCCGCGGGCAGTGTGCTGGAAATCTGCCGTCTTGCCAACAAAATTTTCAGCGGCTACATCGGCGGGCAGCTGGTGGATGCCCTGCTCGTGGGCGGGGAAACATTTGCGCTGATGTCGATCTTCGGGCTGGAATACGCGCCGCTGCTGGCCGTGCTGGTCGGCGTGACAAACATTGTCCCGGTGCTGGGGCCGTTCCTCGGCGCGGTGCCGGGGCTCATCATCCTGCTGCTGGAATTGCCCTGGAAGGCGGCAGAATTTGCCATCATTATTTTTGTGGTCCAGCAGGTGGACGGCAACTTTATTGCGCCGCGCATTCTGGGCGGGGCCACCGGCCTGCCGGGGCTGGGCGTGCTGTTGGCCATCGTGGTGGGCGGGGCGTGGTTCGGCATCCCGGGCATGGTGCTGGGCGTGCCGACGCTGGCCGTGCTGGCGGCGCTGCTCAAACAGGCTGTCGGGGCAGGGCTGACGGCCCGCGGCCTGGATGAAAACGGTGAGCCGCGCCGGAATTTACCAGGCGGGCCGCAAGAAAATTAACAAGTTATTCCTTGCAATACAGGCGTGCATAGCGTACAATACTCTTGTAAAATGATGTAAAAGGAGCGGAGCATTTGAAAGAGGAACATATCTGGACCAAAAAGCCGGAAACGATGCTGGACTGGTTCTGCGTGGTCGGGGCCTGTATTGCGCTGTATCTGGCTTTGAACAATCTGGGGTACTTTCTGGGGAAAATCGGTGTGTTTATCGGCATCGTGTCGCCGTTTGCGGGCGGCATAGTCATTGCCTATGTGCTTGACCCGATGGTCAAGTTCTTCTACACAAAGCTGTTTAAAGAGAAGAAAAAGACGCGCGGATTCGCGATTCTTCTGGCGTATCTGGTGGCAATTCTGCTGCTTGTGCTGCTGGCATGGCTGGTCATCCCGCAGATCGTGGACAGCATCGCCATGCTGTTTACGAACTTCCCAAGCTACATACACAGCGTACAGGATATGCTGGGCATGATTCAGGAGCGCTTCGGCGTTGACCTGTCGTCGGCCACAAAAGTGCTGGACGATTCCGAGGCGATGGTCAAGGAAATCTACAACATGGCCAGCGCCGCCATGCCGCAGATCGTGGCCAGCATCGGCAGCGTGGCATCGAACTTTGTGGCGATTTTCACCTCGATTGCGGCCAGTATCTATATGCTGGCGGACAAGGAGCATCTGCTCCATCAGCTGCGCACGCTGGCGCATGCCTTCCTGCCGGAAAAGGCTGCGGAAAACACGCTGCGCATCTGCCATTATGCCAACGTGAATTTCACGGGCTTCTTTGTGGGCAAGATCATTGACTCAGCCATCATCGGCGTTATCACGTTTGTGGCAATGGCGATCCTGCGGCTCGATTTTGCACTGCTCATCAGTGTGTTTATCGGCATCACGAATATTATCCCGGTATTTGGCCCCTTCATCGGCGCGATCCCCAGCATCTTCATTCTGCTGTTGGTTGACCCGATCCAGGCGGTCATCTTCGGCGTGCTGATTCTGGTCATCCAGCAGCTGGACGGCAACTTCATCGGCCCGAAGATCCTGGGTTCGTCCATCGGCATCTCTGCCTTGTGGATCCTGTTTTCCATCGTGGTCGGCGGCGACCTGTTCGGTCTTGTGGGCATGGTCGTCGGCGTGCCGCTCTTTGCGACCTTCTACGGCCTGGCGCGGGAATTTGTGCACTATATGCTGGACAAGCGCGGGCTGGACAGCGAGGGAAACCACGTTGGTGAAGTGGTGGAGGATGAGGAGAACGTGTTTGAGTGATGCAAGGGGGGAACGGGCGGTGTAATGCACGCCCGGCAAAGCCCCTCCGGCCATCGCCGGCGCTCGGCCACCTCCCCTGGGAGGGGAGGCTTTAGACGCGGGCGAAGCCGCCTGAGGGACTCTGCCCGTTTACGGCTGCCCGGCACTTGGCCCCCTCTGTCCTTTCTTTGTAAAGAAAGGACCAAAGAAATTTCAGCGTCTTACCCCAAAAGCAAAGCACCTGTTTACTGCTTTTTACCGCAGCAAACAGGTGCTTATTTTTTTATGGCTTTGTCTGTGGCTGATTCTGTGCGCCCGGCAGCAGGGTCACCACATCCCGCAGCAGTACCAGCGGGCTTTCGCCCTTCTGCACGCGCAGGCTGAAATAGGGTCGGCCCAGTGCATTGTACAGCACCCGATGCGGGAACTTTTCCATGACCTCGCCCAGCTGCTTTGGCCCGACGATGTCACTATACAAAATCAGCTGGTCGCCGCGCTGGACGATCTCCGCAATGCCGACGCGGGCTGCGGTCACGCGCACGAGGGAGACGTCCACCAGCCCCTGCACGCTCTTGGGCGGGCTGCCGTAGCGGTCGATCAGCTCGTCGAGCACGTCCTCGGCGTCGCTCGTCGTCTCGATGGCCGCAATGCGCTTGTATGCCTCGATGCGCCCGGCAGCGTCCGGGATATATTCCTCCGGCAGGAATGCGTCCACGGTGATGTCCACCAGGCAGTCGCTCTTGTCGGGGGCGGGGGCCTCGCCGCGGGCCGCGGCAATGGCCTGACCCAGCATCTTCACGTACAAATCGTAGCCGACGGCCTCCATGTGGCCGTGCTGGCTGTGGCCTAAAAGACTGCCCGCACCGCGGATCTGCAAGTCGCGCATCGCAATGCGGAAGCCCGACCCGAACGACGTGAACTCCCGGATGGCCGAAAGCCGCTTGGCCGCGATCTCGGTCAGCACCTTATCGCGTGTGAAGGTGAAATACGCATACGCCTTGCGGGAGCTGCGTCCCACGCGCCCGCGGATCTGGTACAGCTGGCTCAATCCCATGCGGTCCGCATTTTCAATGATCAGCGTGTTGCAGTTGCGCACGTCCACGCCGGTCTCAATTAAGGTGGTGCAGACAAGGATATCGATCTCGTTGTCCAACAATTGCTGCCACACCGACGAAATTTGCTCCTCGGTCATCTTGCCGTGGGCAATGCCGATACGCGCCCCGGGCACGAGCTTGCCCACCCGCGCGGCGCATTCCTCAATGTTGTCCACGCGGTTGTGCAGGTAGTATACCTGCCCGCCGCGGGCCAGCTCCTTGCGGATGGCCTCGGACACGATGCCCTCGTCGTACTCGAGCACATAGGTTTCAATCGGCTGGCGCTCAAACGGCGGCTGCTCAATTGTGCTCATATCGCGGATGCCCGACAGCGCCATGTTCAGCGTGCGGGGGATCGGCGTGGCCGACAGCGTCAGCATATCGACGCCGATGAAGTTCTCTTTGAGCTTTTCCTTGTGCTTGACGCCGAACCGCTGCTCCTCGTCGATGATGACAAGGCCCAGGTCCTTGAATTTCACATCGCCGGACAGCAGCCGGTGCGTGCCGACTACAATGTCCACGGTGCCGTCCTTCAGCCCGCGCAGCGTCTCCTTCTGCTCCTTGGCGGTGCGGTAGCGGGACAAAAGCCCGATGCGGATGGGGAAGGACTCCATGCGGGTCAGCGCGGTGTTGAAGTGCTGCCACGCCAGAATCGTCGTGGGGGCCAGGATCGCGCACTGCTTGCCGCCCATCACGCATTTGAACGCGGCGCGCAGTGCGACCTCGGTCTTGCCGACGCCGACGTCACCGCAGAGCAGCCGGTCCATCGGCCACGGCTCCTCCATATCGTGCTTGATGTCCGCCGCGCAGGTCAGCTGGTCGGGCGTTTCCTCATAGGCAAAGCGCTGTTCAAAATCACCCTGCCAGGTGTCGTCGGCGGGGAAGGCGTAGCCGTGCGCCTGCTTGCGGCGGGCGTACAGCTCGATCAGCTCCTTCGCCATCTGCTCCGTCGCAGCCTTGACCTTCTTGCGGGTCTTGGCCCAATCGCTGCCGCCCAGGCGGCTCAGCTTCACGTTGTCGCTGTCGCCCGGTGCAGTGTAGCGGGACAAAAGGTCCAGCTGGGTGACGGGCACGTACAGCACGTCCTTTTTGTCGTATTCGATGCGCAGATAGTCCTTTGTGACGCCCTGCACGGCCATCCGCTGGATGCCCGCGTACCGCCCGATGCCGTGGTTCTGGTGGACGACCAGATCGCCCACTGAGATTTCGCTCAGGCTGTTCAGCGCGTCCTTATTGCGCTTTTTCTTCTTCTGTGCGCCGCTCACGCCGAAGGCGCGGGCCGTAAACACGGCGTATTTCGCAAACGGCAGGCTGCACCCGGCGGAAAGCTGCCCCGGCAGGATCTGCACCAACCCGGCGCTCGGCTCCGCCGCCGCGTCCGTCGTGACGTTCAGCCCTTTGGTGCGCAGGTCGGCGGCCAGACCCGCCGCTGCACGGGGCGTGCCGGCCATGACCGTGACCGCCGTGCCGCCGCTGCAAAGCGGCTGGATGTCCTCCAGCAGCGCCGCGACCTCGCCGCCCCAAGCGGGCAGCGTGTGGGCGGGTGCGTTGACGATGGTTTTCAGCGGCACATCGGGCATGCTGCGGGCAAAGTTCTCGGCGCAAAGCGTGCGGTGCGCGGCGCACTGCGCCCAGAGCCAGCCGCTCTCGGCGTAGAGCTTATCCAGCCCTGCCGCCAACACGCCGTCCTCCAGCAGGGCGGAAAGCTCCTCGCCCCGGCGGAACGCGGTGGCGCGCTCGGCCTCCCGCAGGGAGGCCGGCTCCTCCAGGATCAGCAGCGGATCGTCAAAGTAGTCTAAAATCGTCGCGGGCTCGGGATAGCGCAGCGTGAGATATTTGTCCATGTTGACGGGCATCACGCCGCCGTCCAGCTGTGCCAGGTCCGCAGCGGTGCAGGTCTCTAAGGCGGTGCGCCGCCTGCCGCGGGCCTTTTTGATATAGGAGCGGATCTTCTCCGCTGCGTCGGCGGGCTGACCGAACAGTATCTCCCGCGCGGGGGAGACGTAGATTTTTTCAATCGGCTCGTCGCGGCGCTGGGTCGCCAGATCGAAGGTGTGCATCGTGTCGATCTCGTCGCCCCAAAACTCCATGCGGGCGGGCTGCTTCATGTCGGGCGCGTAGATGTCCGCAATGTCGCCGCGGATCGAAAACTGACCCGGGCCGTCCACCTGGTCGCGCCGCGTATAGCCTGCGCCGTACAAAAGCGCGGTCAGCTCGGCGCGGGGCAGTGTGTCGCCAGGGCGCAGGCTGCGGGTGTTCGCGCAGAAATCCGCCCGCGGCGTCGTGTATTGGGTCAGGCCCTCGTCGGGCACGCAGACGGCCTGCAGCCGCCCGCCGACGAGGTCGCCCAGCACGGCCAGACGGCGGTATTCGTACTCGCGGCCCGTGCCCTCGATGGGGCGCAGCACATAGTCACGGGCAGGGAACACTGCCGCCGCCACGCCCAGCGCGTTCAGGTCGCCCGCAAACCGGGTCGCCTCGGCCTCGCCGGGCGTCACGATGCAGAGCGGCTTGTCGAGGGCCTTCGCCAGCGCGGCATAGACCATCGCCCGGCCCGACCCCGGTATGCCAAATAAGGCGCAAGCCCCCGGACCCCCGAGCGCCTGCGCCAGTCTTGCGTATTCGTCTGTTTTGGTGAAAAGTGCGTTGAACATAAAAGAACCCATTGTATAAAGCAAACGTAGGGCGGGGTGACCTCACCCCGCCGCGGCGGCCTGAGGTCAGGCCGCCCTACGTCTGACCGAAAATTGGCTTCTTGCTTATCAGCCGTTCAAGAACTCCGTCTTGAGCCAGCCGTAGGTGCCATTGTAGTTCACAACGACCCAGCTGCCGTCCTCATTGGTGCCCAGCGCGGTCACGCCGGTGGAGGCGGGCACCTGACCGATCTTGTCATAGTCGGTGCCGGGGCCGCCGCGCATGTTCAGATTGTTGCCGTCGGTCACGGTGTAGGTCGGCTGCTCACCCTCATTATAATAGGTGGTGGGCTGCACGCTCAGGCCCTCGTACTCGGGCACGGGCGTGGGCTCCGGCGTCGGCTCGGGGGTGGCCTCGGGTTCGGCGGGCGCCTCCTCGGCAGGGGTGCTCTCTGCGGTAAAGTTGTCGGCGGTGGGATCGTCAACGCCCTCTACGGGGGCACTGCTGCTGATGGTATCGCCGGAGGCAGGCTGGCTGCCGCCGGTTTTGCCGTCAAGGGTGCCGCTCAGCAGCAGGACACTGAAAATGATGCAGGCGACGAGCGCTACAGCGCAGAGCACCAGACGGGTCATTGCTTTTTTACGGATTTCACTCATGATTCACGTCCCCTTAGTGGTTGAACTTGTTCTGGGCGTACTGCAGATTGTCGTCCATCAGCAGCTTGCAGGCTTCCTCAATGTCCGGGTAGCGGTCCGTCATGGCCTTGCGGTCTGCGGCAGGCAGCTTGCCCAGCACCCAGGCGGCCAGGTCGTACTGCGGGTTCGGTTTGGCGCCGATGCCGATGCGGATACGGCTGAAATGGTCGGTGCCCAGGCTGGCAATGATGCTTTTCAGCCCGTTGTGCCCGCCGGCAGAGCCGTGGGGCCGGATGCGCAGATGTCCCGGCTCCTGGGTGATGTCATCGCACAGCACAATGATGTGGTCTGCCGGGATCTTGTAAAAGTTGGCGGCGGGGGCAATGCTCTGGCCGCTCAGGTTCATGTAGGTCAGCGGCTTGAGCAGCACGACCTTGTGGCCGTTCACCTGTGCCGTGCCGTACAGGCCCTGCCATTTGGCCTTGGCAATGTCGCACTGCCACTGCGCGGCCAGATAGTCCAGCGCCTCAAAACCGGCGTTGTGGCGGGTGCCGTCATATTTCGGTTCGGGGTTGCCCAGTCCGGCAATCAGCCAGTCCGCCCCGGAGGTCATTTCGAACATAGATATATCCTTTGAAAAATCGTGAAGTACCGTAGGGGCCGGGCATACCCGGCCCGGCAGCGTAAGATAAGCGGCTGCTTATGGGAAGGCCGCGGGGCGTCGAGGACGCCGCCCCCTACAACGCTTTACTTCCCTTTCTTCTCCGCTTCCAGCTTCTGCTTCTTGGCGATATACTTCTCCAGCTTGCGCTCGCCCCAGCCGTCGATCTCGGCCTGCTTGGCGCGCTCGATGCCCAGCGCACCGGCGGGCACATCATGGCCGATGGTGGAGCCGGCAGCTGTGAACGCATGGTCGCCGATGGTGACGGGTGCGACCAGATTCGTGTTGCAGCCGATGAACGCATAGTCGCCGATGGTCGTGTGGAACTTGCCCTCACCATCGTAGTTGCAGGTGACGGTGCCGCAGCCGAAGTTGCAGTACTTGCCCACCGTGGCATCGCCGATGTAGGTCAGATGGCTGACCGTGTTGCCCTCGGCAAAGTCGGCATTCTTCGTTTCGACATAAGCGCCCAGATGGCAGCCCTCGGCGGTTTTGGTGCCGACGCGCACATGGGTGAAGGGACCGATCTTGTTGTTGGGGCCGATGTGGCTCCCATAGCACTGGCTGGCATTGATCGTGGACCCGGCGTCAACGACGGTGTCCTCCAGCAGGGTGTTGGGGCCGATGACGCAGTCCGGGCCGATGACCGTCTGGCCGCGCAGGATGCAGCCCGGCAGGATGGTCGCACCGGGGGCAATGACGACCTCCGGCTCAATGCAGACGTTATCACTGATAAAATTCACGCCGTTATCCAGATGGCGCTCAAACGTGGCGGCATAGCGCTGCTGTGCCAGCTCGAAATTCTCTCTTGCGGTAGACATATAGCGGTTCTTCCTTTATACACTCATTTCGTGCCCGCGGCGCACGGGGGCTGCCAACGGACCTTATACCTATGGCAATACCGCATAATTCTAAGTGCCGATACGCCGAAGCGGTGCTTACGCCGTAAGGCGGGAATTATGCGGTGCTGCCTTATATATTGTATAACATGCGGCGCATTTTAGCAAGCCGAAAAACGCCGTTCGCCGCAAAAATTTACCGCGGCACTCAAAAAGAAAAAAGTGACAGCTCAAAAATATTTCGAACTTCCCACCCATTATAAAATACACGATTTTTGTGCAAATTGCAATACCTGAACCAAAAAAGTTTGGCTACTTTTCAGCGAAACTATTGAGCATTTTTTTAACAATCTACTGGAAATCTGTCTTTTGGTCTGTTATAATGGACTATGCAAACATGATTTATGTGATGCAAACACGTCACCAATTTGGGAGGTAACTATGAGCAAGAAATTCTTGTATCTGTTCAAAGAGGGCCATGACGCCTTCGGCGGCGACCAGACCACCATGAAGAACACTCTGGGTGGTAAGGGTGCCGGCCTGGCCGAGATGACCCACGCCGGCATGCCGGTTCCGCAGGGCTTCACCATCACCACCGAGGCCTGCACCCAGTACTATGCTGACAACCGTGAGATCAACGATGAGATCAAGGCAGACATCTTCAAATACATGGGCATCCTCGAGGAGCAGACAGGTAAGACCTTCGGCTCCATCGAGAACCCCCTGCTGGTTTCCGTCCGTTCCGGCGCACGTCAGTCCATGCCCGGCATGATGGACACCATCCTGAACCTCGGCCTGAACGATCAGGCTGTTGAGGGTCTGGCCAAAAAGACCAACAACCCCCGTTTTGCCTACGACTGCTACCGCCGCTTCATCCAGATGTACTCTGACGTCGTCATGGAGCTGGGCAAGAGCTTCTTCGAGGAGCGCATCGACGCTATGAAGGAGCGCAAGGGCGTCAAGCAGGACGTTGAGCTGGACGCCAACGACCTGAAGGAGCTCGTCAAGGAGTTCAAGCAGATCTACCTTGAGAAGCAGGGCGAGGAGTTCCCGCAGGATCCCAAGGAGCAGCTGATCGGTGCCGTCAAGGCCGTTTTCCGTTCTTGGGATAACCCCCGCGCCAACGTGTATCGTAAGATGAACGAGATTCCCTACGAGTGGGGCACTGCCGTCAACGTGCAGCAGATGGCCTTCGGTAACTCCGGTATGCGTTCCGGCACCGGCGTTGCCTTCACCCGTAACCCCGCCACCGGCGAGAAGAAGCTGATGGGCGAGTACCTGATCAACGCTCAGGGCGAGGACGTCGTCGCCGGTATCCGTACTCCTTCTCCCATCAGCAAGCTGCATGAGGAGATGCCCGAGGTCTACGATCAGTTCGTTGAGATCGCTACCCGCCTCGAGAACTACTACAAGGATATGCAGGACATGGAGTTCACCATCGAGGATGGCAAGCTCTTCATGCTGCAGACCCGTAACGGCAAGCGTACCGCCCAGGCTGCTCTGCAGATCGCCTGCGACCTGGTCGACGAGGGCGTTATCGACGAAAAGACCGCTGTTCTGCGCGTCGAGCCCAAGCAGCTGGACACCCTGCTGCACCCGCAGTTTGATGCTGCCGCTCTGAAGGCCGCCGAGGCAATCGGCAAGGGCCTGGCCGCTTCTCCGGGATCTGCCTGCGGCCGCGTCGTATTCTCTGCTGAGGAGGCCGAGGAGAAGGTCAAGGACGATGCCTGGAAGAAGGTCGTTCTGGTCCGTCTCGAGACCTCTCCCGAGGACATCGTCGGCATGCAGGTCTCTCAGGGCATCCTGACCGTCCGCGGCGGTATGACCAGCCACGCTGCTGTTGTCGCCCGCGGCATGGGCACCTGCTGCGTCTCCGGCTGCGGCAACGATAACAACGTCGCCATCGACTATGACGCCAAGGTCATCACCATCAACGGCCACACCTTCCACGAGGGTGACTGGATGAGCATCGACGGCTCCACCGGCAACATCTACGAGGGCCAGATCGCTACCGTCGCTTCCACCGAGAACGCCAACTTCAAGCGCTTCATGGGCTGGGCTGACGCAAACCGCCAGATGAAGGTCATGACCAACGCCGACAACCCGCGTGACGCGCAGAACGCCGTTGACATGGGTGCCGAGGGCATCGGTCTGTGCCGTACCGAGCACATGTTCTTCGCCGAGGACCGCATCAAGGCTGTCCGTGAGATGATCTGCGCCCGTACCGTTGAGGAGCGCAAGGCTGCCCTGGCTAAGGTCGAGCCGTTCCAGGAGGCCGACTTCACCGCTATGTACCGCATCATGGGCGACCGTCCGATGACCATCCGTTATCTGGATCCGCCGCTGCATGAGTTCCTGCCCACCAAGGCCGAGGACATCGAGGCTCTGGCTAAGGACATGGGTATGTCCACCGAGGAGCTGAACAACGTTGTTGTCAGCCTGCACGAGTTCAACCCCATGATGGGTCACCGTGGCTGCCGTCTGGCTGTTACCTATCCCGAGATCGCCGAGATGCAGACTAACGCTGTCATCAAGGCTGCCCTCAAGGTTTCTGCCGAAACCGGCAAGATGATCACCCCCCACATCATGATTCCTCTGGTTGGCGAGGTCAAGGAGCTGAAGTTTGTCAAGGACGTTGTCGTCAAGACTGCCGATGCCCTGATCGCCGCTGCCGGTGTTGACATGAAGTACGAGGTCGGCACCATGATCGAGATCCCGCGTGCCGCTCTGACCGCCGGCGAGATCGCCAAGGAAGCTGACTTCTTCAGCTTCGGCACCAACGACCTGACTCAGATGACCTTCGGCTTCAGCCGTGACGACGCTGCCAAGTTCCTGACTGCCTACTACGACACCAAGATCTACGAGAGCGATCCGTTCCAGCATTTGGATCAGATCGGCGTTGGCAAGCTGGTCAAGATGGCTGCCCACGATGGCCGCGCGACCAACCCGAACCTGGGTCTGGGCATCTGCGGCGAGCACGGCGGCGATCCCAGCAGTGTCGAGTTCTGCCACAACGTTGGCCTGGACTACGTCAGCTGCTCTCCCTACCGTGTTCCCATTGCCCGCCTGGCCGCTGCTCAGGCAGCTATTAAAAATCCCAGAGCGTAAGATTGTTGCAGAATATGCACAAAACGCTCCGATAAATAGCTAAAATGAAGCGCATCACCCGTAAAAAGGTGGTGCGCTTCTTGTTTTAGTACAAAATTGATATGCTAAGGGGGAAAGTGTATCATTTTTCGGGGCAAGCTATTGCGTTTGTTTCCCCCCCACATCCCCTTTCAGCCAGCTGAAGTGATAAAAGCCAGCTGAAAAAGAGAATATTCGTATCCTTTGCACCTTACCTGTATCGGGCAAGGTGCTTTTTTATTACAAACTTGGAGGTAGTCCTATGGGTAAATATCAAAAGAACATCGAAAATGCCCGCAGCGTCACGATTATGCAGTATCTGGCCACCTGCCACCCCGGTGAGCTTGTCCGAAAAACAGACGATGAATACTGCACCAAAACACACGGCAGCCTTGTGATTACGCCGAGCAAGGATCTGTTTCACTGGTTCTCGCAGAATATCGGAGGAAGAAGTGCGCTGGATTACATGACGAATTCCTGTTTTCTATAGTTTCAATTATGGTGGAAAGTATTTACTTCTGCCCATTGACAGTTTGCTTGATCCCATTGATTTGAGATAATCACGTTGATGTTGTTTGTCTGAAATGCTATACTAATATCAAATCTTACATATTCTTTCGGGAGGTATCATCTTATGGCCAGAACCAAAGGCAGCAAGAACCGTGTTACCGCATCTACCGACTTCGATGCTCAGATCGCAAAGTTGCAGAAAGACAAGGCGATGCTTGAAGAGGGGCTTTCCAAGACTGTCGCCCAGATTGGAGAGCTAAAGACCGACATCAAGTCCTTGCGTGAAAGTCTAAAGCCGCAGAAGGCGGAGATCAAGCAGACCGAAAAGAAAATCGCAAAGCTGGAGGCCAAGAAGGCAGCCGCCGAGGCGAAGGCCGCCGAAGCTGCTAAGAAGGTCGAGGCTGAGGCTGTGCTAAAGAAGCTGCTGGCATCCGGCATGTCGGCAGAAGAGATCCTCGAAAGGCTGAAATAAAGTAATATGCTGTGTGGACTGTGAATTCCAGAAGTTCACACGGCGTATTTTTGAGCACGATATATAGTTTGTGACGGAAATAAAAAATGGAGTACGAGCAAAATGAACTTATCAAAAATACATCATATTGCAATTATTGTATCTGACTATGAAGCTGCAAAGAATTTCTATGTAAACAAGCTGGGGCTTTCTGTCATCAGAGAAAACTACCGCCCGGAGCGTAAGGATTGGAAGCTGGATCTTCGTGTCAATGAACATACGGAGCTGGAAATTTTCGCTGAAGAAAATCCACCAAAGCGTGTGAACCGTCCGGAGGCCTGTGGTCTACGCCATCTTGCGTTCTGCGTTGATAACATAGAACAGACAGTGAATGAGCTGACAGAGGTTGGAATTGAATGTGAGCCGATCCGTGCGGATAGTTACACCGGCAAAAAGATGACTTTCTTCCACGATCCGGATGGCCTGCCGCTGGAACTGCATGAATAATTATGGAAGATAAAAGACCATATAAAGCCAGAAATCCGGGGGGGGTGGTCGGAAAAAGCGGAAACCGGAGTACAATGCCGGAAAAAAGCTGAAAGAACAGTTGGATGCTGCTGTTGTGCTTTATAATTCCGAGATGTCATTGCAAGCTATCGCAGACGCACTGTCCCTCAACCCTATCAAGGTTCGGAAGTTGCTCATCACAGCTGGGGTCTATGAGTCGGACACGGCAAAGCTCGTCCAGCAGACGTTCAATACCTTTAGAGAAACACAGAACTACTCCACTGCTGTCACCTCTACCATGACCGCTCTGAATTTGTCCCGTCCCTCTGTGACCTCTTATCTGCCGTATGAAAAAGGCGTGTACTTCCCGGAGGAGGCTGACGCAGCCAATATCAGCACCGGTGCAGAGCGGCAACGCCACTACCGAGCTGTGGTTGCGCTGAAGAAGGATCCCTGTGAAGAAAACCTCTGGAAGTGCGTGGTGGCTTTTCGGGAATACAAGTTCAAAACCCTGTCCGGCTTGCTCTTTACCTATAAGCTGAAGAAGGGCAGGGAAGATGAGTTCACCAAGGAACTGTGGATCGACCGTAGAGAAGGGAGCAAAAGCCTTGCTTGGAGTTCCGTGATGCTGGCGTATCACAATATTGGTAAAATCGGAGCGGTAGTGGATCGACCCAAGGCGCTGGGAGATATCCGGGGTGTGTCGTATATTTATGGGATGTTCTACCGATTTGGTTTGATCAACGTGCCAGACAGGGTCAAAGAAAAGATGTCGAAGTGACAAGGACACGATAGTATAGTTTGTGGCAAAAATAAAACTGCCCTCGGTGGATACCACAGAAGGCAGTCGGTTTATTCCTCACTGACCATGACGGCATATGAACTGGTCATCGGGTCAACAGCTCAAAATGATTCCGCTTGGTGACGAGCAGCCCTTCCTTTTGCAGCATGGAAAGCTCCACTGACATGGCGGAACGCTCCACGCAGAGAAAATCCGCCAGCTGTTGACGATCAAAGGGAATGTCAAAGGACAGAGAGGACTGCCGGATGGATTCGGCAGACAGGTAAGACAGCAGCTTTTCCCGTGTGGTCCGCTTGCTGACGTGGGTGATTTTGTCGTTAAAAAGCAATATTTTGCTTGCCAGAACGCTGACCAGATTGCGGATGAGTTTCTGGTGATGGTCGCAGGCGCTGGGGCAGGCGGTGAGCAGCCGCCTGACGTTCAGCAGCAGGATTTCGCAATCCTCCTGCGCCACCACGCTGATGTTCAGGATAGCACCGGGGGTGGCGGCGTAAGGCTCCCCGAAAAAGTCCCCGACATTGCATTTGGACAGGATGTTGCGGTGCCCCCAAGGGTCCTCCTGTATCACAAGGGCGGAGCCGGACAGCACAAGCCCCATGACCTCCGTGGATTCTCCGGCACGGAAGATATAGGAGCCGCGGGGGCGGACGCTCTTTACAGCACTGACACAGTGCAGGATGGACAAAATCTCATCGTCGGTAAGCCCGCCAAAGAAGGGGCAGCTCCGCAGAAGGGGCAGATATTTTTGCATAAAGGCTCTCCTTGTTGGAAATCAAACATACAAGATGGCTTTATTATACTATAATAAACCTGCAAATGCAAAAAATACCTACAATAGGAGAGAATAGATATGATTCGGAAGATCATCCATATTGACGAAGAAAAATGCAACGGTTGCGGGCTGTGCGCAACCGCCTGCCATGAGGGAGCCATCGACATCATCAACGGCAAGGCAAAGCTGGTGCGGGAAAATTTCTGCGACGGCTTTGGAGATTGTCTGCCGGGCTGTCCCACAGGAGCCATCACCTTTGAGGAGAGGGAAGCCCCGGCTTATGATGAGGCTGCGGTGCAGGAAAACAAAAAGAAAAAGGAACTGCGAGAGAAGATGAAGCACCTCCACGAGGGCGGCTGCCCAGGCTCTCGGATGCGTATGCTGGAACAGCCGGAGAACAACGAAAGTGCAGCCTCTGCCCCTGTGCAGTCGGTTTCCCGCCTGCGCAACTGGCCGGTGCAGATCAAGCTGGCGCCTGTCCATGCGCCCTACTTTGCGGGCGCAAAGCTTTTAATTGCAGCGGACTGCACAGCCTACGCCTATGCCAATTTCCATCAGGAGTTTATGAAGGGCAAGGTGACCCTGATCGGCTGCCCGAAGCTGGACGCTGTGGATTACAGCGAAAAGCTCACCGATATCCTTCGCAATAACGACATTCAGAGCGTGACTATCCTCCGTATGGAGGTGCCCTGCTGCGGCGGTTTGGAGATGGCCGCGAAAAAGGCACTGCAGACCAGCGGAAAGTTCATTCCGTGGCAGGTTGTTACCATCTCCATCGATGGAAAAATTTTGGAGTAAATAAACAGAGAAATTTTCAAGAGGGAACGCATTGTCGTTGGCTTAATTGCGGGCGATATTTTTCCTCGCATACAAAAATGCTCCCTATATAGCTTTCAGTGTTTTATTTCACTGTTGGCTATATAGGGAGCATTTTTGTTTTAAGAGTTGTACTGAAAGCTCGATATCGAAAAAGCAATGTACAAATCCAACCAAAAACGCCTGTAAATTTGCTTTAGACGAAGATATAAGTGGTTGTCTCACTCCCGCCTTTTACAAAAGGGGCTTTTCCGGCTTCATTGTCTTAAAGAAAAAGCAGGTTTCCGCAGTATTCTTCGATAGTGAGGGTATGGGAGCAGATACCTATCAGATGATCTTTAAGCTGCTGAAGACGTATCATATCCCAGATGAAACGCTGTTTTCCATCATTCGGATATTTGACGGCAACATCCAAAGCCTTCAGATGGTTGATGACCACAATTATCGTGTGAGCATTTGCAATGTCGAGAGGGTGCTTTCAGATAAAGAGCTTCTTCATATGCTTTCCAGCGGAACAACAAAAGGAATCATCCTTTATACACTGGTCGTAGCATCCCTCCAGCATGGGTTTGATCTTCTCATCGATGAGGCTGAAACACATTTCCACAAGACGCTTGTGGAAAATATGATCAGCCTTTATTTGGATAAAACTGTAAATAAGCACGGGGCAACACTGCTGTTTTCAACACATTATTGTGAGGTATTGGATCTGTTCAATCGGCAGGATAATATCTGGGTGTGCCAGGCAAATGATAAAATTTCAGTTAAAAATATGTATGAATCGTTTGGAGTACGTTCTGGACTGCTAAAGAGCAAGCAGTTTTACAGCAATGCGTTCCAGACGGTGGTGAACTATGATGAGCTGATGAACCTGAAAAGGAAATTGATGAAATGAAACTGTTGATTATGTGCGAGGAACTAATGAACTCAAAATCATCAACATGCTTTTGGAGAACGAAAAACTGATTTTCTCATCAGATGATTTGTTAGGGCTGGTTCCTTATCATGCAAGGAACATCAAATCCTCTGCTGCGGTCAAGACGGCTTTGAACTTGTAGGAAAGTCTTGTTTTACCTTTCCTTGCGGCTGTACAGCGCCACACGACTGGCAGCATTGCGCGGGCAGTCTGACCGGAACATCCGCAAGCTGCGCCTGACCATTCACAAGAAGCGGCAAAGAGCGTTCTATCAGCATTTGCAGGAAAAGCAGGAGGCGGGCGTCAGTCTGACGCTGCGGGAACAGGAGTTTTTTCGTGTGTTCGGAGAGCTACTGCAAACCATGGGCAAGAATGCGGTAATCCGTCCAGAGAACAAAAAACCTCAGAGAAAGAAAAAAGCCGCCCTTGACGAAGCCAAGGACGGTTGATACAATAGTAATATGGTTAATATATAGTTGGATTACGAGTCGAGAGGAACAGTGCCATGAAGAATCTCTTTGAGCGGTCCCGTTCCCATTGGGTGCGGTACGACCGCTATGAACTGAAAACTGCCGCAGACGGTAAGAGGTAATGTCTATAAAATACGGGCTAAGAGCCGGGAGGATAAAGAGAATGGATGAGAACATGGCACTTACCCCATACGAAACAAGAGAAATTCTGTTTTATAAAACCGATAACGGCGACGTTAAGGTTGAGATTCTGTTATATCAAGAGAATTTATGGCTGACGCAGGCAAAGATGGCGGAGCTGTTTGAGGTGCAGAAAGCGGCCATCTCAAAGCACCTGAAGAATATCTTTGCATCCGGCGAATTGATGGAGAATTCAGTTGTTTCCGTTTTGGAAACAACTGCGGCGGACGGAAAAAACTATCCCACGCGATATTATAATCTGGACGCGATCATTGCGGTCGGTTATCGGGTGAACTCCAAAAAGGCCACCATGTTCCGCATCTGGGCAAACAGGATCCTGAAGGAGTACATCATCAAGGGCTATGTTATGGACGATGAGCGCCTGAAAGAGCCGCAGAACTTCTTCGGAAAGGATTATTTTGAAGAACAGCTGGAGCGCATCCGTGACATTCGCACCAGCGAACGGCGCTTTTATCAGAAAATCACGGACATATATTCCCAATGCAGCGCAGACTATGATGTGGACAGTTCCGTTACAAAAGAGTTTTTCGCCACTGTGCAAAACAAGCTGCATTACGCCATTACAAAGCATACCGCAGCGGAAATCATCTATGACCGGGCAGACAGCACGAAACCGAATATGGGACTGACAACATGGAAAAATGCACCGAGCGGCAGAATCCGCAAATCTGATGTTGTGGTAGCAAAGAACTATTTGGACGAAACCGAGATGGGAAGCCTGAACGAAATCGTCACAATGTATCTTGATTATGCCGAGCGGCAGGCACGCCGTGGAAACATCATGTATATGAAGGATTGGGTCGCACGGCTGGATGCGTTTTTGCAGTTTAACGAGGAAGAAGTGCTGCATCATAAAGGAAAAGTGACAGCAGCCATTGCAAAAGCCTTTGCCGAGAGCGAATTTGAGAAATACCGTGTCATTCAGGATCGTCAGTATCAGAGTGATTTTGACCGACTTGTAGCCAGCACTGAGGAAAAGGATTAAAACGCAGAAATGTGTAGTGATAGACCTTTTAATAATGCCTGTTCATGGCGGTAGTAGGTAGAATAACTGATTCCTTGCTTCCGGCACCATTCCCTTACTGGAATACCTGAATTGCGGCACTCCACAATGTGCTGCTTCCACCGTTCTTGACTTATAGCCCGCTTCATCTGACTCGCTTCCATGGCTACAACTCCTCCTTGAGACTTTTCAGGATTTCCCGATAATTACCAAGAATCCTCGGTAATTCTTGATACTCTTATTATCTCACAGGCACCGTTGCTTTCACTGGACGTCATTTGTTATGCGCTTACTGGATAACTAAAGAAAAAGGAGGGACAAACCTATGATGGACTTGACTATGGAGTCTTTTAATGTTCGTTGTTGTGAATGTGGCGAACGAATTACTATTTTCAAAAGTGATTTAGATATAGAGGAATCCTGTTACGATCACGGGGACAACTGTATGGGCATCGAAATAATTTATGAAATTCAACACGAGATTAGTTGCCCCAAATGCGGAAACGATATTGAAATTACTTTTACTGGCAATGAATATCCAGAGGGTGCTTACAATGATGATGAGGCAACTATATCTGGCGCTGAGTTCATCGAAAGGCCCTCCATGGGAATATGTTATCAGGACGAATTTGATACTGATGAATATGCTGTTGAAGCAACAGGAATCCGCGAACTAATTGCTCAAATTTCAGCTGATAGGGATTTGATTTATGATGTCACGCCTCGTGAATTTGAGGAGATTGTCGAACAGGTTCTTCGTGATGAAGATTTTGATACTCACCTTACTCAGTCGACCAGAGATGGGGGACGAGATATTATTGCTACTAAAACGGGTATCAACGGGAAACCCGTGGTATTCTATGTTGAATGCAAGCGGTACTCTCGCGAAAATAAAGTAAGCGTAGATCTTGTCCGTGCATTGTATGGTGTTCAAACATCTGATAAAGTCAACAAAGCCTGTTTGGTTACATCCTCTTACTTCACACGGGATGCTGTTGACTTTGCGAATAAGCAAAATGTAATGATTGATCTAGTTGATGGTGATGCACTGCACAATATGATTGTGAGAAGTGCAGAACAGTACAAACCAAGACAATTACTATTATAGGTAATAAAAAGTATATATTATTTCGGAGTAGACACGAGAAATGAACTGCACCCCAGTTGTTAGACAGTATGCCATACTGTCTAACAACTGGGGTGCAGTTTGATCTGTTTCAATATCGCGTTTTATATGTGAATTCAACAGTTTTTCGGATGTATAACAACTTGTTTGACCGTTGCCGAAATGATGTGGGGATTTCTTTGAAACAATAGCGCGGACATAGAACGCAACGAACACGTAAATAAAAAATGTGCAAAATGTTAGAGCGCCTTGACCTGGCGCACGCCCGTCTCCTGCGGAGGGACGCCTTTGCAACATCAGGATGCGCAAAGGAATTCGGCAGAAGTTGCTTTCGCAGGTAGTTGTATTGCTGATGCAAGACGGTTTGAAGGTAGTCTAATGAAATTTCCCGTTGGGGCGTATTACATTCCCAGCAGTTTCTGGGCGCTATTGGTGACGGATTGGTAAGTATCCGAGGGGGATTCCCCGCAGTGTTTCTTGTATACGCGGAAAAAGGTCGAATAATTCTGAAACCCGCACTGCTCACAGGCTTTCTGCGGTTTCACGCCGTTCAAAATCAGAGTGCGCCCCAGCAAAATGCGTTTGTTGCGCACATAGCGCATGACCGGAATGTTGGCGTATTCCAAGAACATTTTGCGAATCGTGGACTCGGAAATATACATCCCGCCTGCAATGTCGGTGATGGTGTTGATTTCGGTCAGGTGATTGTCGATGTACTCCATCACGACGGATAGCTTTTCATTGCGGCATTCTTCCTGACAGCTTTTGGTGTCATCAAAACAAAGCAGCAATAGAATCCGCGCCAGCGTGCATTTGCGCATTTCCTGCAATAGAATTTCGTTGCGATATTTTTCTTCCTGAAGGTTGAATTCGTCAAACAACTCCTCCAGCTCGCTGCCCGCAACGTCCAGCGCGGTCGGACAGTGGCGCAAAGGCTCGAGAAGCAGGGGAGAGATATCCCGCGGCGAAAAGTTGATGACGATGCGCTCGTAATCTTCGCTGGGGTCAACAAAGCCCTGGTGATGCGTGCCGGGGGGAATGATCAGCAGCGTCTTGGGCTTGAGTTGGTATTGCCGTGCGCCGATCTCAAAGCGAGCCCGCCCGCGCAGGAAATACAGGAGCTCATAGTTTACATGAAAGTGATCGCAAAACATACTGCTTTTCTCTACCGGGTAATTGTTCAGCATCCGCTTAAAGGTATAGCCGTCGAATTCGTGGATAAACAATACAGAAATTTTCTACACCCCCTGTCACAATCTATGCACAGTGTACCATGGAAATATCAAAACTGCAATGGATATATGAAAAAATTGCAATTCCGTTTTTGGTAGAAACAGCGTATAGTCTAAGTACAGACAAGGCAACGGAACACAGGGGGATCGCTCGTGATGGTTCCCCTACAGCAAATATAGCCCGCAACAAGGAGGAAAACAACATGAAAAACCAACGCATTCTCAGCGCAGCTCTTGCCGTTCTGATGGCAGGATCACTGGCAGCCTGCGGCGGGGGTGCCGCCGGCAGCACCCCCGCAAGCGACACGACCGACACTTCTTCGGCTGCAAGCGCATCGCAGGCCGCACCCGTCGACGAGTATAAGCAGTACAAGGGCGGCGACGTGGTACTTGCCACCGATTCCGTCTTTAACAACTTCTTTACCCCCTATCAGGCCGGCAACGCCATTGCATGGGGCAGCTTCTGCATGGAGCCTCTGGGCAAAAAGATTCAGGGCACTGCCGATGACTACGACCTTGTTCTGGCAGAATCCTTTGACGTGGACGAAGAAAACTTCCTAGTCACCATTCAGGTCAAGCAGGGCATCAAATTCCACGACGGCACGCCTCTGACGGCAGAAGACGTCGCCTGGACCATCCAGTCCTGGATCGACTACGGTCGCGGCGCACAGATTGGCAACCCCACCGAGGTTCGCCAGACCGGCGACTACACCGTTGAGGTGCAGTACCCCGAATTCAACGTAAACTACAAGACCTGGCTGCTGCCGATGCAGATTTTCTGCAAACACACCTTTGACACCATCGGTCTTGACGCGATGATGACTTCCTTCAACGGCACGGGTCCCTACGTCATGGATACCTACGTTGAGGATTACTCTCTCAGCTTTACCCGCAACGAGGACTACTGGCAGGAACATGATTGGGGTCCCGATACGGTCACCTTCCTGTACACCAGCGACGCTACCTCTATGGCAGCCTCTGTGCTGAACGGCGATGTGGATTACATGGTCATGGACGCTCCCGAAACGATGGAACTGTTTGAGGCCAACGGCTGGGAGCTGGTGCCCCAGTTTGCCAACGCCGGCAATGTTTCCTTTGTGATTCCTATCACCAACGTGCCCGATGATCCCTGGTCCAACGTCAAGGTGCGCGAGGCTGTGTTCAGCCACGGCATTGACCTAGTAGGCGCTGCCGCCGCCATTGTTGGCGAGGCCGGCTATCACACCGACGCCATCGGCTACAAGGAAGCCACCTACTACGACGAGGGTCTGGAATTTACCTCTCTGGACTACGAGCTTGCCAAGAAGATGTTGGCGGAAGCCGGCTACCCCGACGGCTTTAAGACCCGCATCGTTGCCGACGCCACCACTCAGACGCAGGCAACCGTCATTCAGGCAGAATTGAAAAAGCTGGGCATTGAGGCCGAAGTCGAAATGCCCGACATGAATGAAATGCAAAAATTCTGGACCGGCGAAAACACTGCCGGCGGCCTGATGGTCGGCGCCATGTACTTTGCTGACCCCATCCTGGACCGTCTGGATAAGTTCTACGGCCCCTACGGCTACATGGCCGGCTGCACCGATTGGACCGATGAGGAGTACGCCCTGTACGACAACATCCGTTCCGCTAAGAGCATTGAGGAGCAGGATGAGCTGATTTACAAATTCTGCGTACAGTTTGTGCAGAAGGACTTCCACTTCCTGCCCATCGCCAACGCCGTGGGCCGCGCCGCCGTCAGCGACCGCCTGATTCTGGGCGATATGGCAAGTCTGGGCATTTCCTACTGGAACCCCAACATGGTCGGCTGCAAGAACTGATGCCCCTGAAACCTTTATAAGCACTGCATCGGGAACGGCTGCCGGTTATTTCCGGCAGCCGTTCCGGTTAGGTGCCCTCGGCGGGCGCATCCGCCATAACCGTAACACACCGAGCGACGCTCGCCCTTTTCAAAGGAGGCAACATCCAAAATGGCGAAATACCTTCTGAACCGTATCATGCAAACGATTGCCCTGCTGCTGATCGTTTCGCTGCTTTCCTTCTTTCTGGTTTCGCTGATGCCCAGTGATCCCGTCTACGCGCAGTTCGGCACCGACATCACGCAGGAAGAATATCAGGTCGCCTTTGTCCGTATGGGGTTGGATAAGCCCATCATCGTGCGTTATCTGACCTGGCTGGGCAATGTGGTCAAGGGAGATTTCGGAACCTCCTACTGTTACCATAAGGGCGTGTGGGAGGTCATCTCCGGCAAGCTGGGCACCACGCTGTATATGGCGGTTCTCTCGCTGCTGCTGTCAATGCCCATCGGCATCCTGCTGGGTACTGTCACGGCGGTCAAGCGCGGGCAATGGGCGGATACCATTATCACGCTTTTTTCCAACCTGCTGATTGCCATACCGCAGTTCGTTACCGCCATCCTGTTCCTGTATTATATCTCGATGAAATGGAAACTGCTGCCCCCGCAGGGCTTTACTTGGCCATGGGTGGATTTCCACAAGCATATCCAGCAGCTGATCATGCCGCTTACCTGCCTGACCCTGTGCGGTATTGCCGGCTTCTGTAGGCAGACGCGCTCCAGCGTGCTGGAAGTTCTGGGTCAGGACTATGTGCGCACGGCGCGCGCCAAAGGCTTAAAAGAAACACGCATCCTATGGAAGCATGTTATGAACAACGGGCTTATCCCCATTCTGACGATGATCGGCGGGCGTCTTGCCAGCCTGATCGGCGGCTCCATCTTTGTGGAGAACGTCTTTAACATTCCCGGTATGGGCAACCTGATGGTCAAGGCCGTCAACACGATGGATATCCCGGTCATTCAAGCGTTGGTCCTGATCACGGCGGCGGTTATCTCGGTGGCGTATATCATCACTGACCTGCTGTATGTCGCAGTGGACCCCCGTATCAGCCTGTCGTAAGCAAGAGGGAGGAGCAAGAAGATGAAAACCGGTTCTCTTTCGCAGGAGAAGAAAAAGAATCTCCGTCTGTTTCTGCGCAGAATGACCGCTCGAAAAATCGTCTTATTCGGTTTGATCGGCACGCTGTTTTTTGTTATTCTGGCGCTGTTTGCCCCCTTGATCGCTACCGTTGACCCCAACGAGATGGCCATGCTGGATAAGCTCGCAGACCCCAGTTCCACGCACTGGTTCGGTACCGATATGTATGGGCGCGACATCTTTTCCCGCGTGGTGTACGGCGCACAGGTTTCGCTGATCATCGGCGTGACCTCGGTATTGCTGGCATCGATCGTGGGCTGCTTCCTGGGTATGCTGGCCGCATACAACGGCGGCATTATCGACACGCTGCTGATGCGCTTTTGCGATGCCTTCTGTGCTATCCCGCAGATTGCTATCACTACGGCGCTGGTTTCACTCTATGGGCGCAGCGTTGCTTCCATGGCCTGCATAATGGGTATTTCCACCATGCCGGGCTTTATCCGCATGATGCGCGCCTCCTCGCTGTCCACCATCAGCAGCGAGTATATCCTTTCCGCCAAATTGCTGGGCGAGCACCCTCTAAAAATCCTCATCAAGCATGTTCTGCCTAACAGTATTTCTCCCATCATCATTATGGCGACCCAGACCATCGGCATCACCATCATGATGGAAAGCGGCTTGAGCTTTCTTGGCATCGGCATCACGGTACCCACGGCATCGTGGGGCACCATGGTCAACGAGGCCCGTCCGTTCCTGTTGACCCATCCGCTGTATGCAGGGGCTCCCTGCATCTGTATAGCGCTGCTGATCATCAGCCTGAACCTGTTGGGTGACGGTATTCGCGACGCACTGGATCCGACGCTGAGGGGGGCTAAGTAATGAATAACAAACAAACCAATCCCGCACTGCATCCCTACACGCTGCCGGAGGGCGTTGTGCTGGAAGCTAAGGACATTGTAACAACCTTTTACTCTGATGGGCAGCGCGCCGAGGCTGTGACCGGTTCGGGACTTACCCTGAAACAGGGCGAGATCATCGGTCTTGTGGGCGAATCCGGCAGCGGCAAGTCGGTAACTTCCATGAGTATCCTACAGCTCATCATGCCTCCGGGCAAGATTGAATCCGGCGAGGTCTACCTCAAGGGCGCTACGGGCAATATTCTGGAATACGGCTTCAAAAGCAGCGAGATGCGCAGCATCCGCGGCGGCAAAATCGGTATGATCTTCCAGGAGCCTATGACCTCGTTGAACCCGGTGCTGACCATCGGCTACCAGATTCAGGAAACCATCATGCTCCACCTGAAACTGGACAAGGACGCCGCCAAGCAGCGCACTCTGGAGATTATGCGCAAGGTCGGCATTTCTGATCCCGAAAGCCGCTATAACCAGTATCCGCAGCATTTTTCGGGCGGTATGCGTCAGCGCATCATGATTGCCATGGCCATTGCCGCCGAGCCGGAAGTACTGATTGCCGACGAAGCTACCACCGCGCTGGATGTCACCACGCAGGCACAGATTTTGGATCTGCTGCAGGAGCTTGCCCGCGACAAGGGTTTCTCCATCATCATCGTCACCCACAATCTGGGGTTGGTGGCCCGCTATGCCGACCGCATCTATGTTATGTACGGCGGCAATATTGTGGAATCCGGCGACAAGTTTACCCTGTTTGAAAACCCCATCCATCCCTATACCCGCGGTCTGCTGGACGCTATCCCGCGTTTGGACGACAGTAAGGACCGCCGTCTGACCCCCATTGAGGGCAATCCCCCCAGCCCGGTCAATCGCAAACCTTACTGCCAGTTCTATGACCGCTGCCGTTACCGCGAGGATCGCTGCACCCGTTGTGCCGCGCCGCTTACCGAGTACGAGCCGGGGCATAAGGTGCGCTGCCTGCTGAGCAGCGCCGAGCTGGACGAAAAGCAGAAGCACCTTGTGCGAAGCGGTAAGGCGGTTGCCAAAAAGACAGTTAGCACCGAGCCGATTCTGCAGGTCGAGGGTTTGAAGATGTACTTCCCCGTGTACAAGGGGCTAATGAAGCGCAAGGTGGCAGATGTAAAGGCACTGGATGATGTTTCCTTCCCGGTATACCGCGGCGAAACGCTGGGCATCGTGGGTGAATCCGGTTGCGGAAAATCAACACTGGCACGCTGCATTATGCGAGCCTATAAGCCTACGGGCGGGCAGATCCTGTACGATGGCAAGGATCTTTGCCGCGCCAACGCTGCCGAGCTGCGCCGCGTACACGCCAAAATCGCCATGATATTCCAGGATCCCTTTGCTTCGCTGGATCCGCGCCAAAACGCCGGTTCTATTGTGGGCGAACCGCTGAAAGTCGGCAAGCTGTGTAACTCCCGCGAGGAGTACAACGCCCGCGTGGACGAGCTGCTGACCATGGTAGGTCTGGACCCCTCGTTCAAACACCGTGTCCCGCGTGAATTCTCCGGCGGTCAGCGCCAGCGTCTTGGCATTGCCCGTGCCATTGCCTCACGCCCGGACGTCATCCTCTGCGACGAGCCTGTCTCGGCACTGGACGTTTCGATTCAGGCGCAGGTCATCAACCTGTTGGAGGACTTGCAGGCGGAGCTGGGCATTACCTACCTGTTCATTGCCCATGACTTGTCGGTGGTTAAGCATATCAGTGACCGTATCATCGTCATGTACCTCGGCAAAATTATGGAGATTGCCCCCTGCGAGGAGCTGTACAGCCACCCGCTGCACCCCTATACCCGTGCGCTGCTCTCTGCCGTTCCCATCGCTGACCCCAAGGTGGACAAGGATCGTGAGCGCATAGAGATGCTGGGCGAGGTGCCCAGCGTTATGAACCGTCCCGCGGGCTGCCCCTTCAGCAACCGCTGTCGCTATGCCACCGAACGCTGCCGTACGGAAACGCCTCCTATGCGCAGCGTTGGCGCAGGCCACAGCATTGCCTGCTTCCTGGACTTGTAATTCCATAGAAAGGATAGGCGCTATGATGCAGTTTTGCCAAAAAATCGACATCCACACCCACATGCTGGATAACGAAAGTCTGATTTCCCAACGGCTGACCGCCAACAAATATATGGGCTTCTCCCGCTGCGTGCTGCTGCCCGTGCCGGAAAACATGAGCATGGGCGGTCCTACCTTTTTTGCGGAGGACGCCTACGCGCTGAGCCGGCGCTACCCCGAACACTTTACCTGGATGTGTAACCTTTGCCCCGACGGAACTGACTTGACCCACGAAAAAGTCAAGCGCTATAAGCAGATGGGCGCTGTCGGTCTGGGCGAGTTCGGCACCCGCATCCGTTTTGATGACCCCAAGATGGATCACCTGTTTGCCGTGTTGGAGCAGGTGCAGATGCCTTTTTTGTTCCACATGGCACCCGCCGATACCGACCCTTATTACGGCATTGTGGACGACCCCCGGCTGCCCGGCTTGGAACGGGCACTGAAAAAATTCCCCAAGCTGATTTTTATCGGACACTCCCAGCCGTTCTGGTTCGAGATGGCGAAAACCGACGTTACCGACCCCGAAACGCGCAATTCCTGCCCCTTTGGCCCCTTTGTCGAGGGGCGCGTTCCGGAGCTTATGCGGCAGTATCCCAACCTGTACTGCGATTTGTCCGCCAACAGCGGGCAGACCGCCCTGCTGCGTGACCCCGCCTACGGGCTGGCTTTTGTTAAGGAATTTCAGGACCGCCTGATGTTCGGCACCGACTGGATGTTCCGCGAGGATGCGCCCTGTCACTTTGCTCTGTCGGCGTGGCTGGATTTTTGTGCTGCCAAGGAGCTGCTGCCCTTTGACGCCTACCAAAAGGTCTGCTTCGGCAACGCGGAACGGCTGTTCTTTCAACCCCGATAACCAATACACCCACAAAGAAAAGAGTGTGTTATAATGCGAAAAATTCTACCGTTCAATCAAGGCTGGCAGTTCCGCAAGGATGGCGAAACGTCGTGGCAGACTGTCGACTTGCCCCATACCTGGAACGCCCTGGACGGGCAGGACGGCGGCGATAACTACTATCAGGGTATCGGTTGGTACCAAAAAACCTTTACTGCGCCCGACGCTGCCCAGGTATTTATCCGTTTCGGCGCTGCCAGCAAAATGGCATCGGTGTTCTGTAACGGGCAGTTTGTGGGCGAACATCGCGGCGGTTTCTCTGCCTTCACCATGGATTTGACCCCTTACCTGCACAGCGGCGAAAACGAGCTGACTGTGAAGGTGGATAACCACGCCGATTTGCCTGTCTACCCGGCGCAGGCGGACTTTACCTTTTTCGGCGGTCTGTATCGGCAGGTGGAGCTGCTGATCTTTGCGGACAAAGCGCATTTCAATGTTACCGAATACGGTGCCGATAGTCTGCTGCTGACCCCCGACGTCGAGACCGGCACCGTGCAGGCATCGGTTCTGTGTGACGGCGGCGACCGTCTGACATTGACCGTGAAGGATCCAGACGGTACCGTAGTGGCGCAGGAAGAAACCCCTGTCACCGGGCAAAAAACGACGCTTTGTCTTACCGTGTCCGACGTGCAGCTGTGGGACGGCACGCAAAACCCCTGCCTGTACACGGCTACCGCCACTTTGTGCAAGGATGGCATCCCCATTGACGTGCTGACTGATTCCTTCGGCTTCCGCCGCTATGCCGTCACCGCCGACAAGGGATTCTTCCTCAACGGGAGGTCGTACCCGCTGCACGGCGTCTGCCGTCACCAGGACCGTGAGAATATGGGCTGGGGCATCACCCAAAGGGAACATCTGGAAGATATGGCAATGATTCGTGAAATCGGTGCCAACACGATTCGTCTGGCGCACTACCAGCACGACCCGTTCTTCTACGCGCTTTGCGACCGCGAGGGAATGGTTATATGGGCAGAGATTCCCTTTATTAGCCTGTACATTCCCGACCCTGCCGCCGACGAAAACCTGCTCAGCCAGATGCGGGAGCTGATTCTGCAAAACTACAACCACCCGTCCATCTGCTTTTGGGGCGTTGCCAATGAAATCGGCATCGGCGGCGAGAGTGAGGCTATGTTCCACATTGTCCATCGCCTTCACGAGCTGTGCAAGCAACTTGACCCCAGCCGCCTGACCGGCATTGCCAACGTCGGCATGACCCCTACATCCAGCCGGCTGTTCCGCCTGACCGATGTGACCGCCTACAACGAGTACAAGGGCTGGTATGAGGGCACGGTCGAGGATCATGGCGCGTTCTGTGATGAACGCCACGGACAGATTCCCGATATCCCGATGGCCATCAGCGAATACGGCGCAGAAGCTGTGCTGCGCTGGCACAGCCCCGCCCCCAAAGTTAAGGACTACACCGAAGAATATCAGGCTATCGTTCACGAGAAAGCCTACCGCGCCCTGCAGGAGCGCCCCTATATCTGGGCGACGTGGCTGTGGAATATGTTTGACTTTGCCGTGGACGTCCGCAACGAGGGCGGCGTTCAGGGACGCAATAACAAGGGTCTTGTGACCTTTGACCGCAAACAGAAAAAGCAGGCGTTCTATTTCTACAAAGCCTGCTGGAGCAAGGAACCGTTCGTCTATATCTGCGGTGAGCGCTACCTCAAGCACACAGCCGCCCCCATGACCGTTAAGGTGTACAGCAACGCCGCGCAGGTCACCCTGCTGTTGAACGGACGCAAGCTGGGCACCATGCAGGGCGGGCCGGTGTTCCTGTTCCCCAACGTTGTGCTGGATCGCCCCGTCAACGAGCTGATGGCTGTGACCGACACCGACTGCCGCCACAGCCTGATATGGGAGTGTGTTGCTGCCGAGCCGGAGGAATATACCCTGAAAGAAACCAAGTGCTACTCTGAAAATGTGGCGCAATGGTTCAGCCACCTGATTCCGCCCACCGATGTGCAGATTCGCAAGGGGTATCTCTCGATAGATGACCCGTTGGAGGAAGTTTACCGCTATCCCGAAGGCTACCAAATTATTCAGGAACTTGCGGTGGAGCCGCTGCAGCTTGACCACGCTGATCTTGCTGACCGCATGATACAAGGTGGTGCACTAAGTTTCAGCAGCATCTGGAACCACATCAACAAATACCTGCCGGATGAAGCCTATACGCTCATCAACGCAAGGCTTTCGCGTATCAAAAAGACTCAATAAAAAAGCAGAACAGCACCCCATTTGTCAGACAAGTATACGAGTATGCTTGTGCTGGGAAGTGGGGTGCGTTTTCTATATGGCTCAGTGTCTACGCTAATGGCTTTTCTGGTTTTCCTCAAGGGTGAGGGTAGCAACCATGCCAGACCTACCTGACAGAAGAATGTAGCGTAACAGACGTCATATATCGACTTATAGATTCGCAAAGGCTATAAGCAAATCCTTATTGACGAATATGATTTGGGACTTTGATTTTTCATTATTTTGCTTATATAATAGAAACAATCCAATGTACGAATGTACGAAATACACAAATTTTACATCTAAAAAGGAGGAAAAAATGAAACATTTCGTATCACGTGTACTGGCAATCGGTCTTACGGGTTCCTTGTTGTTTACAGGTTGTGCTTCTGAATCTGTTAGCAGCGTCGGCACCTCTGCGAACGAAAGCGTCAGCAGTTCTTCTGAAAGCCAGCATGACCGGTTACCATTACGCTTTACGCAGACTCTGCAACGAACGGCGCGAACGAGGCAAAAATCGAGGCTTTCCAGAATCTGTACCCTTGGATTACGGTCGACCTGGTTGAGATGCCTGCCGGCGCTTCAGACCGCGTGCGAACGTTAAGTACTGTTCTGCAGGCAAAAGATGACAGTATGGATGCTTTTTTGATCGACTGCACATGGCCGGAAATGTTCGCGTCTGCCGGCTGGCTCGAGCCACTGGATGATGTGTATACCAGTGATGAACTAACCGAATTCAGTGAGGGCGCACTGCAGGGATGCTATGTAGATGGAAAACTGGTATGTCTCCCTACATTTTTAAATACTGGCGCTCTGCTTTACAGAGCTGACCTGCTTGAAAAATACGGGTTTGAACCCGCCAAAACATGGGATGAATTGATCGAACAGAGCAAGGTTGTAATGGCAGGGGAACCTGGCGTCTACGGTTATGCGGCTGCATGGCAAAAAGCGGAAGCTTTAACCTGCTGTACGATGGAGCATATCTGGGGATATGACGGAAACGTTCTGGACGAAAACGGCAACCCGACCTTTGACACCGAAGCTGTAAAAAGCGGCATCAGTTCGATGAAAAAGATTCTGGACGAAGGCGTTGCAATCGACGGTATCCTCGGCATGATGTCTAAGGACGTGAAGGCGGCTTTCTTTGCCGGTCAGGTACTCTATATTCGCGACTGGTCTGCTGCACTTGCCGCTGCCAACGATCCTGAGCAGTCCTCTGTTGCCGGTAATGTAAAAGTGGCACAGCTTCCCGCAGGTACAGACGGAAATGAGCAGTACAACTGCAATGGCGGTTGGAACATTGGTGTTTCTGCTTATTCCTCTCATAAGGAAGAAGCCAAGCTCTTGGTTAAGTACTGGACAAGCGATGATGCAATGCTGATTGGTGCAACGATGAGTGGCAAAATGCCTGCGCGCCCAGCTCTGTACGAGAACAAGGATTTGCTTGCTGCCGATTCCGATATGGCAAAACTATATGATTTTGCAAAGAACTGCCGTAACCGTCCCGGTTCTGCCTATTACGAGGAAGTTTCTGCTGCACTGCAGGAAGGCGTCACCAGCGTACTGATGGGAGAGCAAAGCATCGATAATGCCGTTGCAACGATTCAGGCAAAGGAAGAAGAAATCTACAACCGTTAAGGATAAAAGCAATAAGTGCAGCGAAGATGACTTCGTTGCACATATTGCAATTTTTAAAACTATCTATTGATAAGGGTTCTTGGTATGAACAATAAAAAGAGAGTCGCTATGGGATATGTATTTCTCCTGCCAGCGCTGATCTTATTCATGGTAGTTGTCGCATATCCGGTATTCAACACATTGAAAACAAGCTTTTATTCGATTCGTGTTCAAAATATTGCCACGGGCGGAAAATGGGTCGGGCTTGCCAACTATAAACAACTGATTCAAGATCCGAATACATGGGTGACATTAAAATTCACCCTGCTTTTTACGGTGGTTTCGGTTATTTTGGAAACTGTCATCGGCATGGGCTGTGCTCTGATTATGAATATTGGAATGCGTGGTGAGGGCATTGTCCGCGGCTGTATTCTTGTGCCATGGTGTATTCCTACTATTGTATCGGGATTGATGTGGTCCTATATGTTCGCTGAATCTTACGGCATTATTAACCAGTTGCTTCAACAAATCGGCATGGCACCTGTTGCATGGTTGACAAATTCATCCTGTGCCTTTTGGGCAGTTGTTATTTCTGATGTGTGGAAAACTGCCCCCTATATGGGCTTGCTGCTTTTGGCCGGTCTGAAAACCGTACCCCCTGAATACTATGAAGCCGCCTCAATTGATGGGGCAGGCAGCGTTACAAAGTTTTTCCGAGTCACGATCCCCTGCATTAAGCCGGTTCTTCTGGTATCCATTATGTTCCGCACAATTTCCAGTTTCCGAATCTATGATCTTATTAAAGTGCTGACAAATGGTGGCCCCGGCTTATCAACTACCAGCCTGACCATGTATACAATGCAACAGTATTTTTCTTTTGGCAACTATGGCTATGGCGCTGCGCTTGCCATGCTTACTTTTGTAGTTTCGTTGGGCATCGCATTCCTGTTTTACGATGGGATGAAGTCTAAGTTGGAGGTGTAATCATGAAGCGAAATATTGGCGCAATCCTATTTTCCGTAATCCTTATTTCGGTGATTACATTTCCGTTCTTGTGGTTACTTCTTGGTTCGTTCAAAACCATGAAAGAACTGTTTTCAGTCCCAATTCGATTTTTTCCGGAACACATCTCCCTGGATAACTACATTGCAGTTTTTAAGGCACAGCCTTTTGGACTGTATCTGTATAACAGCATCGTTATTGCTCTTTTAGGCACCGTACTGGTTGTTGTTGCCTCGGCTATGGCAAGCTATTCGTTGGCGAGAATTCCTATCAAAGGCAAAAAACTGGTATTGATCCTTGTGCTGACAGTCTCCCTGCTGCCCCCTGTTACACTTCTGAATCCCATCTATCAGACAATGAGCAATATCGGGCTGCTTAACACTAGGATAGGTGTGGCCGTTGTACTGGCTGCAATTGAACTCCCTACTGCGGTGTGGTTGTTGACGAGCTTTTTTCAGTCTATTCCCATTGAAATAGAAGAAAGCGCCATGCTTGATGGCGCTTCCATGGTGGGTGGTTTTGTTAGGGTAGTAGTGCCACTGGTAATGCCCGGTGTATTTACTGTTAGCATCATGACATTTCTTGCTGTATGGAATAACTTCATTTTCCCATCTGTGCTGAACCAATCCAAATCGGCAAGAACGGTTACGATTGCACTGACTATGTTTGAAACAGAGACTTATACGCCATGGCACATTATTTCTGCTGCAGCTATTATCGCATCTGTTCCTCTGATCATTGTTGTTTTGCTTTTGCAGAAACGGATCGTTTCCGGTATGATCGAAGGCGGTGTTAAAGGATAGTCTCAGAAATGTTAAAGGGAGGTCTTTCCATTGCCTGCTTTGCGTAATCCATAAAACATTTCATGGGTCGTGTGAGATGACGCTGCTTATTGTATCCAATACAAACCTGCTGAAAATCAGGTGTTTCCAGTTGGCAATAAAGGGGATTCTCAATATACATGGGTGAAACACAGGCAGAGATATACCCCACAAACGCACAGCCAACATTGGCAGCTACAAGAAAATGGGCAAGACCGGGATTAGAGGTTTCCAGTACAATATTCGGTTGGCAGTTATGTTTCTCAAACAGGTTTTGCGTATACTTTCGCAGGTAGCCGGTTTTACCAACTATAAAGGGAAGCGAACAAATATCCTCAAATTTCAGCATGGGGAACGAATGACCATTAGGCTCGCGTTGGTAAGGTATGTGAATCTGTGATGGAACGGCCAGCAAAATTTGTTCCTGGTAAATGTTCGTATGTGTAATTGCCGAATTGGATTCGCTATAGCAAAAACCAAGATCGACCGAACCGTTTTCCAGCAGTTCTTCTACTCCGCCGGACTCAACTTCTGTAACGGAAACCTCAATGTTCGGATACTTCTGTTTGAATCCACCTAACAGGTAGGTCAATGTAATAAACGACTTGGTTTTTGTGACCGCGAGGGATAAGTGTCCGGTTCCGGAAAAGCTCCCATTATCCTTAAGCTCTGCCATCATTGTTTGCATAGTGCGATATTCATACAGCATGTTTTGTGCGCTGTCGCGAAATCGCTCCCCGGCTTCTGTAAGGATCAGCGAATTGCCTTTTCGGTAAAACAACTTTGTGTCAAGCTCTTTTTCAAGGTGAATCAGCTGCTGGCTCAATGCTGGTTGCGTAATATAAAGTTCTGATGCGGCCTTGCTGATGCTGTTGAATTTCAATATTGTCAGGAAATATTCTAATTGTAAGAAGTTCATGCTGCCCTCCCGAAGATGCAACCCGGTAAAACTTTATAGAGTTAAAAATATATCGTCACAACGAGCATAATCGCGCAAAATCCACTACAAGAATTATAACATGTTATCAGCCCATCATCAATAAGGAAATCCCGGAAGGAGATATTCTTTATGCTTTATACAACTCTCGGAAGAACCAACCGTAAAGTCAGCAGAATTGGATTCGGAGGCTGTCCTGCAGGCGTAAAAAATTATGTTGAGACATATGACCCCGGCAAAACAGATGATTACGGCGAGGGGGTTCGCGCAGCCAGACGTGCCTACGAATTGGGTATTAACTACTTTGATACCGCCCCCGGCTATGGTAATGGCTTGAGCGAGCAGATCATCGGGGAGGCTCTTGATGGCATCCCCGGAGAGAATCTCTTTATGGCAACAAAAGTACGTTACAATGAAGAACCAGATGTTTTCAAATCGCTTGAAGGCAGCCTGACAAGACTGCGCCGGGAACATATTGATCTTTTGCAGTTACATGGCGACTACTACACAAAAGAGCTGACAGACACACTTTTACAGCCCGGCGGCATGGTAGAACAAATGTGCCGTGCCAAACAGGAAGGTCTTGTACAATATCTTGGTTTTACGGGAGAATGTCAGAATGCTGAGTTCTATCGCCTGATCGATACCGGAATCTTTGATGTCGTTCAGGTACAGTACAATGTTCTGTTTCAGCATCCGTATGATCCGTTTTTCCAATCGGGCAGTATGTATTACTGTGAAGAAAAGGGGATGGGCATTGTCACAATGCGCTCTTTGACTTCCGGTATTTTCCAAAAATGGATGCGGATGATCCAGCCGGATAATACTTTTGACTACTCAAAAGCATTGATCCAGTACGTTTTGTCCAATCCGCTGGTAGATACGGCCTTGTTAGGTATGCGATCTGTTGCACAAGTGGAAGAAAATGTTGCTGTGTGCCTAGATACCGCCCACCGTATTGACCTTGCTGAGCTTCACAAGAGGAAAGTAGACTGATCATGGTTACGTGGAAAATGATTAACCTCGGTCAAGTAAGCAGAAATCAGTTTTGGGGTGAGCCGGATGATGTTGTTCGCCGCCCCGGTATTTGCAACGGAGTCGTTCTGTTTGACACGGAACAAGTCGTACTGGTTGATCCGCCTTATTCTAACGAGGAGATGCTGCGCTGTCTGGATGCACATGCCGGATTAAAGCCAAAAGATATCGATGTTGTATACATTACACATGCTCATTCAGACCACTTCGATGGGATTCACTATTTCCCTGCCGCACGCTGGTGTACCGGGATGGAGGAACGAGACATTCTGGGGAAAATGCTGGATGCAAGGAAGTTAGACGGCAACAAGTTGGAAGGCTTGAGAGAAAAGTTGACGCCCAATATTCAAGTCGTTCCCTTGCCCGGTCATACAATGGGTTCTACAGGGCTGCTTTTTGACGGCCCGGAAGGAAAAGTCCTTGTCGCAGGTGATTCCGTAATGACGCGTGAGTTTTTTGAACATCAGAAGGGCTATTTCAAAAGCGAAAGTCAAGCTGCCTCAACAAAAACGATCCAATGGATTTTCAAACATACCGATATTGTTGTTCCCGGACACGACAACTACTTTTTTGTCAACGCATACAAATTCAATTGAAGGAGATATCAAATGAAAACTATCACATGCCCAAGCAAAGAAGTTCCTGTTATTGCAGAGACGCAGGTCTTAGTCGTAGGAAGTGGTCCTGCGGGTATTTCTGCAGCTGTTGCCAGCGCTCGCTGCGGGGCAAAAACCATGCTTGTTGAACGGTATGGCTGTTTTGGCGGCGCACTTTCTGTAGGTCAGGTCGAATCGTACACTTGGTACTTTAATAAAAACACATATACTGCACAGGGCATTTCTAAAGAAATTGAAGACCGCATGATTAAGATAGGTGGCGTACAGGATGATGACCGCGGTTGTGGGCACTTTTTGAATCCGGAAAAATACAAATATATGCTCGATTGCTGGATTCAGGAAGAAGGTATCACACCTCTGCTGCACACCCTTGTGGTTGATGTAATTATGGAGGGCAAAACCGTCAAGGGTGTTATCGTAGAGAACAAGTCTGGACGCGGTGCCATTTTGGCAGACCGCATTGTTGATGCCACAGGTGACGGAGACGTTGCGGCTCTTGCTGGAGCTGCTTATGAGAAAGGCGAAAATAACAACGGCAAGGTGCTTCCTGTCACTATGGTTTTTGGTGTGTCAGGCGTTGACACCAAAACCTTCCGTGATTATATCGAAAGCCACCCGGAGATGACGAATCCTGATACACATGGTTTGAAACTTCCGTTTCGGCGTGCAAAGGCTGACGGGAAATGGCCGGTAGAGCGTGATGGCGGTGCATGGAAAGAGCTTACCCCCACGGGTGAATTTACCAGTCTGAATCTTACGCTTGAAAACGGGATTGATGGAACCAATGTTTGGGACCTGACGCACGCAGAGATTCAGGGACGTCAGCAGGTTATGTGGACTGTCGACGTACTGCGTAATTATGCAAAAGAAATGGGTTTTGCCAATTGCTCGTTGCGTTCGATTGCTGGTCAGATTGGCATTCGTGAAACGCGCCGTATCCAGGGTGGTTACAGCATCTGCCGCAGGGATGTGCTGGGGCATTCCGAGTTTGACGATTCAATAGGTGTATACACCACATTTATCGACGGAGAAGTTGTATCAAAAGATGATGCTCACTTCCAGCTGCCTTACCGTATGATTCTCCCCAATGGTATCGAAAATCTTAGCGTTGCCGGACGTTGCGCATCGTGTGATGATGATGCTATTCAGACTGTCCGCATGATGGTTTGTTGTGCTACCACAGGTCAGGCTGCCGGCACTGCCTCTGCGTTGTCGATAAAAGATGATGTCGTTCTGCGAGATCTCGACATCCACACTTTGCAGAACCAGCTGGTTGCCGATGGTGTACGCATCCGGTAAGGCTCGTTTATTACTTAAAAAAGAAGGAGGATACCATGGAAATTGTAGTTTTGGATGGATATACAGAAAATCCTGGTGATCTGTCTTGGGATGCGGTTAAATCCTTTGGCACCCTTACGGTTTATGACCGAACCCCGGCAGATGATGCCATTATCTGCAAACGGATTGGTAATGCCGATATTGTTATTACCAACAAAACGCCCATCAGTGCCTATGTGATTGCTTCTTGTCCTTCCATTAAATTCATCAGCGTTCTGGCAACCGGATACAATGTTGTTGATACTCATGCAGCTGCGAAAGCAGGTATTCCGGTATCCAACATTCCTACCTATGGTACAATGGCTGTTGGTCAGTTTGCTATTGCCATGCTGCTTGAAATTTGCCACCATATTGGTGCGCACAACGATGCAGTCCATCAGGGACGTTGGGGAACGAATCCTGATTGGTGCTTTTGGGACTCGCCGCTTATCGAGCTTGCGCAAAAGACAATCGGCATTATTGGTTTTGGGCGCATTGGTCAGACTACAGGACGCATCGCCAAGGCTCTTGGCATGAACGTCCTTGCATATGACAGCCATCCAAATGATGTTGGCAGAGAAATCGCCGATTATGTGGAACTTGATGAGCTTCTTCGGCGTTCTGATGTGATTTCCTTGCATTGTCCTCTGTTTCCCGAAACGAAGGGAATCATTTGCGCAGAAAACATTGCAAAGATGAAGGATGGCGTTATTGTTCTTAACAACGCACGCGGCGGTCTTATTGTGGAGGCGGATTTGGCATCCGCCTTGCACAGCGGGAAAATTTACGCTGCAGGATTGGACGTTGTCTCTACTGAGCCGATTCAATCGGATAGTCCGTTGCTTGCTGCCCCAAACTGCATAATCACGCCGCACATTTCCTGGGCACCAAAGGAATGCCGTCAGCGCATTATGGATATGACAGCTGATAATATTCAGCACTTTATCTCCAGTGCGCCAATCCATGTTGTAAACAGGTGACTGCAATGACTATGCGCGATAAAGCTGAGTGCATCATGCGCGAATCCATTCAACGAGTTATGCCCGGCCCTGCAGTGACCACAGCACTTCAAAATTGCAAATTCTCCGAGGGCAGGCTTTACCTTGTTGCTGTTGGCAAAGCGGCATGGGAAATGGCGAATAGTGCCGTTCAGTGCCTTGACAAAAAGGTGTGTGCAGGCATTGTGCTTACGAAATACGGTCATGTACAGGGGTCTATTAAAGATGTCGTTTGCTATGAGGCCGGTCATCCTGTCCCTGACGAGAACTCACTTCGAGGAACGCAGGCTATCCTTCGGATGGTAACAGGATTGGAAGAGCGAGACACCGTCCTTTTTCTTCTGTCTGGTGGAGGATCCTCTCTTTTTGAAAAACCGTTTATTCCTTTGGAAGAACTGCAGGAAATCACAGCGCAACTATTAGCCTGTGGTGCATCCATCACCGAAATCAATACCATTCGCAAGCATCTTTCTCAGGTAAAAGGTGGTCGATTTGCTGTCATGTGTAAGCCTGCTCACGTTAATTCCATCATCTTATCAGATGTGATTGGTGATCAAATCGACATGATTGCCTCAGGTCCAACCTGCGGGGATTCCTCTACACGCGCAGATGCCATTGCTATTGTTGAGAAGTACCACCTCGCTCTTTCACCATTGGCACAAAAGACGCTTCAACTTGAAACCCCGTCTGAAGTACCAAATGTTACAAACACAATCATTGGCTCTGTTTCTAAGCTTTGTGAATACGCTAAAGACGTTTGCACTACGCTGGGGTATGATGTGACAATTCTTACCGACCGTTTGACTTGTGAGGCACGTGAAGCAGGGAGGTTTCTGGGATCAATTGCACTAGCACATGCTAATACCTCTGAACATCTTGCTTTTCTTGCAGGAGGCGAAACCGTTGTCCACCTAATGGGGAAGGGTCTGGGTGGACGAAATCAAGAAATAGCACTAGCAGCTGCCAGTCAGATAGAAGGCATTCAAAACGTCGCTGTGTTCTCTTTTGGCAGTGATGGAACAGATGGTCCAACCGATGCTGCAGGCGGATATGTGGACGGGAAAACGTCCCGGTTGGTGGATATAGATGCCGCCTTGCAAGCAAGTGATTCCTATCATGCATTACAAAAGAGTGGCGGACTACTGGTGACAGGACCAACAGGAACAAATGTTAATGATTTGGCTGTGGTCTTGATTAACTAATGATTTAAACATCCTCGATTGCCTGTAGGTGGAATAACTGATTCCTTGCTCCCGGCGCCATTCCTTTTACTGGAACACCTGAATTGCGGCACTCCACAATGCGCTGTTCCCACTGCGCTCGACTTACTGCCCGTTTCATCTGACTCACTTGCATGGCTACGACTCCTCCTTGAGCCTTTTCAGGAATCCCTGACAATTACCAGGAATTCTCGGTAATTCTTGATACCCTTATTACCTCACAGGCACCGTTGCTTTCACAGGACGTCATTTATTATGCATTTGTGTTTTATTTTAACAATGTTTAAATGCGAACAACTTTATTCAATATGTTCCATATTTTTGAAGCTCGCCTTTTAGCGAAACAGCATACTTATGTGCCCGACCTAAAGCATAGTAATGATCCTGAAGATAACGGCTGATAGTTCTTGCTTTTCGCAAATATCCAAGATATTGTCCTCTATTTTTCAGGTAGAGGTTTAAATATGTCCATCCAAGAAGGGTAGTACATTGATAGTAACTCGTCTGCTGTTTCAAAATGTGAGGGGATTTCTTTTTCAATTATGCGGCCAGTGGCATCTGAAACTTGCAATTTACGTTTTTTAGCTGAAAAGAAAAATATATATTCTGGTTTGTAATCATTTGTCGTTTTGTTATCAATAATATCTTGGAGAATCTGTTTTATTGTCTCTACAACAAGTGCGGTCTTCCCAACTCCACCATACCCAAATATGCAGCGAGAATGCTGTTTTCGCAAATCCCCCGGATTCCCATATATAAATGATACATTTTTTCTATTTTACTGTGTTTTACAGAGTTAGGAAGCACATCCCGAAGAAAAAATGGATCAGCTGGTGTCAACGAAGCGTTCTTTGCTAATAATGCAGTTTCCAGATCATTTGCCGAAGAATAATGTGTCATCAAAACATCAGCAATATACCCTCTGAAAGGAATCTCGAACCCCATCAATAAAGTTCGAAATTGATCATGCTGCTTGATCGATAAATACACCTGATTCACCTCATTTTCTTTATACAAAATTTTATGGTTTTATAAACTCTTCACAATCTCCATAAACATCTCAAGAGAATACGCTCATGGTGAGCCCGGATGCTTAGTCTCAAACACCCCCCCTCACAACTATCTGAATTGTCGTTTTTACCTTCCAGCGTTGGATGATGCATATAGAAAATGCTCTTCTGGCGTTCAATTTCGTCTCGCAGTTGCTCTTTGGTAGGCAGGTAGGTTAGGTATTTCGACATAAATAGGTGATTGTTGTCATGCAAAACCGAGTACCGCACAATGTCCTCACTAGTTTCACCGCACAGAAGAATTCTAATTGTCGGATTGTCACCTTCCTTGCACTTCAAATCATCATACATACGGACATACATATCAATCTGACCGACATCCTGATGGGTAATTGTACCCATCTTTAGGTCAATCAGGACGTAACATTTCAGCTCAATATTGTAGAATACAAGGTCGATATAATAGTCTTCCGTATCTGTAACAATGTGTTGCTGGCGAGCCACAAAAGCAAATCCTTTGCCCATTTCCATCAGAAAGTCTCGGATGTGGGAGAGAATTGCCGACGCCAAGTCGGATTCTGCAAAGGAATCCTCAGTGCGGAACCCTAAGAATTCAGCCACGATAGGGCTCTTTAGAAGCTCAAACTGGTGCTTCTGTTCAGCTGTTTTCTCTTTCATCTCCGCAATCACGGCTTCCTTTTTCGGCGATTGCAGAAGGCGATAGTAATACTGAGTGCCGATATTGCGATCCAAGGTACGCGCACGCTAGCTCTCATTGACAGCTTCATTCATATATCAAATGCGAGCATTTTCATCATGAACACGCAATAACGCGCGCAAATGCGACCAATTAAGATTTTGCACACGCGTGTGCAAAATCTCGGCATCAGGTAAATAGAGATAAAATCTACGGTAATAATGGAGATTACGCTTAGAATAGCCTTCACCGAACTCCTTTGTCAGTTCATCGGACAGGACTGAAATCAGTCGCTTCCCATATTCTGCACGCTCTGCACCATTCTGTTATTCCTCCACAATGCGTTTTCCGATATTCCAATAGGTCATAACCATAGCACGGTTGGCGGCATTATAGGCAACATTTTGACCTGCCGTAATCAAGGTCTTAATGTCTGATATGGAACGAGATTGTTATCCATAGGGAAGTCCCCTCCGTCTGAAGATTTTTGATGAATCATTGTCATACTTATAGCAGATGTTTCTCAACTTGTCAGCAATAAAAACTATTTTAGTTGTGGATAGATGGTTACAGGAATTGATGGTTTTAAGGAGCGGTACAAGGCAGGGAAGATGACTATGACATTTTAGAAAAATCAGGCTGAAACAGCATAAAATTGTGAACATTTTGTAAACTCTCGAACCTCCTGCGCAGATTTTCTCGGGTTAGCTGACTTCTTATAGTATAGGGGGATAAATTCCTCCTGACATAAGAATAGCGTCCTCTGTTGTACCGCATTGGGGAAGCAGCGCCAAGACCGAGATCACGCGAGCGTGCCAAGATGCGAGAGAACATACCGCACTGCCGAAAGGCGGGGCGGGGCACAGCGCCGGGAAGGGTTGCCTGTCTGGAATGGCAGAGGGAGAGAAACGCACAGCTATAACGACAGATCGTGCCGTGGAAGATGCCGAATCATCCTCTACGGCATTTTTGTGCCGTTATGGCGGGGTACATTTCACAGGGCAGAGGCAAAAAGGTAGAATACGGGTGGGAGGTCGAGTCTATGCAATACGATATCGAAAACTATAAACGCAGACCAAGAACCGTGGCGTTCTACGGACGTGTTTCGACAGAGCACGAACAGCAGCTATCCGCGCTGAGCAACCAGATGGACTGGTATATCAAGCTGGCGCAAAATAATCCGAACTGGCACGTCGTGGCCCGCTACATCGATGAGGGCATCACCGGCACGCAGATGAAAAAGCGCCCCTCTTTTATGCAGATGCTGGAGCACGCAAAGCAGGGCAGGTTTGACCTGATCGTGACCCGCGAATTGTCCCGCTTTGCCCGCAACACGGTAGATGCCCTGAACGCCACCCGTGAGCTGAAGCAATACGGCGTGGAGGTCTATTTTGTCAATGACGGCATCTGGACCATGGACGGCGACGGCGAGGTTCGCCTGACAATTATGGCAAGCATTGCGCAGGACGAGAGCCGCAAAACCAGTGAGCGCGTGAAGGCGGGGCAAAAAATCAGCCGCGAAAAAGGGGTTCTGTACGGAAACGGCAATATCCTCGGTTATGACCGAATCGGTAAGAGCTACGTTATTAACAAGGAACAGGCGGTGACGGTGCGCAGAATCTACGAACTGTATGCGGGAGGAATGGGAGAACAGGGCGTCGCTGACACCCTGATGGCAGAAGGACGCAAGGACGGCGGCGGAGGCTGCACATGGACAGCCAGCAAGGTGTCGCGTGTACTGCGCAAATCCACCTATAAAGGCTACATTACCTACAACAGGTCGCACACGGAGAATTTCCTGGACCACAAGCGCGTGAACCACGCGGAAAAGGACTACACTTTGGTAAAAGGAGACTTTGAACCCATTGTGTCGGAGGAACTGTGGAACACCTGCAATGAGCTTCGCACCAAGCGCGCAGCCTGTTTGATGGACAGCAGCGGCAGAAAACACGCGTATGGCAAATCTTTTCCCCAGAACAAGTGGACAAAACTTCTGTACTGCGACTGCGGTGCGCCAATGCGGTGCGAGGGAATTGATAAAAAGGCAAACGGCATCTTAAATATGCGGTTTATCTGCTCTGCCACCAAGAGAATCGGTAGAAAGACCGAAAAGCGCTATGGCGTGCCCTGCCCGAACCCGTATGCCTCTGAGTGGAAGTTGGAGCTGATGGCACGGGAGGTGTTTTGCACGGTATGGAAGGACCGCCGCACGGAGGTGCTGAAAACTGTGCGGGCGGTCAATACGTATCTGGGTGTCAATAAAACAGACACCGAGGCAGAGCAGCTGATGAGCCAACGCGAGATGTGGAATAGAGCCTATGATGCACTGGCGCTGGAGAGAGTGGAAAAAAGGCTGGACTTTGCCGAATTCGTGACCAAAAGCAACGAAATCGCTGCCCATATAGCGGAGATCGACAAGGCTCTCATGGAATTGTCCCACACCGCGGAACCGGTCAACAGGTTTGACGTGGAGAAGATAGAGGCGGTTCTGTCCGAGAGAATTGCGTATCCGGAAGGAAAAATTGACCCCGATGCGCTGAAAAACTACGTTGCCCGCATTATCAAAAGCAACGATCGGTATGTCTGGCTGCTCTCTCTTGCTGAACGCCTACAGCCGGAGCAGACGCAGAAAATCGCCATGATGCAGATGGTGACGTACAATGGCAACGCCATCGGCAACGAAGAAAAGCCGGCGTCGGGAAAAACAGAAATCCCCGATATGGAGTTTTTGCGGCGGGGTCAAAACGGGTTTATCCTGAATGCGACCAGATACAGGCGGGCGCGATTGACAGAGCGGTTGTTTGCATCGGAAACTGCCCTGCCGAACGAGCCCATTCCGCTGCTGCAATTTGAAATCGACTACCCGATGGCATATCAATACCAGAAAGAACAGGGCTCAGCCACACATCCGGGACGGTGGCAGAATCTTGAGGTGGAAGTGTACTTAATTTGAAACTTGCTGATTTCGATGAAAAATTGTACGATATGATGCGTATCTGCGGGACGAGGGGCGCAGCGATATTTGGATCTACGGCATTGCGTTCTACAAAAAAAGATGTAAAGTAGCAGCAGAAAAAATGCTGTGAGCCCAAAGCCTCGGAGAAGTCCGAGGCTTTTTTGCTGCCCGGCAGCAGCAAAGTGTACATTTCAGCAGCTATGCAAAAAGTTGTATAGTAGTGGGGAAGGAGGGATGCATATGAATTTCGAATCCGATTCCTTGGCGGCGCGCCGGCGCAAGGTAGTCTTTTACGGGCGCGTATCGACCGAAATGGAAGCCCAGATTGCCGCGTTAAAGAACCAGATAATCTGGTATCAACAGCTTGCCGAAAGGCATCCGGAATGGACCGTCGTCACGATGTATGAGGACGAGGGAATCTCCGGCAGAAGCATCAATAACCGCCCCGGCTTTATGAAGATGCTGACGGATGCAAAAAAGAGAAAGTTCGATTTGATCGTAACCCGTGAGGTTTCGCGCTTTGCCCGAAATACCGTGGATGCGTTGGTTGTGACCCGCAAACTGAAGACCTACGGCGTAGAGGTCTATTTTGTGAATGACGACATCTGGACGATGAGCGGCGACGGTGAACTTCGCCTGACCATTATGGCAAGCCTGGCACAGGAGGAAAGCAGAAAATTCAGCGAGCGCGTGAGGGCAGGCATCAAAATTGCCCAAGGCAAGGGGAGATACTTTACCGGGTGGAGACCGTATGGTTACACCAACGATTCCGCAAATAAGACCCTTGTTGTCCGTGAGGATGAGGCGGAGGTCGTAAGGCGAATCTATGCGATGCATGCCGCCGGAATCGGCAGCACCTCCATTGCGAAAAGACTGACAGAGGAAAGAATACCCAACTATGCCGGAGAATTTCAGTGGAAAGAAGGGCAGGTATACGATATCCTCAGAAATCCGATTTACAAAGGGTACAAGACGACCAACAAGGAACATGTGTCCGACTACCTGTCGCAAACCATTATAAAACACGACAGGAGCGAGTACGTCTATGTGAAATGCGATTTTGAGCCGATTATCCCCGAGCAGGAGTGGGAAGCCTGCCAGCGACGCCTAAAAAGAGCCAGCGCATTCTTAGATGGCGGTGTTTCCGAGGCGTATCTGTACGGCAAAAGTGAAAGTCGGGACAAATGGGCGTGCCGGATGTTCTGTGCCTGCGGTGCGCGTATGAGGGCTGTTTCGAGAAACAAGGCGCACGAGGCAAACTATCTCTGCTACCGCAAGCTCAAAAGCAGACGGGCGGACAAAAGCAAGCCCATGCCTGCATGGCAGCGCGTTGACTGCAATGCCTCTTACGTTGCACAGTGGAAGCTGGAACTGATGGCAAAAGAGATATTTCAGCAGGTTTGGAAAGATCACAAGCAGGAGATTCTAGACTATTATCGTGAGGAAAACGAGAAAAATGCAATCAGCCCGGACCATTCGGAAGAAATTGAGAAAAAGAAGCAGCTGATTGAGAAAACGCAAAATGACAGGCAGGAAGTGGACAGCATGTACAGGCAAAACCTGATCCCGCTGTCGACCTATCAAAATATCTGCGACAGGTATGACGCCTGTATTCGGCACGCGCAGGAGGATATGGCGGCGCTGGAAAGCAAACCGCGGTTCTACGATTTAAAGAAAATCGAGGAATCCCTGAACTGGGAAGAGCTGTTTCCGGATGGATATGTCAGCCGCGAATTTCTGGATCGCTTTGTGTCGCGAATCTTTGCGGTCAATGCGCAACGGTTTGTCTGGGAGCTGAACCTGTCGGAAAAAAACTATTCGATGGAATGCGGCGTAATAGGCACCTTTCGGTTCCCTTACGTTACGACACAGGAATTGGAGGAAAAACCGGCAGCCGATAAAAAACGACGGGGGAAAAGAAAGGGGATGATGAGAGGAAAAAACACCAAAATCAAAGGACCGTATCCTCTGACGGACTCTATCTAAAAATGATTCGTGGGGACATTCCTACGCACATTTGGGCACAAGCAGACCCCTGCATGATTGTGTGCAGGCAGCCATCAAGTCGCCTCGCGGCTGATTTGCCAGCGAGTATAACCATTAAGTTGAATTACGAACAGGCTCGCGCCTATCGAAATTCGCGTGGTTACGTACTTTGACTGGGAAATTGGAAAGACCTTACAGTTAAGGTTCTTCTATAAATCCTATCAAGTCCCGAATTGCTTGTATCTGCAATTCGGGACTTTTTGTTTTATTTTGCCCCATTTTGTACATTTTCCTGAAAATGTACACGGTTTGATGAGTCAGACAAAAAAAGCGCACACCCCTCGGTGTGCGCTCGGATTTCACGTCTGCGTCGATTCCCGCAGGCTTACCTGGTAACCCAACTCCATGCGGGTTTCAACAGGCTGCCCCTGCAAGGCGCACAGCAGCTGCTGCGTTGCTTTTAAGCCAAGGATATCCGCATTAAACTGCACGGCGGAGATGGGCGGCACGGTATTGACCAGATTCTCATTATCATACAGCGACGCCAGCCGGATATCCTGCGGCACGCGCAGGTTCAGCTGCTTGAGCATATTCAGCGTCAGCTGTGCCAGCCGTTCGTCCATGCACAGGATGCAATCCGCCCCGCGCTCTACAGCCTGCTGCACAGCCTCCATGCGCAAATCGTCGCTTTCCAGCTCCAAAAACAGCAGGTTTTCGTCAATTTTTTGCCCCATCTTGACATAAGCCTGCCGGAAGCCCTCCAATCGGGATTGGTTGACGGTGTACAGCATACTGCCGCCCAGCAGCGCGATATGCTTCATGCCCTTCATCAGCAGCAGACTAGTCATCTCACGGCAGCCGCCCACCTGGTCATGGTCAACGGAAAGTACCTGATCGTCCTCCGGCTGACCGATGGCGACAAACGGTACCTTGCGCGCCTTCAGCAGCGGGATCAAGGGGTCACGCTCCAGTGTGCGGGTCAAGATCAGACCATCGATTTTGCGGTTATCCAGCAGCCGTTCCACAGGACGGGTTTCGTTTTCGCCCACCAGCGTCAGCAGGACATCGTAGTCGGAATCCCCGGCAACCTGATAGACAGAGCGCATCACCTTGCGCAAAAAGGGCAGCTCAAAGTCGGAAAATTGCGTGGAAATCACCAGCGAAATATTGTAGGAGCAGCGCTTCACCAGCCCGCGCGCCATCATACTGGGGGTATAGTTATGTTTTTACATAGTCCAGCACGCGCTGGCGGGTTGCTGTGCTGATGCGCCCGTTGCCGGATATGGCACGGGACACGGTTGCCTTGGATACGCCAAGCGCCTGCGCGATTTGCGTGATATCGATCGGCTTGTCGCTCTTCGGCAAAGGTGACATGGTTTCTCATCTCCGATATGTATTTACCATTATCATAATCGCTTTTTGCCGAATCGTCAATTATTTCTTGCGTAAAGCTTCCCCTTGCACAGCCCTCACACCGTTCGTCTGCACAGTTTTTTGCGTAATTTACGGCACAGGGTCTGTATCTCCTGCGCGGTTTCGGCGGTGCATGGATCGGGCGCAAACTGTGCCGCCTGTACGGCATCCAGCAGGTGCTGCACGGTTTCGCGGTCCGTCTGCGGGCAATGCGTTTGCAGAAATTCCGCAAATGCCGCTTCGTCAGAGGACACCTCCGCCGCCAGCCCGCAGCGCCGCATCTTGCGATGGAGCGCACAAAATTCCGCCTGTACGGTCTGCAAAGGTGTGCGCCTTGCACGGCGCAGAAGTGCCAAGGCCAAGACGAGCAGCAGCAAAACCGTAGGCAGCACCCACAAAAGCGGGACGCTTTGCGGCGTTTCGGCAGGGGAGTCGGCCTCCTGCCGCGCGAGCAGGGGTGTATCACTGTCTGCGGCATTTTGCCCTGCCTGTGCGGCATCGGCGGCAAGCTCGCCCTCGGTCAGTTCGGCTGTCATACCGGGGGTGACCTCCAGCGGCGTCCAGCCCTGCCCGGAAAGGTAAATCTCTGCCCAGGCGTGGGCATTATCGTCCTGCAAAACGGCACGGCAGCTGCCGTCGTCCGCAGCGGTAAACAGACTTTGCGGTGCGGCGTAGCCTACCACATATCGAGCGGGCAGACCTACCATGCGGCACAGCAGCACCGCTGCCGAGGCGAACTGTGTGCTGCTGCCTGCGTGGCTCTCGCTCAGGAAATACAGCAGCGGGTCGGTGTCGTCGGGTGTCTCGGCGTCCGCGCTGTAACGGCAGTGCTCGTTCAGCCAGCTGCGCACCAGTGCGCGTCGGCCATCGATGTCATCATCCCTGAGTTTGCGCTCCTTCACCAGTGCAGCCAGTTCCTTGTCTATGGCATCGTACCCGGCACCGTCGGGCACATCCAGGCAGCGCGCACGAACATACGCGGCGTAGGCGCTTTCCAGACGGTCCAGCACCCCCGCGTCATCATCGTCACGGGCCTCCAGCAGCTCCTCTGCCTGTTTGCGCGGAAAATAGTAGAACATATCGTCCTGCACGGTCTGCCCCGCTATGGCTCCGTCGCCGTCCGGCGTGTAGTAGTCGTTAAAATATGCGTTGTACGGCGCAAACGTGTAAGCATCGTTTGCATGCAGACGCTGTACGGTCATTTGCTGCGGCTGTGCGCCGCTGTATGCCGCGCGCAAAAACGGCAGGTTCGCAATGGCAAGCCGCCCGTCGCCGTCGGTTTTCCAGTTTGCTGCGGCACTGTCGAAGGCAGCGGCATTCCCTGCCTGCCAGCTTGTGCCGTCATAGTCCACGCCAATAAAACCGCGCAGGTAGACGGTCTCCTCCGGCTTGGCGTCGGTCGTGACCATTATATCCTCCAGCCCCGTCAGCGCCAGGCCGTCGCCCCGTGTCAGGCTGCCGTCCTCCACGCCGCCCGCAGCAGCGCTGACATGGAAATTCAGTGCCCCGCCGCTGATTTTCGGCAGCCACTCGATCGCCGCGCTCAGCCCGGCCGCGCAGACTTTGTCGGTCACAGGCTGCAGCGCGTTCAAGGGCAGCATCAGCACGGGGCGCAGTGCCAGGGCAGGCAAAAACAGCACCGCGCAAATGGCAGCCATGCCGACACCGGCCAGCCTTTGGTTTGTGCGGTGGGTCTGCAGGTTGGCGGCATAGACAGCGGAACCCTTGCCGCGCCACAGCCGTTTGCGCACCGGCGACCGCGCCGCCGCACAGCTTCCCAACCAGCCCGGCAAAAGCAGCAGCCAGCCCAAAACGGCACGGCCCGTCCCCGCCAACAGCGTGAACACCACGATCGGCAGAAGCACCGCCCCCAGCAGCAGCGCGTCGGTGTGGCAGGCTGTCAGCGTGGCCAAAAACATTGTAAACGGCACTGCCGTCAGCAGCGCAAACAGGCCCATCTGCGCCGAAACCGGCGAGGCGAACACTACAAAATTTGCGTTGAAGCGTGTATTCAAGCACAGCCTGACGGCATCCGCGCACTGTGCCGCACCGGCCAAAAACGGCTGCTGCACGGCAAACAGCAGCACCAGATACCCCACGGCCAGCGCCAGCGCCGCGCCGTAACGGCCCGCCTTGGAAAGCGGGACGCGGTGCAGTGCCGGCCACGCCGCACACAGTGCCGCCACGCCAAGCCACACCCAAATCGGCAATGCCAGTGCAAACGCACCGTTCAGTGCCGTCAGTAAGCCCAAGGCCAGCAGCTCCGAAATCAGCAGATCCGCCGCCGTTTCCGCCATGGGGTGGGCAGCGGCCTTGGTGCGGGGCAGCAGCACACGGTCCACAAATACCAGCCCCGTAGCGGGGTCGGTGTCCTTGCGGCGGGTCAATCTGCGCAGCCGCTTTACGGCGGCCTGCCCAAAGTGCAACAACTGCTGCGGCGCGTCGGCCCCCTCTGCCAAAACGCTGCCCGCAGGGTCAGCGCGGTAGGCTGCACCCAACGGCTCGCGCACAGTCAACTCGCCCACGCGGGCGGTCAGTTTCCAGTGGATCAGCTTCGGTGAATCGCCTGCACGGTAGGGGCGCAGATCATAAACGCCGTCGGTCAAATCGCAGCCCGCCGCAGTCACTTTTTCGGCGCAGTTCTGCGGTTTTGTGCCTGCGCCGTCGTCCTCGCCCTCGGCGGGGGGCAGCACACACAGTTCTCTGCTTTGGGGCGGCACGGCGCAGTGCGCGGCAAACAGCCCCAACGGGTCGCGCACGGTGGCTTCCCGCACACGAAACCGCCACAGACCGCTTTTTGCTGCGCGCAGGGTCACGCGCAAATCGGCACACTGATGCGGGGCCAGCATCGCGCCGCAGGGCAGTTCAATGGCCGTTCCGCTTTCGGCATCCACAGCCTGCAAAACGACACGAAGCTCCGGCATGGGCCGCCGCCCGTTGTTGTGCAGTTTCACCAGTACGGCAAAATCCTCGTCGGGGTGCACGGGGCGGGCAGGCAGCTGCAGCGTTACCGTCACATCCCTGCGCAGTGTGCGGACATACCACGCCAAAAAGCCGACCAGCAGCACCGCCAGTGACGCCAAAAAGACCGCAAACGACGTGCGGCTGACCGCTGCCGCGGCAAACAGCACGGCCAGCAGCAGTGCGCAGCCCACCTTACCTGCCATGGAACGGTTTCTCCGGGCGGGGGCGCGGCACGGTGTGCAGAACATCGTCAAGGATATTCTGCACTGTATCGCCGCCGGTGCGGGCCTGTTCGGTCAGGCGCAGACGGTGGCGGGCCGCATCGGCAAAAATCGCGGTAATATCCTGCGGGGCCACATAATTGCGCCCGCTCAGGAAAGCCGCCGCGCGCGCCATACCGGCCACTGCCAGCGACGCACGGGGCGAAAGCCCCAGCATCAGGCGGCTGTCCCGCCGCGTCGCGCGGGAGAGCTCCACGATATACCGTCTGATTTCATCGTTCATATATACTTCGTCTACCTGCTGCTGCATAGCCAGCAGGTCGTTTTTGTCCATTACCGGCTGCACACGGTCCAGCAGGGCGCGGCGCGGCTGGCGGGACAAAATCTCCATTTCCGCCTCCGCATCGGGGTAGCCCATGACCACGCAGACCATAAAGCGGTCCAGCTGGGATTCCGGCAGCATCTGCGTACCCACCGAGCCGACGGGGTTTTCCGTTGCAAAAACGGTAAACGGCTGCGGCAGAACGCGCGTCACGCCGTCCACCGTGACGGCGCTTTCCTCCATGACTTCCAGCAAGGCGGACTGGGTGCGGGCGCTGGTACGGTTGATTTCATCGGCCAAAAACAGGTTGCACATCACCGCGCCGGGGTGGTACACAAATTTGCCGGTTTCCTTTTGGTACAGCGAGAACCCCACAATGTCGGACGGCAAAACGTCGGGGGTAAACTGCACGCGGTTTTGGGTCAGGTCCATAGCGCGGGCAAACGCCTGTGCCAGCGTAGTTTTGCCCACGCCGGGGATATCCTCAATCAGCACATGGCCGCGGGCCAGTATCGCCATCATGATTTTCAGCACGACTTCCGGCTTGCCCAGCACTGCCTTGCTTACCTCGGCTGTAACGGCCAGCGCCTTTTCGTTGATATTCTGCATGGGTCAATCCTTTCTATGCCTGCGCCAAATCAGCATACAGCCGATTACGGCGGCAATCAGCAGGCATCCCGCCCACAGGGCGTTGTTTTCCAGCCAAATCACCCAGTTGGAGTACGCGCCGCCCGCGTTTTCGCCGCCGCCCTCGTGGGGCAGGGGAGTGATACTTTCGGGGGTGACTTCCTCCAGCGCGGAGGTCCCGTCGGCCTCCACCGTCACTTGGCGCGGTGCGGCGTCCCAGGTTTCGTCACACTCGGCCAGGTCTGCCGCATGGGTGGCGGCCTCTGCGTCGGGGTCGCGCTCGGCTATCACCAGGTAGCGCTGGGTGTTTTGGGTGTAGGGGTGGCAGGTCGTCAGGGTAAGCAGGTCGCGGCCGGGCTGTATCAGCACGGCGTTTATGTCGTCCGGCTGTATGATTTTCAGCTCGCACACGCGGTAAACCAGCGTGTCCCACGGCGTTGTCAGGGTAATTTTGTCGCCGATTTGTATCTGCTGCACGTTGCGCAGCATTTCCGCGCCGTAGTAGCCGCGGTGGGCGGCAATGACGGTGTTGGTGTTTTCGCCGCCCAGCGGCATGGAGGTCTGCCCCAGCAGCGCGCCGCCGCGGGCCATGTTGGCCGTGTTGGCCCCCAGATAAACAGGCAGTTCCAAGTCCAGACGCGGTATCCACAGCGCGGCGATAACGTCGTCGGGCAAGCCGCAGCCCGTCAGGTCAAAGGCGGGGGTCTCGTAGGCAAAGGGGTCTTTCAGGCCGCTTTGGCCTTGGGCAAAAAGCTGTTGGTTGTAGGCCAGAAACGCGTCGTAGAGTTCGGGGTAGGCGCGCGCGGGTTCGGCGGCGGAGGTTTCGGGCGCGGCGGGGGCGGCAGCTTCGGCGGCCTGCACAAATTTTTGCACGGTTTTTGTGCTTTTCTGCTCCGTCAGATATCGGCTGACCGTGGGCTGCAGCATCAGCCCAACGCCCAGCAAAATTGCCAGCCATGCAAAAATTTGCAGAAACAGGCGTTTCATCAGTCTTCCTCCTCGCGCTTTTTGCAGCGGTGCAACAGCAGCAGCAACAGCAGCGCCTCGCCGCCGATAACCACACTGCCCGTCACGCTGATCCACGGCCAGGCGTCCACAATGCGCTTTACCACGTTGCCGGTATTCAGCTGTTGGTACTGCACGGTCTGCGGCGTGTCGGGCTGCTCGTCCTCTCCGGTATACGGCACACGGGCGCCGCGCACAAGCATACGGTGGGTGTTGATGGCATAGGGTGTGCAGGTGATCAGCGTGCAGTAGTCCCCGCCGGGGATAATTTCCAGATCCTCGGTGTTTTCCGGCTCCACGACCTTGACCTGGTCTACCTGATACGCCAGCACCTCGTCCATGATGTGGAGGTAAAAACGGTCGCCCTCGCCCAGTTTGTCCAGGTCGGTAAACAGTACCGCCTCGGCCAGACCGCGATGCCCCGTCAGCACACTGTGGGTGCCCGCGCCGCCCAGCGGATAGCTGGAGCCTTCCAGATGTCCGACGCCCTTTACCAGCACATCGTCGCTTGTGCCCTCATAAATGGGCAGGTTTACGTCAATTTTGGGTATGGTAATGTAGCCAAGGCTCTCGCCCACGTCCAGCATGTCCACATAGCTTGTGCCGATGTCGTCCGCTTCGCCCGCCGCGTCGCGGTCGATGGCATTGTTCAGCTGTTGGTTGTAGCGGCGCGCAGCCTCCTTGGCGGCGTCGATTTTCTCGGCGTCCATCGACTGCACGGTGTCGTTGTAGCTTTCAATGACCGAGCTTGCGTGGCGCTGTGCCACCGCGTTGCTGACAACGGGGTACATGGCCACGCCGATGCCGGAGACGATCATCAGCGCAGCAAAGCCAAGTTTTAATTTGACGGTGGTTTCCATTGCAAAGAGCCTTTCTGTAAAGGGTTGACGCACTGCCACAACCGCCCATAGGGGAAGAACCGTTTCCGGCCCTTCCCCTATGGATTACCCGTTTATTTTGCTGTGGGTGTTTGGATGGTGTGCATTACGCACGGTTGGATTTCTTTTTCAGGCTGAACAGAACGCCGACGCCCGCCAGAACCAGCAGCACACCGATACCGCTGAACAGCAGCGTACCGAAACCGCCGGTGACAGGCAGCGTAAAGCCCTTGCGGTTGATGACTTTGGCAACAGCAAGTTCCGTTTTTGTGGTATCGCCATTGTTGCTGGTATGGGTGAACGTGGTTTTCGTAACCGAGCCATGCTTAACCAGATTGCCACTGGCGTCATATACGTTGGTCTTTTGCCAAGTAGTTGTGGCGGTAACATCCAGCTTAACCTCAACAGGCTTTGTCAGTAGGTTATAGCCATCAACCGTCTTGGTTTCGACCAGATAGTAATCACCATTGGCAAGACCGTGGGTGTAGTTGGTGGCGTTGTTAGAGTCAGACGTATCAATGATGCCGCTTGCGTTAGTTGTCAAGCCGGACTTTACAAGAATCCAGCTTTTAGTGCTGTCAAGACCTGCCTTTTTGACGGTTTCAGCATCTACAATAGACGTTTCTCCCGTCTTGGCTTCACGGTACAGGTCAAACACAACGCCGAGCAGTGGAGTATTTCCGTCTTCCGCAGTTTTTACCACCTTGATGCCAAAGCTGTACATAACAGCGCTGTCCTCAATGGTGTTCGTGGTAGTTCCGGGAGTATTGTCGCTATTGATTTTATTGGTGTATGTAAGTTTTGCGTTATTCGAGTTGCCGTTGCCGCCGACTACAGCGGTATCCTTTACAACAGCGTTGTAGGTAATGGTCACCGTGTGTCCGGCACAAGCCTTTACCGTGTTAGAAGTGAGAATGAAATCAATCTTGAATCCATCTGTGCCCTCGGCTGCAACCGTATAATCCGTGCCACTCGTCAAGGCTGTTGTGCCGTCTTTAATTTTGATGCTGCCTACATTATCCTTCAAACCCGTCGGCGTGTCGGTGACGGTAAAGGTGGAAAGTTTATCAATGTTCTGCGGGACTTCAATCGTGATTTTGTAAGGAACGGTATCGCCGACACCGTACGGGGCATCCTGCGCCCAACTGTCGCCTTTTTTGACTTCCTTCTTCATATCGGGGCGGTGGTTGGCAACTTGAATGGTTGCATTAGCAGACACGTTTCCGTCTACCTGAATCTGACCATTCTTCTGCACGGTAAAGGTGTGGTATTCCGCATCCAAGATATAGCCCTTGTTAGCAGAATCACCGCTGTATGCATCCTCAAAAATGCGGTAGTTGCCTTGCGAAAGCCCTGCAATTGTAATTTTACCGTTTATGTCCGTTGTCAAATTGTAGGTGCTGCCATTGCTATCGTTTGCAGTAATATCTGTCCAATCTGCGCCATTCTGTTTCTGTAGCTTGAACTGAACACCCTCCAACGCGACCGCAGAACCACCGCCGGTATAGCCCTTTTTCTCAATCGTGACTTGACCGTAGGTGGTGCTGTTTTTCGGGTAAACGTGGACATCATAAATCCAGTCCGTCAGCTTGTTCGTGGTGGTTGTATCAGCAATGCGCGTCATAGGTACAGAAACCAAGAACGGGGCAGCAGGGGACGTAACCTTATCGGGGGCACTCGTTTCAACAACCAGATACAGACCGAGGGCAAGACCGTCTTTTTTGGCTACACCAATATCGGTTCCAGAAGTTGCGGTTGTAACCGTGTCTATCTTGCTGCCATTAACTGTGATTGCGCCAGTTGTTGAATTCGTTGAATAATAGTTACTTGCATCTATATTGGAAAAGTCTTGACCAGTCGCAGCCGCTTGACCGCCATAATAGGCTTTCAGCCATTCCTCATTCTGCACCTTGTAAATCTCAAAAGTTACCCCGCCCAGCGGCTTTGCGTCTGTGGGCGCGGCTTCGCCCTCGGCACCGGTACCCTGTTTGGGCGTTGCTCCCGGTGCAGGGTTATACTCATACTTATGAATCGTAATGCTGCCCGTTTTGCCCGATTCCCAAACAGGCGTACCGTCTGCCAGCCTCGTCGTTCCCGTCGCCCCCGCCGTCGTCGCCCCTTCCGCCATGGCGGGCATGGCGCAAAGGCTCAGGGTCAGGGCGACGCTGAGGATTGCGGTAAATAAACGTTTCAGTTTCATTTTGATGCATACCTCTTTTTTCTATGTTGGTTTGTGTAGAGGGGTGGGGGTCAGGAACGTCTGCCCCCTTTCTTATTGTATCGGAACACCAGCACCAGCAGCACAGCCACCAGTGCGGGCAAACCTATCAGCAGCCACAGGCTGGGTGCGTCCGCGCCCGTGTGCGGCAGGGTAAAGCCCTTGCGGTTGTAAATGGTCAGGGCAATGTTGTACACACCGTCGGCACCTGGGGTTATCTTGCCAAACGTCTCGTCGCCGCGTCGGCATTGCCCGTCCGCTGTCAGCGTAAATTCGATGGGCTCGGCCAGCAGGGTGTAGCCCTCGGCGGTCTTGGTCTCGGTCAGGCGGTAGCTGCCGGGGGTCAGGGACGCAAAGCTGCATTTGCCTTGGTTCGTGCTATCGCTGCCCGTCACGCCGTTATAGGTTGTTTCAGCCGCGCCGCTATCGTTCAGCTTTTCCAGCTTGAACTCCACGCCGCCCAGCAGGGGAGTGGCTGTACCGTCTATGCCCTTTTTGGTAAGGTTCAGGGCAAATTTCGGGTCGGTGCGCTTGTTGATCAGGGTGATTTTGCCATCGGCAAGGGGGTTCTGCGATGCGGTGTAGGTGTATGCGCCAATCGTAACCGTACCTTCTGCCGTAAACGTGCCGTTTTGGGTTGCACACTCCGCCACGCGGTACACATATTCGGGGTTGCCGGTGACGTTGACATCCGTCTTGTCCAGACGTTCAAACTTGTGCGTCCACTTCCCGGTCATATAGTTGTATTGCAGCTTGACAGCGCTCGTTGCATCTACCCACTTGCCGCTTGTGTCATTCACATGGCGGCGCTCCAGCTTGACCCAAATCGCATCCGGCAGTTTATCGGTCAGCGGTTTGTCCTTTGCATCCTTCCACTGCTTTTCCACCTCAATATCCATCAATTGGTGTGCCGTGTTGGTAAAGGTGGCGGTGACGGGTGTCGTATCGCTGGTAACCGTGCCGCGCACGCCATTGTCCACGTCGAACTTTGCGTCAGTGGCTGTACAGGTTACGCTTTTCAGGCTGCCATCGGTGGGCGGTGTTTCAACTACCCGGAAGCGTGTGCCAACGGGGATGCCGGTAATTGTCCAGCTTTCGCCAACGGCAAGGTCTTTTGTCATTTTTTCGCCGTCCGCGCCGCTCAAGCCGATACCGCCAACGTTGCTGAAGGTGACGGTAAACGTGTAGCTGCCTGTCAGCGCCGTTGTTTCGTCGTTCGGCTGTTCCTTTTTAATTACCAGCGTACCGACCTTGACGGTGTTAATGAACTTGACCTTCAATTCGGGGAATTCTTCTTCCGGCGCGGCGTAACTGCGGAACACCAGCGTATTTGCGTCTGGCTTGCTGCCGTTGTAGTTGCTGCCTGTTGATGGTGTGTCCGCCGTTTCGGTTCTGCCGTCCTCCGGCTTTGTGCCGCCGCCTTGCAGCGGGGTGGTGGTTGTGCCGCTTACAGACGGACTTGTCCCCGCTGCGTTGACCAACGTCCCGTTCTCGTACACTTCCCAGCGGGTGTCGTACAAGGCGGTGTTTTCCGCCTCTTGCAGCGAGATATAACTACCACAGCGGAACTGGTCCGTAAAGGTCACGGTTTCGCCGTCTTGCAAATCAAACGTGCCATCGGTGTCCACCGCCTGCGTGCCGCTGCCCGCTACGCTGGACGTAAATATCGCGCCGCTGGCGGGCTTCAAGGTATTGCTTTCCGCCGAGTCATAGTCCGGGATATCCGCTTGCTCTACCGAGAAGCCCACCGTTTTGTTTGCCACGGGCTTGGCGGTAAAAACAAAATTGCGGAAGTAAACCGTGCGCTCGTAGTCATCGCCAATGAGGATTTTTGAGAGTTTGGTCAGGTCAAAGTCCGTGTCCTTTGGCATTTTGTTCAGCTGCAGCTTGACCGTGACCCACTTGTCGTTTTGCATCACAACGCTGCCGCTGAGCATGGTGTTCAGATAGGACTTTTGACTGTTGGCATCGCAGCCCATCTTCTTGCCGTTGTTGTCCACCAAGGTCAGATACAGGTAGTTGGTGGACAGAACGCCGTCACCCGGGTTGCCCACGGCGTAAACGTCAAAGGACAGATAGTCGCGGTTTTCGATGTTGAGCGGGTTTGTCAGCGTCATAGTGCCGTAGCGCAGGTTGCGGTGTGCGCTGCCTTTATCATACCCTTGGGCGTACCATTTTACGGTTTGACCAGTGTATGTTCCGCTTGTGTCGGGCGGATTATCGTCCTTTTCCATGGTTGTACTGTCAGTATCACTGCTGCTAGCGGAGAAAGCGCTGCCGACTGCCACGGGGTCGGGGGTGCTGTTGGTGATTGCTTTTGGGCCGTAATGCGTAGCCAAGTTTTGCAGGGTAAAGGTAAAGAGCTTTTGATTTTGGAATAAAGACTTGAACGCGGTGTTTACCTTGCTGAGATCGACCTGCTTTTCAACCTGCAATTTGTTATTGTCGGGGAAGTTGAACGCCACCGCCATGTTGGACTCCCACATACCGCGCTCCATATAGAACATAGTCAGGGTGTGGGTGGTGCGGTTTTTGTCTAATTGGATGGCTTTGCCTGTCGTCTTGGTGAACGTGACAGGGGTCTGGTTGAAGCAGACGGTTTTGGTGGTATCAGTCTGGTAGACCATGGTGTCGCTTGTGTCGGTGTTCTTGTTGGAACTGACGTAGGGGGTTACGGTGCTGTCCGCGCCAAATTCCAGCAGACCGGACGCTTTACCGTGCGCGCCGCCGACATCCAGCATCAACTCGCCGTCAATGTAGACCCACACGTCATCGTCGCCGGAGAAGAAGAACTTGATGGGAACTTTGATGTCGTTGCCGTCGTTGTCTTTTCCTACAACAACATTGCCGTCCTCTGTAAGCGTAAAGTCAAATTGCAGCTTGGCGCCAAAGCCGTAGTTGTATTGGGATGCCCCGACTGTGCTGACTGTTTGGTTAAACGGGAAAAAGCCGTGGGTGCCATTGGTATTGTTTGGTGACGAAATGTTTTGTGATTTGCTGTCCGTGGTGGGGTTGCCGTCACTACCTTTGGGGGATTCCAGATAATACCTGCCGTCGGTTTGGTTCTGCTTCAAATACAGAGAGCTTTTGCTGCTGTCATAGTACCAATATTCGGCTTTGCCCTCCGGGTCGTTATCGTCCGGACTGTCCGGATTTTGCGCAAAAACGGCTTTTTGCTTGAGCGGGAAGGAAACATCCTCGTACACCTTGCCCAGCACGGTGTTAAAGGCGTTTTTGCCTTGCAGGAAGTCTTTGTCAAAGTGCGGGTCAACTGACGCATTTGCGTTGGAATTCTTGGTTCTTAACAGCGGCAGACCGTTTGCCGTACCGTCAGAGGTCTTGCTTTCCACAAGGCCCTGGAAGGTGCGATTATAATCGGAGCTTCCATTACCATTATCATCCAAGGCCGAGTTATTCACGGCCATAAAGATATTGTAGTTGGAACTACCCTCAGCGCCCCAGCCGTATAGACCCATACCGGCGGCAACGGTTGCAAAGGGGTCGCCCCAGCCTGACTTTTGGAAATGCCCGGTATAAAGCGGGTATTTGACATTGTCGTTTGCCGTGTAAGCGCTGCTTAGTGCGCGGTTGAACTGCTCAAAAGTGACGTACCCGCGCTGGGAAGATGTGGTCACCCACGAGTAAGTGTCGCGGTTCAGGCCGTTCAGCTCGTAGTCGGTGTAGTAATCGTACAGGGTGCTTGTGATATACTTTGTATCCTTTTGTTGGGTAAAAGTGCCGCTGTTATCAATGTCCACAACGGTGGTATTTTTGCCGCTTTCGGCATCGCGGACAGAGGCTTTCTCGCCCCAGTAGCCGTCACGGTAGGCGTCGCCGTTCGTGTAGGCCGACGGGTCGCCGTCGTCGGCAAAGAAGCAGGGGTCTTGCAGGGTTGGGGGGATTTCTGCCGTGCTGTACTTTTTGGTCTTGTTGTCTTTTGCGGGGGCGTTTTGGTTATCCGTTGCGGAGAATTGCACCGCGGTGTAAGTTTTTCCATCGCCGGGAATCTCGCAAGACCACAGCTTGCGGTCAGCGGCTGTGGAGTCAGGTTTTTCCTGTGTCATCGGCTGCTGTGTGACCGCGCCGTCTGAACTCGTCAGGAAGCAGTACATGGTTTCGCCGTCGCCCATGGCGGACTGCTGTAAACCTTCGCCCTCATAACTGTACGCGGACAGCGTGGCGTCAAAGTAAATCTTTTTGCCCGCGGTAAGCAAATCACCGCCCGCGCTTGCCCAAGTGCTTGTGGTATCGTTGTAGACATAGCAATTTGCCGCTGTTAAGTCCAGTTTCTGTGCGTCCGCGTAGGGGGCTGCGGTGGAGTCCGTGGTGAAATCATACAGGGCGCTTTGGCCATTGTTCCAAGTAAGCTGCACAAACCGCGACTGATTGTCGGGGATCCGGATCTGCTGCGCGGCAAGTTTGCCCGCATCCACCGTGCTGATCGTTTGGCTGTCGGTTGGTGCCAGGGCGCCGTTTTCCAGCTTGTAAAATGTTGCGGTTACGTTGGTAAGTGCAGCGTCGCTTGCGTTTTTGAAGTAAAGCGGCGTGTCCTTGTAATAGTACTCCACGCGCGTCCATTGGGCGGGGTTGTAGGGTTGATTCTGGTTGAAATGTTTACCATCATTACCACCGTTCGTAATGCCTTCACGAACAAACTTTTTGCCGGCAAGCAGGTCAATCGCTGTCAGCTTGTCAGTATTGCTAACATTGTCATTGCCAAAGGCGTTGATTTCTTCTTGCCAATTATTGTTATTGCCGTCATAATACTGGAAGGCGATTCGATAAAACCCGCCCGCCGGATAGTCTGCAGAATTCAGCGTGATGCTGAAGATTTTGTGGGCTTTCTCATCTTTGCCGGTTACTGTGGTTCCAGTATCCACCATGACTTTGTTTATGTAGCCGTTACCCGTGAACCCGAGGAAACGCATGGTACCTTTTCCGTTATATGTACTATCGTATCTGCCGTCATCCTCAAAATAAATGGTTGTCGTTGCCGGGATAAAGCCCGTCGATACACTCGTGTCCGCTATCGTATCAGGTGTGTTCGCGTCATCGTTGTCAGGCAAATCATCCGCAAGTATAGTATCTTTTTCGTTGGGGTTGTCCCCGTCAGCAAAAAGAACATCTTGCTCTGTGTTGGTTTTTGCCGCCGTGGCTTCCTCTGCGTTGATGGCATGGTTTGGCGCGGCAGCCGTATCGGAAGTGTCCGCAGGGGTTTTGTTCGTCAAGGCTGGGTCGGCAGGGGCGGTGTCCGTATCGGCGGCGGGAGTCTGATTTTCTGCCGCTTCCTGGGTTTTGCCGTCATTGTTCGGAACCGCTGCTGTATTATTTACCGTGTCTCCCGCTTCTGTTCCCGGCTCGTTCGCAGTGGGCGGGGTATCTCCTTCATCCGGAATCGTTTCCAAGTCGGATACAATAGGCTCTTGCGCAGGCTCTACACCCTCGCTTGACGTGTTTGCGGCAGGAATGGTCGGAATCGTTTCCGAACCTGCGTCAAAAAATAAAGCCTCATCCTCAGCTGCATAAACCGGCAGAGCCATACCGACCAGCAGGCACAGGGCGACAAGCAGTGCCGCCGCACGGTGCAGGATAGAAAATGCTTTCGTCATTTGCTTCGACTCCTTTTCTATATATGTGTATATGTGTGTTCTCACGATATATCGGGGGAACGCGCGCCATTCGGCGCGATTTTATGCGCTGCGCACATCTGGCACGGAAACGGACTTTTTCCACAAGCTGAGCTGTATTTACAGGCTTTTTTGAGAATATAATCCGATGTGCAAACATTTGCGCTTACGTCGGGAAAAGTAAGACACGGTATGTTTGTTGTGTGCCTTTTTATAAAAAGCAGTATAATACTTTGGGATGAAAATTTCAATACGGCTACATTCAAGCAAGTGATTTTTTGGCAGATTGCAAAATTTTGACTTGTCGAATTCGTCACAATGACAAGCGCTTTCGGCAGCTATTATACACACCGCCCAGCACTTGTTAGAGTTTTGCTGATGTTTTTGCGCAACTGTTGCGCAAAAATCGCCACAAAAAAAGCGTAAACACAACACAAATTCAACGGGAATGTCCGTGAATTTGGTCGTGTGTGCTTGCGGTTTTATCCTTATCCGGAGCCCAAAAGGGCAGGGGGTCAGCTTATGAGGCACACCAATGTTCAAGCTGAAGATGGAATCTTATATCTTCCCTGAGTATGCAGACTGTCAAAAAACTCTTGTAGGGGCGGGCATTGCTCGCCCGTGCCCGTTTGCCTGTGAAAAAACTTACCCGGAAAAAGCGTTGCTGCGCCAAGTTGGCGGGCGACCAATGGTCGCCCCTAGGGCAATACCGCATAATTCTAAGTGCCGATACGGCGAGCGAGGTGCGGCAGCT
>ERZ773208.144-NODE-144-length-69791-cov-6.641018_pt1 | contig 69791 bp, 60 predicted proteins | sample MGYA00581006_ERZ773208 | MGnify/ENA primary metagenome ERZ773208 (study PRJEB29015, sample SAMEA2737793) | human gut metagenome | biome: human gut; feature: human-associated habitat; material: faeces | place: China | collected 2012 ... | reverse complement strand
GGTAGCCCTCCGGTCCCGGCATGCCAAAGTTGCAGCGCAGGTTTTCTTCCAGCGTAGTCCCTTTGCGGTGCCCCAAAACGGTAACGGGCATCCCGTGGAACCGTGCGATCCCGCATAAAATGGCCGCATCCTCTTTGCATTGTCGGTCACCGCACTGCTCAAAAAAGTCGGTAAACAAGTTGTCGATCATTTCGGTTATATGCGGGCGGTCAGGGCGGCGGGCCAGAAAAACGCGGTCCGCCGGCGTCAGCGAGGTGCAGCGCTGTAAAAGCGTGTTTTCCTCTGCGGAAAGCTCAGCCAGTTCAGCCGCATGGGTGGTCGTGCTCGCCATTTCGGCGTCATCGGCACGGCTGCACAGCGCGTCGATCTGCGCGTCCAGCGGTTCCAACTGCTGCAAAACTTCTTTGATCATCTGCACTTCCTCCCCTGCGTGTGGAGCTGCAAGATCCGCGTTAAGACCTCTTTCAACTCGGTGCGCGGTACGACCTGATCCACAAAACCGTGTTCCAGCTGGAACTCGCTGCGCTGGAACCCGCCGGGCAGTTTTTCACCGATGGTCTGTTCAATGACGCGCGGCCCGGCAAAGCCGATGAGTGCCCCCGGTTCGGCGAGCGTAATATCACCCAGACTGGCAAAGCTGGCCGTGACCCCGCCTGTGGTGGGGTGGGTCAGCACGCTGATGTACAACCCGCCGCTGCGGTTGAACCGTTCCAGCGCGGCGCTGGTTTTGGCCATCTGCATCAGGCTGAAAATGCCCTCCTGCATCCGTGCGCCGCCACTGGCAGAAAAAATAATGAGCGGCAGGTGCTTGTCGGCAGCGTACTCAATCGCACGTGTGATTTTTTCACCAACAGCGGTGCTCATGCTGCCCATAAAAAAACGGCTGTCCAGCACAGCGACCACCGCCTGCACGCCGCCGATCCTGCCGATTGCTGTAACGGCGGCTTCTTTCAGGCCGGTCTTGACCGAAGCAGCGGCCAGCTTTTCCTGATAATCGGGAAAATGCAGCACATCGTTGGGCGCAATGTCCGGGTTCAGCTCTTTAAAAGTTCCGTGGTCCAGAACCGTGCTGAGCCGATAATAGGCACCGATTGCCAAATGCACCCCGCAGTTGGGGCAGACATACTGGCTCTTGACCCAAACCTGCCGCGTGGCACGGCGGCCGCATTTTTTGCACTCGACAAATTGCGGCGGCACCCAGTTGGGCGCAGCCGTGCCGGCATCGCGGCGGGCTTTCATCTGAAAGCTGCGCTCCTGCGGGCTGGTCGGGAACAGCTTTTCAATGGCACTCATCCTGCAATACCCTTTAGGCTGCCCGCGCAGCCAGATAATTGAAGATGTCGCCCACGGTTTTGAGCGTCCCCAGGTCCTCGTCGGCAATCGTAACGCCGAACTTGTCCTCAAACGCCATGTTCAGCTCTACCGCATCCAGGCTGTCCGCCTGCAGGTCGTCGGTCAGGCTGGCATCCATTGTGACCTTATCAGCATCGCAGTTCAGGGTGTCAACAAATACTTCTTTTACTTCTTCAAAGCTCATACTACGTACCTCACATAATTTAACTAAATAAATTGACGTAATTGTCAATGAGGTCATTATACCACGTTCGTTTCGAATGTCAATATTATTAGGTAAAAATATTTATCTAATTGAATCGCCGTTTTTCTCATCTTCCGGTATTATAAAAGGAAAGCACACAAATTATCCCCCTGCTGGGGCAGCCCTTGCTGACTGCTATTTGACCGCTGCTGCATATCTTCCCTGTGAAATATCCAATCGCCTTTAAATGGTTTTATTTATTTTCTCTTTTGCTCTACCAGATTATTTTCTATTCTGCAACATATTTCGCTCTAATGTGCTATACTAATACTATCCAATAAGGATGGAGGAACTTCTATGAAACGCAGCATCCGACTCCAATACAATGCCCCCGTCACACTGACCTTTTTCTTTTTGTCCCTCGCCTCTCTGGTATTGGGCTGCTTAACAAACAACTGGACAACCTCGCACCTGTTTAGTGTGTATCGCTCGTCGATGACGGATCCGCTGTTCTATGTCCGGTTGTTCGGTCATGTCCTTGGCCACGGCGGTTGGAATCACTTTATAAACAATATGCTCCTCTTCCTTGTTGTCGCTCCACCTTTGGAAGAACGATACGGAAGCCGAACACTTCTAAGCGGTATCCTTATGACCGCGCTGATATCCGGCATATTGCAGTGTGTGCTGTTTCCCACTTCTGCATTGCTTGGTGCATCCGGTATCGTATTCATGCTCATCATGCTCTCCAGTTTGGCCGGCAGTAAGAATGGAGGTATCCCTATCACCTTCATCTTGGTTGGCGTGCTGTACTTAAGCCAGCAGGTATACAGTATCTTCTTTATACAAGATAATGTTGCCAACTTTATGCACATTGTCGGTGGTATTTGCGGTACAGCTTTTGGTTTTGCCGTCCGGAAGAGATAACGAAAGATCGGGAAGAGGATCTTATTTATGATGATTAAGCACATTTTTCAGAAAGAACCCGTCCTGAGCATTGCCACTTGTTTGGCGATCATTTCCGCTTTCTTTGTCCCCCCGGACGCAGAATACCTCGGATATATCGATTTCCGTACTCTTGCAATCCTGTTTTCGCTGATGACAGTTATGGCCGGACTGAGGGGGCAAGGCGTATTTGATAGACTCGGCCATGCCCTCCTATCTCATACCCGCACCACTTTGCAGCTAACAGTTGTTCTCGTTGGCCTGTGCTTCTTCAGCAGTATGCTGATAACAAACGATGTATCGCTGCTAACATTCGTGCCATTTACGTTTGTCGTTCTGAATAGTTTGAACGCATCTGTTCGCAGAAAACTGCTCCTCCCTATCGTCTGTATGCAGACGATAGCTGCCAACCTTGGCAGTATGCTTACACCACTGGGCAATCCCCAAAACCTGTATTTGTATGGCAAGAGCGGGATGGATATGAGCTCTTTTGTTCTGTTGATGCTCCCCTATTCCATCATATCATTAGTGCTTATTGCTATATGGGCAGTATGGCTATGCCGTGAAGGTTCCGACATTGTTGTAACTCATTCTGCGGTAAACTCAGAACCAGACAAGAAACTCATTGCGTTGTACGGTATTCTGTTTGTCGCCTGTTTATTGGTTGTATTGCGTGTTCTCCCATACGGTGTTGCATTCGCCGCTATCTTGGTGTTCACCTTCTTTGCCGACCGCCCCGCTCTTGGCCGCGTAGACTATTCTCTGATTCTTACCTTTGTAGCACTGTTCATTTTCATCGGGAACTTAGGTCGGATCGAAGCGTTCTCTGGATGGTTGCAGAATATTCTGGCCGGCCATGAGGTTTTAGTATCAGTTCTGGCCTCTCAAGTGACCAGTAATGTGCCTGCTGCCATCCTGCTTTCTGGATTTACCGATAATTTCCGTGCGCTGATTATTGGCACAAACCTTGGTGGCCTTGGCACATTAATTGCATCCATGGCAAGCCTGATTTCTTATCGACAGATTGCAAATGAAGTACCTGCTGAAAAAGGGCACTATTTTGCGATGTTTACTATTTCCAATGTAGTGTTTCTGGCCATTCTGATGGGCGCTTGGGCCCTGACCTGATATTTCCGTAATTCTATTGCTATTTAACGTCTTTAAACGAAAATCCAGATTCGTAAATGGTCGCGCAGTCAAGCAAAAGCGAGCGCATTATGAAAAATTACGTCAGCAGTTACAGAAAGCTCAAACACCATCTTCACGCAGAAGGCTGAAAGCTATATTCGCCCGCACCTTTCTGCAAAATTCAGGCAGGAAGCAGAGAGACGCTGACGGATTTTATAGGGAAACAAAAAAGCGGAGGAGACAAAACGCCTCCTCCGCGCCAGCGTGTCGAAAAACCTCCCTCTGCGAGACAGACTCCCCCGATACGGGGGAGATGGCGCTTGCGCCAGAGGGGGAGCGGTGCCCCGAAGGGGCGGAGGGAGAGAACCTTGCCATAGCCCGAAATATTTCGGGCAGCCGTACAGTTCTCTCCCCCACCGCCTGCGGGCGGAGCCCCCTCGCAGAGGGGGCCAAGGGGTATGCGCACCTTTTTCGACAGTCTAAAGCGGAGGAGGCAAAACGCCTCCTCCGCGCCAAAATTTTCGGTTGTAGGGAAACACCGGGGGTAGAAAGTGTATTACTGCCATCCTCTTGCCGCAGGGTCGAGCATCTCGGCGGCGGAATACACCAGCGCGTTGCAGATGGCGGCAGCCACGTTGCTGCCGCCCTTGCGGCCCATGGCGGCGATGGCGGGCACGCCGTACTGCGTGCAAACCGCAAACAGCCGCTCCTTGCTTTCCACCACGTTCACAAAGCCGACGGGCACGGCGATGACCAGCGCAGGGCGCAGACCGCTTTCGATCTCGTCCGCAATCGTCAGCAGCGCCGTGGGGGCGTTGCCGACGGCCAGCACCGCACCGGGGTACTCCCGCGCGGCCCTGTGCATGGCGGCGGCGGCCCGGGTCGAGCCCGCCGCCTTCGCAGCAGCGGCGACAGCGGGGTCGGCCATAAAGCAGAGTGCCTGCCCGCCCAATTTGGCCAGACCGGGCTTTGTGATGCCCGCCAGCGCCATGTTGGTGTCGGTGATGACCACTGCCCCGGCACGCATGGCCGCGACGCCCGCCGCCGCCGCGCCGGGTGTGAAGCGCAGGTTCTCGGCGTAATCAAAATCCGCTGTCGTGTGAATAACGCGCTTGACCACGGCGGCGTTCTCGGGCGGAACCGCAAGCCCGCGCGCGGCCAGCTCCGCCGTGATAATGCCCATGCTCGTGCGCTCAATGTCGGCGGGCAGATGATGCTGCGGTGTCATTTTTTCCCTCCTCTGGGGTTGTGCAGACCCATGGCCGCGTAGACGGCGCCCATGTCCAGCGCACTGCGCACGCCGTCGGCCAGCAGGTCCAGCTGCTGTGTGCGGTAGTCGGCCATCGCAAGCGGCGCGGCGGTGTCCGGCGCGATTCCCTTGCGGCGGCAGAGGTACGCGGCCAGCTGCTCCGTCAATTCGCCGCTGTCAAACAGGCCGTGCAGGTAGGTGCCGAACACGGCGTTTTGCACGCAGCCCTCCGGTGTGCCGTCGGCATAGCGGCAGAACGGAGCGCCGTTCACCGCGGTGCGGCCCGTGTGAATTTCATATCCGGTCAGCGCCGCCCCGGCAAAGGGCGCGGCAGCCGCCGCCGTGACCTGTGCGCGGCGCTTTTCGGCGGTAAAGACCGTCCGCGTCGGCAGCAGGCCCAGCCCGCGCAGCGTCTGCGGATGGCCGCTCTCGGTGCCCTGACTGTCGTCGAGCGTCTCGCCCAGCAGCTGATAGCCGCCGCAGACGCCCAGCACCGGCGTGCCGTCTGCTGCCAGCTTGAGCACAGCGGCCTCCAGCCCGGACTGGCGCAGCCACAGCAGGTCGTTCACCGTGTTTTTGGTGCCGGGCAGAATGACCAGATCCGGCGCGCCCAGCTCCCGCACGGACTGCACGTACCGCACACCCAAAAGCGGGTGCTGTTCCAGCGGCATAAAATCGGTAAAATTGGAAATATGCGGCAATCTCAAAACAGCTGCGTCCAGCGGCTTGACCGCGCTTTTGCTTTGCAGCCGCGGCGCAAGCGAGTCCTCATCCTCGATGTCCACCCGCAGGTACGGCACGACGCCCAACACCGGCAGCTGCGTTTTTTCCTCCAGCATTGCCAGCCCGGGGCGCAAAATTTCTACGTCGCCGCGGAATTTATTGATGATAAGCCCGCATATACGTGCGCGCTCGTCCGGCTCCAGCAGCGCCACCGTGCCGTACAGCTGCGCAAAGACGCCGCCGCGGTCAATGTCGCCCGCCAGCAGAACCGGCGCGTCCACGAGCTTTGCCAGCCCCATGTTGACAATGTCGTCTGCCTTCAGGTTGATCTCGGCGGGACTGCCCGCGCCCTCGATGACGATGATGTCAAATTCATCAGCAAGGCTGTCGTAGGCACGCAGAATATCGGGAATCAGCGACTTTTTGCGGCGGAAATATTCCTTTGCGGGCATATCGCCGCGGACCTCGCCGTTCACGATGACCTGGCTGCCCACATTGCTGCTCGGCTTGAGCAGGATCGGGTTCATCCGCACATCGGGCTCGACGCCCGCGGCCTGCGCCTGCACGACCTGTGCGCGGCCCATTTCAAGGCCGTCCCGGGTCACAAAGCTGTTCAGCGCCATGTTCTGGCTTTTGAACGGCGCGGTTTTGTAGCCGTCCTGCGCAAAAATGCGGCAGAGCGCCGCGCACAGCAGGCTTTTGCCCGCGCCGCTCATTGTCCCCTGCACCATGATGCACTTTGCCCGGCTCATGCCAGCACCTCCCGCATAATTTTCAACAGCTGTTCGTTTTCTTTTTGGGTGCGCACAGCGGTGCGGTACCACGTCTCGTCCAGCCCCGGATAGTTGCCGCAGCCGCGCACCACCGCACCGTGACGGCGCAGCTTTGCCCCAAAGTCCGCCGGTGCGCGGAACAACAGGTAGTTGGCCTGTCCGTCCACGACCCGCAGCCCCAGTGCCCGCAGTCCCGCGGCCAGCCTTGGGCGCTGGTCTGCAATGAGTGTGCGCACGCTGTCGGCATAGGCGGTCTCCTCCAGTGCGGCCAGCCCTGCGGCCTGTGCCAGGCCGGACACGGCCCACGGCTGACCCGCCGCGCGCATTTTGTCCAGCAGCACCGCGTCACTGCACAGCGCATACCCCAGTCGCACCCCGGCCATAGCGTAGAGCTTGGTAAATGCCTTTAAGATTATAAGGTTCGGTGCATCGCGCAAAACCGTCTTAGCTGTCAGGGCATCCCGCGCGGCGAGGAAGTCGAGGAAGCACTCATCCACGACCAGCACCGCGCCGCAGTCGGCACAGCGGCGCAGCAATTTTTGCACCATAACGAGCGGTGTGACCTGCCCGGTGGGGTTGTTGGGCTGGCAGAGGAACACTGCATCGGTGCTGTCGTCGATGGCGTCTACAAAGCCGTCCGTCACGGCAAAGTCGTTTTCCTCCCGCAAAAGAAACCGCTGTACGTCACAATCCACCGTTTCCAGCGCAGCAGCGTACTCGGCAAAGGTCGGCGCGGGCAGCAATGCGCGCCGCGGGCGCAGGGCCAGTGCCAGGCGGTAGATCAGATCCGCCGCACCGTTGCCGCACAAAATTTGCGCAGTATCCACACCCTCTGCCGCGGCCAGCTTAGTGCGCAGGGCCCGGCAGAGCGGGTCCGGGTAGCGATCCGCCATGGGCAATGCCGCTGTGATGGCCGCCGCCACGCCCGCGGGCAGCCCCAGCGGGCTGACGTTGGCCGAAAAATCCAGCGCATCCCGGCCAAACTCGGCCCGATAGCCCGCCCAGTCACCGCCGTGTACCAGTTCCATTCCGCATTTCCTCACAAGACAAGCATCAGCCGCACGGCCAGCCCCAGCACAAGGGCCAGCAGGCTCTCGGCGTACATCATGCGGTTGGCACGCAGGATGTCCTGCGGCTCGATCTCCCGCAGCGGGTCTCCAATTGTCGGCTTATCGTAATATTCGCCAAAGTAATAGGCCGGGCCTGCCAGCTGCAAGCCCAATGCCCCGGCACAGGCGCTCTCGGTCTGGGCGCTGTTGGGGCTGGCGTGGCGGCGGCGGTCCCGCCGCCAGATGCGCCACGCCCCGCGGGCGCTGTTGCCCGTCAGCGCCGCCGCAGCCACCCAGAGCAGCGCGGCCAGGCGGCTGGGCAGCCAGTTGGCGGCATCGTCCAATTTGGCGGCACAGCGCCCGAAATAAAGATATTTTTCGTTTTTGTAGCCGAGCATGCTGTCCATCGTGTTGATGGCCTTGTAGGTCAGCGCCAGCGGTGCCCCGCCAAGGAGCATATACAAAAGCGGCGCAATGACGCCGTCGCTGGCGTTCTCGGCCACGGTCTCCACGGCGGCTCTGGTCACGCCCGCGGCGGTCAGGTTTTGCGTGTCACGGCCCACGATGCGGGCCACGGCCCTGCGGGCCGCGGGCAGGTCGCCCTTTGCCAGTTTCTTGTACACATTGCGGCTCTCCTGTGCAAGACCCTTGGCAGCCAGCGCCTGGCCGCACCAGAGCATTTGCAGCGCCAGCCCCAGCGCCGGATGGAGCCTTGCCGCGGCCCAGCAGGCAAGCCCGGTAACGGCCAGCGTGCCCAGCGGCAGCACCGCGGCCACCGCGGCCCCGCCGGCCAGCTCGCCCCGCGGCGTTTTGGGCAGTGCGGTGCGCAGGTGCTTTTCCAGCGCCGAGATGCACCGGCCCATGAGCACCACCGGATGCGGCAGCCACGCCGGGTCGCCAAACAGAGCGTCCAGCAAAAAACCGCCCAGCACCGCCCAAAAAATCAGCATGTGCTCTCCTTCGTGTACTGCACGGTCTTGACCAAACGCAGCTCATGCCGCGACGCCCAGTCGCGGGCGTCCAGCACATAGCCGCCCGCGTTGGGGCCGCACCACCGGTAATAGCTGCGGCGCGGCACGCCGTAGCGCTCCAGCGCGGCCATCTGGGTGCCGCCGTGGGCCAGGATCACCAGCATTTCCTCGCCGTCGGCCAGCGCCTTGTCCACCAGCGCCGCAAACGTGCGGCATACGCGGTCACTGAAATCATCCTTGCGCTCACCGTCGGGGCAGCTGCTCTCGCAGTTGGCGGCGACCCACGCCTGATAGTCGGGGTCGTGCTCCATCTCAATATAATTGCGGCCTTCAAAGCTGCCGAAGCACATCTCCTTCAGCCCGTCCACGGGCACGAGTTCCGCGTCCGGGAACAGCACCTCCGCCGTCTGCCTTGTACGCTGCAGCGTGGAAATATAGACAACCTTCGGGTCAATATCAGCCCGGCGCAGCTGGGCCCGCCCCTCGGGCGAGAGCGGGATGTCCCGCTGACCCTGATAGCGCTTCTGGGCGTTGTACTCGGTCAGGCCGTGGCGCAGTAAATAAATCAGCATTTCGGAAGTTCTCCTTTCAAAATCGTCGGCAGACCGCAAAACATCTGCACAACGCAGTCCGCCCGCGCGGCCAGCAGACAGGCCAGACGGCCCGCCGCCTCCCGCGCGGCACGCGCGGCGGGGTCAATCGGCACAACGCCGCCGCCGACCTCCGCCGCGGTCACAACATCATAATCTGCCAGCTCGTCGGCCAGCCGGTTCAAATCGGCGGCGTCGGCGGCCAAATCCTGCACGTCGTACACCTGCCGCCCGCCGAGCTTTTGCGCAAAGGTGCGCTTGCCGCTGCAGAGCGGCCCTGTCACAAACACCATTTACAGCACCCCCAGCCATTGGCAGGCGGCCAGCGCCGCCAGCATCCAGATCTCACATTTTTGCAGGAACCACCCGGCCAGATCACCGGTCACACCGCCAAACTGTTTTTTGGCAACAACGTAGTACCGCGCAAAAACGCAGCCTGCGGCCATCACCAGCGCCCAGCCGCCCAGTGCAGTCAGCCCCACGGCCAGCATGGCGCAGAGCGCGGCCAGCACCTGCCGCACGCGGACGCGGTCCGCCGCCGTGGCAAAGGTGTGGGCAAGGCCGGTGTTTTTCGCCAGCGGGAACGCCGCCACGGCCAGCCCGGACAGCGCCCGCTCCCCCACCAGCGCCAGCGTCCAGAGCACGCCGACCCGCGGGGTGAACGCCACACAGCCGCACAGCGCAAAATACGCCGCAAAGTAGCTGCACAGCCGGATAACCGCGAACGCGCCGCAGTGGGGGTCCTTTAAAATTTCCAGCTTCTTCGCGGTATCGCCGTAGCTTGAAAGTGCGTCGCAGGTGTCGGCGTAGCCGTCCAGATGGATGCCGCCCGTGACCCAGACCGGCACAAGGCAGAACCCCGCCGCGCGGGCCGCCGCAGGCAGTGGCAGCACGCCGCAGACGCACCACAGTGCGCCGCACACCACCCCCACCAGCGGGAAGGCGCAGAGCGCGTACCGCATATTTTTTTCGTTCCAGTCGAACTGCGGCATCGGCAGGGCCGAGAACATGGCGAACGCCACCGCAATCGTCTGTAAAGCTGTCACGGACCTTCACTTCCTTTGTAATAGACGGGGAGGCCGCAGACAACGCGCACCACGCGGTCTGCCCGCGCCGCCGCAGCGTTGTTGACGGCAGCCAGCGCGCGCAGATAGCGGTCCGTATCGCCCGCATAGTCTGCCCCACCGCTGAACACCTCGTTGGAAACCACAATCAGATTATCACATTGCAGCAGCATCTTGTCAATGCCCCGCAGGATCGCCGCCGCGGTTTCCGTCCCTGCACCGTCGGGGTCATACAGCTCATTGGCGGCCAGGTTGCCCAGGTCCTCCAGCAGCACGGTGCCGCGCCGGGGCAGGGCCACGCGGTCCAGGTGCAGCGGGCACTCTACCGTGGTGAACTGCTTTTCGGCCCGCATGGCGCGGTGCTTCGCCACGCGGGCGGCGCACTCGGCGTCCCATACCTGCATCGTCGCCAGATAGGTGCGCGGCAGCGGTGCGCGCAGGCAGAGCGACTCCGCATAGGCGCTTTTGCCGCTGGCCGCGCCGCCGATGACCAGCGTCAGCACTGCGGGGTGTACGGCGTGATGCCGCCCTCCGCAAACGAGTAGCAGCCGTTGTAGACGGCCAGCGCCATATCCCACAGCGGCAGGCTGGCCACCGCGCCCGTGCCCTCGCCCAGATGCAGTTCTGCGGTGATAAGCGGTTTTTTGCACAGCGCGTCCAGCACAATATGTGCGGCTGGCTCGCTGGATACATGGCTGGCGAAAACGGCCTTTTCCGCCGCGGGGCAAAGCCGCACCGCGCACAGCGCCGCCACGCCGCTGATGAATCCGTCCATCACGATGGGCAGCCTTTCGAGCGCACCGCCCAGAAACACGCCGCACAGCCCGGCAATATCAAAGCCGCCCAGCGCCGCCAGCACCCCCAGCGGGTCCGCGGCGTCGGGGTGGTTGCGGGCAATGCCGCGTTCTATCGCATCTATTTTGCGCTGTAGTCCGGCGTCGGAAAGTCCCGCGCCGCGCCCGGTCATCTCGGCCACAGGGCGGCCCAGCAGCACGCTGGCCACGGCGCTGGATGTCGTTGTGTTGCCGATGCCCATCTCCCCCGTCGCCAGCAGTTGTGCGCCGCTCTGCTTCTGCGCACGCACCAGCGCAATGCCCGCAGCGATGGCCTGCACGGCCTGTGCGCGGGTCATAGCCGGGCCGGTGGTAAAGTCAGCCGTGCCCGCAGCAATGCGGCAGTCAGCCGCGCCGGGCACGGGTGCGCCCGCAATTCCCATATCGACGGGCATGACGTCGCAGTGGGCTGCAGCGGCCATACGGCAGACGCTGGTGCGGCGGGCGGTCAGGTTTTCGAGCACGGCGCGGGTCACGGAGGCATCGGTCTGGCTGACGCCCTGCGCCACAACGCCGTTGTCCGCGCAGAGCACCAGCACCGCGCGGCGGCTGACATCCGGCACGGGGTCGCCGGTCAGCGCGGCGGCGTCCTCGACCATGGATTCCAGCCGACCCAGTCCGCCCAAAGGCTTTGCCAGCGCAGCCCAGTGGGCGTGGGCTGCGGCGCGGGCGGCCTCGTCCGGCGGGGTAACGGCTGCAAGCAGGTTTTTCAGTTCGTTTTCGGTCATGATGTTTCCTTTATATAATGTTCGGCTGCAGCCGCAAAGCGCTTCGGCAGCGGCGTACCCGCCCAGTAGAGATGCGGAAAACCAGCGTAGAAGCGTGCATTGGCAAAGCCGCACGCCCACTGCCGCCCATTTGCCTTGGCAGCGGTGAACGCATCGCCGTTTTCGGTGGAGTCCCAGTGATGGAACTCGTGGACGGGCAGGGTCTCCCCCGCGCGGAACAGCATACTGTCGGCGCGGGCGGTCAGGCGGGCGTAGCCGAACCGCACAAGCCGCCCGACCTTGAAGCCCTGCCCAGGCAGCACGCCCGCCATCGGGTGGGGCGTGCCGACGGCGTCCTGTAATGTCCGGCCCAGGTACAAAAAGCCGCCGCACTCGGCCACGGTGGGCAGGCCGCCCTGCACAGCGCTTTTTACGGCGGCGCGCAGGGGGGCGTTCGCGGCCAGCCGGGCGGCGTACAGCTCGGGGTAGCCGCCCGGCAGGTAAAGCCCGCCGATGTTATCCGGCAGAGCCGTGTCGGCCAGCGGGCTGAAAAAGCACAGCTCCGCGCCGTTTTCCCGCAGTGCTTCCAACGTTTCGGCGTAGGTAAAGCAGAACGCGGCATCCCTTGCCACGGCAAGGCGCACCCGCGGCGGGGGCACCGTGCACGGCACAGCGGCGGGCGCGGGGCGGTCAAACAGGGTGTGCAGCAGCGGCCAGTCGATGGTTTGCTGCGCGGCATCGGATAAGAGCTGTATCTTGCGCTGCAGATCGTCGATCTCGGCGGCGGTTTTCAGACCGAGATGGCGGCTTTCTATCGCGGCCTCGGGCAGCGGCGGCAGGCAGCCGACCACGGGCAGACCGGTCTCTTTTTCGAGCATCGGCTTCAGCAGAGCGCACAATCCTTGCGTACAATCATTGAGCAAAATTCCCGCGATATGGTGCGGTGTACGGAACGCCGTCAGCCCGCGCAGCTCCGCCGCCAGCGTCAGGCTTGCCCCCTTGGGCCGCACAACGAGCAGTGCGGGCAGGTCCAGCGTATCGGCCAGCTGCCACGCGCTGGCCGTGTCGGTCACGCCGCCAAGGCCGTCGTAGTAGCCCATGGCCCCCTCGACGACTGCCGCGCCGTGCCCCGCCGCGTGCCGGGCGTAGAGTGCGCGGGCAGTCTGCGGTGCAGAGAAGAACAGGTCGAGATTGTGGCTTTCGACGCCCAGCACCGCGCGGTGGAACATCGGGTCGATGTAGTCCGGCCCCGACTTGAACGCGCAGGGGGCCAGCCCGCGGGCAGTCAGCGCCGCCAGCAGCGCACAGGCCGCCGTTGTTTTTCCGCTGCCGGAGCGGGGTGCAGCCAGAACCAATTGCAGCATTTTTACTCCCTCGCGATCAAGAAAACCGGGTTGTTCGCCATGAGCAGGTGCAGGCTGCCCGCCGCCCGGCTGCGGCTGACTGCGATTTGTGTGACCTGGGCGGTCAGGCCGTGGACCGTCAGGGCCGCAACGGCCTCCTGTAAGGTTTCCAGCGCAATGGCGCTGATACAGAGCCGTGCATCGGGGTTCGCGGCCAGCGCGGCATCGACGACAGCCCGCAGACTGCCCTTGCTGCCGCCGATAAAAACAGCGTCCGGCGCGGGCCAGCCTGCCAGTGCGGCGGGGGCAAAGCCCTCGGTAAGGTGCAGATTTTGCACCGCAAATTTTGCGCGGTTCTGACGGATAAGGTCACAGGCTTCCGCGTCGCACTCCACGGCGCAGACCCGGCCCGCAGGGGCGGCCAGCGCCAGCTCCACACTGACGCTGCCGGTGCCCGCGCCCACGTCCCAGAGTGTATCGCCCGGGCGCACAGCCAGCTTGGCCAGCACGGCAGCGCGGACCTCCTGCTTGGTCATCGGCGTTTTGCCGCGGATGAACGCTGCATCGGGCAGGCCGGGCGTGCGGCGCAGGGGCGCGGGCACATTTTCCACAAGCAGGACACTGAGCGGTGCAAAGCGCTGTGCGGCCAGCTCCTGCGCCGTGCCGGTCACAAGCCGCTGGGACGGCGTGCCTAGGTTCTCCCCCACCGTGGCCGCAGCGTCGCCCAGCCCGGCAGCCGCCAGCTGTTGGCAGAGCGTCGCGGGGGTCTCGCTGCCGCCGGTCAGGAAAAAAGTTGTCCCGCCTGCGCGGCAGGCGGCCACCGGGTCACAGGCACAGCCGTGGGCGGAGACGAGCCGCCAGCCCTGCCACGGGCGGCCCAGCGCCGCGGCCAATAATTGTACGCTGGAAACGCCGGGCAGCACCGTGTACGGCAGACCCGCGTCGTCCAATGCGCGGCAGAGCGCCGCCGCGCCGGAGTAGAAGCCCGTGTCGCCGCTGAAAACCACCGCGGCCTCCGCGCAATCTGTCTGCCGCAGCAATGCGCAAATTTCGTCCGTTTTATAGAGGGCTGCGCGGTTTGCCGTGCAGCCCTCGGGCAGGTTTTCCAGCAGGCGGCGCGCGCCGATGATCAGCTCCGCTCCGCGCAGCGTCTCCAGCCCCGCCGCTGTCAGGCTGCCGGGCGTTCCGCTGCCCATGCCCACCAATGTGATCTTCATAAAAGCTCCCTGCATCGCTGTAAAATTGTGTCAGCGGTCTCGCCCTCGTCGTCCGGGCGGCGCAGCACAATGAGCTGCACGCCGCACCGGGCGGCGGCCTCGGCCTTTTCGGCAAAGCCGCCCGCCGCGCCGCCGTCCTTCGTGACCATATAGTCGATATGGAACTGGTGCAGCAGCGCCGCATTTAATTCTTTCGTAAAAGGCCCCTGCATCGCAAGGATATTGCGGTGTGGAACGCCCGCTGCCTCGCATGCTGCGATACCTGCCAGCGTCGGCAGAACGCGCGGGTAGAGCCGCGCCGGGTCGAGCGCTGCGAAGGCGGGCAGCTCCTTGGCACCCGTCGCCAACAGGACGCGCCCCGGTCTGTCTGCCAGATACGCGGCGGCCCGGGCGGCATCGGCCAGCACCACACTGCCCGTGGGCAGGGGGCTGGCGGGGCGCAGCAGACGGTGATATTCAACTCCCGCCGCCGCTGCCGCCGCACGGATATTGCGCGTTGCCTCGGCGGCATACGGGTGGGTCGCGTCAACGCAGAGCGCCGCACTGCGCAGCAGCGCCGTCATTCCTTCGGCGTCCAGCCGCCCGGTGCGCACCGTGATGCCGTCGGCGCAGCCCTGTTCCTCGGCCCCCAGCTCTGTCGCCACACAGACCGTGACCGCCGCGCCGAGCGCCGCCAGCGCGCGGGAGAAGCTGCGCCCCTCCGTTGTACCGCTGAAAACCACCACATTCATACGCCGCGATACCCCCTTGGCGTAACCATTCTGCCATGTAAAATCTGCGTTGCAGCGTTGCCGACAAAGACCGTTGTGAACATATCCACGGCGGTGTCCTCCAGTTCGGCCAGCGTCAGCAGCCGTGCGGTCTGGCCGTCACGGCCAATGCAGCGCACCAGCCCGCAGACCGTGTCCGGGCCCTTGCCGTTGTCCCGCAGAATGCGAACGGCCTTTTGCAGGTAGTCGGCGCGCCCTTTGGACGACGGGTTGTAGAGCGCCAGGCAGAAATCCCCCGCTGCGGCGCAGGCCAGCCGCTTTTCAATGACGGCCCACGGCGTCAGCCGGTCCGACAGCGAAATCACGCAAAAATCGTGTGCCAACGGCGCACCCAGCACCGCGGCCCCGCTCAAAGCGGCAGTCAGGCCGGGCACGATCTCGACCTCTACCTCCGGGCAGTGCTCCGCCAGCTCCAACAGCGGGCTGGCCATGCCGTAGACCCCGGCGTCACCGGAGCAGACGAGCGCCACCGTCTTGCCGCCCTTTGCCGTTTCCAGCGCCCAACGGCACCGGTCAAGCTCCCGCGTCATGCCGGTAGCGTAGACCTCTTTATCCGGGTAAAGCGGGCGTACAAGGTCGATGTAGACCGTGTAGCCGCACAGCACGTCGGCGGCCTGCAGGGCAGTCTGCGCCTGGGCGGTCAAATACTGCGCACCGCCCGGGCCGAGGCCCACCACATACACAAGACTACGGTTCATCATTTTTCCATCTCCAATCCGGGGCAAAGGGGGCCAGCGCCACGGCAAGGGTCACGCCGTCCCGCGCCCACTTCGGGATGAACAGCACCCCGTCTGCAGCCAGCACCGCCGCGCGTTCACAGACATTGTCCACACCCGTGATGCTCTGCACAAAGCCGGAGGACGTAAAGCGGCCTTTAGCCGTGCGCAGGGCAGCGGCGGTATAAAAGTCCATCTTCCAGTCGTGCGCCCGGCAGAACGCCGCCAGACCCGGCTCATCCTTTTTCAAGTCAATGCTGGCTGCGCGGACAATGCCCTGCGGGGCAAAATGATGCTCCGCGCAGAAGGCCGCAAAGACTGTTTCCAACTTTTCCGCCGTCGTGCCGCGCTTGCAGCCGACACCCAACACCGCAATGCGGGGGATCAGGTGCAGCGCCTCACCCGTCGGGGTCAGCGTCAGCGCAAAATCTGCGCGGTCAGCGGCGGCGGCAGGCTCCACACCCGCGGGCGGCGTGCCGGAAACAGCCCAGTCGGCGGCATAGCAAACGCTCTGCCCGGCCAGCAGTGCCCCGCTCACGTAGCGGATGCGCTCCGGCTCGGCCACGGCGCAGTTCTGGCGTTTGGCCCACTCGTCCACGGCAAAAACGCCGCGTCCGTCGGTGGCCGTCGTGATGACCGGCACGGCATGGCAGACCGCCGCCAGCCGCTGCGCCAGCTCGTTTGCGCCGCCCAGATGCCCCGACAGCAGCGGAATGGCGAACTGCCCACCCTCATCCAGCACAACGACGGCGGGGTCTGCAGCCTTGCTGCGGCAGTGGGGCGCGATGGCCCGCACCGCGATCCCGGCAGCTCCTACAAAAATCAGTGCGTCGTTTTGTGCAAACTGCGCAGCGGTCCAATCGGTCAGGCGGACGCCGTCCGCACCGCCGCGGGCCACGCTGCCGGGGCAGGCTGCCGCCAGCTGCTGCGCCAGCGCCAGTCCCCGCGCCGTGAACGCAATGTATGCGCAGGTCATCGGTCCGTCCCCCTGCGGAACTCCGTTGTGAACGCCGGGTCGTACAGCTTACTGCGGTCATACTGTGCGGCCAAAAAGTCCCCGACAACAATGAGCGCCGTTTTGGTGATGCCCGCCGCGCGGGTGCTTTCGGCCAGAGTTCCGACGGTGCAATGTACAATTTTCTGTTCCGGCCACGTTGCCTTATAGACAACGGCGGCAGGGGTCGCGGCGGTGTACGCGCCCTGCAGAAGCGCATCCTGAACCCTGTCGATCAGGCCGATGGAGAGGAAAATGACCATCGTCGCCCCGTGGGCGGCCAGCGCGGCCAGGCGCTCACCTTCGGGCACAGGGGTACGGCCCTCCATGCGGGTGATGATGACGGTCTGGCTGACGCCGGGCAGCGTGTACTCGGCGTTCAGCGCCGCCGCCGCACCGCAGAAGCTCGACACGCCGGGCGTATCGTCGTAGGCGATGCCCATGGCGTCCAGCGCGTCCATCTGTTCCCGGATCGCGCCGTACAGGCAGGGGTCGCCCGTGTGCAGGCGCACGGTGGTTTTGTGCGCTGCTTCGTTTTCTTTCATGACGGCAAGCACCTGCTCCAGCGTCATCTCGGCGCTGTTACAGATGGCGCAGTCCGGCCCCGCCAGCCCCAGCAGCGCCGGGTTGACCAGGCTGCCCGCGTAGATGATGCAGTCCGCTGTTTGCAGCAGGGCCGCGCCGCGCCGGGTAATCAGGTCCGGTGCGCCGGGGCCGGCCCCCACAAAATGTACCATGTCAGGCTCCCTTCCACAATTTCAACAGTGTATCGGCAGTTTTTGTCTGGCCCAGCGGGCCGTTCCGGTTTGAGAACAGCACCGCGCCGACCTTGAACGCCCCCGCCGCGCGGCGGTCCAGATGCAACTGGATCGCGGTGAGCAGGCTGGCCATGACCAGCTCCCGCAGCTGCGCGGCGTCCAGAATGTCCAGACAGGCGTCTGTCGTGGCGGCGTCCATCAGGGCGCGGCAGGTCGCCGCGTCCGCGCCGCAGAGCGCCGCATGGGCGCAGAACAGCTCAGTGCGGCAGTCGGCACAGCGGGAGTGGGTGTTCATGATGCCGCCCGCCAGCTTGACGAGCTTGCCCACATGCCCGACGAGCAGCACCTCCGCGAAGTGCTCCGCCGCTGCCATATCCAGCGCCTCGCCGATGAAATTTGAGATTTTGACGACAGGGATCTCGTGCAGCGCGGGGTAGTTGGCGGCCAGGTAGTCCAGCCCGTAGTTGCCGGGGGCTAAAATCAGGCGGCGGCTTTTCAACGCTGCCTGGTGGATTTCGATTTGCAGCGTATCCAGAAGCGCCTGCTGGCTCATCGGCTCCACAATGCCGCTGGTGCCCAGCACCGACAGGCCGCCCTCGACCCCCAGATGCGGGTTGAAGGTGCGCTTGGCCGCAGCCTCGCCGCCTTCGATGGAGATGACCACCGCGAACCCGCCGCCGTAGCCGACGGCGTCCGCCTCCCGCAAAAGCGCCTCGGTTATCATCTGCCGCGGCACACGGTTGATGGCTGCCGCGCCGACGGGCTGGTCGAGGCCGGGCTTTGTCACACGGCCCACCCCCGCCCCGCCGTCAATCGTAACGGTGCGCGGCGCGTCGGGCAGCAGTGTGACCGCGGCAATGACCGGCAGACCCGTCGTGGCGTCGATGTCGTCGCCGCCGTCCTTGACGATGGCGCACGCGGCCCCGTCTGCCGTCAGGCGGCAGAACTGGGGTGCGACCTCCACGACGATGCCCTTGGGCGTGCGCAGACCAACGCTTTCCGGCGCGTGGCCGGTCAGCAGCAGCCGCGCCGCGCCCGCCGCCCCCAGCGCCGCACAGGTGCCGGTGGTGTAGCCGCAGCGCAGCAAACGCTGCCCGCTGCGGATGTAGTGCTCAAATTGGGGCTTCGGCTTTGCGCCGCTCCTAGCAAACAGCACCGCGTATTGGTCGGTGCTCAGTCCAAACAGCGCACAGATATTGTCCTGTGCAAAGGCGTCCTGCGGTGCCAGCACAGCGGACACGCCTGACGGCGCAACGCAGACAACGGCGTCGGCCAGCCTTTGGGCCAGCTCCAGCTCATGCAGCGTCACGATGACGGCCACATTCTTCTCATGTGCCAGCACTTGCAGGATGTCCATGAGCTCCGCCTTGCCCTTTACGTCCAGAAACGACGTTGGCTCGTCCAGAAGCAAAATTTCCGGCTGCTGGCAGACCGCGCGGGCCAGCAGCACGCGCTGGCGCTGGCCGTCGCTGATCCTGGCAAAATCGCGGTCCTCCAGCTCCTCCGCCCGGACCAGGCACAGGGCGTCATGCACCTGCTGCCTGTCGGCATCGGACAAAATGCCCAGCCGCCCGGTGTAGGGGTAGCGCCCGGCCGCGGCGACCTCAAAGCAGGATGTCAGCTCGGTGCGGGCCGTGTGGGGCAGCATCAGCGCCAGCTTGCGCGCCCGGGCGTTGGGGGTGTAGGCCGTCAGGTCTTGCCCGTCCAGCAGCACCGCGCCGCCCTGCGCCGCCAGCTGCCCGGCCAGCGTTTTTAAAAGGGTGGATTTGCCCGCGCCGTTCGGACCGATGAGCGCCAGAATTTTGCCGCGCTCGGCGTGCAGGGCAATGTCCCGCAGCAGCGGCGCACCGTAGCCGACGGCGAGATTTTGCGTTTCACAACAGCTCATACCGTGCCCTCCCCGCTGTGGCGGCGCACAAGCAGCCAGATGACCACCGGCGCACCGAACACCGCTGTGACCGAGCTGATGGACAGCTCGGTGGGTGCAAACAGGCTGCGGGCGATCAGGTCGCACAGCAGGCAGAATGCCGCGCCGCCCAGTGCGCAGCCCGGCAGCACCCGCAGCGGTTTTGCACTGCCCAGCGTATGTTTTACCAGATGCGGCACCGCAATGCCGACGAAGGAGATCGGTCCGGCAAACGCCGTGACGCAGGCTGCCAGCAGGCTTGACAGCAGCACAAGCACCACGGAAAACGCCCGCACCGGCACGCCGACGCTGGCGGCGTAGCTTTCGCCCAGCTGGTAGGCAGCCATCGGCTTGGAGAGCAAAAACGCGGCGGCCAGGCAGGGCAGAACGATGGCCGCCGCCGTGGCGACATTGCCCCAGGTCATGCCGGAGAAGCTGCCCATCGACCAGTTGTGCAGGTTGACGATGTTGGAATCCTGCGCGAAGGCGACGACAATATCGGTGACGGCCGAGCAGATGTAGCCGATCATGACGCCGCAGATAACCAAAATGCTCATCTGCTGCACGCGGCGCGCCACGGCCAGCACAAACAGCATGGCCGCCATGGCCCCGGCAAACGCCGCCAGAATCAGCGTCAGTGAGCCGGTGAGCAGACCGCGGTTCAAAAAGACGACCATCGTCAGCGCCACAGCCAGCTTGGCCCCGCTGGAAATGCCCATGACGAACGGTCCGGCAATCGGGTTGGCAAAAAACGTTTGCAGCAGATACCCGGCCACCGAGAGTGCCGCCCCCAGCAGCACGACCATGACGGCGCGCGGCAGGCGCAGCTGCAGCAGGATGTCAGCCGCCAGCGCATTTGTGCGGCGGCCCAGCAGGGCCGCCGCGATGTCCGCCGGGGAGAGCGCAATGCTGCCCCAGAACAGGTTGAGCGCAAACAGCGCCAGCAGGGCCGCCGCCATGGCGAGGTATGCAATTGTCATGCGTTTGGAGGTGTGCATGCGTGGTTCCCTTTGCGGCGGGCGGCAATGGTGCGGGCGGATAGGAAATCCGCCCCTACGGATGCGCCACGGTTTTGTGCGCCCGTTTTTGCCGCCGCGTTAAATTTTCAGTGCAGCTTCGTCAAAAATGTCAATTCACTGTCGTCCGGGTCATCCTCGGTGAACACCCTGTTCATATCCAGGATCAGCTCCGGCAGCTCCATGCTCTGCTGGAAAAGGCTCTGCGACGTACACCAGACGCTGCCGCTTTGCACGGCCTTGAAGTCCGCCAGCATCGGACATTTAGCGAGCAGCTCATCCATTGTGCGCAGCTCGCCCTCAATCGTGCTGTTGTAGAGCAGCACATCGGCGTCACGCGCCCCGGCGTAGAAATCCTCGAGCGAGATATTGACAGTCGCCAGATTGTTGCCGCTGTCCGTCAGGTCGGCAAAAACGTAGCTGCCGCCCGCCAGCCCGATCATCTTGGCGACGTAATCGCCGCCCTTGCGCACCGTGGCGAGATTGTTTGAGGTGATGGAGAAGAACGCCGCAGTCTTGCCGGTGGGTTTCTCGTCCAGCAGCGGTGCAATGCGCTGCACAGCGTCGTCAAAAACGCGCTCGGCCTCCTCGGTTCTGCCCAGCAGGATGCCGTACAGCTTGACCCATTCCATCCGGGCCAGCGGGTCGCTCTCGTAGCTAGAGCGCTCGACGAGGACCGGCACGCCGAATTTTTCGAGCTGCTCTTTCACCTCGGGCGTGTGGTAGATCATTGTGTTCTCGATGGCAAGGCCGCAGTCAGCGGACAGGATCGTCTCGTAATCGGGCGCGCTGTACTTGCCCGCGTAGGCGATCTCGCCCTGCTCCATGGCGGTCCGGGCCGCGTCGAGGTACCAGTTTTCGGCCTGTGTGCCGGACAGCGCCACAGCCCCCAGCCCGCCAATGCTGATGATGGGATCCATCGCGGACGACGACACAAGGTAGATATTTTGGATAGGCTGCTGCAAAACGGTGATGTCTGCGTCCAGATTGGCGGGCGCAGCGGCCCCCTCCGGCACGACGAGATAGCGGCTGCCGTCAATCGTGATGAGGTCATAGCCGCCCGCGCACACATCCACCGTGAACTGCTTCGCATATTCCAGCGGATAGCGGTTTTCTATCGTCAATTCGTCCGTTTGTGCGGGAGCCTGGGATGCAGCCGCGCAGCCTGCCAGCAGCAGGGCGGGCAGGGCAAAAGCTGCCGCGCGCCTCATTCGGCGGCGGCCAGCGTCGCGCTGTCAAAGGTCAGGGTATAGTCGATCTCGTGCGGGGTGCTCATGGCGACGGTGTCCGCCGTGACAGCCAGCGCGGTATCCAGCGCGGCAACGGGGATCTCAAATGTCGAGTTGCCGTCGGTGTTGACGGGCAGGTACTTTTCGCCGTCAACGAGCATATAGTCATAGTTCGGGCTGCTCCAGACGATGGTCGCGGTCATAATACCGTCGGCCACAGTCAGCGCGGCGGGGCTTTCGACGGTGGCGCGTCCGCTGCCGCCCTCCAGCGTCACAGCGCAGGTGTAGCTGCCGTCGGCGGGGAGCTCGACGGCTGCCGCAGCCGCATCCTCTGCCGCAGGCTCGGCATCGGAGATGCTGACCGTATGGTCATACCAGGTGCCCTTGGTGCCGAGGATGGCCAGCTGGAAATCGGCATCGACAGCCGCAACGGGGATGTCAAAGCCGTATACTTCGTCGCTGGTGCCGTCGGAGTAGGTCACTGTGTCAACGGTAGGCTGCAGCCAGTCGCTCTCGTGGGCGGGGGCGTCGGCGGCCATGCCCGGATACAGGTTGACGATCTTCTGGGACTGCAGACTGACGTGGAAGGTCATCGTGCCGTTTTCCACCGTCAGCGTGCCCATGCCGTCCACGGCCTCGTTGGCGTGGAACATGCTGCTGTCGGTATTGAACTTAGCGGTGTATACGCCGTCCGGCAGCGCGGCAGCGGGGGCCTGGGCTTTCGTGACGGCAGGGGCCGGGGCCGCGGTGGCGGCAGGGGCGGTTTCTTCCGTGGAGACCGCCTCGGACGTGCTCTCGGCGGTGGACGCTGCGGACGCACCGCAGCCCGCCAGCAGCAGGGCAGCGAGAGTCAGGGATGCGAGTTGGAGCTTTTTCATGCTTTCCTTACCTCATTCTATATATATTTATCAGGCAACAGCGGGAGGCAGCGCGGGCGGATAGGAAATCCGCCCCTACGGCGTGGCGCGGCGGCCAGAGGGCTGGCCGCCCTGCAGGGCATCACATCGAACGCAGGCCGGACATGCCCAGCCCCTGCCGTGCTTTCCCAAAAACCAAAAAACTGCCCGGAGCTTACCCTCCGGGCAGAATGGGTCTTTCTCAGCCGTTCAGGGAATCGATGGCGGCCCCGGCATGGTCAACGTAGAGCTGCTGGATGTCGCCGATCTCGCCCAGACCTGCGATCTGGGTGTCGACGCTCTCAAAGCAGTCGGCGGCGTTGAACTGGCTCAGCCAGGAATCGTCCTCGGCACCGGCCATGTCGTTGTTGGCGTGGTCACCGGCGACGACCATCAGCGGGCGCAGGATGACCTTGGTGTAACCGGCCTCCTTGACCTTCTCGATAACGGCGTCGCAGGCGGTGTCCTCGGGCTCACCCTCGACGGTGCCGACAAAGACGTTGTCATAGCCCAGCGTCTGCATCGCGGTCTGCATCTGGCTGTAGCTGACCTTGGCGGTGTGGGACGTGCCGTGGCCCATAAAGACAAAGGCGGTACCGTCCGCAGCGGCGGCAGCGGCGTCGTCATATCCGGCGGTCTTGACGGCCTCGGCGGTGATGGCGGCGGCCACGGCCTCCTTGTCGGCGTTGATGACGGTGGCATCTTTGCCGACCTCGCCCAGCAGGGGTTCGGCAATGGCAACGCTGTCGAACTTGTCCCTGTACTGCTCAACCGCCTCGCACATCTCGTCGTACTCGGCGCCGTGCATCAGGTGCGTAGGCTGGACAATCAGATTTTTGACGCCGTTGGCAACGGCACGGTCAAGCGCCTGGTCCATGTTGTCGATCTTCTCGCCGTCGCGGGCCTGAACATGGTTGATGATGATCTGCGCGGTGAAGGCGCGGCGGACGCTCCAATCCGGGTAGGCGGCCTGCAGGGCGTCCTCGATGCCCTTGATGTCAGCGGCGCGGCTGCCGTTGAAGGAGGTGCCGAAGCTGACGACCAGCAGCTCATTTTCGCCGATGTCGTCGGCATTGCGCGGGTCGTCCTTGCCGGCGTCGCCGGTGTCGCGGCCAAAGTAGTCGGGGTCTGCGTTCTCGCCCTCGACCAGCTCCTTCTGGGTGTCGGTCAGGGCATCCCAGGCAGCCTTGGCGGCCTCGCACTGGGCATCGGTGTCGGCGCTGCGCTCCTGCACGTAGATGGCGTCGATCAAATCGGCACAGTTCTTAGCGGCCACTTCGTCTGCATCTCCCTCGTCTGCATCTTCTGCGGTGCTTTCTGCGGCGCTTTCGCCGGCGACGGTGCTCGCGGCAGCGCTGTCAGTGCTCGCGGCGGTGCTGCCGCAGCCGACCAGCAGGGCGGCGGACAGTGCTGCGGCCATGGCGACGGCGGCAGCTTTTCTGTAGGTGATCCTTCTCATGTGTTTTTGCTTCCTTTCCTTGTTTAAAGCCTGGAGACAGTACGGGAGAGAACAGCAGGGCACACGGAAATTGACCCCGTAAAAAACGAGGTCTTTTGCGTGCAGAATGGCAACACAAAAGACCCCGTATTTTAAGCAGGTGCTTTGCGGTACAACCAATTCCTCGTGATCTGGGGCGGTGCGCCCCCGTACCCGGCAGCAGGCAGGTTTCCTGGCTGAAAGCTCAACGCCTGCCGCCGCCTTCCCGGGTCAAAACCCAGTGACCGGTGCAAATGCACCCTGGCGGCAGGCTCCCTTATCACAGTGACGAGATCGTGCGGGATTTGCACCCGCTTCCCTTTTACCCTTTTCCATGCGCCGAACGGCGGCATAAAAAGGCACCTGCTGTCGTATTCAGTTTTACGGTGTAAAGTATAACACAATGCGGTGAGAAACGCAAGAGTGCGTCGGTTTCAATTTTGCCTTTATACGCTTTATACGATTGTGAACTGGCACGCCCGCATGGCGTCCAGCGCCGTTTGGTGGGACTGGGGCGTGACCCCGGCGCAGCAGTCGGACAGGATTTCGATTTCCGTCTCCGGGAAGGCCGCGCGCAGCACCATGGCGTTGCTGATGACGCAGATGTCGGTGCAGTAGCCGTAGATGACGATCTTTTCAATGTCGTCCACGGCCTTGTTGTGGGACATCAGCTCGTCAAGGATCTCGCTCGGCAGCATATAGCTGCCGAAGGAGGGCTTGTTGACGATGTGGCAGACCTCGGGCTCGGTACCGTCCAGCGCGTTCTCCAGCTCGGGCGCAAAGTTCCAGCCGTCCTCGCCCTCGATGCAGTGCTCCACAGGCAGGTGGCGTCCCTCCCGCGTGGCAAGGTAGTTGTCGGGGTGGGTGTCCCGCGTCAGGAACAGCCAGTGCCCGGCCCGGGCATGGGCCTTAACGGTCTCGGCCAGGTGGGCCACGTTGGCCTGTGCCTGGGGGTTCGCCAGCGCACCCGTGATAAAGTCCTTTTGTACGTCCACAACAATATCCAGAATCATAGCGACAGCTCCTGTTTTTATGGTTTGCTACCAGTATACCGCAGACGGTGCGCGGTGTAAAGTGCGCGTTTCGCTGGCCGCAGGGGTGCGGATGTGGTATAATGGAAGAAAAAGTTCAGGAGGCTCTTCATGACTCCGCGTGAAGCGTTAAAACGATATTTCGGCTACGACTCCTTCCGCCCCGGGCAGGAGGAGATCGTCAGCGCCCTTCTGGCCGGGCGGGACGCGCTGGCCATCATGCCCACCGGCGCGGGCAAGTCGCTCTGCTATCAGGTCCCTGCCCTGCTGCTGCCGGGGCTGACGCTCGTCATCTCGCCGCTGATCTCGCTGATGCAGGACCAGGTCAAGGGGCTGAACGCAGCGGGCATCCATGCGGCGTTTATCAACTCGTCGCTGACCGAAACACAGATCGCCCGCGCGCTGGACCTGGCCGCCGAGGGCAGCTACAAGCTCGTCTACGTCGCGCCCGAACGCCTGGAAAGCCCGGTGTTCCGCAGCTTTGCCGCGGGGGCGGACATCTCGATGGTCACGGTGGATGAGGCGCACTGCATCAGCCAGTGGGGACAGGATTTCCGCCCGAGCTACTTAAAGATCCTCGACTTCATCGACAGTCTGCCCCGCCGCCCCATCGTGTCGGCGTTCACGGCCACAGCCACGCGGGAGGTCAAGGACGACATTGTCTGCACGCTGCGGCTCCACGACCCAAAGGTGCTTGTGACCGGCTTTGACCGGCCCAACCTCTACTTTCAGGTCGAGCGCACCCGCCGCAAGGACGATTTTGTCATCCAATATCTGCGCGACCACCCCGGCGAGAGCGGCATCATCTACTGCGCTACCCGCAAGAATGTGGACAAGCTGCAGGAGCTTCTGACCGAATACGGCTTTGCGGCCACAAAGTACCACGCGGGCCTGTCCGCCGAAGCACGCCGCAAAAATCAGAATGACTTCATCTACGACACCGCGCCGGTCATTGTGGCGACGAACGCCTTTGGCATGGGCATTGACAAGTCCAACGTGCGGTTCGTGCTGCACTACAACATGCCCCAGAGCATGGAGAATTATTACCAGGAGGCAGGCCGTGCCGGGCGTGACGGGCTGCCGTCGCAGTGCGTGCTGCTTTTTTCGGCGCAGGACGTTATCATCAACAAATTCCTGCTGGACAAAAAGGATTTTGCCGAAATGGACGACGAGGAGGCCGACCTTTTGCGCCAGCGCGACCTGCAGCGCTTGCAGACGATGGAGCGCTACTGCCAGACGACGGAGTGCCTGCGCAACTACATTCTGGCCTATTTCGGCGAGCATCCCACCGCGCCGTGCGGCAACTGCGGCAGCTGCAACAACGATTTTGACGAGGTCGATATGACCGACGCCGCCAAGTGGATGATCAACTGCGTGGCCGAGCTGCGCGGGCGGTACGGCAAAGCGATTTTGTTCGGCACTTTACAAGGCGCGAACCGTGCGCGTCTGCGGGAGCTGGGAGCCGAGCGCTTCAAGAGCTATGGCCGGATGAAGGACACCCCGCGCGAGACGCTGGAACGCCTGCTGGCCCAGCTGCTGGAGGATGGATATTTGGTGCAGAGCGACGACCAGTACGCCGTGCTGCACATCGGGGATATTGCCCCGCTGAAGGCCGGCGGGCAGGTGCTGGTCAAGCTGCCGCCGCAGCGTGAGCCGGAGCAGGCCCGCGCACCGAAGCCGAAGCGCCGCAGCCCGATGGACGCGCTGACGAGCGCCGGACTGGAGCTGTTCAACCAGCTGCGCCAGCTGCGGTTCGACACCGCCCAGCGCGAGGGACTGCCGCCCTACGTCGTGTTCGGTGACAAGTCGCTGGTGGATATGTGCCTGCGCGCGCCGCGCCGCGCGGAGGATATGCTGGGCATCTACGGCATGGGTGAGCGCAAGTATGAAAAGTACGGTGCCGCGTTCTTTGCGGTCATTGACGCCTACCGCGCCGACCACCCCGACGCCGTTTTGAGCCTGGACCCGCCCGCACCGGAGCCGGAAAAGCCGCTGCCGTCCGAGAAGAAGAAAAAGCCGCCGAAGGCCGAGCGCCCCGCGTTTTACCTGACGGCGGAGGACGCGCGCAGCTTCAACTATCAGGACAGCTATACCGGCGCGGAGCTGAAGGCCGCGCTGATCGAGGCCGCCGGTGACCCGGATGTGAAGGCACCGACCATCAAGGAGATCGACGAGTGGCTGCTGGCGCAGCGGCTCATCGGCATGGAGCGTCTGCCGACGAAGGGCTTTTACTACGTGCCGACCCCTGCCGGTGTGGACGCCGGTCTGCGCAGCGAGGACAAGGTCAGTGCCCGCGGCACGCCGTATTCAGTGCTGCTGTTTACGCCGGAGGCGCAGCGGATGGTGGTGGAGCACTTTATAAAACCGGACTAACCGCAAACCGGCAGGTCCCTGCTTTCGCACACGGCCACGGCGGCATGTGGGCATACCGCCCTACGTTCCACTTTCCCCGTTATACGTAGGGCGGGGTGCCCACACCCCGCCGCCAGTTCGCGGCATCTGCCGCTAATGAGTTTACACGCTCTTTTCGTCAACCTGCCCGTTCTTTCGTCAATTCTTTGTCATATTCGTCGATTGCGGATTTTTTGACACGATGTTAAAATGTTAGCAGAGACCGTATACCAATTTATAAGGAGTACCCCATGGACAACGTGAAAATTCTCGAGGTCAAGCAGAGCATCTTTGCCTCCAACGACGAACAGGCCGCCGCGCTGCGGGCTGAGCTGAAGCAGGAAAAAATCTTTCTGCTGAATTTAATGAGCGCACCGGGGTCCGGCAAAACCACGACACTGCGCCGCACGATTGCTGCGCTGCAAAATGAGCTGCGCATCGGCGTGATGGAGGCCGACATCGACTCCGACGTGGACGCCCGCGCCATCGCCGAGACCGGCGCCAAGGCCATTCAGCTGCACACCGGCGGCATGTGCCATCTGGACGCCGAGATGACCCGGCAGGGACTGGCCGGGCTGGGCACCGAGGGTCTCGATTTGGTGATTCTGGAAAACGTCGGCAACCTTGTCTGCCCTGCCGAGTTCGACACCGGCGCGGTGAAGAACGCGATGATTTTGTCGGTTCCCGAGGGTCACGACAAGCCGCTGAAATATCCGCTGATGTTCCAGGTCTGCGACGTCGTTCTTGTCAACAAGATCGACGTGCTGCCGTATTTTGACTTTGACATGGACAAATGCCGCGAGTATGTGGCCCTGCGCAACCCGAACGCAAGGGTCATTCCGATCTGCGCCCGGACGGGCGAGGGCATTGACGAATGGGCCGATTGGCTAAAAGAGCAGGTCAGGGCATGGCAGGCGTAAATAATCCAGCCGCGTTGTAGGGGCCGCACATGTGCGGCCCGCGGCCTTGCCGCAATCGCCCGTCCGCCATTTACAACCGGGCCGGGCATGCCCGGCCCCTACTGTGCAAAAACGGAGCAACGGCACAAAAAAGGAGCACACCATGAGCAAACCCACTGCGTTCCCGCTGGATGAGAGCAGGCTGCCCTTCGAGATTCCGAGGGACGAGCCGTACCGCGAGAAAATTGCCAGGCTGGGCCAGATGATCACGGACCGCATCCCGGCCAAAAAGGGCATTCTGACGAAGGATGACCCCGAATACTGGGGCTTGGCGTCCATCGTGACCGACGAGATGGCGGACGTTGCCTTAAAAATGAAGGTCCGCAAGCCCATGACCCTGTCCGAGCTGGTCAAGGCCACGGGCAAGCCAGCCGGGGAGCTGGAGCCGCTTTTGCAGCAGATGGCCGTCGTCGGTCTGCTGGAGTACAACTGGGAGAATCCCCGCCGCGAAAAGCAGTACATCCTGCCGATGTTCGTGCCCGGCAGCGCAGAGTTTTTCAACATGAACAAGCAGCAGATCGCCGACCACCCCGAGGTGACAGCCTTCTTTGAGCGGATGACGTTTCTGCCGCTGGAGCACATCACCGCCATGGTGCCCCCGGGCGGCGCAGGCATCGGTATGCACGTCATCCCGGTGGAAAAAGCCATCGAGACCGAGAACCGATCCGCCGACATTGAGCACATCTCTCACTGGCTGAAAAAATACGACGGCAAGTATGCCGCCGGTCCGTGCAGCTGCCGTATGTCCCGCGCCGCCATGGGCGAGGGCTGCGGCGACGACCCCGACGACTGGTGCATCGGCGTGGGCGATATGGCCGACTACCTCGTCGAGACCAACAAGGGGCATTACGTGACCTACGATGAGGTCATGCAGATCCTGCAGAAGGCCGAGGACAACGGCTTTGTGCACCAAATCACGAACATCGACGGCGAGAACAAGATTTTTGCCATCTGCAACTGCAACGTCAACGTCTGCAATGCGCTGCGCACAAGCCAGCTGTTCAACACGCCGAACATGAGCCGCTCGGCCTACGTGGCGCGTGTCGAGCCGGAGAACTGCGTGGCCTGCGGGCGCTGTGTGGAGTACTGCCCCGCGGGCGCGGTCAAGCTGGGCCAGAAGCTCTGCACGAAGGACGGCCCCATCACCTACCCGAAGCAGGAGCTGCCCGACGCCGTGAAGTGGGGCCCCGACAAGTGGGCCATCGACTACCGCGACAAGAACCGCATCAACTGCTATGACACCGGCACGGCCCCCTGCAAGACGGCCTGCCCCGCGCACATTGCCGTGCAGGGCTACCTGAAAATGGCCGCGCAGGGCCGCTACCGCGACGCGCTGGCGCTGATTAAAAAGGAGAACCCCTTCCCCGCCGTCTGCGGGCGCGTCTGCAACCGCCGGTGCGAGGACGCCTGCACCCGCGGCACCGTGGATCAGGCCGTGGCCATCGACGCCGTCAAAAAGTTCATTGCCGAGCAGGACCTGAACGCCGCGCACCGTTACGTGCCCGACGTTGTCCAGCCGTCGCTGCAGGGCCCGTGGCCGCAGAAGATCGCCATCATCGGCGGCGGCCCCGCGGGTCTGTCCTGCGCCTATTTTCTGGCAGTGCAGGGCTACAAGCCCACCGTATTTGAGAAAAATGAGCGTCCCGGCGGCATGCTGCGCTACGGCATCCCTTCGTTCAAGCTCGAGAAAAACGTCATTGACGCCGAGATCGACATTCTGCGGGAGCTGGGCGTTGACATCCGCTGCGGTGTCGAGGTCGGCAAAGACGTCACGCTGGCCGAGCTGCGCCGACAGGGCTACCGGGCGTTCTATATCGCCATCGGCTGCCAGGGCGGGCGCCGGGCCGGTGTGCCCGGCGAGGACGCCGCGGGCATTGAGACCGCCGTCCACCTGCTGCGCACCGTCGGCGGTGACGAGAGCCGCAAAATGACCGGAAAGACCGTCGTCATCGGCGGCGGCAACGTTGCCATTGACGCGGCGCGTGTGTCTCTGCGCTGCGGTTCCGACGGCGTGACGATGGTCTGTCTGGAGCCGCGGGACAAGATGCCGGCCTCACCGGAGGAAATTGCCGAAGCCGAGGAGGAGGGCACCAAAATCACCTGCGGCTACGGCCCGAAGGAGTTCCTCTCCGAGAACGGCCATGTGGCCGCCGTCGTGCTGAAAAAGTGCACCGGCCTTTACAACGCGGAGGGCCGTTTTGCGCCCACCTACGATGAAAATGATACCATCACCCTGCCGTGCGACAACGTTGTTTTAAGCATCGGCCAGTGCATCGAGTGGGGCGATTTGCTCAACGGCGAGGCCGTGCAGCTGGGCCGCGGCCAGGGCGCTGTGGCCGACGCGCTGACCTACCAGACCGCCCAGCCGGACATTTTCGTCGGCGGCGACGTCTGCACCGGGCCGCGGTTTGCCATTGACGCGATTGCTGCGGGCAAGCAGGGGGCAATTTCCATCCACCGCTTTGTACAGCCCAACACCAGCCTGACGATTGCCCGCAACCGCCGCGACTTTCACGAGCTGGACAAGTCGAACCTGGCGCTGGGCGAGTATGACCGCGCGCCGCGCCAGTCCGCCGCGCTGGATGCGGGCATTGACGCGCGCCGTTCCTTCCGCGACGCACACCTGACGCTGACCGAGGATCAGGTCAAAATCGAGACAGCGCGCTGTCTGGGCTGCGGTGCCAGCGTTGTGGACCCGAACAAGTGCATTGGCTGCGGCGTCTGCACGACAAAGTGCGAGTTTGATGCCATCCGCCTGCACCGCGACCTGCCCGAGTGCAGCAAGATGGTCAGGAGCGAGGACAAGTTCAAGGCCATTCTGCCCTACATGGCGAAGCGCGAGATCAAGATCCGCTTTGCCAAGAAGGAGAAGTAATGCACGAGCTTGGCATTGTATTCCACATCATCCGCACGGTGGAGGACGTGTCCCGACAGAACGACGCGACGCGCATCCGGCGCGTGACGCTGCAGCTGGGCGAGGTCTCCGGCGTGGTGGAGAGCTATCTGCAGGACTGCTGGAAGTGGGCGGCGGCGAAATCGGAGCTTTTGCCCGGCGCGGTGCTGACCGTGGAGACCATCCCCGCCGTGACCGTGTGCGAGGACTGCGGCCAACAGTACCCCACCGTGCAGTTTGGCCGCACCTGCCCCCACTGCCAGAGCCCGCGCACCCACCTTTTGCAGGGCCATGAGATGTTGATCAAAGAAATCGAGGCCGTGGAGACAGGCCCCACCGCCCCGGAGAGAGCGTGAAGCTGCATGAAATACAAAATTTTCCGCATTGAGGAACAGATGTACGGCTGTGAGGAGCCGCCCGCCGACCAGCCGATTCTGGTTGACGTAGTGCTGGAAGGTGCTGACGGCACGCGGCGCGTGCTCCCCTACCCCGACGAAGCGCTGCGCCGCGGCGGGATGGAGGAAGGCGACAGCGTCGAATTGACCGACGGCATCCTTCGCAAGGTATAATTTCCCCAAAAACAAAAGGGGCTGTTGCGTGTGCAACAGCCCCTTCTATATTTTTTACAAAGGTTATTCTTCCGTAGAAATATCGCGGCCAAAGTATTTTTCGCTCAATGCCTTCAGCGTGCCGTCGGCGCGCAGCTCGTCAATGGCGGCATCAATGGCCGTGCGCAGGGCGGCAGTCTCGTCGCCCTTGCGCATCGGGATGGCGATCTGGTTCGCATCGTCAGTCAGCACGGCGATCTTCACATTCGCGTCGGGGTGCTCCTTCGTGTAATCGTAGAAGGTCATCTCGGCGTTCAGCGTCGCGTCGATGCGCCCGCTCAACAGCAGCTCAAACGTCTGGTTCAGGTCGTCAACGCCCGTCACCGTCGCGCCGTACTGCTCGGCCAGCTCGGCGTAGGTGCTGGAGATCGTGTTTGCGGTCTTTTTGCCCTTCAGGTCCTCCAGCGTGTTGATGCTGTCATCGTCGGCCTTGGTGATGACGGCGGTGCGGTTGAAGGCGTAGGGCGTCGAGAAGTCGTATTTTTCGGCGCGTTCGGGGGTGATGTCCACGCCGTTGACCATGATGTCATAGCGGCCCGCGTCCAGACCGGCCAGCAAGCCGTCCCACTCGCCCTCGACAAACTGCGGCTCAACGCCCAGCTTCTTCGCGATCTCGGTGGCGACCTCGACGTCGTAGCCGACGAGGTTGTCGTTTTCATCGTGGTAGGTCCAGGGTGCCCATGTGCCCTCCATCGCAACCGTGATGGTACCCTTGGCCTGGATCTCGCTCAACAGGTCGCCGGACGCGGCCTCGGCGGTGCTCCCGGCGGCGGATTCCGCTGCGGGCGCGGTGGTGGCGGCACTGCTGCCGCAGGCGGTCAGGGCCAGCGCGGCGGTCAGGGTCAGGGCGGTCAGCTTGGTCAGGTTCTTCATTACAATAGGCTCCTTTGCTTGTAGGTCTGCAAAAATTCTTTGGTGCGGGGCTGCTGCGGGTCATTGAAGAACGCCTCGGCGGTGTTCTGCTCCACAATGACGCCCTGCTCCATGAACACCACGCGGTTGGCCGCGTGGCGGGCAAAATCCATCTCGTGGGTCACGACCAGCATTGTGCGGCCTTCCCCGGCCAGGCTGCGCATGACGGCCAGCACCTCGCCGGTCAGCTCGGGGTCCAAAGCGGACGTAGGCTCGTCGAAATAGATGATCTCCGGGTCGGCGGCCATGGCGCGGGCAATCGCCACGCGCTGCTGCTGCCCGCCGGAAAGCTGGCTGGGGTAGTAGTCGGCGCGGTCATCCATGCCGACCTTGACCAGCGCGGCGCGGGCGATCTCCTCGGCCCGGCGGCGCGGCATTTTGCGTGCGATGATAAGCCCCTCGGTCACGTTTTGCAGCGCGGTCTTGTTGGCAAACAGGTTATAGCTTTGAAAGACAAACCCCGTGCGGCGGCGCAGGGCGTTGGCCTCGGCGTGGGTGACGCGGGCCAGGTCTACGCGCTGGTCGTCAAACAGCATCGTGCCGCCGTCGGACTTTTCCAAAAAGTTCAGGCAGCGCAGCATCGTTGTTTTTCCGCTGCCGCTGGGGCCTAAAATGGCGACGACGTCGCCCTTGTTCACGTCCAGATCGATGCTCTTGAGCACCTGCAAATCGCCAAAGGACTTGCGCAGATTTCTGATTTGCAGCATAGTTCAGCTCCTTTGCGCGCCCTTGCTGTTGAGGTACCGCTCGCCGACGGCCTGCAGGCGGGTCAGCACGGTGCAGAACAGCAGGTAAACCAGACCGACCTCAATGTAGAGGGCCAGCGGCTCATAGGTACGGGCCACAATGCGCTGGGTCGTCATGAACATTTCGGTCACGGTGATGTTCGCGGCCAGCGAGGTATCCTTGACCATGGCGATCAGCGTACTGGCCAGCGTGGGGAAGGCCGTGCGCAGCGCCTGCGGCAGGATGATGCGGCGGATGATCTGTAAGTAGCTCATGCCGACGCACTGCCCCGCCTCCATCTGGCCTTTGGGCACGGATTCCAGCGCGGCGCGGATGGTCTCGGCGCAGTACGCGCCCTCGTTGATGGAAAAGACGAGCACCGCCGCGGGGAACGGCTCAATCAGGATGCCGACGCCGGGCAGGCCGTAGAACACAACGAACAGCTGCACCAGCACGGGCGTGCCGCGGATGACCCAGATATAAAACCGGGCCAGCCGCTGCAAAACGGGCACATGGGCAAACTGCACCAGCGCCACCGCCACCGCGATGATAAGCGCCAGCGTGAACGAGATGGCGGTCAGCGGGATGGTGACGGTCAGGCCGGGCAGCAATATTTTACCAAAGGAATCCACAAGGATTCCCCACAGGCGTTCGGACATGGGGCGGAACTCTCCTTTTTTGGTTGGGGTTGCGGGAATATTTCCCACTAAAACGGTATGCTATGAGATTGTAGCACACTTTGCCAAATTTTGCAAGAGTGAAATTTGAAGTGAAGTTTAAGGTTGGAGCAGAAAAGCCTCCCTTGTCAAAGGGAGGTGGACGCCGCAGGCGGCCGGAGGGATTCCGACGGGCTATGCCCTGCACGCTGTCACACCCGCAGACGGGCAGGAATCCCTCCGCCTCGCAGGCTCGGCACCTCCCTTTGACAAGGGAGGCTTTTGTCTGCGGGGTGAGGGTGGGGGGATTGCACGGAAGGTTTGCTGTTGCCGGAAGCGGGCACGGCGGCCAGAGGGCTGGCCGCCCTACGTTCCCCTTTTTCGGTAGGACGTAGGGCGGGGTGCCCCCACCCCGCCGAAGTTGGCGGCAGGCAGAATGCAACGGGATTGGCAGACCGTAGGGGCGGATTCCATATCCGCCCGTGGGAGTATACGCGGTGGAAATGGACGGAGATGCTTTTTACATCTACTGCATATTAAACCAACCCAACATTGCAATTAAGCATTATATAAAAAAGCCCGATGCCAAGGCATCGGGCCAAACTCTTAAAGCCTAATCAAAAATTAGCCAACGTAGTAGTTCTCGTTGTTGGCATTCTGCGTAGCATCCTCGTTATAGGTGCAGGTCTTGCCACTCTGGGTAACCTTAACCTCAGTAACATGGCCCTCTGCATTATACTTGATAGTAATAGCGGTAACGCCATTCTTGCCCTCAGAAACCTCTGCCAAAGAGCAAATCTTATCAAACTCAGGAGCCGGAGCAGTGCCCTTGTTAGCATTGCTAAGAGTGGTATCGGTCAATTTGCCGGTAGAAGCCTTACCATAAGCCTCAGAGACCTCGGTCTGTGCAGCCATAACAACCTGACGAGTAGTAGCAATAACCTTCTGGTTGTTAGCTTTGTCGATGTAGCCGGTGAGGGCCGGAACCAGCAGGGCGGCCAGGATGGCCAGGATGACCAGAACGACGATGAGCTCGACCAGGGTGAAACCCTTCTTGTTCTTCATTTTGCGAATTTTCTCGAACATGATAAATTCCTCCAATAAATTCAGTAAGGACATCGTGCGTCCTCATTTGTGAAAATATAATATCACATAATCTGCCAAATTTCAACAGCCTTATGTAAAAACAGCAAAAAACATTTTTTTGCTTCTATTTTCGATTCCCCACCGTTTTGCCTGTTGCACTCCAACCGCTTTGCCGTGACTGAACCTTTGCCGCCGCGCAGAATTCTATACATATTACCGTCATTTTTAAAAATCAGCTGTGCCGCCGCGCCAAAAGCCGCAGTAAAAACTGCCGCAATTAAAACCGCACATATATTGCGTTCATTTTATCTGTGCCGTCTCTGCTAGTGCGGGCGGTGGGGCGCATCGCGTATGAATTTCAGCGTATACAGGCCAATTTTACAGGCGGGCAATTTTTGTGCTATTTTGCATTTTCCCGTGTCCTCTCTCCCCTGCCCGGCTGCAGGGGCGCTCCTTTTGTGAACATACGCAAAATCCGGTGCAAAAGTGTGGTATACTGCAAGATTTTGTGCTATACTGGATAAAAATCAACACAGCCGGGCCGCGCCCGGCACAAAAGGGGCCACACATGAAAAACACCACCGAGGAAAAACGCGAGGCCATCCCCAACAGCGTCAGCCGGATGCTGCTGGCGGGCATCGGCGTACTTTTGCAGGTTTTATGGATCTTCTGGCTTGCCCTCAAGCTGAACGACTACTCCACCGCCATTCAGGTATGCACGTCGGTACTGACATTTTTGATTACGCTGCGTATATATGGGCTGCATATCAACTCCGCGTATAAAATTTCGTGGATCATTCTGATTTTGCTGTTTCCCATCTTCGGTCTGACCATCTATCTGCTGTTTGGCCGCAGCGGGGCCGTCAGCGTCATGCGCCGCCGTTTTGGTGCAAATATGACGATGCTGCGCCGGTATCACGCACCCATTTTGCAGCAGCGCCGCGCCCTGCCCTACCCGGACCGCATCACCCGCAACCACGCCCGCTATTTGCAGGACCGCGCGGGCTACCCCGCCTATGACAACACCGATGTGACGTTCTACGGCGACACCTGCGAGGCGCTGGAGGCCCAGAAAACAGCCCTGCGCAGCGCGGAAAAGTTTATTTTCATGGAATACCACGCCATTGAGGACGCCTCCGCCTGGCAGGAGCTGGAGGATATTCTGGCCGAGCGCGCCGCCCACGGCGTGGAGGTGCGCGTATTTTACGACGACGTGGGCAGCATCGGGTTTATCAACAGCAAATTTGTCAAAAAGCTGGCGGGGCGCGGCATCCAGTGCCGCCGATTCAACCCGGTCATCCCGATTTTGAACGTCTTTATGAACAATCGCGACCACCGCAAAATCACCGTTGTGGACGGGCGCGTCGGCTTTACCGGCGGCTACAATCTGGCGGAGGAGTACTTCAACCGCACCCACCCTTACGGCCAGTGGAAGGACAGCGGCATCCGGCTGGAGGGCGACGCCGTGCGCGGCCTGACGCTGATTTTCTTAGAGCTGTGGGGCGCAACGCAGAAGGCCGCCCCCGAGGTCGAGCGCTATCTGCCCGATGTGCCCTACACCGCGCGGGAGAATGCCGTGGTGCTGCCCTACGCGGACAATCCGCTGGACGACGAGGCCACCGGCGAGAACGTCTACCTGAACATGATCCGCAGTGCGAAGGACTACGTCTACATTACAACGCCCTACCTTATTTTAAGTGACGAGATGCAGCGCACACTGCGGCTGGCCGCGTCCAGCGGCGTTGATGTGCGGATCATCACGCCGGGCATCCCGGACAAAAAGCTGATCTTCTCGGTCACGCGCAGCTATTACGCCAGCCTTGCCAAGAGCGGCGTGCGCATTTATGAGTACGCGCCCGGGTTCATCCACGCGAAGCAATGCGTAGCCGACGGCACGGAAGCCGTTGTAGGTACGATTAATTTTGACTTTCGCAGCCTGTACCTGCACTTTGAGAACGCCTGCTGGTTCTGCGGCTGCAGCGCCGTGGCCGATGTGCGCCGTGATTTTGACGCGCTGTTCCCCGTCTGCCGCGAGGTCACGCAGGAGTACGCCGACACCCGCAGCCTGGCCGTGCGCGGCTGGGACTGCGTGCTGCGGCTGTTCAGCCCGCTGATGTGACGGGCTGTGCGCCGGGCGCGGCAAGTGGAATTTTCCCAAAGAAATCTGTACTATTCCACGTTGCAAACCGCCGCTGCGCGCCGTACAATAAAGACAAAATCCAGACTGTCAAATGAGGTGCATACCAATGGAGCATATAGCATGGAAGGGCCGCATCAAGCCCGGCTGCAAAGCGGAATATCAGCGCCGCCACGCGGAGATCTGGCCCGAGATGGTCGAGGTGCTGAAGGCTGCGGGCATCTGCAACTACAGCATCTTCTACTGTAACGACGAGCTGTTCGGCTACTATGAGTGCGCGAAGGGCGTTGCCTACGCCGAGAAGATACAGGCCGAAAGCCCCGTTGTAGACCGCTGGAACGACTACATGAAGGACATTCTGGAGCTGGAAATGGACCCTGTGACCGGTGCCCAGCCCAAGCTGGAGCAGGTGTTCCGTCTGGAGTAAACGCGCATAAGACAGCAAAGCCGCCCGTGTCAGGCTGACACGGGCGGCTTGTGTTTTTATGGCAGGTGCAGCGCAGGCGGTGCTGCCTTTAGGGTATTTACAACACGATGCGGAACGCGACGCGGTGCTCTCCTTCCCCGCTGACGCGGTAAGGCTCCTCCACATCGGTGCCCCAGCTGTCGATGCCGCCGACGCCGCGGGCTGCGCCCAGGATCGTCACGCTCGTGCGGCCCGTGGCGGGCAGCTCGGTGATGTGCTGGGCGGCCTCGATCTCCTGCGCAGTGTTGGGCAGTGCGCTGAAGGCAAACGGTGCGACGGCCTGTTCAATCGTCAGCGCAGCCGCCGTTTGGCCGCAGGCGTTGTGCTGCTCCAGCGTGAACTGACGGGTGCCCACATGCAGGCCGCAGTCCTGCGGGACGAGAGCCGGTTCAATGTGCGGCACTTCCTCATGGCAGCCAAAGACGCCGCCCTTGCAGCGATCCGGGTAGGTCTCGCCCGAAAGGCCGGTCCAGAGCGTGCGGGCCACGGGGGCAAACGTCTGGAATTTTACGCCGAAGCAGGGCAGTTCGGGCGCACCGGGCACGCCATGATAGACGGCCTCGACCAGCAGCGTGCCCTGCGGCTCCACGGTGTAGGTCAGCTCGGCCTTAGCGCCGGGCACGGTGGGCACGCCGTAGGTATAGCGCACCTGCACACCGTCGGCGGATTTCTGCAAGACCGCAAAGCCGAGGTTCTGCAGGTAGACATCCGCCGCCAGCCAGGCCGCCGCTTTCTGCGGGAAGCCGCAGCCGCGGTCATTGTCGGTGGCGGCGCGCCAGAACGCCGGGCGCGGGGCGCGCCAGAGCCACTCGCTGCCGTTGACGGTCAGCGACGACGGCCCAGCCTCGCCCGCGGAAAAGAGAATTTCAAACCCGTCGCCCCTGACGCCGAGGTTGCCGTCGCCCTCGGTCACGGTCAACGTACCGGGCTTGCGGGCGGCCTGTGCTTTGGCCGCGTCGCGGTCCGCCCGGGCGGCGGCTGCGGCGTTGCGGGCATCGTGGGCGGCGCGGCGGGCGGGGGTGTCGTACCAGTAGCGCACGTCCTGCATGGCGGGCTTCTCGGCACCGTCGGCGTAGACAATGCCGTTGCCGCTGAAGTTGTAATCGGTGTTGCGGTCCGCAAAGTCGCCGCCGTAGCCCAGCACGCTGCGGCCAAGCGCGTCGGTGTGCCGGAGCGCCTGGTCCATGTAGTCCCAGATGAAGCCGCCCTGGTACTGGTCGAACTCGTCGGCCAAGCGCACATAGCTCTCCATGCCGCCCAGCGAGTTGCCCATATCGTGCATATACTCGCAGAGAATGAAGGGCTTCTTCGGGTGGGATTCGAGATACTCGCGAATTTCCCACGGCTTGGCGTACATCCGACTTTCCATGTCGCTGATGGCGTCGAACGCGCGGCAGTGGAACACACCCTCATAATGCACGAGGCGTCCCGGGTCGTGGTCGTGGAAGAACTGCGACATGGCGAGAATATCCTCGCCCGCGTAGCTCTCATTGCCGCAGGACCAGATCAGGACGGCGGCGTGGTTCTTGTCGCGTTCAAACATGCTGCGGGCGCGGTCCACGACGCAGTCCTTCCACTCGGGCAGGCTGCCGGGCACGTTCCAGCTCGGCTCCACCGCGCCGAGCTTCTGCCAGCTGCCGTGGCTTTCGAGGTTCGTCTCGTCGATCATGTAGATGCCGTTCCGGTCACACAGGTCATACCACAGGCTCTGGTCGGGGTAGTGGCAGGTGCGCACGGCGTTGATGTTGTTCTTTTTGAACACGGCCATGGCGGCGTGCATGTCGTCAGCACCGATGGCGCGGCCCCTGTCGGCGTTCCACTCGTGGCGGTTGACGCCGTTGAACACGACCCGTTCCCCGTTCAGGCACATGACGCCGTTTATCATCTCAAAGCGGCGGAAGCCGATGTCGTAGGGTACGACCTCCTGCAAAACGCCGTCGGCATCGCGCAGGGTCAGTACGGCGTGGTAGAGCACCGGCGCAGCATGGCTCCACGGCTGGATGCCCTCGATCTCGATCGTATCGCCCGCGGCGGGGCCCTCGTAGACGGCGTAGCCCTCGGGGTCGGTCACGACGAGGGCAACCGACGCGCCGTCGGTCTCGCCGTCCAGCTTGACGAGGGGCGTCAGCAGGCCGGTGGTGTTGTCGGCGGCAAGGTCGGCCTTGAGCCAGATGTCATTGATGTGGACCCTGGGCTTTGCGTACAGGTAGACCGAGCGGAAGATGCCCGAGAAGCGGAAGAAGTCCTGATCCTCGATCCAGGCGGCGCTGCTGCGCTTGTAGACCTCGACGCAGAGGCGGTTGTTCTCGTCCCGAATATACGGTGTCAGGTCAAATTCAGACGGAGTGAAGCTGTCCTCGGCATAGCCGACGAACTGGCCGTTGCACCACAGGTACATGGCCTGCTCCACGCCCTGAAAGCTGACGCAGACGCGCTGGCCGCGCAGGGACTCGTCCAGATCAAACTCTTTGACATAGCTGCCCACGGGGTCATCGTTCCAATCGACCTGCGGCGGGCGCAGGCAGCTGCGGCCATCCCACGGGTAGAGGGTGTTGGTGTACTGCAGCTGACCGTAGCCCTGCAGCTCGATGTGCCCGGGCACGCGGATCGTACCGAAGCCGGACAGGTCGGCATCCGGCTGCCAGAAATCCGCCGGGCGGGCGGCAGGGTTGGCGCTCCACGCAAAGCGCCATGCGCCGTCCAGTGACTGGCGCAGCGATGTCAGGCCGCTTTCGGCCTCGTCCAAGGTGCGGCAGCAGAGATGGTCAGAGTGTGCGTCCAGCCGGTTCACAGCAAAGACGGTGGGGTCACTCAGCCAGCGAAGTTCAGGGGTCATAGGGATCTCTCCTTTACACAATCAGGTTCTTACCGACATTCTGCCACAGGGTGCGCGGGGTGTCAATGGAAAGTTTCACGCAGATATTTTCCGTATTTTTTGCATCTTTACGGGAATTGTGCTGTGTTTAACACTTCGCGGCAGGATTTTTTGAGTTTTTCCGTTTTGTCTGGTGGCAGATTGTACGCTGCAGCACCAGATATAGCGGTGGCGGCAGGATTTTTGCGGGGTGGGTTGTTATAGTCGGCACACCTGGGGCGGCGTTTTGGGGTCATACTTCTTCTGTCTCCGCCTCCGCGGCGGCGCGCAGACGCTCCCGCACGGGGCGCAGGGCCTCGGGCAGAGCCTCGTCGGGCAGGTCGCTGATGCCCTCGGTGCTGCCGCGGGCGGCGGCGGTCTCATAGAACCAGCACTTGTAGTCCAGGGTGTCCATCGTCTGCTGCAATTCAGCCATGCGGGTCTCGAGCACGGTGCGCTGCTTGCGGAACAGCTCCAGCCGCCGGGCAATGGTCTCATCGCCCTGCATGGCCAGCTCGATGTATTCGCGGATGTCCTTGAGGGACATGCCGGTCTTTTTCAGGCACTCGATGATGCGCAGCCACTCGAAGTCCTTCTCCGTAAAAACGCGGATGCCGCCGGACGAGCGCCCGACGAAGGGCAGCAGCCCTTCCTTATCGTAATAGCGGATCGTCGATGCTGGCACACCCAGCCGCCGTGCCATCTCCCCCACTGTATAGGCCATGTGTTTTCCTCCTATGACTTAAACCCAGGTTTAACCTGTGTATCAGTATAGGACAAAAGGGCGGCGTTGTCAAGGCGGGCGGGGTCACCCGCGGTATTCCCCCCTCATCCGGCTGAACGGTTTCCTGTTCTTGCGCACGCCGCGGGGCGTGCCGCCGCTCCCCTGCCCGCTTTTCTTTTATAGGGAAGGCTTTTTCTATTTTTTATTGACAAACGCGCGGTTTGTTTCTATCATGTTCATATAAGTAAGGGAGGGACCGCCACTATGCTGACCTATAATATGGACGTGGAGGAACGCAGCACCTGGCTGCGCGCCACCCCCGGCGCGGCGGCGCTGGCACAGCCGTTTTACTGCACCGAGGCCGGCAACTTTTATGGCCGCGCCCATTTTGCCACAGCCCGCACCGACAAGGAAAGCTATCTGCTGTTTTATACACTGTCCGGCTCCGGTCTGATCGAGCAGAACGACCAGCGCGTGGAGCTGCCCGCCGGCAGCGCCCTGCTGTTGAACTGCCGCACCCCCCAAAGCTACTGTACTGCCCCCGGGCAGGACCACTGGCACCACTACTGGGCGCATCTGGACGGCGCGGGCGTCGCCAATCTGGCCGAGGTACTGCAGCCGCAGGGGCGGCTGTCCCCCGTTACGGTCAGTCGGCTGGAGATGCAGCCGCTGTTTGAGTCACTGGCCGCCGAGTGGGAGCACGGCGCTGCCGCACAGATTGAGATCTGCCTGGCCCTGCACCGGATGCTGGCCCTGATGGCCCGCCAGCTGCTGGCCGGGGATGAGAGCCGCTCCAATCGCACTTTGATCGAACAGGCCGCCGAGTACATCCGCCAGCACTATGCCGAGCCGCTGTCGCTGGACAGCCTGCTGGCCCAGACGCCGGTGAGCAAGAGCTGGTTCCTGCGGTTGTTCCGCCAGTACATGGGCACGACGCCCTACAATTTTTTGCTGTCCACGCGGATCACACGTGCCAAGGAGCTGCTGGTGCTGACGGATTTCTCCGTCTGCGAGATCGCGCACCAGGTCGGCTTTGGGGATGAGAGCAACTTCTCGACCCGCTTTACCGCCATGGTGGGCCAAAGCCCCCAGCAGTACCGCAAAAGTGCAATGAAGCCCGCGGAAAACTGAATAATGGGAAAGAAGGCATTTGTATGTTGAAAACCGAACGCATGGACCGTGTCCGTGCTGCCCTGCGCGCGCAGGGACTGACGCAGATGATCGTCTGCGACCCCAAGAGCGTGTGGTATCTGACCGGCGTCGCCGTGGAGCCCTATGAGCGTCTGCTGGCGCTCTACCTGCCCACCGAGGGCGAGCCGGTGCTGTTTTTGAACAGACTGTTCAATGTGCCCGAGCCGCCGTGCAGGACCGTCTGGCACACCGACACGGACAAGCCCGTGGCGCAGATCGCCGAGGTCGTGGACGCGGGCAGGCCGCTGGGCATTGACAAGGAGTGGCCCGCTAAGTTTCTGATCCCGCTGATGGAGACCCACCCCGGTATGCAGGTCGTGCTGTCCAGCGACTGCGTGGACGACTGCCGCGCCTGCAAGGACGCCGAGGAACAGACCCTCATGCGCGAGGCGTCCCGCATCAACGACGCGGTAAACGAGGCCGCGAAGCACTATATAAAGGCCGGCATGACCGAACGCGAGGTCGCCGAGTTTATCGACGCGCAGTTCCGTGCCCACGGCTGCGAGGGGCCGAGCTTTACGACGATCGTCTCCTTTGGTGCCAACGCCGCCGACCCGCACCACGAGCCGGACGACACCGTGTTAAAAGAGGGCGACTGCGTGCTGTTTGACATGGGCTGCGTGAAGAGCCGCTATTGCAGCGACATGACCCGCACCTGGTTCTGCGGCCAGCCCACTGAAAAGCAGGCCGCCGTGCACGATCTGGTGCGCCGCGCGAATGAGGCTGCCGAGGCGCTCATCAAGCCCGGCGTGCGCCTGTGTGAGCTGGACGCCGCCGCGCGCGACCTGATTACGGAAGCGGGCTACGGCGCGTATTTCAACCACCGTCTGGGGCATTTCATCGGCCAGACCGACCACGAGGAGGGCGACGTCAGCAGCGCGAACACCGCCGTAGCCAGACCCGGCATGATCTTTTCGATTGAGCCGGGCGTCTACCTGCCCGGCGAGTTCGGTGTCCGCGTGGAGGACCTCGTCCTGGTGACCGAGACCGGCTGCGAGGTGCTGAACAGGAACGATAAGCATTGGGATGTGGTGGGCTTGTAAGCATTCTGTAGGGGCCGGACATGTCCGGCCCGCGGCCTCCCGCCGGCGCTCTGTCATGGGAAAGCTGCGGGCGCATATAGAATGCGCCCCTACGGAGTCATTCGATAAAACACAACAGAGAGGTGTACGCTTGAAAAAACATCTGTTCCGTATCATTGCCGTCCTGTCCGCCGCGGTCCTGCTGGCGGGCTGTGCGGCGTCGCGGCTGCGGCTGGGGGCTGCGGCTGCAGGCGGCGTGTACAATGCGTTTGGTACCGCCATGGCCGCCCAGAACAGCACCATCGAGGTCAAACAGACCGCCGGGTCCGCCGCCAACCTGCGGCTGCTGGCGGGCGGCTATTTACAGCTGGCCGTTGCCCAGTCCGACATGGCGCAGGATGCCTACGACGGCAGCGGCGTCTTTGCCCACGAGAGCACCGAGCGCAGCTTCAGCGCCGTGGCCGCCCTGTATGAGGAGGCCGTGCAGGTCGTTGTCCGGGCCGACTCCGGCATTACGACGCTGGAGGAACTGCAGGGCTGCACGCTCAGCGTCGGCGAGGAGGAATCCGGCACCGAGCAGAACGCCGGGCAGGTGTTGGCCGCCTGCGGCCTGAACAACCGCCTGGTACACACTGTAAACCTGAACTACACCGACGCTGCCGCCCGGCTGGCCGACGGCACGATCGACGCGATGTTCGTCACCGCCGGTCTGCACGCCGACGCGCTGGAGCAGCTGGCCGAGACCTGCGCCATCCGTCTGCTCTCCGTCGACGGGGGTGTCGGTGCGCGGCTGCTGGCGGCCTACCCGGCCTACCGCGCCTGCGTTATCCCCGCCGGGACCTACGCCGGTCAGGGTGAGGACGTCTGGACCGTCAGCGTGCAGGCGCTTCTGCTGGCGTCGAACGCGCTGTCCGACGAGACCGTCCAAAGGCTGACTGCCCGGTATTTTGACAGCGTGGACGCCGTGGCTGCTGCCGTGCCGGTGCCGCTGGTGACCGACCCCGCCGTGGCCGCCGCGCAGAGCGTTATCCCCTACCACACCGGGGCCGCTGCGTACTACACCGCGCAGGGCATCACCCCCGCAGGGCCGGAGACGGGTGCGTCCCCTGAACAGGAGGCCGCCGCATGATCATCTCGCTGGATATGTACCAGACGCTGTTTGCGGCGGTCTGCGTGCTGATGCTGGGCCGCTTTTTGAAGGCGCGCATCGGCTTTCTGGAAAAATTCTGCATTCCCGCGCCGGTCATCGGCGGCGTGCTGTTTGCCGTTTTCACCTGTCTCTGCTATGTGACCGGCATTGCCGAGTTTGAATTTGACGACATTTTAAAGGAAGTCTGCATGGTGTTCTTCTTCACCTCGGTAGGCTTTCAGGCCAACCTCAAGGTGCTGAAAAGCGGCGGCAAATCGCTGATCCTCTTCTTGGGGCTGGTCGTTGCGCTGATTTTGTGCCAGAACTTCCTCGCCGTCGGGCTGGCGGATCTGCTGGGCATCTCGCCGCTGATCGGTCTGTGCACCGGTTCCATCCCGATGGTCGGCGGCCACGGCACGGCGGGCGCGTTCGGCCCCGTCCTCGAGGACTTCGGCGTTGCGGGCGCGACCACGCTCTGCACGGCGGCGGCCACCTACGGCCTGATTGCGGGCAGCGTCATGGGCGGCCCGACGGGCCGTCTGCTCATTGAGCGCCGCAAGCTGCTGGACACCGTTGTGCCCGAGGACGACAGCCTGCTGGTGGAGGAAGAAATCAAGCACGAGCGCCACACCAGCATGTACCCGGCTGCTGTGTTCCAGCTGATTATCGCCATCGGCATCGGCACGTTCATCTCCAAGGCGCTGGCCATGACCGGGCTGACGTTCCCCATTTATATCGGCGCGATGATCGCCGCGGCGTGTATGCGCAACATCGGCGAATTCACCCACAAATTCACGACCCACATGGGCGAGATCAACGACATCGGCGGCATCAGCCTGTCGCTGTTCCTGGGCATTGCCATGATCACGCTGAAGCTGTGGCAGCTGGCCGCGCTGGCGCTGCCGCTCATCATCCTGCTGGCGGGCCAGACGCTGCTGATTTTCCTGTTCACCTACTTTGTGATTTTCAACATCATGGGCCGCGACTATGACGCTGCGGTCATTGCGGCGGGCGTCTGCGGCTTTGGCATGGGCGCGACGCCCAACGCCATGGCCAACATGCAGGCCCTGTGCGAAAAGTATGCCCCGTCGGTCAAGGCGTATCTGCTGATCCCGCTGGTAGGCAGTCTGTTTGCGGACTTCCTCAACAGTCTGGTCATCACCTTCTTTATCAACTTTATCTAATTGGGAGGTCCTTCTGATGTTCCGCAAGCTGCGCGAGGCGCTGAAAAAGCAGCGCTACCGTGTCCACAGTGACGACGTTGCCCTGCCCGAGGTCCACACCGGCCAGGTCACCCACAGCGACGCCCCCGAGACCCCGGAGAAGCACAAGTCCATCAACTATGAAAACGTCGCCATCCCGGAGGTTCATATTCCAAAGAAGAAGCCCTGAAGCCTTCTCCCCCTGGGGGGAGAAGGTGGCCCCGCAGGGCCGGATGAGGGGAGAGCTTGCGCGGTTGCCCGCAAACGGGTCGCCACAGAGGGTTCGGCCCTCATCAGTCACCTTCGGTGACAGCTTCCCCCGATGGGGAAGCCTTTTTGTACAGCAAAACGCCCCTGACCGTTCGGCCAGGGGCGTTTTGCCCGTAATGTTAGTCGAGGAAGTTCTCGTTGAGGGTGACACCGAAGTCGTGGGCGATGGCGCGCAGGTCATCGTCGGTGATGGTCTGGCGGATCAGGCCGCCGCCCATGGACAGGACCTTGACGTAGATCTCGGCACTCTTTTCAATCGTGTGGGCGAGGCCGAAGGTGATGTCAAAGTCAGGGCCGGAGGCAAACAGGCCGTGCTGTGCCCAGATAGCGGCCTGATAGGTTTTCATCTTCTCGGAGGTTGCCATGGCAATGTCCGCGCCGCCCGGGACCATCCAGGGGCAGACGCCGACGCCCTCGGGGAAAACGACGGGGCACTCGGTAGCGCTCTGCCACAGGGCGCGGGAGAAGTCACGGTCCGTCAGCGGCAGGATGTAGGTCAGCGCAATGACGTTGGTGGCGTGGCAGTGATAAATAACGCGGTTCGCGCCGTTGGTGGCGGCCTTGCGGACGCTGTGGTTCATGAAATGGCTGGGGAACTCGGACGTCGGGCGTGCGCCGTCGGCCAAACCCCAGACGATGCGCCAGCTGTCGCCCTTGTCGTTGATCTCCACAATGCCGATGCTGTGGATCGGATCGGGCTCGACGTTGCGGAAGAACTTGCCGGAGCCGGTGGTGATGAAGTACTCACCGGCCAGATTATCGGCCTGCACACCCATGTTGACCCACTCGCGCGGCTCGGCGTCGAAGTAGGGACGGCAGGCGGCGACGTCCTCCCCGGTCATGCGGTAGGTCAGGTTGCCGCCGTTGCGCTCATGCCAGCCCTGCAGCCAGCCATCGTTGCACATGCGGATAAAGCCCTTGACGCAGGGAATTTCATAAATCGTAGACATAATTTCTGCTCCTTTATATCGTTGTGTTGGCTTCCCCCTCCGGGGGAAGCTGTCAGTGGCCCCGACCACTGACGGATGAGGGCAAAGCTGCCGACAGCAGCCCGTTACCGGGCAATTGCCGCAGGGCCGCCCCTCATCCGGCCTCGGGCGGGGCCTCGGCCACCTTCCCCCAAGGGGGAAGGCATCCCGAAATCAGCGCGTGATCACATCCACCGGCACGTTGAAGATCTCGGCAACCTTCAAAATCGTGTCGATGTGGTGGCCGGTGGCGGCGGCCATGTGGTGGGTGGGGCCGGCCTCGCTCCAGCGGTTGACGAACTCGCGGGCACCGCAGCTGAAGCGGGTGCGCATGTTCGTGTCACCGAAGGTGAAGATCGGGCCGGGCTCGTTGACGCCCTCGGCTACGACAAACTTGAAGTGGCCGTCCTTGTCCTGCGTGATGGCCAGATAGGTCACATCGCCCACCGGCGGGTAGAACTGGGTCAGGTAGCCGCCGCCGGTCTTGCCGTGGAACACGGGCACGATCTTCATGGTCGGCTTTCTGGCCGTGGAGATGTCGGCGTCGCCGGAGCCGGAGTGGCCGATGATGCAGATGTCCTCATTGAAGTCGATGGAGTACATCTCGCTCAGCTGGCCGCAGCCCGCAATGGTCTTGAGGATGGACATGGCCATCGCGACCTTGATGTCGCCCTCGACGGCGCAGGCCGTGCCCTGCTTGATGAGCATCGAGAACGCGGGGATCAGCATCGAGTCCAGCTTACCGGCCACGCCCTTGGCGAAGCCGTCGTAGTGGCTGGCGACGAGGGCGATCTTCTCGTCCCTGACCCACTGCTCAAATGCGACAACGTAGCGGGCCATATCCCAGACCTTCTCCACCGTGCCGCCGCCCTCAATATCGAAGGTGTCCAGAATGTCCTGCGCCTTGGCGCGGATGGCGTCCTCGTCGGTGATGTTGTCGGCGATGGCCCACATCTTCTCCCAGTCAAACTGCTTGGTGTAGAGCCACATACGGTTGTACAGGTTCGTCTCGTCGATGTACAGATCCATCATGCCGGGGTACGGGCGGCCGATCTGCGCAAGGTTCGTATCACGGAAGCGGCGGCGCACCTGCGCGGCCTTGCACCAGTCGTTGATTTCGGCCTGCACGGCGGGGTCACCGCCCTCGACAACGCCGGTGATGACGGCGTGGCGCTTACCGGCGCGCTCCAGGTCAGCGACCATCTCGCCGACAGCGCCGCAGGCGTACAGCTCACCCAGCCAGGTGGGGGTGTCGGTGTTGGCGTAGTCGGGGGCCTTCTTCTTCTGCACGTTGACGAGGACGACGGGCACGTCGAGGTCGCGCACGGCGGGCAGCATATTGTAAGAGGTAGCGTAGGTCAGCAGCTGCAGAATGACAAGGTCAACGTCGGCGGCGCGGAACTTATCGCCCGCGGCCATGGACTGCTCCTTGGTGGTGACGATGCCGCCGTCGATGACCTCGACGGTGTCGGGCAGCGTCTTTTTGAAGGCGGCGTACTGGCCCTCAAACTCGGGGACCAGCGTGGGGAACTGCGGCAGGTAAGCGCCCAGCGCAATGGCGAACACGCCAACGCGGGCTTTGGTTTCGACTAACATGGTGGGACCTCCTGTATATGGATTTGTTGTGATGTGCGTGTAGGGGAGGGATTTATCCCTCCCGGGAAGTATACGGTGTCGGGCGCGGGCACGGGAGGGTCAAGACCCTCCCCTACAAACCAGGGTGAACGGCAGGCTGGCGGCGGCATGAGGGCATGCCGCCCTACGGTTGGATGTAGGGCGGGGTGCCCCCACCCCGCCGGGTCGTTTACTCCGGCTGATACTCTTTAATTTCAAAGCTGCGCCGGATGGCGGCGCGGGCCTCGGCCAGGTCGGCAAAATCGCCGCTGTGGATGAACTGCACCATCAGGTTGCCCAGCGCTGTGCCCTCGGTTGGGCCTGCAAACACGGTCAGGCCGGTGGCGTTGGCGGTCTGCTGGTTCAGGTAGCCGTCCTGGCTGCCGCCGCCGACGATGTTCAGGCTTGTGTAGGTCTTGCCGGTCAGGCTTTGCAAGGTCTCCACGGCGCGGCGGTAGTCCTGCGTCAGGGAGTTGTAGACGCACTGCATGACCTCGCCGGTGGCGGCGGGCACGGGCTGGTGCGTGTCGGCGCAGGCTGTTCTGACTTCTTCGATCATGGAGGCAGGCGCTAAGAAGCGGTTGTCATCGGGGTCAACGCAGCTGGGGAAGTCGGCGGCCTCCTTCGCGGCGGCGATCAGCTCCGGGAAGCTCGGGCGGGTGCCGGTCTTTTCGCCAAGCTCACGGCGGACGGACTGGATCATCCACAGGCCCATGATGTTTTTCAGGTAACGGTAGCGGTATTCATAGCCGCCCTCGTTCGTAAAGTTGGCGGCGCAGCTGTCCGGGCCGGTGATGGCCGCTGCGTTTTCCACGCCCAGCAGGCTCCATGTGCCGCTGGACAGGTAAGCGGCGTACTCATCCCGCGCGGGCACGGCGAGGAACGCCGAGCCGGTGTCGTGGGTCGCGGGCAGAATGACCTCGGCGTCAAAGCCGACAGCCTTCTGAATTTCCGGCGTCAGATGCCCCAGCACGGTCCCGGCGGTCTTGATGGGCTGGAAGATGCCGCGCGGCAGACCCAGCTTTTCGATCAGTGCATCGTCCCAGTCCCTGCTGTCCGCGCCCACCAGCGCCGTGGTGCTGGCGTTCGTGTACTCATTGGCGGGCACGCCGCAGAGCAGGTAGTTCAGGTAATCGGGCACCATCAGGAACGTTTTGGCGGCGGCCAGCTGCTCCGGGTGCTCCTTTTTGAGCGCCATCAGCTGGTAGACCGTGTTGAACGGCTGGTACTGGATGCCGGTGCGGGCGTAGTGGTCGGCAAAGGTCAGGCCGTATTCCTTTTCCAGCGCCTCGCGGATGCCCTCGGTGCGCTCGTCGCGGTAGGCGACGGCGTCGCCGATACGCTTATTGTCCGCATCCAGCAGCACAAAATCGACGGCCCAGGTGTCGATGCCGATGGTCGCGGGGGCAAAGCCTGCGTCGTGTGCAGCCTTCAGGCCGTTGACGACCTCTTTCGCCAGGGTGTCGATGTCCCAGCAGAGGTGGCCGTTCTCGCGGTGGACGCCGTTTTCGAAGCGGTAGACCTCCTGCAGGGTGATTTTTCCGTTCTGCACGGTGCCTGCGATGTGCCGCCCGCTGGACGCGCCGATGTCGACTGCCAGTGTACAGGTTTGCATAAGCTCTCTCCTTCTTTGCAAAATAACAGTGTTGCAGCATTTGCTTTTTGTCTGCATTATACGACACCCGGGCCCGGCTTTCCATCCGCAAAAGAATTTGATTGTTTGGGAAAATTCCACACGTTCCTTTCCGCGTTCCCGGCGGTTTTGTCCGTGTCCCGTGCCGGAATGATCCGATTGACACGCCCTGTGCCGTCCCGTATAATAGACCCTGCAACCAATAAAGGAGATGTTACATTATGGCCACCGCGCACAAAAGCCGTGTGCTGGATATGACCCAAGGCGACCCGTTCCGCCTGGTGCTGCAATTTTCGATGCCGCTGTTCTGCTCCAACCTTTTGCAGCAGCTGTACAACCTGACCGACACTGCGCTGGCCGGGCACCTGCTGGGCTCCGCCGCGCTGGCGGAGATCGGCGCGACGGCGGCGCTGTACGGGCTTATCATGAACTTTGCCTTCGGCATGAACAACGGCCTGGCGCTGACGGTCAGCCGCCATTTTGGCGCGGGCGATGAAAGCGGGATACGCCGCGCCGTGGGCTGGATGGTCACGCTGTCGGCGGTGGTGTCGCTGGTGCTGACGGGGTGCTCCCTGCTGGGCCGCGACGCGCTGCTGACCGTTTTGCAGGTCCCGGCACAGGCATGGGGCGGCGCGTCCGCCTACCTGACCGTCATTCTGCTGGGCATCCCGCTGACGATGCTTTATAATATGGAGGCTGCGCTGCTGCGCGCCGTCGGCAACAGCGTGACGCCGCTGCTGTTCCTGCTGTTCAGCAGCGTGCTGAACGTCGGGCTGGACGCCGCGTTCATGGGGCCGCTGGGGCTGGGCGTGCGCGGCGCGGCCATTGCCACGGTGCTGGCGCAGGGCATCAGCGCCGTGCTGGGCGTTGTGTACATCCTGCGCGGCTACCCGGAGCTGCGCTTTACGCCCCGGCAGCTCGGGGCTGCCACGCGCCGCGCCGTGACCAGTATGTTCTGGGCGGGCCTGAGCATGGGGCTGATGAGCGCCATCTACAATCTGGGCAGCGTGGCGCTGCAAAGCAGCATCAACGCGCTGGGCAGCGTCTACATCACGGCGCAGACCGCCGCGCGCCGCTTAGCGGAGCTGTACTTTATCCCGGGCGGTGCGCTGGGCATCGGCGTGGCGACGTTCAGCAGCCAGAATCTGGGTGCGGGCCGCCGCAGCCGCATTTGGCAGAGCGTCAAGGCCGCGCTTGCGATCTATTTTGTGTGGTGGGTGTTTGTGATGGCGTTCACCTTCCTGCTGGGCGGGGCCGCCATCCGCGGCATCACGGGCACCACGGACGAGGTCATCATCTCCAACGCGCTGCTGTACCTGAAAATCAGCGCACCGGTCATCCCGCCGATGGCCGTGCTGGTCATTCTGCGCAATATGCTGCAGGGCATCCGGCACACGGTAGAGCCGCTGCTGGCCAGCGGGCTGGAGCTTGTGGGCAAGGTGATCTTTGCCGTATGGCTCGTGCCGATCCGGGGCTACCGCGCGGTCTGCTTTTGTGAGCCGACGACCTGGGTCGTATGCTTTGTGTTTATCCTGTTGGCGGTCTGGCGCTGCCGGGGCGATTTACGCGACGCAGAAAAAATATGAATTTTTTTGCAAAAAGGGCTTGCAATTTGGAAGTCGTTCTGCTATAATAATATGCGTCGCCAAGAGGCGGCGCAATAAGCGCGGTTAGCTCAGCTGGTAGAGCATCTGCTTGACGTGCAGGAGGTCACAGGTTCGAGTCCTGTACCGCGCACCAAGAGTCTGTGACATCTAAGATGTCACAGACTCTTTTTTTGTTGTATCGCCCAGAACCTGCAAGGCCGATGTTGAAAACGAGATCCGTAGGGGCGGAGTCCCCGCGCAGAGGCGGTGCCCCGCGTGGAATTTTCTCCCTTTGGTCGGAAACGAAATCCGTAGGGGCGCATTCTATATGCGCCCGCGGAAGTTTGCCTTGCCGCAAGCGGGCACGGGCGGATATGGAATCCGCCCCTACGTTTTTTTGCAGCGGCAGAGTCCCCTCGCAGAGGCGGTGCCCCGCGTGGAGTTGTCTCCCTTTGTTGAAAGCGAAATCCGTAGGGGCGCATTCTATATGCGCCCGCGGAGGTTTATCCTGCCGCAAGCGGGCACGGGCGGATATGGAATCCGCCCCTACGTTTTTTTGCAGCGGCAGAGTCCCCTCGCAGAGGCGGTGCCCCGCGTGGAGTTGTCTCCCTTTGTTGAAAGCGAAATCCGTAGGGGCGCATTCTATATGCGCCCGCGGAAGTTTATCTTACCGCAAGCGGGCACGGGCGGATATGGAATCCGCCCCTACGTTTTTTGTGGCGGGCGGAGGCCCCCCGCAGAGGGCGGTGCCCCGCGTGGAGTTGTCTCCCTTTGTTGAAAGCGAGATCCGTAGGGGCGCATTCTATATGCGCCCGCGGAAGTTTGCCTTGCCGCAAGCGGGCACGGGCGGATATGGAATCCGCCCCTACGTTTTTTTGTAGGGGCGGAGAGGGGCGCGTTTTTGCCTGTTGTGCGTGCAAGCGGATTTATTTCCGCTTGCGCCTTGTCAAAAACCATCTTATGTGGTATACTATTTCTCTACAAGTCCACAGGCAAACCCGGTGCAAACCGGCGACGCAAAGCTATAGGGGCCCATCGGGTCAGCCAGTTGCCAACAAGAAATTGTTGTTTTACTGCCGCCGGTAGCTTCGCGTCCTTTTTGGGGCAGGAGTTGACGAGGGTGAAAACACATCGCTACACCGGCGGTACAAAGCAGGGCATCTATAACGCCCTGCTGTTTTCTGCTGCCCGCGGATATTGTTTAATACGGTCAGACAGCGCTTTCAGGTATGGGTCCGCCATGCCCTGAAGGCGTTTTTTCCTGCGTCACAGCCTATATAGCAGACCGTCAAAGAAATAAGGAGAAAAACCGGATGAAAAAGAAACCACTGCACAGAATTTCCTCCCTGCTTGCAGCCACGGTGCTGGGTCTGTTCCTGCTGACCGGCTGTGCCGGAAAAAGCGCCGAGGCGGTGCAGGCACAGGAGGACGCCGACACCATTCAGGTCTATTTGTGGACCAACAGCCTCTACGAAAAGTACGCCCCCTACGTGCAGGCGCATCTGCCGGACGTAAACATTGAGTTTATTGTGGGCAACAACGATCTGGACTTTTACAAATTCTTGCAGGAAAACGGCGGTCTGCCGGACATTATAACCTGCTGCCGCTTCTCCCTGCACGATGCGGCCCCCCTGAAGGACAGCCTGATGGACCTTGCCACCACCAACGAGGCAGGCGCTGTCTACAATACCTACCTCAACAGCTTTAGAAATGAGGACGGCAGTGTAAACTGGCTGCCCGTATGCGCAGACGCCCACGGCTTTGTGGTCAACCGCGGCCTTTTTGAGGAATACGGTATCCCGCTGCCCACCGATTACGCCAGCTTTGCCGCTGCCTGCAAAGCCTTTGACGAAGCGGGCATCCGCGGCTTTACCGCCGATTATCTGTACGACTACACCTGCATGGAAACGCTGCAGGGGCTTTCCGCCGCCGAGCTTACGACCACGGAAGGGCGCAAATGGCGCACCGCCTACAGCGACCCCGCCGACACCGCCCGTATCGGGCTGGACGATACCGTCTGGCCGGGCGCCTTTGCGCGTATGGAGCAGTTCATCCGGGACACCGGTCTTACGGCGGCGGACTTAGAGCTGAATTACGACGACGTGACCGGGATGTTCGGCAAGGGGGAGCTTGCCATGTACTTTAGCAGCTCCGCCGGCGTACAGATGTTCCGGGAGCAGGGCATCGACGCGACCTTTTTGCCGTTCTTCAGCCAGAACGGCGAAAAATGGCTGATGACCACCCCCTACTTCCAGGTGGCGCTGAACCGCGGCCTGGAGCAGGACGCCGCCCGGCGCGAAAAGGCAATGCAGGTCCTGCACGTCATGCTGTCGGAGGGGGCGCAGGAGCAGATCCTCGCGGACGGGCAGGATCTTTTGAGCTACAGCCAGAATGTCAGCTACCACCTGACCCACACCATGGAGGACGTGCGCTCGGTGGTGGAAGAAAACCACATGTACATCCGCATCGCCTCCAACGATTTCTTTGCCATCTCCCAGGATGTGGTTTCCAAGATGATCGCGGGCGAATATGACGCCGGGCAGGCCTACCGTGCGTTCAACGCCCGCCTTCTGACAGAGGAAACGCCCGACACAAGCGACGTTGTGCTGACCAGTGAAACCGCCTATTCCAACGTGTTCCACAAAAACAGCGGCAATGCGTCCTTCTCGGTCATGGCAAACACGCTGCGCGGGCTGTACGGCACCGACGTGCTGATAGCACCCGCCAGCAGCTTTACCGGCAGCGTGCTGCAGGCAGACTATACCCAGACAGCAGCGCGCGCCATGATCATGCCCAACGGGCTTATGTCGTACCGGCGCACCATGACGGGTGCCGAGCTGAAGGACACCGTGCGCGCCTTTGTGGAAGGCTGCGAGGGCGGCTTTACGCCGTTCAACCGCGGTTCCCTGCCGGTGGTCAGCGGCATTGCCGTGCAGGTGCAGGAGAACGGCGGCAGCTATACGCTGACCGGCATCACCCGCGGCGGCCAGCCGCTGCAGGATGACGACACCGTCACCGTGACCTGCCTGGCAACCGAAAAGCAGATGGCGCCGCTGCTGCAGGACGAAAGCCGCGCGTTTGAGCGCGGGGAGGCCACGGTCAGAAACGCCTGGAGCGAGGCACTTTCCGGCGGCAGCGTGACGCTGGCCGCGCCGGAAAGCTATATTACATTCGGGGGGGGTAATGCGCTGTGGAAGAAGCTAAGCATAAAGTAAAAATAAAGCGACATTCCCGGCAAAATTGGTATGCTGCGGCGGCCTGCCTGCTGTCGATTGCGCTGCTTGTCTGCCTTAGCGCGCAGTACCTTTCGTTTGTGTCAAAAACCATCTATGCGGAAAGCACCGAGCATTTGGAGGAAGTCCTGCACAAATCCAACAATATGCTGAGCATGATCGTTAAGAAGAACATCTCCTACCTGCATTTGTGGAACGGCTTTCTGAGCAGTGACCCCGATGATGCCAGCACGCAGGCGTATCTGGAGTCAGCGCAGCAGCAGCTTGGCTTTGCCGAATTCTACTTTCTTTCTTACGACGGCAACTACATGACCCCCGGCGGGGAAACGGGCTACTTAGGCTTGCAGACCAACCTCGACGAGCTGCTTTCCGACCAGAAGGACGTTGTGTTGAACACGGCCCTGCCCGGACAGGACCCGATGCTGGTGTTCATCTGCCCCGAAACCAAGGGCATCTACCGCGGCTTTGCCTACGATGCCGTTGCCATCAGCCACTACAACAATGTTGTGATGAAGGTCGTGGACGATTCGTCTTTCGGCGGAGCGGCCAGCTCCTTTGTCATCTACCCGGACGGGCAGGTCCTGATCGAAAATATCGCAGAAGGCTCGGAATCCATTTACAATTTTGTGTCGATACTGCGCGAGTATTCCGACCTTACCGAGGCGCAGATACAGGAGCTTACGGACGACTTTGCGCAGGGCATCACCGGAAACCGCGAGGTGACGCTGGACGGCACAAGATACTATATGGTCTACGAAAGCACCGGCATCCAGAACTGGACCCTGGTGGGCCTTGTCCCGCGGAATACCGTCAATGCCGCCATGAACCAGCTTTGGCAGCGCACGGTGCAGATCGTAGCCCTCGTTGTCCTGTCGATTGCGGCAATGGTCCTTCTGATGGTCATGCACCGGGGCCGCACCAAGCTGCGCCGCCAGAACACCGCGATTTTGTACCGGGATGTGCTGTTCGAGAAGCTGTCCCAGAACGTGGACGACGTTTTCCTGCTGGTGGATGCCCAAAAGCACCGGGCGGATTATGTCAGCCCGAACATAGAACGACTGCTGGGCCTGACGCTGAAGAGCGTGCGCAAGAATATCGGCACGCTGGCCCTGCTGTACCCGGCGGATTCCCCCGGCCGCACCAAAAATTATCTGGAAGGGCTTGCCTGCGGCGACCAGCGCGAATGGGACACGGAGTTTGTCCATCAGAAAACCGGGGAGCATCGCTGGTTCCATGTGGTTGCCATGGGCAGCGAGGTCGAGGGCAAAACCAAGCACATTCTGGTTCTGTCTGACCGCACCGCCGACAGGCAGGCGAACCAGGCGCTCTCGGATGCCGTGGCCGCCGCCGAAAACGCCAACCGCGCCAAGAGCACCTTCCTTTCCAATATGTCCCACGACATCCGCACCCCGATGAATGCCATCATCGGCTTTACCACGCTGGCGGTCAGCCATCTGGACGACAGGGACCGCGTGAAGGAATACCTTACCAAGATACTTGCCTCCGGCAACCACTTGCTTTCGCTCATCAATGATATTCTGGATATGAGCCGCATCGAAAGCGGAAAGATCCAGCTGGACGAGACCGAGGTCAACCTGTCCGACGTGCTGCACGACATAAAGACCATCGTCAGCGGGCAGATATACGCAAAGCAGCTGGACCTGTACATGGACGCGATAGATATTACCGATGAGGACGTCTATTGCGACAAGACCCGGCTGAATCAGGTTTTGATGAACCTTTTGTCCAACGCCATCAAGTTCACCCCCGCGGGCGGCACGGTGTCGCTGCGGGTGCGCCAGCTTGCCGGCCAGGTCAGCGGCTGCGGGCAGTATGAGTTCCGCGTCAAGGACAGCGGCATCGGCATGAGCCCGGAGTTTGCCCAAAAAATCTTTGAGCCCTTTGAGCGCGAGCGCACCTCCACGGTAAGCAAGATACAGGGCACCGGGCTGGGCATGGCCATCTGCAAAAACATCGTAGATATGATGGGCGGCACCATCGAGGTGCAGACCGCGCCGGGCAAGGGCTCTGAATTTATCGTCCGTGTGCCGCTGCGCATACAGGCAGAGCACCGCAAGGCGGAAAAGCTCCCCGCGCTGGAGGGTCTGAAGGCGCTGGTGGTGGACGACGATTTCAACACCTGCGACAGCGTGACCAAGATGCTGGTCACGGTGGGTATGCGCGCCGATTGGACGCTTTCCGGCAAGGAGGCCGTGCTGCGCGCACGGCAGTCCATCGAGATGGGCGATGCCTACAAGGCTTATATCATCGACTGGCGCCTGCCGGATATGAACGGCATCGAGGTCACCCGCCAGATTCGCAGCTTGAACGATGATACGCCCATTATTATCCTGACCGCCTATGACTGGTCCGACATTGAGGCCGAGGCAAAGGCCGCCGGTGTCACGGCGTTCTGCCCCAAGCCAATGTTCCTGTCGGACCTGCGCGACTCCCTGATGACCGCCATCGGGCAGAAGCCGGAGGAGCAGCAGGGCGTATTGCCCAAGGAACCCACCGACTTTGCGGGCAAGCACATCCTGCTTGCCGAGGATAACGAGCTGAACCGCGAGATCGCCGTGGAGATTCTGAACGCCTACGGCTTTGAGGTCGATACCGCCGAAAACGGCGCCATCGCCGTGGAAAAGGTCTGCACCGCCGCGCCGGGGCAGTACGATCTGGTGCTGATGGACGTGCAGATGCCGATCATGGACGGCTACACCGCCACCCGCCGCATCCGCGAGCTGGAAAACCCCGCCCTGGCAGGCATCCCCATTCTTGCCATGACGGCGAACGCCTTTGACGAGGACCGCCGCAACGCCCTGGAATGCGGCATGAACGGTTTCCTGTCCAAGCCCATCGTGATTGCCGACCTTGTGCAGGAGATGCGCAAGGTCCTGTAACACGCGGGGTTTCAGAGCCGGGAATCATACGCAAGGCCAAAACAAAAAATGCAGCCACGCTATTTTACCGTAAAATAGCGTGGCTGCGTTTTTTTGTGGGTGTCCCTGTTGGTCGGAAACGGAATCTCTAGGGGCGCATTCTATATGCGCCCGCGGAGGTTTATCTTTCCGCAAACGGGCACGGGCGGATATGGAATCCGCCCCTACGTTTTTTGTGGGGACGGAGAGGGGCACGTTTTTCCCTGTTGCGTGTGTAGGGGCGACCATTGGTCGCCCGCCAACTTACCGCCGCAACGCATTTTCCGGGACAGTTTTCTTGTAAGGCAAGCGGGCACGGGCGAGCAATGCTCGCCCCTACAAATATTTTTTGACAGTCTAAGCCCGAAATATTCCTGCCCGCCGCACGGTTCTCTCCCCCACCGCCTGCGGGCGGAGCCCCCTCGCAGAGGGGGCCAAGAGAGGGCGGTGCCCCGCGCGGAGTTTTCTCCCTTTGTCGGAAACGTAATCCGTAGGGGCGCATTCTATATGCGCCCGCGGAAGTTTATCTTACCGCAAGCGGGCACGGGCGGAGAGGGACACATTTTCCCTGTTGCGTGTGTAGGGGCGACCATTGGTCGCCCGTCAACTTACCGCCGCAACGCATTTTCCGGGACAGTTTTCTTGTAAGGCAAGCGGGTACGGGCGAGCAATGCTCGCCCATACAAATGTTTTTTGACAGTCTAAGCCCGAAATATTCCTGCCCGCCGCACGGTTCTCTCCACCACCGCCTGCGGGCGGAGCCCCCTCGCAGAGGGGGCCAAGAGAGGGCGGTGCCCCGCGCGGAGTTTTCTCCCTTTGTCGGAAACGTAATCCGTAGGGGCGCATTCTATATGCGCCCGCGGAGGTTTATCTTACCGCAAGCAGGCACGGGCGGATATGGAATCCGCCCCTACGTTTTTGAAGCGGCAAAGCACAGCGCCAGCACCAACAAAAGCGCGGGCCGGGCGGCATCGCCGGTTTGCGGAATACGGAATGTAGGTGCGGTGGTCTGCGCCGGGGGCGTGGCGGGCGGCGTTTCATCGGCAGGCGTTTGCGCGCTTACCGGCGCGGGAATTGTGCTGGCCTGCAGCGGGGTCAACAGACCGTTGTCCTCAAGCTGCAGCACCAGATCTGCACCGATGCCGCTTTTGTCCACATATATGACATGCGCACCGCCGCTTACGCCGAGGTAGGTGGTTATATCCTCGGTCAGATAGAACTCCATGTACCCCACGACCTTGCCGTTTTCCAGCGCGGTCATGGTGTGGTGGCCGGTTTCGACATCGTCAAAGCGGAAGCTGCCGTCACTGCCGGTGACACAGGTTTTTAGGGTGGAGCGCAGCTCCAGCGTGATACCGGAAACGGGCGCACCGTTGCGCGTTACCTTGCCCTGCACGATGTAGCGATCACCATAAACGGGCGCTGCTGTGCCGGTTTCGACTTGCAGGGTCAAATCCTCATACACGACGGGCAGCGTGTAATAGCCGCCCTGCACGGAGCCGGTGACATCCGCCCCGTTGACAAGCACGCGGGTAAGCACCCTGCCGGAATCCGGGCGGACAAGCAGCTGCGGCTGGCTGAGGCGCTCGACCGTAAAGGCCGTGCCGGACTGGCCGTTGCAGAACACGGCGGCACCGTCCGACTGTGCTACGGTTATGGTGTGCGTGCTGGGCACTGTGGTGGTGATTTTCACCGTGTTGTCGTTGTTATCTGCAAAGACGCGCAGGCAAAAGCCGCAAAGCAGTGCAAGCGCACATAGCAGACCTGTTAGCTTTTTCACAGACGTCACCCCTTTTTACGGTCACAACATTCGCCCCGTTCATGGCGCTGCCGTCCTGCAGCGAGGCCGTTGTGATGCGCAGCTCCGCATTGTACCGCCCGGCAGGCAGTGCGCGGTTGAGTGTGATGTTGGTAATCATCTGCCCCGGCTCGACCTGCATGGAGATGTAAAGCACCTCATCGGTGTCGGTCAGCACCAGTTCAAAGGTGAAGTAGCAGGGGTTGCCCTCGGGGTTCAGCAGCGCGACCTCCGCGTCCGCTCCTCCGGTGATGAAGTTCTTTCATTTAACAATAGCATTTTCGGCGCTGTAACGCAATCGTTTGGGACGAATAGACATTGTTACGCTTTGTAATATTCTGTTTGCATAAAAAAATGGCCGCCTGTCGTTAAACGCAAACAGGCGGTTTTGCAGATATTTTAGTGGTTTCGTCCCAAAGATACGCCGAGGTACATTATCATTGCTTTTTCGCTGTCCGTCAGCGTGTGTGCCGCAGCAAAATCCTGCACATTGAACAGAATGCACCCGCAGTGTCCGGCAAATGTGGGGAAACAGGTGACTTTTAAGTAGGTGTCCACCTCCGGGCTGTAATCGAAAATTTCCAGCATTTCGCCGTACAGAACGGCGCGCTCATAGCTGCGCAGCCACTTGGCGTCCATATTGGCGAACAGGCTGCCGAACGAATGGTCGATCAGAGATTCCAGCGGCAATTTTTCCAGCTTTGCCAGCGCAGGGTTGGCATAGCGGAAAATCCAGTCCACGGCGCGGCGCTCCTCGTCAAAGACCATTTCAATGTCGGTAAAGGCGAAGGGCATGGCGTCAAAGCTCTTGTAATGCTCGTGATATTCCTCGGCGTTGGCGGGCGCGGTGTCGTCCTGCATGGTCAGGATCAGCCGCTTTTGCTGTGTTTGCAGCTGCTCCAATATCCGCTTTTTCTGCCGCACCACATATTCCAGCTGCTCTCCGCTGTTTAAAACGACGGTGTTTTCCACGCTGTGTATGGCGCGCACCGCGACCAGACAGCTGCGGTGTACCTTTATAAAGTCCTCGCCCAAGTGCTGCTCCAGTTCCTCCATGGTGATGCGCGAGGTAAAGACCGCGCCGTTCGTCAGATGCACCTCGGCGTAGTTGCGCTTCATTTGGATATAGCGTATCGTGTCGGCGTTGATGACCAGCGGGGCATCGCCGCCCTTGCGCCGCGGCGCAAAGGCAATGGTTTTTGCAGACATAAGCAAGCCTTCTTTCTGCGGGTTTTATGATGTATGTAATACTTGTTCTGCTGTATAAAACTATTGATGTCGGATTGATAACCCAATTTTACCAAGCATAATTGGTTAAATCAAGCGCGATTTTGAATTTATCCGCACGGAAAAAGAAAAGCAGTTAGTGCTGCCAGATATTGTTTTTTATCACGCAGACGCGCTTTGTAGTCGTTAATAAGCGCCTGCGTGTTTTCGGTATCGGGAAAGCTGACAATACAGCCGCCCTCTGGTTTTTAGGGACTTCGGCTATCAGCACACAGCCGCAAAAGAAAGCAACGACCGTTATATTGATGCAGCCCCGGAGTATATGGCATGTATGCAGCAATACAAAAAACGCCGGGAGTCGATACGCAATCAGTTGAGCCGTGAATTGTACGGAAAATAAAGAATCGCAGCCATGCCATTTTGTAGTAAAATAGCATAGCTGCGTTCTTTTTTGGTGGGCCGTGAGGGATTCGAACCCCCACTCAAGCGGTTATGAGAAAGCATCGCCGGCAATAATTCTAGAATCGCCGTAAAATTTTGTTGGTATTCTACAAATAAGAGCAACTGATTTTAGGTAATGTGTAGTAATTTTCGCAGCGTTTCTCAACCAAAATGCAGAGCCGTAGATAAATTGGTAGATGAGTTCGTAGATAGGTTTTGTAGCAAAGCAGGATTAAAAGTCACAAATAAGATTTTCGTTATGCCCGCATAGCCAATACCTGCGCAGCAAATTCCTCTTCACTGTGTACAAAGCGATACGGTGCGTACTCACCGTAGGCTGTAGGACGGCTGATGGTGACAAGCTGAATTCCGCTGCCGTCGAGAGCATCATCTAGTGCATATTTGAAATCAGCCAGATGCTGACCGTGGGTAGTTTTCAGCGCAATGCAACCATGTGCATTGCGGTCTTTAGCAATCAGATAGCACAGCTTTTAAGCCCTCATCAAAATCATATCCGCTTTTGATGAGACTGTTTTCATAATTTTGGCATATAGTGAAGTTCCCCCAAAAGAGGATTTCCTTTCTTAATACAAAAAGTCATGTGGCCAGTTATTGATTTGACTGCCATAGAGTATATTGAATGAATTGCCTTCCGCAATAAGCAAAGACGCAGGTCTGGTTGTTTCATGCTAGTCATTCTTCAATTCGAGAAGTTGAATATAATGTGATTGAAATCCAAGCAAATGCCAACCCGAATTTTGAAGGTTTTATGTATTTACATATGCATTATAAGTTGATCTTTTGCGCATAATAGTATTAAACATTGTTTATGCCCAAAAATATTTTTGATCACTTAGGAGAACATTAAAGTATGGAACTATATTCTATTACAATCTGTGGATTGAAATTTTATTTTGAGGCACAGGTATCCGATGAACAATGTAAACACATTGATAAAATGTGTAAAAGGATGCAAAAAGGGCGGCAGACGGAATGCACAGAAGATATTTATTCACTATTTTTAAGGCAACACTGCACAATTCCCGCCTAACGGCTCAAGCACCGCTCCGGCGGCTGCGGCACGGCATCTGCGTTGCCAAAATGCTCGATAAGACATCCAGTATTATCTGCGCTTTTGGCTTAGCATCTGCCGCACCTCGCTCGCCGTATCGGCACTTAGAATTATGCGGTGTTGCCTTAAGTAGGATATTGACCTAAATAAATATTCCGGTGACCCGAATCCGAATCAGTCATGTGTTCAGAATAAATTAATTTTCCATTATTGTGATCAAGCGGATAGGAGAATTTCGTTTATATAGTAGCAATTACGTCCTCTTCTATATGAAAGGCTTCACTCAAAATTTGAGTTGAGAACTTCCGATACTGACTAGATGTATACTCGAAACCTTCTTTTGAAAAGTCGATCGTCCATCCCTTAAAAATGTGATCATAAAAATCAAAATCTTTTATCCCGTTGATACCTAATTGCCGTGTCAACGCAATGATAAATCCGTTTATGGAAATAACAGATAGAAGCTTCGAATTTGGATCATTCCACTGTTCGTGAAGATTATTTTTGATCGCCCCAAAATATTTGCGAAGAATCGACGCGCAAAAGTTCACATATTCTTCAATGGCGTTTCCATCCATTGCTAAAAGAGCATCCTTGTCTCCGTTCCAATAATCAAACAAACTATGTTTGCCTTCTGCGGGAGTTACTGTAACCAAATATCTGAGAGCAAATTTCACAATAGATGCCGTTTTAATTTTCCCATTTTCAAGGGTAGAGAGTTGCAGAAGATTCTGAAACACACCTTGCTTGTTAAGCTGTTCAACCACAAACTGCGCTATACTCTCATCTGCAATAGGATTATTGATGCGTTTGATTTGCAGTAATACATTTTGAGGAACGAGCTTTGCGTTCGAATTAATATCCAAAAAGATTTCGCTTTGGATTCTTGCGCGTTCCTCTTGCGACATATTCTTTGGAAATATTAACCCCGTGACAAGTAGATGCAGTTGTTTTCTGAGTCCTGCAATTATGCTTTCTTGTTTAGACGCAAGCCCACTTTCGTAATGCGCAAATATTCTATGCTGTCCGTCAATTACGCAAATACTATTCATTTCTTTCGGAAAAATAAGCTGGTAATTACCTTCTAACTCACCAATTTCTTCTACCGTTTTATATTGATGATTTGCTCCATCGCAAAAGGCTGCAGTATCAGGTAAAGCGACAATAATGTTATTGTAGAACGCCTCTCCTTTTGAGGCTATAAAATTTCGAATATTTTTTATTTTCTTTTTTTCTATTAGCCGTTGGTACAACCAAATGGACTCTGACCAATTGTCTTTTCTCAGAACGTAGCAAGTATTCAACAAATCCTCAGCGGACATCATGAACGATACAATACGAACGCCATTTTTTAGTCCGGTAAAAGATTTTGGGTAAATAATTGGTGCAGTGATTTTTGCGTCTGTACTCGAACTTGAAACGTGACCGATGTCTGAATTTTTAACATTTAAGAATCGGAATATCTCATTTCTTGCTGAAAGCTTAATGCATTGAGAAATCCATTGAAAGTAATTTAAGGTTTTAGGTTGGACAAAAATCAAATTTGAAAACAGATTCTTTTCATCGCTTGAAAGGGAAACTTCTTCTTTCGAAATATATAACCCATATACTTTGATACGTCCTACATCGTATTCATTTAATAAAGCGGCTTTATCCGGAAAAAGTCCGGCTAATGTATCTCGAAATGAAGACAAATTTTTCTTTATTTCGCCAAACGCCTCGTTTTTGGTTCTAATATGCTCTTTGATATCAGATGTTTTAACAGTGTCCTCACATAGCAGCCAAATGTTTTCGAAGATAAACAGGGAGTCGATCTCCACTTTTCGCAGCCCAACAACCATCTCGTGATCATTGGTGGGTACATATGTAAAGCCTACCCCAGTGAAAATATCTCTGATTTTCCTCTTGAATGTAGTTTTGATCTGCTTCTCAATTTGTTTCTGAGTAAGAGGCTTCCTTCCTGTGGACTTTTTTCTCATCGTCTATCTCCCTTATTTTCCGAAACTCATCGGGCAATTTTGCCACTGTCGCATTCGGGTTCGGTTCTGCGACGGGTTTGTCTTCACGCACTTTGGCTTTTCCTTCGGCTGCGTCTTTAATCCGTCCGACAGAAATGTCAAAATAACTTTTTTGAATTTCTGATCCAACAAAGCGTCTGCCCTCTACTAGAGCTGCGACTCCAGTTGTACCGGAGCCCATGAATGGATCTAACACCAAACCGTTTTTATTCGTTAACGCTTTAATTAATCGTTGTGGAATAGTGACCGGAAATTGACATGGATGGATTGTCTTTTCAATGTGGTTTGCTTTTACATTTGGTATATCCCACACATCAGAAGGGTTTTTCCCGATGGGATTACCGCTAAGTTGTCCCTTGTTCGGTCCCTTATAAGAACGTTTTCCTGGATATTTTTGAGGAATTCGTACCTCATCCAAATTGAAAATAGTCTGCGTGCCTTTTGTGAACCACAAAATCATTTCGTGCCTACCACTAAATCGTGCTGTACTATTTAATCCATGTCCAAACGTCCAAACAATCCGATTTCTCAGTATCAAAGGATTATCAAGTTCTTCACTCATGGATGTAAATATGTCATAAACAATGTAGTCAAGCGGCACGACACATTTATTAGACACATGATACCCAATTTGCCAACAAATACTCCCTCCGGGTTTTACGACTCTGTAGAGATCATTGAAAATATCTTGATGTTGCTTTTTGAAGGTTTCAAGATCATCATGGGGATCCTCATAGGCTTTTCCCATACAATACGGAGGTGATGTTACGACCAAGTCTACACTTTCGTCAGGTAGTCGCTTCAAAAGTTCTCTGCAATCGCCGTTGAATAACGTAACCTTGTTGGATTCTTTAAATTTCTTATATATACGCATGACAAGCTCCTTGTAAAGCAGCAAAAGTTCCCATAAGCTCACTTGTGTGATGACTGCATTTTCGAGAAAATGTTTTCACCTTGACCACCATATAATACCGAAATTGGCTTTTTGCGCAAATAATTTTGTCAGTCAAAATCATAATTAAAATATTGTGAGGAGAGTGCCTGATGAAGTCGTTACAACCGTTCCCTGTTTAGTAATGTTTCCCCGCCGCCAACAAACATTCGACACCTGCCGCACAGAGTAGAGTGAATAGGTGTATATAGCAGTATGGCTGACAGCGAATGGTAAATGAGTAGTGATAGATAGAACGAAAGTTTGCGGACAGTACACTCCATTTTTATCAATTATCAAAGAATTTTCGAGAGTGAAATTTCAGCAAAGCATCAATACTAGTACAGGTTTTCACCGCATAGCTTAATGATGCTTTCTTTGTTGAGACAAGCTATGATATCCAACCTATATTTTCCACCACACGATTTCATTTGCGTATAACATCACACTACTAAGTATAATCGTTAAGACAAATAAAAGCAAGAACTTCCAAGATAAATTCAAGGGGTATCTTCAACTTAGAAAGGAAGAAATATAAACGCTTTCACATCAATAAGATAAGTGGCTTTGGTGTAAGAATCTCTTTCTTTTCAGTGACGTATCCAGCATTGGCAACAGCTAGGCGGCGGAATGTCTCTATGAGCTCGGCACTAGGGAACGTTAGCTCACAGCAAAGACGTCCATCATGGGCAAGGAAGCTGATAAAACCGAATGTCCGTGGGAAAAAGCCGCTGGGTAAACTTCTGAATTGACGTGCAGCGACCACATAGCAAGTCAGATGGGGACAAATGTATCTGCTAATCAAAAAAAATCAATGTTGCCAGAATTTCCTACGGTAGATGTGACAATTCTATGGAAAAAGATTACTGCTCTTGCACATGGAGAGCTTGTAGTTAAAGTGGGAAAATCAAAAAGATGCAGCAAAAACGAGCTATAAGAAGTCAGCGAAGGCCCTGTACCTTGAGCATTTTTCGAGGGAATATCTGAATTAGGAGAAGATTGAAAGGGGATTTGGCATTGAAAGCAAAATGCTAAGTAAACGTGGTGGGCCGGCAAAGAGGCAGTGTAGAAAGCAAAGTAATTTTGTATTTGATGAAAAAAGGAATCATTGTTTCAATACTCTAATGTGGCATATATTAATTATAACAGTTCAGATGCTTACAAAGTTGAGAGAGCTTTAATATATAAAATTGCGGGGAAGACGGATGATTTCATTACAGCTTGTGAGGAACTTTATAAAAAAGGAACAGTTGGGATAAAAAATACTCTTGTAAAGCGAATGGTTCGCCATTTGATGATGCCTTCAAAAAAAGTCAGTTATACCCAAATTCACCACATGAATTCGGTATTCTTCAACGAGAAAAAGAATACGGATGTCTTGCTTTTGCGTTCGACTAATATAACCGAATAAAGTCGCTAAAGAAGTGCAAAAATAATTGCACTTCTTTTTTGTTTACATTCATAGATGGTTTATGGAGGAAAATGATATATGTATATTTACTTAAAGATATTAAAGAACTTTTTTATGACACTTACACTGCTTGTTACGAAGGAAACACAGATGGATTAGTGGCGCTGATTTACAATTTATATGGGATAAACCTCAATAAGGACACACTTGAATTGACGCTAAAAAGACTTCCCACATCAGAAGATAAAATTACTGTTATTAAAAGCGAGGAACGCTTCATTATCAATTTCCATCAATAACGGCGAAGATTTATCAAAAAAGCGTGGCATAGGGTTCCGATCCCGACGATAAAGCCCATCGGCCGATTATATGTCGTAGCTACGGTACAAAATCGTTTAAAGTGGGTGATTTTGCGCGCGTCCTGTCAAAAGACAGGGCGCGCTTTTTTGTTGCGGCGTGGATTTTCACCGCTGGCGGTACGGTTTTGAGAGCCTACCGCCCGCGGCGATGGACAAAATCGCAACGATTTCCGAAGAAAATTCCGGCGAGGGAGATAAGGTCTCCCCCACCGTTTATTATACATTCCCGAACAATTTTAAAAAGAAAGAAGGTATTTCCCATGAGCATCATTATCGGCATTGACCACGGCTATTACGCCATCAAAACAGCCCTCTGTTCATTTCCGGCTGGGCTGACAAGCTACGGAGAACACGAACCCTACACCCGCCAAGGACTCTTAGAGTTTGGCGGGTGCTTTTTTGTTTGTGGCTCCGGGCGGCAGCCTATCCAGCGGGACAAGACCGTAAACGACAACTACTACCTGCTGACGCTGGCAGCGATTGCAAAAGAAATCCGGCAGCGCGGCTTGCCGCCCGAATGCTCGGTGCGCATTGCGGCGGGTCTGCCGCTGACCAGTTTCGGGCGCGACAAACCCAAGTTCAAAGATTATCTGCTGCGGAGCAACCAGCCCGTGAATTTCAAATTCGAGGGCGTGGAGTACAGCATCACCATCGAGGAAGTTGCTGTCTTCCCTCAAGGCTACGCCGCCCTTATGACCGAAACCGGGCTGTTGCAGGACGAGCCATCAATGCTCCTCATGGATTTGGGCGGCTGGACAGTGGACCTTATGCGCATCGACAACGCCATCCCTGTGGCCGATACCGCTCACAGTCTGGAGCTCGGCATGATCCGCTGCGTGGATGATATCCGGGAGCAGGTGCGCCGAGAAACCGGGCTGTCCCTCACGGATGCCCAAATCGAAAATATGCTGGCAGGTCAGCCCTGCACGGTCAGCGATACGGTGCGCGACATTGTGAACCGGCAGGGGCGCAAGTACACCGAACATCTGCTGTCTGCCACGATGGAAGCCGGCTTCGATCTGCACGCCATCCCCGCCGTGCTATTGGGCGGCGGCGCATCCGTGGTGAGCCGCCACCTCAGCCCCAAGGACGGCCTTTGTAAGACGATTTTCCTGCTGGACGACAAAGTGAACGCTGTCGGGTTCGAACGCGCGTTGACCGCCGTGTCACGCCGTAAAAGCGAGGCATGAAACGACCGCAGTACGTTTTCCGCCCGAACTTTAATGACCCACAGCACCGCCGCGCATGGGAGCTGCTGCAGCAAGTGCCGTCAGCCAAACGCAAAGAGTTTCTGGTACAAGCCATTCTTGCGACGGAGCAGACAGATAGGCTGGAGAAAAGCATCCGCAAGGTGGTGCGCGAGGAATTGCAGGTAGTCACTTTGACGGAGGCAATTCCACGCACCCAAGCAACAGATATAATTCCGGCTACCGCAATCGACTTTTTAGCTTCACTTTAAGGTGGTGATTACCATGTGGTAATAAACATAAAATCACAAATTGTTGGTTATGGGCATAATTGCCGAGTTATGCATCTCATTATCGTTGGTTCTCGTGAATAGCTTTGTCATCGCACTTGTGATATGCTTGCTTTGCAATCGAAAAACAACTTATCAATGACAAAAAGAGATTGCAAATTCAGTTTAAGAACAGGAGAATGTAAGATGAATGAATGTATGCTTGATCGTCAGACGGCGGGTTGCGTTGTAGAAAAAATTGTCCTGCCACAAATTGTCAGCATCAAACAGGCAAGTGAAATCATGAAGCTTCCGCCTTACTATCTTCGCCGAGTATGTCGTGAAAATCCGGACATCGCATTCCAGTCCGGGGTGAAGTGGTACATCAATCTTGGAAAACTGGCCGCTTACTATAACAACAAACTAGGTGCATAAAAGGAGAAAGCTGAAATGAGCAAATTGACCGTCACCATTCCGGACGACCTGCACCAGCAAATCAGAGATGAACTGGAACGACAGGGCATCACCACATCGCAATTCATCGAGCAAGCCATAACCACATTTTTTGAGAAACCGAAGGGAGTCAGCAACATGGCAACACGCACGTTAGCATTTCAGGTATCCGAGGAACTTCTCCAGCGCATCAAGACCTTTCTTGCAAGGTACGAGCAAATCTATCACCACAAACTGAGCCAGAAAGAATTTCTGGTACGCATCATTGAAAGAGAATTGGATGAAGCCGAAAAGGACTACGAAAGAATTACGACCGAGCAAGCTGCGGAGGAAAACGCTGATGTCGACTCCGGCGAACCAGATGGCACCGAAATTGAGGTGGATGCACAATACTGAAAATCACATACTTAACCAGCAAGGGCAGCCAGCATAGGTTGCCTCTTTTTTCGTTATCGAATCGGTGATTCGATTTATAGATATGTTCTCCGGCATCGGCGGTTTCCGCGAAGGACTGACCCGTGCCGGAGG